>Ga0315284_10009210_pt1 | contig 14078 bp, 7 predicted proteins | sample YL17G09_16_MG_FD_203696 | JGI IMG/M metagenome (GOLD analysis project Ga0315284, IMG submission 203696) | Sediment microbial communities from Yellowstone Lake, YNP, Wyoming, USA - YL17G09_16 | ecosystem: Environmental > Aquatic > Freshwater > Lake > Sediment | place: USA: Wyoming | collected... | reverse complement strand
TCACCGGCTCCGATATGTATGTGCGCAAAAAGAGCGGAAAGCTGTTTTTCACCACTCGTGATGGTGGAGTGTTTCGTTTTATCCCGCGCCCGCTTGAGGGTGGCCGCGTTGTAGAGCAGGTCTATCAATTTCCAAGCGAGCTTCGGCTCGACACCACCGCGGACAAGGGCCTGTATGATATTGCATTTCCGCGGAAATTCGACAAAACTCGCCTTGTCTACTTTTCGTATGCGAGCGAGTGCGCACTCGGTGATGGAAGCAACTGCAATCACGTGTTGACAGTGGCCGAGTGCTACATGGACAAGCAGGAGAACATCACATTCCGCAGCGTGGTCGAGCGCCTGCCCCAGAGTGTGCCATACCGGAGCGGCGGCTTCTTGAAGAGCGCCACGGACTACTCTTCGGAGATTGCAACACCGCTTTGGCTGAGTACAGGTGGCAACCAGGATAATGACCTGGAGTTGATGAAGCGCGAGCCGAAGTATTCATCCATCTATGGCATTACACCAGCAGCGATCAAGCCAATGCACGCAAATGCACCGAGTTTCGCAGTTTGGGCCAATGGATTGGCCAACCCTTATGAGTGTGACTATGCGGCACTCTCGAAAGCCAGCCAAATTGTCTGCCTTACTCGAACTTATGACCAAGCAAATCAAGTGCTGTCCGTCTCACTGTTCAAGGCCGAAGCTGGACACACATTTGATGAGGCGACCGCAACAGTAATCCAGACGAATGGTTACCGCACAACACACAAAATGCACTCGTACACGGAGGTGTTCGATGCCGAACAGAGCTGCATACCAGACTCGGTGATTCAGAGCGGCTTCAATCTGTTGGGCATTGGATACAGCAATCGTGTGATCATTGCAAAGCCGAGCTGCGAGACTGAAGACTTCCAGCAGAGTGAACTGCAAGTGCTGACACGCAACTCAAAAGAGCGGCGCTGGGAGTTGATTCCAATGGCAATTGACTTTGGTGGCCGGAATCTGTGGAACATGCAGTTGTTGGGCGCTGAGCGGTCGCGGGGTCTCTTCTTGGCCGGACGCGACCTACAGACTGGCATCAACGCGATCTATCTGATTCACCGGAAGCCCGAGCCTACACAAACCACCGAACCGGCAGTTGAAGGCGCATAAAAAGCGTGACCTCTATCCCACACTCAACAGCACTGCTGCAGCAATCTTCCTATTAGACAGACTACATCAAACAAGAATATCGAAATCGGTCGTCATAGCTCAGTTGGTAGAGCGCACGGCTTTTACAAGTTAAAAGCACCAAAGTAACCGTGTGGTCGGGGGTTCGAGTCCCCCTGGCGGCGTTTATTTTTTGTTCCGAGCAATGACAGAGCCACAACCCAAAACCTTAGTTGTCCAGTCATCGATCACACAAATCTTCCAAGCTGCTGTTTCATTCGCGGGACGACTGGGCGGATTGTTATTCTGTGTGCCTGGACCAAGCCAAGAAACAACATCCCAAGCTGAGCCCATTCTCATTGCGACTGAGGATAGCCTCCCACAGCGAACTCCAATCAGCAGAGCAGATCCACTCGCTATCCAACTGAAACCGCAGTGACAAATGTACAGCGTTGTACGAATAAACAGACACAATCCTGTGTCCATTGCAAAGACTCCACTATGACATCGCGCGAAAGTTGGTTGGGTGGATTTGCGCTGGTCGCGCTCCTGCTTGTTCCTTTCGGACCACAGGGAATGTCGGGAAATCCACAAACCAAGAGCTTTTACGACATTGTCAGAGAGACAACTAGGATTCCGATTTTACCGCCTGCTTGGTTGTTCGGCCCAATATGGGCAATTCTGTATGTGTTGATGGCCGTAGCCATTGTGTTGTGGAGCGAATCCGCTGACACGAGTGCCTGGACATGGCTCGCCATCTGGATAACGTTTGCGGTGAACGTGTTTGTCAACAAGATCTGGACTCCGATGTTCTTCAGTGCGCAAATTGTGGCGGCTGCAGTTGATGCCGTGTTGATTCTGCTCACAGCTGTGGCAGTTCTGGTATTCTTGTGGCTTGACGCCACTTCGATGCAGCGTACCTGGGCGACTATTTTGTGGAGTTTCTACGTGGTGTGGGCTCTATTTGCGAGCATTTTGAGCATTTGGATTGCCACCAAAAATTCTGCGATTCAGGCAGCATTGAAGGCACAGAAACAAACAAACCTACTTCTCTATCGCAAGGGCGATGTTGAGGTATCAATGAATGGAGACATTTCAATTCAGAAACGTCAGCGACGATGAGTTCGCAATAAAAAATGCAAAATTTCGGAATCTGTAGTCACAACGAAACCGCATCAAATGGAAAACATCTACCCCATCGAAGAACCAAAACGTAAATTGGAAACAGAATCTACACAGCAGTCAAAGCGTCAATGCCTTTCTGCACTACATACCGAAGGATATTCAATTTACCGCAACTTTATTGAGTGTCCTAACACCGTGCTTGCAGATTTGCAGCGCCAGAGTTCGCGTGCTGAAGCAATTTTCAATGGAATCAACAATGGTTCGGTGGCCAAAGGTGATGGGAAGCGACGGCAATTCCGGTTGGGTCGCAGCAAAGTCATGCAGCCATTTGAAGCAACATTGGATCGAAAGTTGACGCGATTATCAACACATGGACACAGTACTTGGGTTGTCATTCAAAGCAAGGCCGGTTGTGAAGAGCAGCCCGCACACACGGACTACGCTCCACAAGCGGGGCTAAGTGATGACCAAATGCCTTTGGCATTGTTGCTGGCGGTAATGCCCAACACGCGGTTGCATGTGTGGCCGCGATCCATTCGCTTGACGGCGGATTCCAGCGGAACTGTTGAACCGATTGCCAAACAAACAATAGAACTCGAACCGGGCGATGCAGTCTTATTTCGTGGTGATCTTGTGCATGCCGGTGCCGCCTATGGAGAGGACAACATCAGAATGCACTGTTATCTACCCAGTGCTGAAATCAAACGTCCATCAAATTCAACTTGGCTGGTTGACACCGATCCAGTGCTGCGAGCGGCAATTCAGTAGTTTAGAAATCAATAAAGCCTACTGCTATTATGAGTCATCTTAAAATTTCAGAGTCCATGCACTTTATTTCATTCACAAATGGAGCCTGTTGATCTCAAACGTCGAATCGGTGAACTCGAAGGTGAAAATACACAACTTCGTACCAAATTGCGTATAGCGCTTGAAGATGCTTGGGACTGCATACATTGTCTTGGCCACTGTCCTCCGGGATTCTGTAGGGAATGTAACGAATTATTTTGTTGCCAACTCCAAGATAACAACTGCTCTTGCAAGGAGCCGGCTTGTGATGACTGTCTTCGCACCAAGTGCAGTATGTGCGAGAGAAAAGTTTGTTCAAATTGCGCTGATTCGTCAGTGTGCCTGGGTTTGTATTGCAACATACCTGTTTGTTACGATTGCAGCTATCGCTGTCACAAACACACTGAACGTGCTTTTTGCGAGGGTTGTATGCAACAATGTACAACTTGCAAGCAATTTCTGTGTGCAAAATGCGATCTCAGTTGCGCCGCCTGCGACAAATCATTTTGCGTTGACCACCTTGCATCATGCAAAAGTTGTGACGATAGTCTCTGCAAGAAGTGCCTACCACGGGAAGCATTGTGTCATTACAAAGAATGGCTCGTTAATTATGTGTTCCTTGTCCTCGACTGTCCACTTCCTGTTGTTGCCAGCGTTTGGGCATCGTTTTAACAGACTAATTTACCAATCATTAAAGCCCCACTGCTCTCGCAGTTCTTTGTTGTCGTTCTTTTGTCGACGCAATGAAAACTCCATGTCCTTGCGCACTGGGTATTCTTTGCAGTGTACATTGGCACAGACAATCTCCCCCGGCTCATCCATGCCCATGCAAGCATAACAGATGGCCTTTTGCCGATCAAGCTTTTCACTGGCTTCCTTTTCATCAACAGTGAGCCTTTCAATGATCTGGTCCAGCGAGTACTGCTGTACACACTCATTGCAGACGTGATCTTGTTTGCTCTGATTTTTGCAGATCAGGCACTTGTTTTGAATGTAGATAAAGCCATTGAGCGGGTCATCAGCAAGCAGACGGGGCGCACGTTTCGGGGCTGGTGGGAACATCCGAGCAATCATGGTGGGATCAATAACATCGCATTTGCGTTTGAGTGGCTGCTTCAGGTGTTTGTCAATGTAGTACTCAATGTCGAGCGGGATCTTGTACTCAAGTGCGTAATCTGGCACCTCGACTTTTTCAAAGAACTTGGCCTTGGGGTTGCCGGTGTCAACTACAACCATGGGAATGCGGGAGCCGAGTGGATGTGGCTCTTCACCGCGACTGCGCTTCTTTCGATTGATCACAAGCACTGGGGCGTCAGCATTCGCGTAGTCTGCTTCATCGCGCGCATAATAGCGACTCAGAATCATCTGGCTGTAGTCATAGTTTCCAGCGCGCATGTCTTCAACCTTGCCGCGCACATAGGCCTCTGCTTTGCGCTTGAGCTGCTCGAGATCGGCCTTCGGATCGGTCCAGAGTAACTCGACAAATTTGTCGATGATGACTTTGGCGTATGGCGCTGTGCTGCGGCGCTTGCCCTCGGTACCTTTTGCAGCGATTTTGGGCTTGCTGTTCTCGAAGGTCATCTCACCAGTCACTGGGTCTGTGGCCGGCATGTAATTGGCGGCGTCTTGCTTCTTCTTCTGGTAGCTTCCCGTGGTGCCGCTGGCCTTTTCAAAGACGATCTTGTGTGGATACTTGACGCGTGCATTGACGTGATTGACACAGTGTTGAATGTAGGGCAAGGTGACCAGTGCGCTGTCCGGATCAGCGGCGTTTTTGCGCCGAGTCACGGGCTTCAGTAGGTCCTGGACTTCATTGACTTCCGGAAACATCAGAAACACTGAATCGGTATCACCTCCGATGACAGTGGCATTGAAGTACTGTTCCATGTCGTCTTTCACTTGGTTGATCATCTGACGCCCTCGATGCGTGACCGTGGCACCGAGCGGTTTGCATGCACCGCGACCAGAAGCAACCCCAGTGAAGCCATAGTGCGAATTGGCAATAACTTTGACGGCATTTTGTTGCGAATCAAGCACTTTGTATCGCGGATGCGTGCTGGGATATTGTCCTTGTTCCTTGCGAATGGCCACACGGGCGTCGCGACACATGCGACCAGTCCAGACAAGATCACCCATCTCTAGTTTTGGTGTCCATGTCTTGTCTTCGGCATTGTAGATACACTGGGCAATTCCAGCGGGCTGGTCATCGCAGGCAGGCAAAGCTTCGGCCTCTTCGCGCGTGAGTTTTTGCCGCTGGATAAAATAGAGCGGCTCAGGCGCACCAGCATTGAAGGGATTTCGGTGCTTCTCACCAGAGGTGTAGAGTCGAGATCGATCAATGCCAAGATACTCAAACCAAGCGAGAAAACCCATTGTGTTCAGCGAGAGATTCAACTCATCCATAATGGAGGGATAAAGACTGGAAAAGTCGAGTGTTGGAATAGGCTTGCGGAAGAAGCCGCGTACCACCTCAAGTACAGTGGCGCCCACATAACCGGAAGCACGCGGCTTTGCCTTGGTGCCGTCTTCAGCATTGAGTTCAACCTCCTCGTCGATTTCCGCATCATCTTCGTCAGCATAATCCATTGCATCCCCTTCTGAAAATGGATTGAAATCGGGAAACACTTTGGAAAGGCCGGATTGTTTCAACCAACGCAACAACAGATTCAGAATCTTGATTTGCACTCCGGTAGTGTAGAATTGGCCAATTGACATGCAGCCTATGATGCGACACATTGAGATCACGTAGTTGGTGGTGTTCAGTGCATTCATGATGCGCTCGCAGAGTTCAGTGTCTTGCATGCAGTAGTCAGTCAACTTCTTGGAGAGATTCAAAAAGAGCGATGGAATTGCCGACCACGGCACATCATGCTTTGTATCACCCACTGCCTTCTTGGCCACTTGTGACAACGTGTAGCCATCAAGTTCGGGTATGTCTTTCTGTGCATAATGCAGTGTATCGAAGATATCTCTTCCCGGAATCGTAATGATGGTAAAAACACGCAATCCACTGGCTCGTGTTTCCTGGGTCTTGGTCTCTATTCTATCACCAGAAAGGCTGGTGTGTCGATTCCGCTCATCAAAGAGTCCTTTTCCAAGGGAAAGAAACATCGAACCGCGATCTTCCCAGTACCAGTCCCAACGCACACCGAGCACACGAATGCGCCGAATAATGTAGGTCAAGTCAAAACTGCTGACATTGTGCCCCGAGAACACATCCACATCGGCCTGTCGGCAGTACTCCACAAAGCCAGCCAGCATGTCCTCCTCGCAGCGAAAGAAAAAGGTGCGCTTCTGTGGGTGGAATACAGCCCAGTTAGTTTGAATGGATCCGAGCTCTTCAGCTGAGGCATCTGTGGGTGGCTGAGTGATTTCCAATTCAAGAGCACTGTCTGGCAAGCGAGTGTGCCAGGTTGCAAAGATCGCCTTCATGCGCCGGCGCCATGCTTGATAACTCTCGGGCCACTCAAAGTAATCGGGATTTAGCAACAAACTCTGCAGCTTAGCGCTTCTGAGGATCAGACGGGCCCGGTAGGTGCCAACATAGCCAATCCACGTACGACATTGCTCAAGAAATTGTTCCCAATTGTAGATGGCGCGCAGAAATGGTACAGTTGCGGGATTGCACCACTTCTCGGGCGGTGCGCTGGGCAAGATAGGCGCATAGGGGAGGTATTGTGGCCCAAAAACATCAGCGGTAAGCGCTTGATGTGGGCCAACAACAAAAGCAACTGCATCGCGGTAGTTTGTGCGGCCGGTGGAATAGACCTCCTGTGGCGTCTTTGGTGAACGAAGACTCTCAAATAAAATTGTCTTGCAGGGAGAATTTGTGTCCGAAAGGTAGACACAAAGACATACAATGGGGTCGCTTTCGGGAGTCGGCATCCCACCGTTTCCTTGATTGAGCATCTCACCATCGAGTGCCGCAAACCGCACCAACGACTGGTACTGGTCCACACTGGACTTGGCTTGGCCGGTGTTGGGGTTCTTACCCTTGAGATTGGCAGCATTGCAGCCAAACTCCAGATCGCAGATGCTCTCGCGATCAACTTCAAAAATGTGCGATGGTTCCATGCGAATCCAACCATAACTGTAGATGTTCTGGCGATAGAAGAGTTGCTCCACTGGTCCTACTTTGGTCTCGTAGAATTCGCACTCTGGATAGATAAAACTCAGCGCCGACTTCAGTGTCCAGAGTATGTCATAGCGCTTGAAACGAACACGCAAAAACCGAGTTCGTGCTGGGCGATAGAAAAATGCGCTACGCTGCCAGGTGTATTCAACTTGCACACCGAGCATTTGCCAAAGTTGATCCTCATCGACATTCTCATAACGCCAGGAGCCCTCAAGTGCTGAGATCAGCCAACGCCGAATCTGCTCTTCAACCACTTCGATGGGATAGAGTTTGAAATTGACAACACCATGGGCATCCACAACGGGATTCAAGCTGCCGTGGTCTATCCAAATCTCGAACTCCGGCTCGCGGACATGCAGCAGCACACTGTAGCCTTCGTAGGTGCGACAGAAGAGGCGAAATTCATTCTGGCTCTCAATAAAACTAGCCAGCTGAACACAAATCCGGACGCCCTTTCGCGGGCCCACGTGCTCACCCACATAGTCTTCACCCAGTGGGATTTCAAACAGTGAACTACGCTCGATGAATGTTTGTGATGGCGTGGAGAATTCAACACCACAGTGTGCGGCAACCACATCCAGAGTATCAAAGCCTTTGCTGTCGTAGTGTTGTGCAAGGATATCAGCTGCATTTGTGAATGGAATTGGTGGAAGTAGTAGCAGTTCTCGCACCACGGCCCAATCTTCAAGCCAAGCATCATAGGCCTTCGAGGCGTCACGCATGCAGAGAAAGGCATCTATCGAGGGCATTGAGTGCAGGCGGCAGACTAGTTCAAAACGGCCAAAGCGCACTGCAGTGGTCACCTTTCCATTCACCGCACGTTCTGTGCGAAAGGCTGACTGCGGGTCCTCGGCATAGACCACCTCAACAGGATTGCCCTGCAGTGACTCATCCAGTTGAAAGCCGTGCATGGCCAGGGTAGTAGCCGCCTCCCCCAAACATAGAATCAATTTGGGCCGGATTATCGCAATCTCTTTCAGTAAAAGCGGCAAGTTGTTCTCAATCTCCTCGTAGGTTGGTCTCCGCCTTTTCTCCGGCATGATCTTGACCACATGCGTGTACCAACAGTGCAGTGACGTGATGTCTTGCTCTGCGAGACAATCTTGTACTGTGCTGCGGTGTCCATTGCCCAAACAAAATGAGAGGCCACGCTCTGCATCCCGCTTGTTGGGCACATCGGCAATAATCATGAGCTGGGCCTCCACTGCGCCATTTCCCACCACTGGTTTCAACTTGGTAGAGACCAAGTCCCACATGAGCGCAGTGTCATCCGTGGTGTACTCTTCCATGAATTCGTCCATTTTTCGATGTCGACGCCGGCTCTCCGCCTCACTGAGCTGCTGGGCAAAGTGCACATCCAGTGGATTGGGTGGCGGGGCTGGGAAGCTCCAATCATCGAAATTTTCATCTGATTCATGCGGTTCCGAAACCGACTCGCTGGACATGAGAATGCGAAAAAATGAAATGCTTTCAATTCATTTTTTAAAAACATGGAAGGCAAGCCAGTACTGAAATTCAGACTTGCTCTCTCGGATCACATCTCTCTGGAATTCAAGTTCTTCTCAGCGCAAAAAGATGCAGCAAATTGGCAAATCAGCTACGGGGAAACGACATGGGTATTGAAGTTGAGTTTTGCCGAGAGTTTGAACTGGTTCAAAGTCTCCAAGGAGATCTGGATCAGCACGGTGAAAGCGCTCTTTGCGAACTACCTTCGTTATGGAATCCAGCTGCCACCGAGCGAAGCAAAGCTACTCGAGCAGATGTATTTGAATTGGTTTGGCCCACCGGATGAAAGCACGCGCTGGCTCATCTGCACTAAGCACAGTGCACAGGCAGACAGCACCCGCTGTTCGCGGTGTGGACACGATGATTGGCAAGCACTCGACCCCGAGGAGGAGGAAGAGGAAGCCGAAGCCGAGCTCTGCGACTGCGGTTACATGCCCGAAGAATGCGAGTGCCCAGAGTGCGAATTCTGTGGCGAGCGGCAGCCGCTCTGCGAATGCGAGATGTGCAAATGTGGTCGGTGCAAGTGTGAAAACAAGAAGCACTGGCGAAAGCACCCGGCCCAAGACTGCGACTGTGCAGAACAGTGCCCCAAGAAGCGACAGAAAAAGATGCACGGTATTCTGCGCTGTGAGTGCCAGTTCTGTGCTGGCTGCGAGGAGCTGATGTCCGAGTGCGAGTGCGACCCAGATGAATCATCTTCGGGAGAATACGAGTACTAAACCTTTTTTACTGTCGCTCACTGGGCCGGAGTAAAGAGTCACTGCGGATGGGGGCCTTTGAGTTTCCCAGTACTCCTGAGTGCGCATTTTGATCGAGTGTAATGTAGAATTCGCAGTCAGGGTCGAGAATGTACATTGCAAAGACAACAGAGTCGGTGTTTTGATTAAGAAGCCGATGTGTTTGGGCGTAATGCTCCCCCGCCTCCTCAGTGAAAGCCGGTCGATATCGTGTGACCCAGGCTGCCCAGTAGCAATTGGCAATCTTGGTCTCATCAAGCTGGAACACATCAATTACATGATTGATGAAGCCATCCCAGCCCGCGTGTCCTTTGTCCACCGCGAGCACGGTTTGCTTCGAGTAGAATCCGCTCGATGCATGTGTGATGTCACCGTAGTTCAGCTCAGACATGGGAGCACGCAGGTGGATCGTGTGCACCACGGACCGCGTCTCTGGCGTTCCACTGGCCAGACGCGTCAGCCAGCCGCCCATTTGGGGAAATAGCAGAGTGAATGTTTTTGTGAGAATAGCTAAGTGGGTAGTGGGCCCGCAGCCATCACACACGAAATGCCAAAGCCTAGCAAGGCGTCCCGCATCAGCTTTGCCTGGGATGTGAAGTACTTCATTGAGACGGGCCGCAGCGCGATTGCCATGTCTGTTGAGCTGCCGAGCTCAGAGGCCGAAGACAGACAGGCTCTGGACAAAGATGTGCGCCGCTACAATGATCACCAGGCGAAAAAGCGCAAAACCTCAAAGAAATTGGCTAGTGAGATCGAGACCACCATCAAAGCCCATGGCACGGCCCAGGCGCGACCCGTGGAAGAAGTGGCTGTGCGCCTGGTGATGACTGAGCAGGCGCGTGCACAAGATGATCGAACTGTACTAGATGCACTGACTGTGACGCGGCGGCATGCACGACACTCAGCCGAACCGGAGAATGTAATCCGGAGTGCGGTGCTGACAAATGCCCAACCGATTGCCAGTCTGCGCTTGATCAGCACCGAGAAAGAGGTTGCACATGAGAACGCGAAGAAGCGCTTTGTCGAGGAGACAGCCAAGGAAGCACCGGCCAAGAAGCGGCTCACTCTGGATTCCGTGGCCGCTGCCGGTGTGACTACACTCGAAGAGCTCATCGATGACAACACAAAATATTGGAAACGCCGCCCCAAACCTGGTGCTTCTAGCAAGTTGCCGCTATTCCGGCGCGATATCGTCTCAAGTCGACACATTGCCAAGGTGCTGTTTGAGTGCTATGCACCGCGACAAGGCCGCTGTGCCAATGCAACACTGGGTCTTTGCCGTACCCAGCTGGAGCCGAGTCTGCGGCATCCCTGCAAAGCCGATGCGGTGTGCATGAACTACCTATCGCCACTGCAGTGGGAAGCCTTTGAACAGAACGAAGAAGTCTCCGTGTTAGCCGCGCCGAGCGATCGCCTCTTTGTTGATCCACTCTGCGTGTTCTGCTATCGCTACCAAGTAACGCGGGAGGTGGCCAAAGACAGTGTGGCAAGCAACCAATCGGCGATTACAAATGAGATTGCAGCCTACTACCATCAAGTCGACATCATTGGCGAGTACGACAAGAGCGCGTGTATTCAGGAGAACAGCGGCAATGTTTCCGGCATACTGGGACCCGTAGTGGCCTACAATGCGGCAAACTTCCAGCCCGTGGTGGGCATTCGTACATCCACCGAGAACTGGACACTCGAGCAAGTGCTCTCAGTGCAAGACTTCCGCACTCAAAAGGCCAGTTTCCCACCAGAGCGTGTGGTGTACGGCTGGGCAGAGACCGAGGCAGCGTTCTTTCGCCTCAACAACAACACGGTGCCCACAGTGGCCCAGCTCAACCCGTACGAGACATGCATTACGCAGATAAAGGATGGGCCTTTGTCGTTGCGTTTGCTGCTGCGTAATTACTTCCAACACCGTGCCAAGTCATCCGCCTCGGGCCCAAGCATATTGGCCTATGACCATCTGTTTGTTGAGCTCCGCGATGCAATCGAGATGACCAATCTCTGGAACAAGCCCTATCCGATATTTGAGATCTCCAACATTGCAAAACTGGAAGAGCGCAAGCAACTTGTCGATGCGAATGCCCCGGTCACACAGCCATTTGTTCGCTATCACCCCTGGCAGTACATCTGCATGCACAAGGTGACCGAGGCACCGCCGATTGCCAGCCATCGCATCTATTACGCCTTTCTGTACTTAGTTAACGGCATCTACCACCTGAAAAAGACGATGGCCTCTTTGCCGCTGACAATCAAGCGCAAACTCAAAGTCTATCTCAAGGCGTTTCGGCCGATGCAAGATTACTTCCGGGAGGCTGGTGATTTGTCAGACACCGCGATCCGCCAGAGGCGTTTGCACTGCGAGAGATTGGGCGCAACTACTTCAGCCTACTTTGCAACCTATCCCCGGCCCACGAAGCTGTGCTTTGTGGTGTCTGATTACGAGTATCTTGAACTCCAGACCACAACACTGGGCCGCGCTGCACCCAATGAGGAACTCAATCAACTGTACGCCAATGCAGAACCCCCGCACTCACGAGAGCTTTTGCAGCGGGCAGAGAACTTCTCCGATCTGTTTCCTGCACTACGACTGGCCCAGAGTGGCGCTTATCAAGAAGCAAGCGATCTCTATGCTGAGTTGTGTACCAACATGCGCGAGCCAGTGCAGCTGCATTGGCCCAGCAACATCATTGCAAGCTTCTCGGCAGTGGTGGGACCCGATGAGCAGGCCGATGCCACTGAGCTGCACCGACGTGTGTCCCTGGCCACTCACGCTAACGCGTTGATTTCCAGCATGGAAACTGTGTTTCGGGAACTGCTGCTGATGCTACGCAACGAAAATGCTCAGTACGAGGCGTTGGTGAAGAACTTGCCACTGGCAACTGCAGAGTTTGGAGAGATTGTTGAGTGGACAAAAGAGATGCTCGCCGCACACGGCAATGCCGATGGACTTCTACAAAGACTTGGTGTGACCTCGTTCGATCGCCTCCTGCCAATTGGATTCCACACTGATGGCAGTGGAATTGACACCCAACAGTGGCAAGAGAACGCCTACTTGTTGACGGCGTTGGCTCGAGTGCACATTTTGGATCGACTGCGTGCATTGGAGAAGCCCACTGAACAGCGTCGACGACATTTGTTGTTGTTGATGCGCAATGCCCACTGCGATCTTGTATCTGTGGTCGTGGAACGAGGTCCCTATGTCGCAGTGCGTGATGACCAGTGGCTGCTCTCACATGCGGCGCTACCAACCACGATCTCGCCCTGGCAAAGCAGCACCGAGTACCACCCCATCATGAGTCAGCTGGCTGCAATTTGGCCGAATCCAACACGGGAGCGCCACCAGGGTATGCTGCCCAACCTGGGTGCTGCAATGCTCTATGTGAACTTCTTTAGCGAGTTCGAGGCGAAGCAGACCTTCTTTCTACAAGAACTATTCAAACATCGAAACAATCTGCGCCAATGCGGTCATGCTCACTTCCGTGCGGTGTTTTCATCAGACACACTGGTCTACTCGCTGCGAAAGCTGAACAAATTGAAGCAGGCCAACAAGTTGAAGCTCAAGGGTACATTGAAGATACAGCACCGCTCCGATGCCATTGTGACCATGCGTAACTTTATGTTGTTGCTGCTTGAGATGTCCTTCAAGGGACTGTACGAGCACTGCGATGTGGTGCCGAACTTCCGGTGCACAATGGAACTGAACACGCTGTTCAACAATGCGGATCAGCCGGGTGTTCATGAGCGCTTTGACACGCTATTCGCGACAGTGGTGCAGAATGGCGAAGAGCGCCTCAAGTTTGACAAAATCATCAATGATGTGCTGATGGAGTTTGTGTCGGTGCAACTGCGCGGAAACACGGCAGTGCGTGATGTGGTGCGCGAAGTCTACCGAGTCGACTTGACAGCGCGATCGCTGGCGCTGATGGATGTGCTCCGGTTGGTGTTGGATCGCGAGAACACACTGGATTTGGTGCGCGTGGTTGGTGTCCAGCATCGGGTCAATCTCAAGCTGAATCACAAGATTGCCAATCGACGGAAACTCGGCAACATTGCAGCGATTTGCTGTGTAATCCAGGAGTCCGATGCACGACGCTATGACAGTGTCTACCGAAAGGCCGCCTCGCTGACAGTGGAGTACCAGATCACTGCAGAGCAGATTTGGATGGTTGAGTGCTTTGTACAGCATCTCGATCCCCTCGGCAATCTCTTTGCTGAAGAGCTACAATATGTGGGCATGACCGAAGAGACCATCAAAGCGCTCTCCCGCATTGAAGAACTGCAGTCCGGTCGATCTGTGGTAGATGAGGAGGCAATTCGTATCTTCGGCGAACTTGAAGTGCGACAGGCCTCGTTGGTGGCCTATTTCTTCGAGTACCTGCAGCGCTATGTCCGCTTTCGACCAATTACAGTGACAAATCAGGCCTTTTTGGAGAAACAAGCCCGAGCACTGCGAAAGGCAGCCAGGAGTGAAGAGATACCCCCAGCACTCACCACGGGAGTGGCTTCACTCTGCTGCGACCGCTGGGATGGCTTCTTCCCCGTGAAGCAGTACTTTTGGAAGAGCGAGGACGAGAACAAGCACAAGCATTACAACACGCCGCTGGGCAACCAGTCGATTCGCCGAGACACTGTTTCTGATGAGATCTTGTGTGGATTTCAGCC
>Ga0315284_10009209_pt1 | contig 14079 bp, 14 predicted proteins | sample YL17G09_16_MG_FD_203696 | JGI IMG/M metagenome (GOLD analysis project Ga0315284, IMG submission 203696) | Sediment microbial communities from Yellowstone Lake, YNP, Wyoming, USA - YL17G09_16 | ecosystem: Environmental > Aquatic > Freshwater > Lake > Sediment | place: USA: Wyoming | collected... | reverse complement strand
TAAAACAGGCTAAAACTAAAAAAAGAAACTAATGTTATTAAAAATTGGTTCTACGGGTGATGCCGTAAAAACATTACAAGAATATTTAAAAATCAAAGTTGATGGTATATTTGGTACATTGACTGAGTATGTAGTTAAAGAATGGCAAGCACAAAATGGTTTGACACCAGATGGAGTTGTTGGTAAAATAACTTGGAATGCAATGGCTATTGCAAATACGGATGGTCAAGAAAGACCTGATTATGTATTACCACCAATAACAGAATTGCCTACATTGAATATTATACCTACATATATGCCGAAGGATCAATATTTTGTTGGTCCAACAAAAAAGGAATGGTTATTTTTACACCATACAGCAGGTTGGCAAAACCCTATTAACACAGTTAATTGTTGGTCTCGTGATGATCGAGGTGCTATAGCTACTGAATTTGTAATTGGTGGGCAGTCAATAAAAGGAGATGATAATAGTCAAGATGGTATTGTAGCTCAAGCTTTTCCGGCTGGTGGTTATGCTTGGCATTTGGGAACAGGTCGTTCAGCAATGCATATTAATTCAGTAGGTATTGAGTGTTGTAATTTTGGTCAGATAGAAAATGGTAAAACATATGTAGGAGTTGTTGCAGCACAATCCCAAATAGTAAAATTAGAAAGTCCATTTAGAGGACATAGCACTTGGCATAAGTATTCTGATAAACAACTGCATGCTTTAAGAGAGTTAATAAAGTATATTGAAAAGAGAGATTCTATAGATGTACGTAAAGGTTTACCAGAGTTGATAAAAACAAAAGGGCCAACGGTTGCATTTAATTTTTGTGATGCAAACTATGTAAGTGAGCATAAAGGTTTATGGAGTCATGCTAACGTTTTAAAAACTAAAGTAGATATGTTTCCTCAACCAGAATTAATAGATTTATTAAGATCCTTATAACTAAAATTATGAAACTGAGTATGAAGCATTATTGGAAACCTACTCCTAAAAAGTGGAGAAAAATTGGAGATGCTATTTTAGCTACTACAACTTTTGTAACTGCAGGGGGGTTAATTAGTTATGACGAGTTACGTAATATATTTTCACCGCAAGAAATAAAAGTAACAATAGCTATCTGCCTTATCTTAGGAGTGTTATCTAAGTTTTTAACCAATTTTTTTAAAGCAGAAGCCTCAGAAGTAATAGAAGGTATTGACCATTTATAATTAATATTTTTTGTTAAAACACAGGCCTACAAAATATGTAGGTTTTTTTTTGTGAAAAACTTTTGATAAACTATAAAAGTGTACACTTTTTATATTACCTTTGAAAAAAGTTTAAACTTATGGAAACCAAAAAAACAAACCAAACAGAAAAAGAATTAAGTCCTGAAGAAGTTGCTCAAAGAGAAAAACTTATAGGAGACTATTATGATCATCAAGTTATTTTTTTAGAAAAGCAAAAGAAATACATTGCTTTATTAACAGAAATAGATGAGTTGAATTACAGAAGATTAAGAACACAAGTAGCTTATGCAGAATTAACAAGTGGGATTAATGGAGATACGAAACCTAGTGATTCAAAAACAAGTAAACCAAAAACTACAAAATAATGGCTCAATTTGAATTAGTAAATAAAAAAATAGAAATGTCAAAATTTGAAATTTTAAAATTTCAATTAATGACTCATTGCTATGTACATAATATAGTTATTACTGATTCAGATTTAGAATGTTTAGTATTATTAGGTACACAAGCTTATTTTGAACAAGTAGATTTTTTTAAATTAGTTATTGAAAAAGGTATTTTTAAGACACCCCAAACGGTCAGGAATAGTCTTCGCAAGGCTAAGGAATACAATCTAATTTCTAAAACAGGGGATTGGAAAAAAGTTGTATTCCTTAACCCTGACCTGAATATTAAAAATACAGGTAATATACTTTTAAACTATAAAATTATACATATTGAAAGCAGATAGATGGTTTGTAGTTATTGATAAACTTGCTGAAGAAACTGGATTAGATAAAACCTTTTTAAAAGACTTTATTATTTACTATTGGAAGAATGTCAAATTAACTTTAAAAGATATTTCTGCATATAGGATTGAGATATATGGATTAGGTTATTTTGAGTTAAGTATAGCTAAAAGTTATGCTTTAAAAAAGAAATTAAACAATGTTATTAATTCAAAAGCAATTGATACTGTAAAATTATATAAACAAAAGTTAAGAATTGAAAAAGAATTATTAAATATAGAAAAAGGACTTTTGTCTTATGAGGAAGACAGAACACGATATCATGAACTAATAATAAAAAGATATGGGAAGTATACAGCAAATATGGAAAAAACGAAAAAGTATTTTGACCGCTATAAAGAATAATCTTTTTAAAAAGGAGCATATAGAATTAATTGCTGATAGCAGAATGCAAATATGTTTAAAATGTCCTCATATTGATCATACAGGTGAAAAATGTTTTGTAAAAGGTACCGTTCCTTGTTGTGGTTTATGTGGATGTAAATTATCTTGGAAGATTAGAAGTTTATCTGAAGAATGTGCTGATACTAAAAATAAAAGATGGACTATGTTACTGACACCAGACGAAGAATACGAATTATTACCACCAAATAATCCTGAATAATATGGCTGTTAAATTTAAAGAAGAAAATCATACTTACGAAAGTATTGATCCAAACGAATCTATAAATTGGATTTCGGTAACTAAAATGGTTTCTTTATTTAAATCAAAATTTGATGGGGTAACTCAATCAGAAAAGTCAAGTAAAAATTCTCGATCAAAATGGTATAAAGTTCCTCCTATAAAAATAAGAGAGATTTGGGAAAATGAATCTAAACGTTCTACAGACTTAGGCACATGGTATCATAAAGAACGTGAATTTGATATATGTAATGTTGAAACTATTAGTAGAGCTGGAAAACCAATAATGGTTATTAGACCTCATCAAAATATTGATGAGAAAATAGCACCCAATCAAAGATTAACAGAAGGTATTTATCCTGAACACATGGTTTATCTTAAATCAGAAAGTTTATGTGGTCAAGCTGATAGAGTAGAAGTGATAGATAATGTAGTGGATATTTATGATTATAAAACAAATAAAGAAATTAGTATTAAAGGGTATGAAAAATGGGATGGTACGGTTACAAAACTAGAAAAACCTTTACAGCATTTAGATGATTGCCACTTAGTTCATTACGGATTGCAATTAAGTATGTATCTTTATATTATATTAAAACATAACCCTTTGTTTAAACCGGGCAAATTATGGATACATCATGTATTATTTAAAGTTAAAGATTACGATCAATATGGCTATCCTATAACAGCTGTTAATGAACAAGGTAATCCAATTGCTGAAAAGGTTGTTCCGTATGAAGTACCTTTTTATAAAAAAGAAATAGAAACAATGCTTAAACATTATAAAAAACAAAAAAATGAAAAACAACCAACATAGCTTATACGAAATTAACATACCAATATTAATGACAATAGAACCTGAACTTGTATATATTATTAAAAAATGATAAACGCTATACGACTAATTGATTTTGAAGATAACAAAGTTTCTTTAACTATTCATTGTTATAATTTATCATTTTTAAAAGATTTAATAGAGACCTATCCAAAAGACTCTGTTAAAGTTATTTCTTATGTTTTTTATATGAGTTATAATGGTCCTGAAAATCCTTATATAAATGTACCTGTTGAAAATAAGTCTGCATTGATACTTAGTGATTTAAATTTAGACATATCTTTAGATGATCCTTTGTTTGACATAGCTGTTGAAAAATGTAAAGAATTATACAAAACACCTATTAACAGAATGTATCATGCTTTATCAAATGCTTTAAATAAAATTAGTAACTATTTTGATGAGGCTGAAATTACCGATGGAAAAGACGGAAACTTAACACAAATTATAAATGCTGCTAAAAATTATGGAGCTATTCGTGATTCTTTTAAAAAGATAAAAGCAGATTTTGATGAAGAAACTAAACAAGTCAATTGGGGTGGGAAAGATAAAGCATATGACTTATGATTCAAGAAAAAGAATTAATAATACCTATATGGGAAAAAGGTGTATGGGGGGTTAAGGTCTTTGAAAAAAGAAATGATTTTAAAGAGTTTGTATTGCCACTATTTAAAGAGCCAGGTCAATACCTATTTGATGAGACTTCCTATATGTTTAATGAACAAGCTATTCTTTATAGAAAAAATAAGTTTTTTTGTGAAGCTCCTAAAAATTCTAAAGATTATGTTAGTTATTGGGATGATCAAAAAGAAAAATGTAGAAATGGGGTAATATTTGTCAATGGTGATAAGACTTGGTATCTGCCACGTGAGTATTATATGTGGTTAAATTTTCTACCTATAAAAAACAAAGAGACTGCTAAGTTTGATTTTCCAGATGTACGTGATGCCCAATATCATATAGCCCTTTATGAGTTGTTAGCAGAATTACATTATAAACATTGTGCTATAACAAAAAAAAGGCAAATAGCATCTTCTTATTATCATGCTTGTAAATTATTAAATCAAATATGGTTTGAAGAAGGAGTAGTATTACAAATAGGAGCAAAGGTTTCAAATTATGTAAAAAAAACATGGAATTTTTTAAATGAATATAAAGATTTTCTAAATAAGAATACAGCATGGACACGTGATTTTACTCCAGGTGCATATCCTGAATGGAAACAGATAGACAAACAAAAACAAAATGGAAGATGGATTGAGTTAGGTTTAAAAGGAGTATTAAGAGCTACTTCTTTTGAAAAATCAGAAACTTCTGGTGTAGGTGGTGAGTCAAGTTATTTCTTTTATGAAGAAGCGGGTATTGCTCCAACTATGGATAGCACTTTTGAGTTTCTTAGACCGGCTATGCAGTCGGGTTTTGTTACTACAGGTTTATTTATTGCAGCAGGTTCAGTTGGACAATTAGATGAGTGTAAACCATTGAAGAGTATGACGTTATATCCAGATGCTCACGATATATATGCTGTAACATCAAATTTAATTGACAACAAAGGTACTGTAGCAAATGTAGCTTTATTTATTCCTGAACAATGGTCAATGCAGCCATTTATTGATGTTTATGGTAACTCCTTAGTAGAAGATGCTTTAACAGCTATTTTAGTTTTAAGAAAGCAATGGAAAAAAGATTTGACTCCTGAAAATTATCAGTTAAGGATTTCACAACATCCTACAAATTTAGAAGAAGCTTATAAAAGCAGAAAAGAATCTAAATTTCCACTTCATTTAGTAGGAGCTCAAAAACAAAGAATAGAAGATAAAGATTATGCAATAGAGTATTTAGATATTTATAAAAATGAATTAGGAAATATTACAGTCAGAGAAACAAACAAGTTACCTATTAAGCAGTTTCCTGTAATAATGAATGAGATTGATAAAACGGGTGTGCTTGTAGTTCACGAACGGCCTGTAAAAGATGTTCCTTTTGGTTTATACTATGCATCAGTAGATCCGGTATCTGAGGGAAAAACTACAACGTCTGAATCATTATGTTCTATCTATGTATATAAAAACCCTAGAGAAGTACAAAAAGATGATGGTAGTGGTGTTTTAGAAACCTATATAGATCCTGATAAAATTGTTGCTTGGTGGTGTGGGAGACATGATGATATAAAGAAAACACATAAAATGTTAGAATTGATTATTGAGTATTATAATGCATGGACTGTTGTTGAAAATAACATCCCTTCTTTTATTACTTATATGATTGATAATCATAAACAACGGTATTTAGTACCAAAATCACAAATGTTATTTTTAAAAGATTTAAATGCAAATGCTACAACATATCAAGAATATGGGTGGAGAAATACAGGTATTTTGTTTAAAGGACACTTATTAAATTATTTAATAGAGTGGTTAAATGAAGAAATAAATACAATAGAAATAGTAAAAGGTGCTGAAAAAAGTGTTTATGGAATTGAAAGAATTCCAGATATTATGGCAATGGTGGAGATGGAAGCTTATCAAGAAGGATTGAACGTAGATAGATTAGTAGCCTTGTCAGCATTGGTATCTTTTGCAAAAGTTCAACAGGCAAATAGAGCTATGTTAAAGTTTAGAGAAAAGACAAATGGTGAATATAATAACAAATTTACTAAATTTACAAAAAATATATTTCGTAATATAGGACAAACTCGTACAAACAATTCAACAAATACGTATAGAAATCCTTTTAAAAACATAAGATGATATGAAAATACTTAATGCATTAGATCTGATAAGAGGGGAAAAAGCAGAAATAGGGAGTGTTAATACAACATTGACACAACCTATTCAATTTTTACCACGTGCTGAAAAAGACGATGTGTGGGTTGCTTGGGTTGCTGATTGGTTAGAGTGGAACGGTCTAAAACAAATTGGCAATAACTCACGTAAAATCCTTAAAAACTACAAGTTAGCAAAAGGAATTATAGATCGTTCTGATTATATCCCAGAACAAAATAATGAATATAAAGATGTAATTGAGACATTGCAAACAGAAAATGTAGCAGCATTAGAATTGAAATTTTTTCCAATTATTCCCAATGTAATTAATGTGTTGTGTGCTGAGTTTGCTAAAAGAAATAGTCAAGTAAGTTTTCAAAGTATTGATGATCATTCTTATAACACAATGTTAGAAGAAAAAAGAATGCAGATTGAGACAGTTTTAGTACAGCAAGCTCAACAGAAAATCATGGCTAAACTAATTGAAAGTGGTTGGGATGAATCTGATCCAGAAATGCAACAGCAAGCAAAAGAAGAAATGTCTCCTGAGAAAATTAAAACACTTCCAGAAATACAAGCTTTCTATAATAAATCTTATAGAAGTTTAGGAGAACAGTGGGCATCTCATCAACTACAAGTAGATAGTGAACGGTTTAAAATGGACGAATTAGAAGAACGAGCTTTTCGTGATAGTTTAATTTGTGATAGAGAATTTTGGCATTTTAGAATGGGTGAAGATGATTATGATGTAGAGTTGTGGAATCCAGCACTTGTTTTTTATTACAAATCTCCTGATGCTCGATATATTTCTGAAAGCTCTTGGGTAGGTAAAATGGATTTATTGACTATTGCCGATGTTGTTGATAAGTATGGTTGGTTGATGACTGATGAACAGTTAAAAGCTTGTGAAAACATATATCCTGTAAGAGCGGCTTTATATCCTGTAACAGGTTATCAAAATGATGGTACTTTTTATGATGCTACAAAATCTCATAGTTGGAATGTTGATAGACCATCTTTAGAGTGGAGACAATTTATGTCTACATGGGAAGGTGGTACAACAGGGCCAGATGCTGTAGAGGCAATACTTAGTCAAAGCGAACATACCTTTGATTCATCAATGAGTTCTTTAATAAGAGTATCTACAATGTATTGGAAATCACAATGCAAGGTAGGTCATTTAACTAAGATAGATGAGGTAGGTAATGTAATAATAGATATTATAAGTGAAGAATATAAAGTACATGATAAACCTGTGTATAATACAAATGTATTTACAAATAAAACAAGAGATAATTTAATTTTTGGAGAACATATAGACTGGTTGTGGATAAATCAAGTTTGGGGTGCTACTAAAATAGGCCCGAATAGACCATCTATGTTAGGTATGAGTAATCCTGGTGGAGTAAATCCGTTATATTTAGGAATAAATCAAAATAAACCCGGTCCATTAAAGTTTCAATTTAAGGGAGATAAAACATTATATGGTTGTAAGTTACCTGTAGAAGGAGCTATATTTTCAGATAGAAATACTAAATCTATGTCTTTGGTAGATTTAATGAAACCGTTTCAAATAAGCTACAATATGGTAAATAACCAAATTGCAGATATTTTAATTGATGAGATAGGTTCTGTTATTTTATTTGATCAAAATGCGTTACCACAACATTCATTAGGTGAAGATTGGGGGAAAAATAATTATGCAAAAGCTTATACAGTAATGAAAGATTTTGGTATGTTACCATTAGATACATCTATTACTAATACAGAAAATGCATTAGGTTTTTCACATTTTCAAGTAATGAATTTAGAGCAAACACAAAGGTTAATGAGTCGTGTGCAATTAGCAACACATTTTAAACAGCAAGCTTTTGAAGTTATAGGTATTACTCCACAAAGATTAGGTCAGCAGTTAGGTCAAACTAATACAGCAACCGGTATAGAACAAGCTATATCGGCTTCGTATGCTCAAACAGAAAACTATTTTATACAACACTGTGATTATCTTATGCCAAGAGTACACAAAATGAGAACGGATTTAGCACAGTTTTATCACTCAAAAAATCCATCTTTAAGATTACAATATATGACTAGTTTAGATGAAAAAGTAAACTTTCAGATAAACGGAACAGAGTTATTATTATCTGATTTAAATGTATATGCTACAACAAAGGCTGATTATAGGTCAACAATAGATGAGCTTAAAAAACTAGCAATAGGAAACAATACTTCTGGTGCATCTATCTTTGATTTAGGAAACATTGTACAAGCTAAATCAATGGCAGAAATAGATGGAGTAATGAAAGATATTGAGAAAAAAGCAAATGCAAAAATACAAGAACAAAGACAGCATGAACAAGAAATGCAAGATGCACAGTTACAAGCTACTGAAAGAGATAAAAAATTACAACATGATTTTATGTCTGTAGAAGCAGAAAAAAATCGTAGAAAGGATTTGTTAGTTGCTGAAATACGTGCTGCAGGTATGGGTTCTATGGTAGATTTAGATAAAAATAATCAAAATGATTTTGCTGATGCTATGGAGAAAATAAGAAAAAGTGAAGAGTTTCAGCAGACTATGGATTTACAAAGTAATAAAGAACAAAATAGACAAGATTTAGATGGTCATAAAATGGATTTAGAGAATAGAAAATTAGATGCTCAGATTCAAATGAAAAATACTGACTTGCAAATTGCACAAGAAAATGTAAATAAATATGACACAAATCAAAAAATAAAAGAACAAAAACAAACAAAAGACAAAAAGAAAAAATAAAGTTAGTTATAGTATATAAAAAATAAACACAATCTTTATACACTTTAAAAGTTTAACTTGTATATTTGAAAACACAAAATTGTTTTAATAAACCAACAAAAAACATAATGGCAAACGAAACCACCACCATATCACAAATTGAGCTCGATGATGCTACAATTAATGACATTTTAGGTACTCCAGGAGTATCTAGTGATAGCATAATGACTGCTACAAATACAGATTCTGAAAAAAATAAGTTTTTTTCAAATCAAGACGTAGTAGCACAAGTATTAGATCAAGCTCCTTCTCCAAAAGAAGACAAAGAAGTAGATGTTAAAGCTGAAGCTGCTGCTAATAAAGAAAGTGTAAATGACATACTAGGTGTTGATGTAAACAACGATGGTGAGGATTCTAATACTGATGCTAAAAAATCAGTAAAAATGAATAAAGGTACTATGATTAACGTCATTAAAAAGATGGTTGATAAAGGTAAATTATTTGAATTTGAAGGAGACACAGCATTAGAAGATTATACAGTAGAAGACTTAGAACAATTACTAGATGCTAATTTAAAAGCTAAAGAAGAGTCTGTAGTAGGTGCCGTAGAAAATGATTTTTGGCAGTCGTTACCACAAGAATTACAATATGCTGGTAAATATTTATCAGATGGAGGTCGTGATTTAAAAAGCTTATTTAAAGTTTTAGCTCAAGTAGAAGAAACTAAAGATATTAACATACAAGATGAGTCAGGTCAAGAACGGGTATGCCGTGAATACTTAAGTGCAACAGGCTTTGGAGATGAAGAGGATGTAGAAGAAGAAATTAATGCTTGGAAAGATCGTGGAGAATTAGAAAATAAAGCTACAAAGTTTAAACCAAAATTAGATTTGATGCAAGAAAAAGTGCTTGCTCAAAAATTGCACCACCAACAAACAATTAAAGATCAACGAGACACGGCTGCAAGACAATATATGGAGACTTTAGCTGAGGTATTGGATAAAGGAGATTTGGGTGGTACTAAAATAGACAGAAAAACACAAAATTTTTTATGGTCTGGGTTATTAGAAAATAAATACTCTTCAGTAAACGGAGAACCTACAAATATGTTAGGTCATTTATTAGAAAAATATCAGTATATAGAACCAAGACATGATTTGATAGCAGAAGCCTTGTTACTTTTGTCTAATCCAGATGCTTACAAAGCTAAGATAAGACAACAAGGAAGTACACAACAAGCTGAAAAAACAGTACGTATGTTAAAGATTGAGCAGGCTAATAAAACGGGAGCAAGTGCACAAGAAGAACGTAATCAAAAAGTAACTAGAGAGAAATCTCAACAAAAAATACAAAGAACAAATTTTTTTAAAAGATATTAATATAAACAAATAAAAAAAAAAGCAAAATGAGCACACCTAGTTTTAACAATGGTATATTTTTGCGTGACAACGAATACACAGCAGGTTCACACCTTGATTCGTATCACCTTAAAAACCTATTAAAGGATGCGGAACCTATGGATATGGGACCGATAGACATCTGGGCAATGACACAAAAAGTTGAAATGCCTCTTTATCAAATGTCAAGTTTTGGTGGTAAAAACACTATACTTGTAGATAATGTTCGTGGAGAATGGAAATGGCAATTGCCTGTTTCTCAAGATCTACCTTATGTATTAGAGGACATTGAGCCACAAAACTTAACAAAAGGTATTGACGGTACTACTTTTCGTATTAAATTGAACAAACGTGAGTTTGGTCATACCGACATTATTACTTTTGATAAGTATAATGGAGCAGAGATGTATGTAGTTCCTGATGTTGACATTTTAACTTTAGGAGACGGATATATATATACTGTTCAATTAGTTAATAATGATAACAATGCATTTTTAGATAACAAGTATTTGGCGGCACAAACAAAAATGTTTCGTGTAGCATCTGCTCGTGGAGAATATGGTGAAAGATTTTCTGATATCCAAGTTAAAACAGGATATCGTGAATATTATAACTATGTAGGTGGAGCAGAAGCTAACGTAGAATATTCTATATCAAGTCGTGCAGAACTTATGACTAAAGGCGGAATGACTGCTAAAGGAACAATTCCTGTAACAGAAATTTGGAGGTCTTTTGATAAAAACATTGACCCTTCAGTAAATTCTATTGAAAAAATGATTGGTACAATGGGTGCTGATTATGTAAAAGGAGCCGTTGCTAATGGTAATTTGAGTAAAGCTTTGATTACTAAGTTAGAAGCCGCCCATCTTTCAAAAATAGCAAGAGATATAGAAACATATCTAATGTGGGGTAAAGGTGGTCGTATTCGTCAGGATGGTCCAGATGATATTCGTTTATCAGTAGGTCTTTGGAAACAATTAGATTCTTCTTACAAACGAGTATACAATAAGATCAACTTTAACTTAGATATGTTCAAAGCAGAAATTTATAATTTCTATGCAGGACGTGTTGAATTTCAAGGTCCAGATCCTAGTCGTAAATTAATCGTACAAACGGGTATGGGTGGTATGATGTTAGTAAATCAAGCAATAGCTGCAACAGCTTCTAATGCTGGTTTGGTAATACAAGCTGCTGATATCGGTGCTATTACTTCTAACGGAGGTGCTAGAAAAGGTATGAATTTAGATTTTGGATTTGCTTATACAAGTTATACAATTCCGTTTTTGGCAAATGTTCAGTTTGTAATTAATCCTGCATTTGATAATATAAACAATAACGATATTGAGAATCCAATTATTGACGGGTTTCCTTTATCTTCTTACAGTTTTATTATCTTTGACGTAACAGATAGTGGTTCTGATAATATTTTCTTATTGAAATTAAATTGGGACAACAAGTTACGTTGGTGGTATGAAAATGGTACTATGGATTATATGGGCCGTGAGTCTGGTTTCCAAAGTTCAGGACGTTTTAATGGGTATCGTGTATCGATGACTCAGAGATTTCCGGCAATTTGGGTAAAAGATCCTACCAAGATTTTAAAAATAGTAATGAAAAATCCAATTACAGGTTTTTCACTTTAATGAATATTTATCTAAAAACAGGCTCTTTAATCAAAGAGTCTGTTTTATGATAATTAAAAAAATGTAACCAACAAAAAAAACACATATGACACAATTAGCATCCGTAGTTGAAATACCTTCAACTCAAAAATCAGGTGTAATTAGAATAATGCCTTATGTTGATCCTGCAAGATCAAATATGGGTTTAGAAAAATATGACCAAGTAGTTTTTGACGGAGTCAAACAAACAGAAAGTATGACTTGTTTACAACAAAATGGTGTATTAAGATTTATCAATGGTTTAAATGAGTTTGCACCAGAGATTAAATTAATTAAAGATGCTGTTGAAAGACAAGCAAGAATAAATGAGATACGTAAAGACATTGTATTGATAGAACAAGCAATGGCTGCTAATGTATTAGATATAGAAGATAAGGATTTTTGGGCAAAGGTACAAATATGTAAACCAGATAATAAGTTATTTTGGGGTACAATTGATTTGACATGCAGCAATGATTCGGTAATATTAGATCCTGAAAAAGACATTAGAGATTTAATAAAAGTAAGAGCTATAGAAGCCGGTGGTTTTGCAATGGTTGCTAAAAGCTATGAAGATGCCCGTTCACGATCTACTCCACCTAAATTTTATTTAGATAGAATTGTAGACACGATTGGTCTTAAAATGGAACCTAAAAAGTTACGTAATAAAGCATTAGGTGAATTACAAAAACTTTATGATAATAGTAGTGATAAATTATTTTATGTAATAAAAAGTTTAGATACAAACTGTATTCAGTATAAATATAATACACCAAAAGATATTTTATATGATGCTTGTGATAAACACATTACAGGATTAGGAAGTGAAAGAAATGTTAAAAGAGCTGCAGAGTTGTTTATAACTACGTCAAAATTAACATTAACAGAATTGAAAGTAAAGGCTATTTATAGAGATGCTACTTATTTAAAGTTCATAGAGTTAAGAGGTGACGGAATGTTTTACCATTTTAAATCAGGATCAATGATGGGTAAAAATCCTACTGAGTGTATTGAGTTTATTAAAAATCCTGCTAATAGTAAAGTATTAGAAGATTTACAAATATCCGTAGAAGAATATTGGAAAATGTAATTATAATTTAACCTTTTATATGAAAAAATTAAAGAAATATCAAACTGAAGGACAATACTCTAATAAAGAAAAAAGAATAATAAAAAGAAATAAAATAGCTAAGTTAGAAGGATATAACAATATAGCTGACAAACGAGTTAAACGTGCTGAAAACTTACATAATGTGTTACATAAACTACCTTCTAGATATGATAGTAATACAACTGTTTATGGTGGAAATTCTAATTCAGATGCTGCTGGCGGTTCATCTACTGCAACAGGAGGTTTGGGTGGAAGAAGTAATTCTACAGTTAGTGTAAAAGGAGATAACAATACAGATGCTATTAATAGTACAAATACTATTGGTGGAGGACAAAATCAAGGAGTTCAAAAAAATAAAAAATTTGGTGGAAATATAAATAATAATTTAAAAATAAATAAACCTATGAAAAAGTATCAAATCGATGGAAATGTAAGTGTTAAAAAAGCTAAGGCAAACAAGTCTTCATATAACACAAACAGTCAAACAAGTAATAATGTTGTTGGTGGATCAGGTAATCGTGCTACTCAAAAAGTAAACAATAGCCGTGGTTCTAATGTAAACAATATTAAAAAATCAAGTGTTGGTAATAAGACTAACTCAAATGTTGGTAACACGAGAAATACAGGTGTTGGTAATACAAGAAACTCAAATGTTGGAAATAGTAGACCAATGCTTATGAGAAAAATGGGTGGAATGGTCAAATCTAAAAAGAAGTAATTATGGCAATGAAAAAAAAAGGTATGGCTGCATTTGAAAAATCAGCATACGATAAAAAAATGGATAAAACAGGAAAGCATGGTAAAGAAGGTTCTGCTAAAGATATGAAAGCTGATAAAACAGCAGCTAAAAAGCTAGGTTATATGAAGATGGGTGGTATAGCAAAAACCAAATTAGGAAAATATCAAGGGGTTAATAGATCTGAAGTT
>Ga0315284_10009208_pt1 | contig 14079 bp, 11 predicted proteins | sample YL17G09_16_MG_FD_203696 | JGI IMG/M metagenome (GOLD analysis project Ga0315284, IMG submission 203696) | Sediment microbial communities from Yellowstone Lake, YNP, Wyoming, USA - YL17G09_16 | ecosystem: Environmental > Aquatic > Freshwater > Lake > Sediment | place: USA: Wyoming | collected... | reverse complement strand
CAGAACAGTGTCTGAACTTATAAATGCACTGTTCCCATTCTCAAAATAGTACCAGAAAGCCTTCTGGCATACATTTTCAGACTTAAGTTCAAGGCTGCAGTTTTCCAGTTCACAGTAACGGAAAGGTGTAATTACGCCAACAGAATCGGGGAGATGAACTGCTGCCGGACCGGTATTCCTTGAATCAGGAGGAATAGCCAGGACATAACTTGTTTTTCCTGGTTCAACAGGCAGTAATATTCTGTGATACCTGATTGTTCCTGCCGGTTTGCGGTCGATCCTGTTCAATCCTTCTGTTTTTTCGCCGAGATGTACAATTATCGTATCTTTTGATGTGGGATTAATTTTTAGTTCGAGATTTCCAAAGGCATCCCTGCCAAAATCAACGAAGTAGCTTTTTTCGCCTGTTTTGATCAGTTTTTCAGGTTTGATAATTGTCTCAATGAACCTGTTCGCAGCAGTTGCGTAATTTTTTAAAATCCCTGTTTTAAAAGACTGAATTTCAGACCATGACGAAGGTCTGCCTTTCCTGTCCCATATCCTGACTTTCCAGAAATATTTTGAATTGTCAGCCAGGTTTCCTCCCGAATACTGAACTTCCACGGAATTTGAATTTATAGTCTTAATACCGTTCCAGAGATCGCCAATATCTCTTGAAAGCAGGTCTTTTGATGAAGAAACAAGGATTTGATAAGCTGTCTGCTTAATTGCATCATCAGGAACGATCCAGCTAAATTCAGGTTTTGGGTCAGAAATTAATACCTGCTCAGGCTCCCGGATGAATTCGACCATAAGTCCGGTTGGGGATTCATTCAGGGTCTTTTTGTTACCAGGAATGAAGGTGATCAGAAAAAACAAAAACCAGGCAGCTTTCATTGACTATCCGATTTCAGATCATTTCAAATGTAACATCCTCTCCGGTATCCTCATAATCACCGTCGAGATTAAGATCACGGGTTAGTCTGAGAGTAGTGCCAATGACCTCGAAAACTCCGGTAATTGTTTTTTTGAAGTATATTATATTATCTGTCCAGTACCGGGTTCCTTCGCCGAACCACTGAACATTCCCCGTGCAGATTTCTGATTCATCCAAAGTGCAGGTTCCAAGCTCTTTAAGCTCAAATATCAGTGTTGAGTGAGTCAAGGCGATGTTTCCCCTGGTACCTAAAATGACAGATATCACGGCTGCATTTTCACGTTGTATTGTATAAGTCTCTTCATATGAATTCTTTGTAAGTATAATGGTTCTGGTGGTATTAAAAACCAGGTTATCGGAATTAATCTTTTCGCTGAACTGCCAGGTTCCGACGAATTCAGGATCCTTTTTGAAAGATTCGCAGGAGGGAATAATAAGCGACATAAAAAAAATCAGTATTGAAAAAAGGGGAAAATACTTTTTCATATCCAACCGGTTTTTATCAAATAAAGATATCTGTTTTAACCTTACCATCAATAGCTGAATTACCTATAATTTTAAGCTGAGATATTGTTTATTTTACCTTTTAGCTCCTTTTGTACGGCTCAGGCTCCACTTCCATGTTGATCCCGGCAGTAAGCCAGCCTGAGATGTAACTACCATCTTTTCTGCTGCGGGCTCCGACCAGCTATCATAAATTTTAGATGGATTTCATCACTTAGTTCCCCACCTTGTACCTTGCACTCTAAATCTTACAAGGATAGTATTATATAATACTCCCCAAAATTAGGACCACTGGTTAAGTTGAAAATTATCAATTAAATTTACCAGTGTATTATGAAAAAAACAAGAAGAAAATTTACCGGGGCATTTAAGGCCAAAGTTGCAATTGAGGCTCTTAAGGAGCGTGAATCACTTGCTGAGTTATCAAAGCATTTTGAAGTACATCCTAATATGATTAGTAAATGGAAGAAAGAGTTTTTGGAGAACTCTGCTAATATATTTGACCAGCAATCCAAAGATACGGAAGCAGAAATTGATGTAGATAAGCTCTATGCTAAGATCGGCCAATTGGAAATAGAAAATGATTTTCTAAAAAAAAATCTAAGGAAAATTGGACTGTGAAAGAGCGACTAAATCTTATTGATAGTGAACATGTTCTCAGTATCAGGAAACAGTGTGGGATTTTAGCGGTTCACAGAAGTGGTTTGTATTATAATCCCCAGGGAGAGAAAAGGGATAATCTTGAGATCATGCGAATCATGGACGAGCACTATTTGAAGCATCCGACTGAAGGAGTTATGCGCATGCAGGATCTGTTGTTGAGTCTGGGTATTGTAGCTAATCATAAACGAGTTCGTCGACTGCTTCGCCTTATGGGTTTGATGGCGATATATCCGAAGAGGAATCTGAGCAAATTGGGGCTTAGTAAATATATTCGCCCTTACTTGTTGAAGGGATTGAAGATAGAACGTTCCAATCAGGTCTGGGCCATCGACATAACATATATTCCCATGAAGAACGGTTTTCTTTATTTAACGGCCATAATAGATCTATACAGCCGCTATATAGTTGGCTGGGGAATATCCAATACTCTTGATGCTGAAGCTTCATTATCGGTCATGAAACAGGCAATTAAAGAACATGGTAAGCCGGAGATCATAAACTCTGACCAGGGCAGTCAGTTTACCTGTGAAGACTGGATTGAGTATATTACAACCGAGAGTGTCCTGATAAGTATGGATGGCAAGGGTAGAGCCATTGATAATATCTTTATAGAGAGGTTCTGGAGATCTTTGAAATATGATTATGTGTACCTGAATCCGGCTAATGATGGTCTGGAACTGTACCAGGGATTAAAGGAGTATATCAATTATTACAATTACGAATTGCATCACCAGGGTATTGAAAGAAGAATTCCAGCAGAACTATACAAACCGGCAGCATAGATATTAACAGAAAATGAATTTATTAACAAAAGAAAAAAGTAGGCAAAAAAGAAAAGGTGTTAATAACCAGAATAACTCTGTGAGTTATTTCCGGTTAATTAACAGGTATTTACATCATCATAAGAATGATTATAATCAATTAAGAAAAGACAAATAGTGGCCCTAAGAATGGGTAGTAGTTTATTAAGAGTTTAATTTAAAATGCACTTATAATTTTTGTATTATTTCTATCTTTATTTAAAAAAGAAATGACAATTGCTGAACTTGAAAAAACTGCCCGTACACTGAGGCTGAATATTATAAAAATGATCGGAGTGGGTCAGAGAGGGCATCTGGGAGGATCCTGCTCTTTAGCCGAGATCGTGGCAGTGCTCTATTTTCATAAGATGAACCAGGACCCATTTAATCCACTATGGGAGGAGCGCGACAGGTTCCTCCTGAGCAAAGGTCATGCTGCTCTTATACAATATGCAGCTCTCGCAGAACTTGGATACTTCCCGAAAGAAGAAATTTTTAATGTCAAGTGCCTTGGTGCCATGCTGCAGGGACATCCTGACATGCAGACTACCCCAGGCATTGAAGCCAATACAGGCTCACTGGGACAGGGCCTCTCCATTGCATGCGGGATGGCTGCAGGATTGAGGATTGACGGTAGAAAAAGCAAAGTCTACTGCATCGTCGGTGACGGCGAAATTGCTGAAGGACAGATCTGGGAAGCTGCAATGACAGCTTCATATTACAAGCTTGATAACCTGGTTGTCTTTCTTGACAAGAACAGGCTTCAGGCAATGGGACTGGTAGCTGAACGCTATAACACGAATCCTGTTCCCGAAAAATGGAAGGCATTCGGCTGGCATGTTGAAGAAACAGACGGTCATAATATAAGCGAGATTATCGATACTCTCGATCAGGTCGAAAAGGTTACTGGAAAGCCAAAAATAATCATTGCCCATACCATAAAAGGCAAGGGTATTTCTTTTGCAGAGAATGTTGTGGCATTTCATAACGGCGAGCTTACCAAGGAACAGTTTGATATGGCGTGCGCTGGACTGAATTAATAGCAGGACATCTATGAAAACACAAAATCAGAGACAGGTGTACGGTGAAACCCTTCTTGACCTGGGAAGGCAAAACAAAAATATAGTTGTACTCGAAGCAGACCTGGGAAAATCAACCATGACCTGCCTGTTTGAACAGGAATTCCCGGAGAGATTCTTCGAGATGGGAATTGGGGAAGCCAATATGACTTCATTTGCAGCAGGTCTTTCATTGACCGGGAAGATTCCTTTCACAAATTCGTTCGCGGTATTTGCCTCGGGAAGAGCATTCGATCAGATAAGGCAAAGTATAAGCATTCCAAAGCTTAATGTGAAAATAATTGGCTCCAGCGCCGGGCTGTCAGATTTCGGAGATGGAGCTACCCATCAGTCTGTTGAGGATATAGCAATTATGAGAGCTATACCGAATATGACTGTTCTGGCACCTGCAGACGGCACTGAAGTAAGAAAGATGACCAGAAAAATATGTGAGTATCATGGCCCGGTATACATGCGTGTTAACCGGCACGATCTGCCGGATGTATTCCCTGAGGACCAGGATTTTGAAATAGGGAAATCTTATCTTGTCAGGGATGGTAGTGATGTAGTTATTTTTGCATACGGAATAATGGTTTCACAAGCTCTTCAGGCTGCAGAACAGCTTGAAAAGGAGAGTGTTTCTACGAGAGTGGTGAATGTAAGTTCACTGAAGCCGATCGAAGAAAATGGTATTAAAAAATTTGCTTCTGGTATGAAAGGGATTATCACAGCTGAAGAACATTCTTTAATCGGCGGCCTGGCAAGCGTTATAACCTATATCCTTCGCGGGAGCGGAATTCCTGTTTCAGCAATCGGTATTGACGATAAGTTTGGCCAGTCATCACATGGCTATGGTGAACTGCTTGAAGCATACGGTTTGAGTGCAGATAACATTGTCAGATCAGTCCGTGAATTGATCAACTGAACTGAAATGCTTACGTAAAAAGCTAGCCCAATGCTGTTAATAATTGTACTTCTGATCTGTATCCTGTTTATCGTTTTCTCATCGACAAAGATTAAACTGCATCCATTTCTTGCTTTATTGTTTGCCGCCGTTGCATTTGGCCTCTTTACAGGTATGCCTTTATCGCAGATCGTTGCTTCGATAAACAACGGATTCGGGAGTACAATAGGTTATATAGGCATTGTGATCGTGGCCGGGACTATCATCGGAACTTTTCTTGAGCACTCCGGAGGAGCATATACTCTCGCGGACAGCATACTGAGAATAATCGGCAGAAAACGTGTCCCGCTGGTAATGGCTCTTATTGGCTGGATTGTCTCCATACCGGTATTTGCTGATTCAGGTTTTGTCATACTATCGCCGCTGAATAAAGCACTTTCCAAATCAGCCAAGATTACACTGGCGGCTTCCGCGATAGCATTAAGCCTCGGACTTACATCAACACATTGCCTGGTTCCTCCGACTCCCGGTCCCATCGCTGCTGCAGGTATCCTGGGAGCTAATATTGGGCTGGTCATTCTTTTCGGATTGCCTGTGAGTTTTCTCGCAATGATAGCAGGCTACTTTTTCAGTATAAAAGTTGCTGCCAGGGTACCCATTGATCCCAATCCGGATATTTCTGAGGAGGAGATTACTAAAAAGATGAAAGAGGCTCCATCTCCAATAAAGGCGCTGAGTCCTATTTTCATACCCATCATCCTGATAGTGATGAAATCTGTTTCGGATTTCCCGACAAAACCTCTCGGAGAAGGAGTAATAAAGCTGTTTTTCAGTTTTATCGGTGAGCCAACCGTTGCGTTGCTTATCGGCGTATTACTGGCATTTCTCCTTCCAAAGAAAAGGCAGAAGGGCATTTTCTCAGTTGAAGGGTGGGTTGGAGAAGGTCTGCTTAATGCTGCAACAATTATCCTTATAACAGGAGCCGGCGGAGCTTTTGGTAAGGTGTTGCAGAATTCATCACTGGCCGATATAATCGGAGGTGCTCTTTCGAATGCAAATCTCGGCATATGGCTGTCATTTATTATTGCAGCTACTATTAAGACAGCACAGGGATCATCCACTGTCGCAATAATAACAACCGCATCCATAATCGCCCCGTTACTATCATCGCTGGGTTTCAGTTCTGAAATCGCAAAAGCGTTGATCGTGCTGGCAATAGGTTCCGGTGCCATGGTCGTTTCCCATGCCAACGACAGTTTTTTCTGGGTGGTCACACAGATGTCAAGAATGGATGTGAAGACCGGTTATAAGCTTCAAAGTACCGGAACTCTGATACTGGGAGTAAGTGCAGGAATAGTTCTTTGGATTACCATGCTCATATTCAATTAATAAGAAACTATAAAATCATACTATGAATACAATGAAGGCTGTTGTCAAATATGCTGATGCACCGGGTGCGACTGAATTGCGGGATGTTCCTGTACCGGAACCCGGGAGAACGGATGTCCTTGTTGAAGTCGCATATACTGGTGTATGCGGAACTGATCCACATTTACACAGGAATACAACAGTATTTAAATTTATGCGTCCCTTTATCCTTGGACACGAATTTGCCGGCACAATTGTAAAAGCCGGATCCGAAGTTAAAGGATTTAAAGCTGGCGATCGGGTAACCTCGGAAACCCATGCGGAATTCTGCGGGAAATGCGCACTTTGCAAGCAGAATAACTACCCTCTCTGCAGGGAAAGAAAAGGATTTGGGTTCCATGTCGACGGAGCATTCACAAAATATGTAAGGGTGCCCGAAAGAATATTGCACAAAGTCCCGGATAATGTATCATTAAAAGCAGCTTCAGTTACCGAACCGTTTTGTGTGGCATATAAAGCACTGATCTCCAACAGCAATATCAAAGCCGGGGATGTGGTGGTGATAATAGGTCCCGGACCTATCGGGATATTGAGTGTAAAGCTGGCCCAGATGGCAGGTGCAGGTGATATTGTGGTTGTCGGAACCGAAGGTGACGAGAGCCGTCTTAAGCTGGCACAGGAGTTCGGAGCTACAGCCATAATCAATTCTTCAATTGAAGATCCGTTGAAAAGAATCCTGTCACTCGGAGATGGTTATGGAGCCGACCTGGTAGTTGATCTGGCCGGGAGCTCATCAACGTTGAAACTTAGTATGGATGCTGTCAGGCCTGCTGGTCAGATTACCAAGATTGGATGGGGACGGCAACCTGTAAATTTCAGCCTCGATCCTCTGATCTCTAAATCAGTCACCTTCAAAGGCCATTTCAGCCATACCTGGGATGTGTGGGAAAAGTGCCTCACACTGATGGGCAAAAAGATGATAGACCTGGAGAAAATAGTAACACATGAGCTTAGCATTGATCAATGGGAAAAAGCATTTGATCTTCTAGAAACCAGGAAGGCAGTTAAAGTAGTTCTAAAACCAATTTAATAACCATTTCAGAAAAGACTTTAAAATGTATAAGATAGGATTTATCGGCCTGGGTATAATGGGCAAGCCCATGGCAAAAAATCTGCTCAAAGCGGGATATCAGCTGGTTGTATACGATCTGATTACAAGTGAAATAAATGAACTCGTGAATTCCGGAGCCAGTGAAGGAAAGTCGCCCTCAGATGTGGCATCACGGTCTGAAATTATAATCACGATGCTTCCGAATTCGCCTGATGTCAGGGAAGCTGCTCTTGGCGAAAATGGTATTATCCATGGTGCAAAATCCGGATCTGTTTTTATTGATATGAGCTCTATTGCTCCTCTTGCATCAAAGGAGATATCGGAAAAGCTTCTCCGGAAGGGTATTGTAATGCTCGACGCTCCTGTGAGCGGAGGGGAACCGAAAGCAATTGAGGGTACCCTGGCCATAATGGCGGGAGGACCTGAGGGGACTTTCAACAAGGTTAAGGATATTCTTGGGGCAATGGGATCATCAGTTAAACTGGTGGGTGACATCGGAAGCGGCAATATCACCAAACTGGCAAACCAGATCATTGTGGCGTTGAATATTGCAGCACTGGGTGAAGCTATGGTCCTTGCTACAAAGGCCGGTGTTGATCCGGAGAAGGTTTACCAGGCAATACGCGGAGGGTTGGCCGGCAGCACTGCCATGGATGCCAAAATGCCAATGATCCTTAACGGTAATTTCAAGCCAGGTTTCCGCATTGAGCTTCATATCAAGGACCTTATGAATGCTCTGGATACAGCGAGGGAACTCGGAGTGCCTGTATCACTTACAGATCAGGTCCTGGAAATCATGAAGACACTGCAACGTTCCGGTAAAGGGAAAGATGATCATAGTGGTATAATCCAGTATTATGAAGGACAGGCAGGAGTAGAGGTAAGGAAAAAGCTGGAAGAAGGGATGGTGAAATAATCCTCATTATTTATTTACGGTCTAATATTAACACCCAATCATTACCATTTACTTTTTCACCTGGCGGATCAAAGGTTTTTATGCCTTTGGCTTTGCAGGTTCCTATTTTTAGCTTATCTGCATTTAGTCCTGTGCTTTCAGCAGTTATTTCTATTACGCCATCCATTTCGGTTGATTTGACGATTAATAAACACTTGCCTTCGTAGACCTTTCGAAAAGGTTGCTGAAAACTCTCAATACTAACCGGATTTCCATTCCCCACTGCTGTGATTTTGCCGTTCCCTTTAACAGTAAATTTAACTACGTTCTCTGCATTGGGTATCAAATTTCCATTCTTATCCAGAATTTCGACCGTAATAAAGCACAGATCTTGTCTGTTAGCTGTAATTGCATTACGATCGGGTGTCAGCTTAATTTTGTAAGGCTTACCGGTTGTTATCAATTCGCATGTTTCAGCTTTTTTATTTCCTGTAAATCCGATTGCGACTAAAATCCCCTTTTCGTACGGAACATCCCAATTAGCTTTAAACTCCGTGCTACGGTTTGTTTGTTTTTTACCCAAAGATTTTTCATTAAGATGTAGCTCAACACTATCATAAGCAGAGTAGACAACTACCTGTAATGGTTTGCCTTCATACCCTGGCCAGGTCCAGCTTTTTTTAACATCATCCCAACCCCAGCGTGAGACATTGTCGCCTTCGAAGGATGGAACGGGCGAATAAACAAATTCAGATAATTTAGTATCATGCTTGAATAATATATCACGATAGTATGAGCGAGGTCTTCTGAAGCCGCATAAATCAAAATCCCCGCTGTAAGTAGACATCCACGGCCACATTGTTTTAGTCTTAGGCTCTGCCATCGCGTACCAACCAAGGGAGACTTCACCCATAAAATCCATGGCTGTCCATTCAAAATTTCCTATTATATAATCATTATCAACGGTTTTCATCCAATTATCAAACGAATTTCTGGGGTCTATTTCTGAAGAAAACATGATTCTATCCGGCAACCTTTTATGGTCATCAGTATAATTTCCTGATTGATAACTATATCCACATATGTCTAAAGCTGCAAAAAACGGATCACATTTATACCATAATTCAGCTGCAGCATTTCTTTTCATCTGGGGCACTATAATATTGGCTGTAACCGGTCGTGTATTATCAACAGTTTTTACCAAGGTTGCCATTTCATAAGCCAAAGCTATCCCTATGCTATCTGAATTTTCCCTAAGCTGGTTACCTATGCTCCAGGCAAATATGCTGGGATGGTTCCTGTCTCGGGTAACCATGCTTTTTGTATCAAATTTTCACCAATCATTAAAATAAACATGGTAATCATCGGGCAGCCATCCGATAGTCCAGACGTCAAAATTTTCGTCTATAACAAGTAAACCAAGTCTGTCACAAGCATTCAGAAAAGCTGTTGATGGTGGGTTATGGCCGCAACGCACTGCATTAAAACCTCTGTTTTTCATTATTTCAACACGCCTTTCCTCTGCTCTGCTATATGCTGCGGCTCCTAATGGACCGTTGTTAGCATGCATCGAACCTCCTTTTAGTTTAATACTTCTGCCATTAAGGAACATTCCTTTCTCTGCATCAAATGTTATTGAACGAATGCCAAACCGGGTTTCTGTTATATCCAATTCTTTATCTTCCTGTTTTATGGAACAAACTAACTTATATAAGTTGGGAGTTTCCGGCGACCACAGCTTTGGATTATCAACTTTAAGCTCTGTTTTTATGTTGGACGCTGCACATTGATTCAGGCCTGTAGTTATTTCTTTTTGTGTAACAATTGTATTGTCGGGAGAGAAAATTCTAACCATGTACTTAATATCCTGCCATGAAGATGTGCCATTATTTAATGTCGACACAACCTGAACTTTGGATGATTCACTATCAATCACTGGTGTAGAAACAAAAATACCCCAGGGTGCTGCATGTATTTTATCCACTATGCTCAATGTAACATCCCTGTAGATTCCTGAACCTGAGTACCATCTGGAATTAAGCCCTTCATTTTTGACTTCTACTGCTATTACATTATCCTTTTCACCATAATATAAATGCTTCGTTAAGTCATACCAGAATGCAGTATATCCATAAGGGTGATTTCCGAGATGATACCCATTAATCCAGACATCGGCATTCATGTACACCCCGTCAAACATAATATAAACGATTTTTGCAGTATCCTTTTGTGGTATAATAAAGTGTTTTCTGTACCAGCCAGTTCCTCCAACAGTGAATCCACTGTTTTTACCTGCAATAGCCTTGGAATCAAACGGGCCGCTGATAATTCTTTTGTTAGTAGTATCTGTTATGTTTAAATCTTCAATACTCCAGTCATGTGGCAAATCCACCAACCTCCAGTCAATATCTTTAAACTCCTTATTTTCGGCACCTTTTATGCCACCTTTATGAAACCTCCAGTCGAAGTTAAATAGTGAATCTCTGGTAACAGTATGCCCGAAAAGTGAATTTGTAATTAACAGTACTGAAATGAAAGAACTGAATTTATTCATAATTATATTTTAACTATGATATGCATTCGACTTTATGGTGCGCCCCAACCCGTTTATATAAGTAATTAAAGTACCTTTCGACCTGATTTATTTCCAAAGATCTTCTCCATATTCCCATCCTCGGCGGACAGGTTCTTTAACATAGATATCGAATTCAGGGTGATTTGTGATCTTCATGTTTTCTGCATCATATTCGATCCGGGTATTAAATCTCTGAGCCATTACGCCAATCGATGCCATTTCAGTCAGGCGTGCAGAATAATCGAAATTAGATCCCGGCAACGGGCCGTTGCCTTTAATAGCAGCGAGCCATTCTGCTCTCGGACCTCCTTCAACGCGGGGAATAGTCTCCGCAGGCTTATTTTCGGTAAAATGCTTCCACTCCTCTTCCGGTATCAATAGTTTAGGATCGTTGGGCCTGCCGCCCGTCATCAATGAAACTTTATCTCCAACCATTATCATTCCGGAAGCTGGCAATTCTTTAAATCCCCATTCAGGACGATTTTCAGGTTTTAATCCACCTTCATACCATTTCAGAGTTACGGGAGGTTTGGTTCCGCGGGCAGCAAATTTAAAATTCAGAATTGACTGATCCGAAACAAATCCCTGAGACGATGAGGGAGTACGAGATACTGAATCAACCGAAACAGGCATCCCCAGGTCAAGCGACCAGAATGGAGCATCAAGGGTATGACATGCCCAGTCGCCCAGTTCTCCGTTACCTAATTCATACCAGCCTCTCCAGAAACGCGGAATATAAAAATGGCTGTAAGGCCTGTAAGCTACTGGTCCCAACCATAGATCCCAATCCAGTCCTGCCGGTATTGGCTCTTCATTAGGAGGATAGTTATCAGGTTTTAGGAAATATCCCCGCGGAGTGAATTCAGGACCGTTAAACCAGGCAATTACTTCCTTAACGTTACCGAGAATTCCTGCTTCATACCATTCTTTTACATAACGGATACCTATTGTTGCGTGTCCCTGATTTGCCATTTGTGATATCACGTTATACTTTTTTGCAGCCTTGCGAAGTGTGCGTAACTGCCAGATATTATGAGCAAGAGGTTTTTCAACACATATATGCTTACCCAGCTGCATAGCTGCCATAGCTGACGCGAAATGAGTATGGTCAGGTGTTGCAACGATCACGGCGTCAATCTCTTTAGCCATTTTATCAAACATCACGCGAAAATCCTTGAATCTCTTTGCTTCAGGGAACTTTTTAAATCCCTCGGCTGCTGCTGTTTCGCTGACATCACATAAAGCAACGACATTTTCATTGGTACACTCCCTCCAGTTTTCTTGTCCCTGCCCTCCGACACCTATAACTGCAATATTTACTTTACCATTGCCTTTACTTGTGCTTCCATTGCCACCTCTTACAATACCGGGTACTAATAATGCTCCGGCAGCAACTGCAGAGGTTCTTGTAATGAATTTCCTGCGTGATAAATTTTTCATAAGTTTTTTTTTACTATTTCAACTTTGCTCTTATATCATAATGAAAATTCCAAAGTTCGATTACTTTGCTTAAAAACAAAAGTAACTTAAAGTGTTTCATAATTCAATTTTAATTTCCGGATAATATAATTTATACCTCTTTCTTTTTTTTAAATAATCCGGCACCCATATCATATCCTGGCGTGCCTGGGATAATATGCAGATAATCAATAGGTAATGGTTCATCAATCCCCAACAGCAGTGGCCTGTCATCATTATCAATTATTCTCAATGATATTTCACCTTTTTTCATTACGTTATTCTCGTTTATTTCAAATTCTCCCGGATTCAAACGTACGCTATCCGGTATCCCCTGGTAATATTTGTTGTTTATTATTATACAATTATCTATTGAGTATTTTGTTGTATTTGTATTACTTCTGACCCAGGCATATCTGCAATCTGAAACAATATTGTTCTCAAATTTAAAATCTTTATCAGGTCCTCCTGTCCAAATTGCCTGATTTGAGCCAAATACTATTGAATTGGTAAAACTACAGCCAGTCTTAATACCTTTTCCGGGACCATAACCAAAAACAATTGTATTTCTTACTTTATAAAAAACACAGTGATCAATTTTAACTGCATTGCCATGAACAAAGATTGCCTGAATTTGAGAAGAATTTGTATCTCCGACAAATAAACATTGTTCTATTAGTAAGTCAGTTTTTGTTTCATCAATTCTTGCAATCGGGAAATACCTGGCATAGGGATAAAAATAACCGTGAAATTTAATCCCCCTGATTGTAACATGACTTTCCTCGATTAAAAAACTGACAATCCAGTGATTACTTATCGGTATTTCACCTTTTAATGCCTTGCTTGTAATTACCGGCATTTTTTCAGGTGCCCATGATGGATCATCAGGTAAAATGCTCGCTTCTATGACAATACGTTTATCAGTCATCTCTTTTTCAGTTGCTAGAGAAATATGACTATCCAGGACATAGATTCCGGGATTTATTTTCATGGTATAAATATTATTACCCTTGCTTCTGATAATTTCAGCGGCTTTTTTAATAGAAAAAACCGGAGCTTCTTTAGTACCAGGATTTTTATCATTGCCGGTATTACTATCGACGTAAACTGACTGTCCGTAAATAGCCATATTAAAACTCATAATGAAAATGCTGATGAATAATGTTTTTTTAAATAATCTTAATAAAACTGAAAATAGAATTTCTCTTTTCATCAAATAAAGGGTTTACGATTGATTAATAAATGAGTACTTATAACAAATTTAAGGTAGTTTAGGAGAAAGTCAAGTATTTTTTTGTACGGCATTTCTCAGATTTGCATATTTAAGAATAAGAAATCCAAAGATTGTGATTATGAAGTTTTTTATTGCAGGTTAAATTAATATAAATGATTCCGGAAGTTTCCTTATTTTTAAAGTAAGTAAAACTTGTGCTCAATGAGTAAAATGAATTTCTTAATATCACTGATATTGTTATCCGTATTCGTTCTTGGATCTTCAAACTATGAACAGTTTAAGACGGATAATAATTCCCGGACCATTTCATTTGATGAAGGCTGGCGGTTTATAAAAGAAAATCCGGACGGTGCCGAGGATCCTGCTTTTAATGATTCAGGATGGAGGATTATCGATCTTCCCCACGACTGGAGTATTGAAGATCTTCCTGAACAGACACCTGACAGTATTGTCGGTCCGTTCTCGAAAGCTTCAATCAGTAAAAAGGGTACCGGATACACGTCGTTTTATTATGATATAACTCCCTGCCTGAATCCAGCAGGTCAATTGAATATTGTGGCCGTTCAGGTCAGGAACGAAGGTGAAAACGCCCG
>Ga0315284_10009207_pt1 | contig 14081 bp, 12 predicted proteins | sample YL17G09_16_MG_FD_203696 | JGI IMG/M metagenome (GOLD analysis project Ga0315284, IMG submission 203696) | Sediment microbial communities from Yellowstone Lake, YNP, Wyoming, USA - YL17G09_16 | ecosystem: Environmental > Aquatic > Freshwater > Lake > Sediment | place: USA: Wyoming | collected... | reverse complement strand
CGTTGCGTACATGGACGACGGCTCCCTTGTCGAGACTCCGATCGATCAGGCCGCCACTGCCAACAGTTATGAGATTGAAAAACTCAACTACATATGGCGGGAAGCCATCCGACGCAATCGTTGGATCCTAGATCACGGTGGTGAACGGGTGAAGGTCTTCATTCGCAAAAACGGCGGAGTGCCGTGCGGATGTCAGTCGGACATTTACGGGCAGCCGAAGTCCGACTGTGAGACATGCTTTGGAGCCGGGTTCATCGGCGGATATGACGGTCCATACGACATCACCATCGCGCCTGACGACGCCGAGATGAACTATAGGCAAGAACTGCGCGGCCGATCGATGACGAAGCAGTACGAGACTTGGACAGGACCGAGCCCGCTGTTGTCTCAACGCGATTTCATTCTTAAATTGAATGGCGACAGGTACGGCGTCGGGCCAGTACGGATACCGAGCAATCGAGGCATGCAGCTCCAACAGTTCTTCATCACTTCGCATCTCGATTCTGCCGACATCAGATATAAAGTGCCTGCCATCGATCCGGCCACTTTCGTCTTCCCAGCCACTCGGTATACCATACCCGGACGCGGGGATGCCACTCCGATGATCACTGACGCTGTTCAGGTCCCTGCCGAAAGACAGGAGCGCGGCAACACGGTGACATCAGAGAATGAGACTCATTAGAGTCTTTCGTGTGCTCGGATCCTGTGTCGGGACTTGAGCACACGATTCTGAACGGGGTGATAAAAGCAAATGTCGACCGACAACCTGACGACGTCGCTCCACGCCGCGATTCAACGGATCTCGGATGGTCTGATGGAGAAAATGGCGACCGATGGGCTCACGGCTTTGAAACAAACTTTGGACGATGCGGGGGTTTCGGAGCGTCTGAAGCAATATGAAGTGTTTTCTCATGTGTCCGGGGACTCGGTGGTCTTTGAGATCATGGTGGACTCTTCGAAAGTCGTCGCCACCGACGCCAAGACGATGAAAGCCATCCAAATAGAATCGTCGAAGCTTCGACAAGCCATGATGAAGCGTGTCACGAAATCGTTCGAAATGGGACCGGAAGGTCCCCGTCGTGTCGTGCGCGATGCCAGGAGGTTTCAGTCCGATGCGCGCAAGTCGGCAGGTGACGCCAGGGTTCCGGCGAGAGATGCGCGGAAGTCTGGTACTGATGCTCGTCGAGAAGCTGGGAATACGATAGAAGACCCTCACGGCATGGAGTTGACACCAGATGGGAAGTTATCCATCACGCTGGAACGGTCGGCGACGACCGGGAAGTCAGGATTCAAGATGCCTAAAAACACCTTCCAAGGCATCATGGGCGATTTCATGAACCGGTTGAACGACGCCGTCGCAGGGAACTTTGCTGGAAAGTTACAGGACATCATCTCGAGGCGCACATGATGATGTACAGGATAGTCAATGTGACCTCGATGAACGTCGTCATCGAGGACATTGGCCTGCGACTTCAGCCCGTGGGCGGCACGAGCAGTCAGGCAATTGTTCGGGCGGATGTGGCGGACAAATCTGTCGATCTCAAACGACATGCCCGATGGATCAAAATCGAAAAATTCGAGATCGCCTCGAGCCGATGCGCAATTCCGACAGTGCAAGCACCGGTGCCTGAAGTCATGTCACTGCCAGCCGCTCCCGTTCAAACTCCGGCTCCACCCCCAGTCTCGGCAAAACGGGACGTGGAATTTGAGAACCTTCTCAGATCCATGGATGCCATGAAATCAAGGCAGGAGGACTTGTTTGCCTTGCTGCAAGCTGCCATGGCGAAACCTGCATTTGCACCCTCTCCTGCACCTTTTCATGTAGTTCAGCCCTCTGTCGCGCAGAGCCAAGACCCGGTCATCCTTCCAGGAAAGATGCTACCTGAGTCTGTGGAAATCAGCGTCAAACCATGTGAGACCGACCTTTCACGAGACGATTTCGACTCGGCACTCGAGGCTCTCAGAAAAGCCAAGGGCAGGTAGAGTTCGATATACGCATATGGAGATGCATCATGGCTAAAGATGACAAAGTCAAGGACAAGCAAGACAAAGAGGATGTGGGAGCTGGGCTGGATGTCGGCACCATGAACTTCGTGGCTGCAAGGCGCAACGGTGGAAAAAGCGTCAAGACAACCAGGTTGCGCAACGCTTTCTTGGACTTGCCTCCAGAGCACAAGCGCATGCTAAAGCTGTCGAAGACCAGCTATATGGAGTACGACGGTCGATTGCTTGTCATTGGAGATGAAGCCATTACGACGGCAAATCTCTTCAACAAAGAGGCCCGGCGCCCGATGTCTGCTGGAATGATTTCGGCAGGCGAAATTGACGCCCAGGGCGTCATGGCGGTAATCGTCAAGCATCTGCTTGGCGAACCCCGGGCCAAAGACGAACAGTGTTGTTTTTCAGTTCCTGCCGCGCCCGTGGATGTCCAAGACTCGGACACGACATACCACAAAGCTGTCTTGTCGAAGATTCTGGTTGAATTGGGGTATCGTCCTCAACCGGTGAACGAAGCTCTCGCCATCATATACTCAGAATGCGTTCCGGAGAATTTTTCCGGACTGGCGATTTCATATGGTTCGGGCATGACCAACGCATGTCTGGCCTGCAACGCCATGTCTGCGCTTGAATTCAGCCTCGCGCGTGGCGGGGACTGGGTCGACAAGGGAGCTGCACGCGCAGTGGGCATAACCTCGGCCAAGATCTGCACCATCAAAGAGAGCGGTGTGAACATAGTGGCGCCGAAGAATCGGGAAGAAGAGGCTGTCGCCCTGTACTTGCAGGCTTTGATCGATTATTCGATCGACAACGTCATCGCCCATTTTTCGAAGGTTCGCAAGGAAATCCTCATTCCGAAAGCTGTGCCGATCATCGTCAGCGGAGGTACTTCGCTTCCGGACGGTTTTATCGAAAAGTTTCGTGAGCGATTCGAATCTTTCAAAGGCAAGTTCCCGATCGAAATTTCCGAAATAAGAGCGGCCAAAGACCCCATGACGGCAGTTGCTGCTGGTTTGCTTCTTTATGCGCAGATGGAAGACTGAGCCCTTTAATCGACGGCCATGACCATGAAGAATTTCAGAGGCACAAACATCCCTGTTTTGACCGAGGCAGACCTGTTTGCACAGCAGGGGATTCTTGGCCCATCTACCGCGCCTGAACCTCTTCCTGTTGCACCGCCTGTACCTCTTCCTGTTGCGGTTCCCACACCACCGCCTCCGACTCTTCCATCTCCATCTTCGGTCGAGGCTCTGAAGCCGATTGCCGAGATAGAGCCAGAACCTGATATCACGGCCATCGAAGACGCGATTGACGGCGAGGAAGCCGAAAGGATCATCGCCCAAGGCGAAGCTCCGATTCCGATGGAAGAGGTCAAAACCATTCTCGGCATTGGCGCAACGCCGGAAGAATCCGTGGCGGACTACGCTCAAAAAGCCGAGCACGACGCCAAACTGGCTGATGAGGTTCAACCTTCTGTCGAAACTGGGAAGAAGAAGCGCCGCAAGAGCTGATTCCCATGATGATGTCATGGCTCACCAATGCCACGAAGCACAGACTGATCGGGGAACTCAGAGCGATTCTGAACGATCATCCTCGATACAGGAGTGACTCTGGCAACGTCGTCAACAAATTTTCATTTAAGGAAAGGCCGCAACGCGGCATAGTGGTAAGCGGGACGTCAGCCGACAGGGTCGGCCTGTCCGCAAACGACTATATTGGACGACTCACTTCGTTCGTGATGCTCACTCCATATCAGAACTGGCCTGGCACCTCAATCGAATGGGTGCGCGAGAATTTCCCGCTGCTCGAGCAGTACTCGGCTCGGAGAGATATTTTTCCGAGTCCGCCCGGAGCGTATCTCATCGAAATCAGGACGCTGCCGGACAGAGCCCGGTCAGTCCCGGGAACATTCATCGTCAAACCCCATCCGACCGTGAATGGCGAGCCGCTCCTCATTTTGTCCGATCCGGCAGGTGCCGAGGCCCAAATTTCAAACATCCCCCTGTATGAAGGAGCCCTTCGCCTATGGCTGTACGGACGTCGTCCTTTGCTTCAGGATGTCGACTATAGCGTGGACTGGGCCTCCGGGGCCATCACGTTTCTCAAGACTCTGCCGTCTGACGCGGTCATTGAAGCAGACTATCGATATGTGGTTCCGGAACGCGGGCCATACCAATTCGACCTTGAGAAGGCTAACGTCGATGCCATCCCGGGCGCCGTTTTGGCATTCGGAGACAGGGCGCAAGACTGCGACAAGATGGTGGTCGTTGTGACTGACACCCGAGCCGAAGTTTGCGAGGTGTTTGGCGGCAAATTCGAGGTGCATTTCGATCTGACCGTGTTTTCCAGGGACTCGGAGGACCGGGAAAAGTTTTCGGACTACGTCGTTAGCAGCGTGCTCAACCGAAAGCTGGCATGGGGGTTTGAAGGTTTGGAACTGCTCGATGTCGCTCCCGGCGGCGAAAGTGAAGAGATCTATAACGCCGAAATCGACGACTACTACTACGACAGCGCCGTGTCGCTCACGTTGCGCGTCGACTGGGAATCATATGTCCCTCTGCCAATCCAGAACTTCAGGATCGAGCAAACTTCTCAGACGGAAGAGCAGACAAAGGGATTTGCCGACGGATCGTTCGTGATCGATTTGCTCCGAACTGGGGACCTGATGGACGTGGCCGGAGCTTCCACCACCATCGGCGGCAGGATGACCTTCCCGCGCATGAGATGATTGGCCGTTTATTCGGCCATGTTCGCATGGACAGGCTCAGCCGGATAGCCATGCGAGTCGCCGGGACGTCGGCGGGCTATGAAGACTCGCTCGATCAATACATCAGACAGCTCGACGGCGCCAAAAAACTTCTCGAGGACATTCACGCCAAGACGTCCTCGCCCGAAGGTAAAGCCATCGTGATGGGAATGCATAGCGATCTGTTCAATTTCATCGCCGACAGAACTAGCGGTGTGCGCCATTGGGTGGAACGTTTGAAGTTCATGGCTCGAGGCGGTTCGTCGTCAAAATCGTAAAGTGAGGCAAGGAGGCCGATCTTGCCCACATTTGAATTCATGTGCGAAGCGTGCGAAATCGTGTTTGAAGAAACCTTCATCGATCCCGATGAAGCGAAACAATACCGAACCGCCCATCCTTGCGTCCAATGCGACGCAATTGCTCGCCGCATCATGTCGGCGACGAATTTTCAATTCAAAGGAACTCCGGGCCAATCCGGATCGCACGATCTGGACTACCCCACGCTCGACAAGGCTGTCGGGAGATCCGCGTCGGAAAAATGGCAGACGATTCACGAGGACAAGGAAAAGCGCGACAAGGTTAGGCGCGAGACCGGACAGCATGCCGTAACCCAAATCGGCGAACAGATCACCCCGACGCCAGCGGACAAGCTGAAAGTCCGGGAACACGCCATTCGCGCTTTCAACGCGGCGAAGGCCAATTCTGAATCAAATAAATAAACTCCCTATGATGTCCGGCTCTTGAAGCCCAATACCTCATTCATACTCATACCCAGACATAAATAGCTCCTTTTTGAATACTGGGATACGCAGAGAAACACGAAGACCACCGCTCAAGAACAGGAGCAATCATGGGCATCGGACCGTTCACCACTTATGCGCCTCCCGGCGTGTACACTCGCACAACTGCCGAACCGGCTGTCGGCCAACTTCTCGGAGGACTGCGCGTCCCGGTTCTGATCGGAACTGGGAAAGAAACGCTGTCGCAGACCGATTTCGAGATCATCCGCGGTTCGAGCAGCGTTGCCGACACGCCGATATTCGGAGAAGACGCGGCTGGACGCTGGGTGTCCGGCGGGACGAACGCCAATCCTCAACTCGTACCTCAAGACGGTTCGCTGATGAGGTTCCGGGTTCGCAATTATCCGGTGGTCGACGGAAACGGAACCGGAAGGACGACCTACGACCCGTCGAAAGTTTCCGTGACCGTGAACGGTCAACAGGTGGTCGTGTCTCAACTCGACGGGCAGAACGGCCTCGTGTCGCTTCTGCTCGCCACGGAGCCGACCGATAACGTCGCCATCAGCTACTACTTCCATCGGAAGGACACGCGGATCACGGACGACGTCTCCGGTCAAGTGACGGTCGGGTCGGCCATTCTCATCGCCCCTCAGACCGAGCCGTACGACATCACCACTGGCACCAATGACGTGCTGTACCTGATCCTGGACGATCTCACGCCCGTGAGCGTTCCGCTCTCTGGCGGCACCCGGACCGCTACCGAAGTCGTGAACGACATCACCGCGGCGGCGATCAGCGGCCTGTCCGCTTCTGTGCACATCGACGCGCAAGGGTTCAGCCACGTTCAGCTGGTTGCGCAGGGCAACATTCTCATCGCGACCGACAGCCCGAACGCGTCCTCGGCGCTCGGATTCAATCCGAGCGACACCACTGGGCGCAACACGGTGTTCCGCGTATTCAACGGCCCGATCGTCGACGGCTTGGACGGCGGGATCACGACCACCGACACATCCAAGGTCGTCGTAATGGTCAACGGCGTTCAGGCGATCGCCAGCGCGGTCGACGGCGCCAACCGCCTCGTCACGTTTCCTTTTGCGCCGAAGGACGGATCGGTCGTCACGATCCAGTATTACTTCAACACGTTCCAGGACACGTTCGACTACCTGCCCAACAGCAACATCGTGACCGTGGGCAACGTCGGGATCGCTCCCGGAAGGCGCGACTACATCAACGGCACCGATTTCATCGTGGTCAACAACCGCGATCAGTCCGTCATCCAGTGGGGCACCGCGGTTCAGATCGTGGGCGGTCAGAAGACGGGCACCATCGCATTCGACGGCACGCAGGTGTATAGCTCGCTGATCGACAACAGGATGTACGGCGCCGCATGCGATCGCTACACCGATCCGGTGACCAACGTGGTGTCCACCACGAAGTTCGTCATGCCGATCACCCCCACCACGGGCAACGGCCGCGACACGCCGCTCGGCTCCTCGCTGTATCAGACCGTCACCAACGGCCGCATCGACTTGCCGACCAACAGGCCCGATCTGGTGACCGTGTATGTCGGCAAGACGTTCCGCGACGCGTTTTCGCGCCCTGCCGTGAAGGTTCTCGCGGTCGAATCGGCCACCGGTCTCCTGACCCTCAGGGACCCGGTGCCTGCCGACTACAAGGCCTACGCGACTTTCTGGTACAACACGATCGTCGACGAGCAGTATGTCTTTCAGTGCGTCGCCTCGGGCCCGAGCGGAGTCGGCAAGTTCACCGTGACGGCGGCTTCCAGCGGCCAGCCGTCATACCAAGTCCGATTCGGTTCGAAGGTCGGCCTGCCGCAGACGGTTCAGTGGCCATCTGGTGTCGAGCGGTTGTCGGACGCCATCCATTATGGCGGGCAGCCCACTGCCGAGACTGTCACGGTCACATTCGACAGTTCTTTGCTGCCGGCCACCCATGCGTCGTTCTCGAACGGCAAGCCTGGTCCGTACGACATCTACGACTACACCAGGATGTTCGGGAACGTGATTGTCGACGGGAGCCCGGTGTCGGTGAATCTGAGCTCGGGTTTTGCTGCTCAATTGTTGGGCGATCCGATCTCCAGCCCGACCGCTCTGTCGTTTGCCGCCACCGAATACCTGGCTCTGCGCATTGACGGCGTCGACCTGGCCCCGATTTCGTTGACTGCTTCCACGACTCTCGCAAACGTGGTCACGGCAGTCAACGCCGTCATCGACGTCGACACGCAGACGCACGCAGACGGGTCGAATCCTTTCGCACAGACGACCATCACGGCGTTGGTGACGCTGGCAAACAACATCCGCACCAAGTACGAGCTTCACCGGGTGCTGGTTGGCGGTGGACCTGTCCACGACACTGCGGACTTGATCAACACCATCGCCGCTCCGGCGGCGACCGATTTCGCCACCGCTGTCACTCTTCTGAACGACATCCGCACCAAGTATGAGGCTCACCGAGTCCTCACTGGCGCCGGCGTCTACCACATCGCGGCCGATACCGTAAATACGATCACCGTAGCAGCTGCGACAGACTTGACCAGCGCCGTCGCGTTGGCGAACAACATCAAGACCAAGTACGACTTGCACCTGGCCAGCGTGATCGCCCACACGACGGCTGACGCGGTCAACACGACCACGGCGCCCATCGTCACGGTCACCAGCCTCAGCTTGGCGAGTCAAGTTCCGTACGGAACGCAGGCTCTCCTGCACGTCAAGGGTCGGAACGTCAAGACCCAGACCAACGGTCTGACGTCGAACGTGACGGTTCTGACTCCGACCGGAACGGGTCAAATCGATGCTTCTCTGAAGCTTGGTCTTGCTCCTGGAAGGTCCTTCGACGGGTCGTGGAATGCGCTCAATCAGCCGGCCACGATGACCGGCACCGCGATGGAGCCTTTCTCAATTTCCGCCGGCGTCAACGACGACTTCAAGTTCGGGATCGATGGAGTGAGCTATTCGGCCACTATTCCGAACGGGACCGCGGTGTCTCTGGAAGCGGTCGTCAACTACGTCAACGCATGGTACGCCGCTTCGGCCCCCGCGGCCGACCAGGCCACTCTGCTGGCGGATGCCGTCACGCTGCTCAACAGCCTCAAGGCCAACTACAACACGCACATCCCGAGCCTCGTGTTCCACGGCGTGGCGGACGCCGCGCACGGCGTGGCCACCGCAGACGCGTCGGATCTGACCACGGCCATGGCTTTGGCGAACGACGTCAAAGCCAAGTACGAGCTGCACCGGGCCAACAACCCCGGCGCATACCACTCGACGGCCGACACCATCAACGCGATCACGGCCCCGGACGCCACGAATCTGCGTAGTCTGTTGATCTTGGCATACGAGCTCAAGACCAAGTACAACACCCACATCGCCAGCACGACATACCACCTGGTCGCCGACGCCGTGAACGTCGAGACCAGTTCGCTGTCGCAGATCGTCGCCAAGGAAGGCGAGGGCGTCAACGCCGGCATGCTGACGCTGTTCTCGCAAGTGAACGACGTCACTTCGTCGATCACGATCGGGATCGGCACGGCGAACACGAAGCTCGGCTTCTCGAACAATTCGTCGGCCGCGCGTCTGCAGCCGACGGCAGCACGGGTCGTCGGGGCATTGAACGCATGGACCATTGGCACCGTGTTCCTCTCCCTTGCAGCGGCCTGGGCGATCACGGCCGCCGGGCTCGGGTCGTACCTGCGCATCGATTCGCTCACCACCGGGTCGGCCTCGACCCTGTCGTTTAGCGGAATGGCCAACACCGCGTTCGTCGACGACACTGGTCTCGGCATCACCCCGGGCGCTGGCGGAGACGCTGGAGAAGCCGCGAAGAGCGGATTCTCGGTCAGTTCTTCGGCCGGAGCCGCGGGTTCGGCCGGAACCGGCATTCCCGGCCAGACGTACACGGATGCCCTCACCGGCCTCCGGTTCACGATTCTGCCGCTCCAAGTTGGCGACTACACGAGCGGCGGAAAGTTCACTCTGATCGTCGACCCGACGTTCATCTGCGACGCGAACCTGCCCTGGAAGGCGATTCCCGGCGCAGAGACGACGGTGTTCAACACCACGAACGTGGGAACCGACAGCACCGCGGTGCTGTCGACCTACAGCAGGACCGGCGCCGAGCCGCAGATCGGCGACGTGTACTACACGTCGTACGACTACGCCAAGACGGATCTGTCGACCGGTCTGTACCGGGATCTGAAGAGCATTCAGTCCAACTTCGGAACTCCCACTCCGAGCAATCCGCTGTCGCTCGGAGCCAGGTTGGCGATGCTCAACGGAGCGGTCCTCGTGGGCCTCAAGCAGGTGCTGCGCGAGAGCGGGTCGTCTCAGGCGTCCGTGGCTTCCTACACCGAGGCCATCGACGAGCAGCGCAAGCCGATCACCGGAAACGTCAAGCCGGACGTCATCACCCCGCTCGCGACCGATCCGCAGATCTTCTCGTTCCTGAACCAGCACTGCGTGTACATGAGCGCACCTCGGCAGGAAGGCGAGCGCATCGGCACCGTCGGACCTGCGGCCGGGACTTCGTCGCTCGGCGTGCAGTCCATCTCGAAGGGACTGCTGTCCGAGATGATGATCGTCGCGTACCCCGACGTCTATGTGATCTCGGTCGTCGACGACCAGGGCAATGCGGTGGATCAGGTCGTGGACGGGTCGTTCATGGCGGCGGCTCTCGCCGGCGCCAGTTGCAATCCGGCGCTCGACGTCGCCACTCCGTGGACCCGTCGCTTCATCCAGGGCTTCAAGCGCATCGGCCGCGTGCTCGATCCGACTGAGGCGAACCAGATCGCCGTCGCCGGCGTGACGGTCGTGGAACAGGTGGACACCGGAATCCGCATCCGCCACGGCCTCACCACCCGGATGGACACGGTCATCACCCGTACGCCGTCGGTCACGCTCATCATCCATCACGTGCAGCAGTCGATGCGAGAATCTCTGGATCCGTTCATCGGTCAGAAGTTCACGGCTTCGTTGCTCAAGTCTGCCGAGGGCGTCGTCACCGGCTTGTTCGGCAACTTGATCTCGCAGCAGATCGTCGCGAGCGTGGCTGGAATCTCGGCCACCGTGGACGAAAACGACCCGACCATCATGCGGACCGAGTCGATCTACGTGCCCATCTTCCCGCTCGAGTACATCCTCTCGTCGCTACAGATCCGTATCAGGTCGTGATCAGGACTTGAGTCTGGTAGAGTTCTCTATGGACTCTATCGAACCAACTCGCTACACGATTTACTGCTGCGCTTGCGCGCCAGGTCATGGAATCGTGATTATTGGAGGGTTCAGTTCAAGTATTTCAACATCAGCGCTTGCACCATGTCTGGTGCCTGCCTGCGTTGTTCTTCCGTGTCGAACGGGATCTCCTCGCGAACTCCGGCTTTCGGCGAACTCATGAGGACTGACAGCTTTCCCCGGTCGTTTCGAACGATGTGGACGCTTGTCGGGTATTTGACCGTCCCCGTGTCGACTTCTCCGGATCCGGCATAGATGCAGTGATCCATCTGTTTTTCGGCCACGCCGAACGGCAGGCTTTCCACGAGGTCTTTCACGTCCGACATCATCTTCATCCGATACATTTTTGCCAAAATCTTCGGCATCATGACACACTCTCCTCGAGGGGCGATACTTCCAACCCGTTCGGGTTTACGCTTCCATGATCTCCGTGAGCTCCAAAAGCTCAATCATCTTTTCGGCATGTGTCTTCCTGTTTCGGAAGTCTTCGAGCAGGCTGGTCCGCACACCGTCCGGCAATTTCGACATTCTCTCGAAACCATATTCATATCCTCTTTCCGAACCTTTCCTCCATCCGGGGACGAGGTCGTCGGCATGATCTTTCAGGTCGGCGTCTCCGGGGTCCTTGTCATGCCAGAAATATCTCGAATCTTCCGAATTGTTGCCGGACGGGCAGTTGCCTTTTGACCAGAACCGAACCCACATGCCGGGTCTTACACCGAAGGACGGCATGTTTTCGATTTCTTTTCCGGCATCCGATACATGGTGCATAGGCTTGCAAAGTATTTGTCGGGACTGTCTTCTGAAGAGTACGGGATTCCTTCGCAGATCGCCGCTGTCATAAATTTTGCGGCCGACAGTTACTTCAAGAAGATCGAAGAGCTCCATTCCAGGCGACCGGTCGACGATTCGCCTGCCGATCCGAAGACGCACGTCAAGGAGATGTGGCTCGGCTGCGACATCCACAAGGCCGTCACGCTCAATCGGACTTACCCGCTGTTTGCCAAAGCCAAGAACGCCTGGGCCTTCGCCAAGATGTTCGAAACTGGCGGCTACAAAATTGTTCCTTTCATCGATTCCTACCGATGGAAGGACGTGGTCAAGGGTTCATACGAATATCGCGTTCAGCAAGAAGCCTTGCAGGTCGGTCCGGACACGACGGCGACTCTGCCGATTTACGGAACCCATTTCGTCGTCGACAAGGCCGGGACGCATTTCGTCGTGCACGTGGACTTCGGGTACGAGGCGAACGCGTGCACCGTATCCATCATGGCCGCTCCGACAAAGCAGGCCGAAGCCGAAAAATTCCTTGTCGATCTCGACATGAGCATCGAGGAGAACGACATATACTTTGGCAAGTGCCTGTCGTTCCTGCGCGGATCCCTCGGATTCACGAAGGTGCGTCAGACCGGATGGGACGACATCGTCCTGAAGACGGACGTCATTCAAGAAATCCGAGACAACTCCATCGGCGTCATCGACAACATGGACAAGCTGGCGTCGCTCGGGATGGTTCCGAGCCGCAACATGATCCTGATCTCTCCGCCCGGAATGGCGAAAACCACGATCTTCCGGGCGATATCGGCGGAAGTCGAGCAGGCAACTCGCATCTGGTGCACCGGCAAATCCGTCCAGGACTCGTCCGACGTCACTTCGCTGTTCGAGGCTGCCCGGTCGCTGGCCCCTTGCATCATGTTCATCGAAGACATGGATCTGTTCGGTCGCAGCCGCGGGCAGCTCTCAGGACATGAGAGCCATGTCCTGAACGAGTTCCTGGCTTGCCTCGACGGCATCCACCAGAACTCCGGCGTCATCATCATGGCGTCGACCAATGACATTCAGTCTATGGACGAGGCCCTCGTCGACAGGCCCGGCCGCTTCGACGTCAAAATCGAGATTCCGCACCCGGACGCGGTCGATCGGAGCCAGATGCTGACTTTGTTCCTTCGCCGGGTGAACGCCAGGCCTGACGACTCCATTACCAAGGAGACTCTGAAGACCGTGGTGGAACTGACCGACGGACTGACTGGCGCCTATATCAAGGAACTCGCCAATGCCACCGTCATCCGAGCCGTGGCTCGGGGAAATTTCGTCCAAGGTGGCGTCCTGTTCGGTGCGGACGATTTGAACGCGGCAGCCGAGCAAGTGGTTCGGAACTACAGGATTGGCAAAGCTGCGCGCAAGAAGATGCAAGCTGAAATCGTGGTGACCTGATTTTCAAAGCCTTATGGACCCAATCATCAGAGGCCTGCTCATGAGTGACAAACTGATCCAAGAACTCGCCGAATCCGTCAATCGCCTGGCTGCCACCGACCCGACCGGCCCCACGGTTGGCGATCGCGTCGGCGAAGTCTTCACCAAGATCGGACAGATCAAGACCGCCACCGCGCAGCGGGAAGTCGCACCCGCCAAGAGCGAGACGGTCGTCGACAATCTGACGGTCGTCGACCAGATCGACAAGATGCGGGCGGCCGCCGTCGTCCCGGCGTCGAATTATGGTCGCGTCGTTTCGATTCTCGACGGCCTTCGTCATGCGGCTTTGCTGGCATCGCGTCCGCAGAACGCGGCCGTTCGTCCCCAGATCGCCTCGATCGTCAAGAAGATGGCGGGCGTCTTCAAGGACATCGACACGGTCCAGGACCTGGACAAGCCGCTCGAGCAGATCGAGAAGGCGGTCCATGGCCTGTACGGAGACCAGGGAAAGAACGCGACGTTCTATTTCGAACGTCGCGGCAAGGGCCATCACGGCGAAGCCGACAAGGCCGAGTGACAGCACTCGATTTTTTCTGCGGCACTTGACTGATGCCGTCTCCCACAAATTTGGAAGAACCACGTCTTGTCGGCGCAAGGCACGTCGCCTTCAAGTGGTCCCATGAGGGCAAGTTCGTCTTTCAGGGACGAACTTATGACATGAAGGTGAGGGACGACGGCCAGGGGGCCGTCGTCTACCAGAAGTCGCCAAAGTGCTTGTTCGCGAGAGACGGCGACGGGTGGATCATGCAAGCGGGAAGCAAAGCCCTGTTCGATGCAGCCATGAATCACTTGAAACAGCACAAGATTTCCGCCGATCCCGATAGCCTCAGGCTTCAAGAGGGTCCTGGTTTTCATTTGCAACCCGATGGCACCTGGGCGGTAGGGCCCGTGCCGCCCGTCGTGGCACGGGACGCCCGTTTTTCGGGCTTTCTGGCCATCGAGGGGTATTGGTGCGCGGTCTTCGAGCTCGGAGGCGAGGAATGGGCACAGAAAGCCGCCGGAGAGGCCCCGGTGGACAGCCCGATGGCAAAACTGTCCGCGATCGGAGGGCGCCACATGCGACGATTGTCGAGAATCGCGTTTCGGGTGGCCGGCCTC
>Ga0315284_10009205_pt1 | contig 14081 bp, 19 predicted proteins | sample YL17G09_16_MG_FD_203696 | JGI IMG/M metagenome (GOLD analysis project Ga0315284, IMG submission 203696) | Sediment microbial communities from Yellowstone Lake, YNP, Wyoming, USA - YL17G09_16 | ecosystem: Environmental > Aquatic > Freshwater > Lake > Sediment | place: USA: Wyoming | collected... | reverse complement strand
AAAAATGGTGCTTAGAACAATCACTTCTAAGGACTGTTAAAGGTGGTAAGACAACCAACCGAGTAGGGTTTGGATTGCTTTATAATCTTTAAAGTCAAACTAAACCAAATTAAATTATGGAAAATTTAGATTTCTTATGGCACTGGCATTTTTTGCTTGGTGTTGCGGTGGGATTCTTTGCAGTTCCTCACGTAGTTAATTTCGTAAAGAAATTCTTAAAGAAGTAAAAAAAAGTATAAGAAAAGACCCTCACCCTATGGTGGGGGTTTTTTATTTAAATTATTTGTTGGTATAACAAATTAATCATTATATTTGCTCCATGCAAATATTTTTACCTTACAATGACTTCAGAAAATCCCTTCGAGTGTTAGACAATAAGAGATTGGGTAAACAAAGGGTTGAGACTTATCAGATCATATCTGCGATAACTCAACGACCAAAATTGGACGGTACACCTTATAAAGGTTGGTTGAACCATCCGTGTACTGTGATGTGGAGGAACTATGTTCCGGCACTTAAGTTATACCTTAACTACTCGATTGATGAGTGGGTTGCTCGAGGATTCAAAAACACAATGAATATGGAATCATTTGAGGAAGACATTGTATATCCTCATTGGTTTGGTAGTAAAGAATTCCATTCTTCGCACAGGGCTAATTTATTAAAGAAAGAACCTGACTTCTATACTCAGTATGGTTGGAGTGAAGATCCTTCTGATCCTTATGTTTGGATGGATAAGGAAGGTGAGTGGTATAAGCAACATTCAGGAAAAGTTGGAAGAGAATATTTTGTTAATTTATAAAAAATACCTATTATTGTAAAATATGAAGAAATACCTATTATCTCTGCATGGAGAGTTTGAAACCAAAGAAATGTGTCAGGCTATTGCGACAACTATCACACCTATCGTTGACAGTCCGCATCTTAAGTTTAGTCATCGTAAAAAGAATTTATTGTTTTGTTTTGAGAGTGAAGTTCATTCAGAAGAGTTGGTTCCTTATATTCAAGGAACTTTGTTTGGGTTGTATGATTATTACATTTTGTCAGTTGTGGATGACAATCTGTCAGTTTCTATGGATGAAACAACAAAGGGTCATCTTTTTGATGTACATAATGATTCAGAGGATGTTGACATGAGAATCGATATGAGGAAGGAAATGTTCTTCCCCGACGAGACAAATTTTTATAGTGAAGAAGATGGTGATTCTGCGTTCATCGAGACGATCTTGAACGAACTGAAGACCAAGTTGAAGAGACCTTCACTTGATGAGATCTTGGATAAGATTAGAGATAAAGGGATTGAAAGTATTAGTCCTTATGAAAAAAACATTTTAGATAATTTCGGTAAATAAAAATTATGAAAGAAAAAAACAGTACGATTCCAATTAACCAAGAGGAAATTGCATCTTATCTTAAAGATGTTAGAAGACTTAAGGTTATGACTCCAGAAAGAGAAAGAGAGCTTGCGGACAGAATGTTGTCAGGATTTTTAACAGAAACAGAAGTGGATGAGATCAAGAAAGAACTTCTTGAAGGTAATCTTCGTTTTGTAATCACTGTTGCTAAACAGTATCAGAACCAAGGATTGGATCTTCCTGATCTAATTGCTGAAGGTAACTATGGTCTATTAAAAGCTATTGAAAACTTCGACTGGTCCAAGAGACTAAGATTTATATCATACGGTGTATGGTGGGTAAGACAGTCTATTCTTCAATCATTAAACGAGAATGCTCGTACCATTCGACTTCCGGTGAACGTTGTTCAGGAATTACATAAAGCCAAGAAAGATCTTGATGCTAACGGTGTGGAACTACCAACCAAATTTCATAATCTACCTTTTACTGTTGGATTGGATAATCCCGTGAACGATGAAGGTGATACCCTTCTTGATGTTATAATCAATCATAATGCAGATAATCCTGATAAGATAAGTTCAACTGAACTTAAGTTGAAGGATAAGTTAATGGGTATTATGGAGATATTGGATGAAAGGGAAAGGATTATTATTGAGGACTATTATGGTCTTTCAGGATCAACCAGAACCCTTGAAGACATTGGTAATGACTTTAACTTAACCAAAGAAAGGGTCCGTCAGATCAAGGAAAAGGCGATCAGAAAGCTACGTAATGAAACGGGTGATTTGTTCGAATATCTATAAAAGTGTGTAAAGGGTGTATTTATTAACTACACCCTTTATATTTTTTGGGATAAAACAAAAAAACATTAATATGAAAAAATTCATTCAAAACAACTTCACGGTTATAGTTCTTGTAATAGCATTATTAGGATTCTTTAAGAGCTGTGGAGATTCGAGAGATCTTTCAAAGATTAAAAAAGAGATTCAAGCAATCAAGGACTCAACCTATACAAAAGATCAACTTCAAAGACAATTAAGAATTTCAGGACTTGAATCAGAAAAGAGAATGATTCAAGCAACTGATCGTAAGTTACTTGATGTTAGAAGACAAACTGAGATCGAGGACGAGATAAAAAAATTAAACAGTATTAAATAATGAATTGGTTTCAAAAAAACTTTAAGACGATCATATATTGTGCGTTCTTGGTTCCAATTATTACGGTTGCAATCGTATCTATCTCACACGTAACTGCGTGGTACGGTATATCGAATCCAGTCAGTTGGGCGATATATCTATCGATAGGTATTGAGATTGCCGCTTTGTCGGCTCTTGCTGCAATATCTGCTCAAATGGGTAAGAAAGTATATTTCCCATTTGGTATTGTAACATTAATCCAATTTATCGGTAATATATTTTTCGCATATCAATTTATTGATATTAACGGTCAATCTTTTAAAGACTGGGTTGACATGGTTGATCCATTGGTTAGTTTCCTTGGCGTCGAGTCAGGAGATATGGTTGGTCACAAAAGATTCCTTGCATTATTTGCGGGAGGAATGTTACCATTGATCTCACTTTCATTCTTGCACATGTTGGTTAAGTTTGAAGAAGATGATAAAAACAAAACATTGGGTGTTAAGAATTCAGATCATTTTATTGATCCTGTGTTGGACATCGATGAATTAAGTTTGGAAGCAGGAAAAAAAGAATTTGAAATTGAAAAAGAAAAGTATACTCCAACAGAACAAGATTTATTAAAACTACAAGAAGAATTAGACAAATTACAAAAGGCTAAGTTCAATTTAGTGGAAAATAATCCTGAGAAAGAGGAGGAGCTATCGATTTTAGTGGAAAATAATCTACAACAGGAAGACGTGGTTATGGAACCTGTTGAAGAGAAAAAAATACTAAGTTATTTAAAAAGAGACGCGGATGCTTAATATCGTAACATACGGTAATTTTAAGGGAACAGGTAAACAAAAGAGGAAGAAACAAATAATTTTATGTCATACATCAAGGGAGGTCGAGGAATACTTGGCCTCCCTTAAATTTAGGTACTATACCAAATATGATAAAATTCCTAATTATGTTGTGACCAGGAAAGGAGAGGTTTTGCAATTAATGGGAGACTCATCTTACTCAAATGTATTTGAAGATTCAAACATAAATCGAAATTCTATTATCATATCCTTAGAAAATTTAGGTTGGTTAGAAAAGAAACCTTTAACAGACCATTACGTTAATTGGATTGGTAATATTTATAAACAGAGTGTATTCGAAAAGAAGTGGAGAGATTACTTTTTTTGGCAACCTTACACAACTTCTCAAGTTGAAACAACTGCGGAACTTTGTAGGTATGTATTAGAAGAAAATTCGATCGAAAAGTACTTCATAGGTCACAACACCAAAATTAATGGTGGAGAGAGATATGAAGGAGAAATATGTAGAAGTAATATAGATTCAACATATACCGATCTTAGTCCATCTTTCAATTTTGAATACCTATCAAAAAAAATAGAATATGAGCAACACACATCAAAATAGATATGATGAGATAAAAGACCTTCTAAGAAAGTCTAGAGTAATTCTCGAACAATCAACAATTACAGAACAAGCCGTAAACGACAGTGGTAGAAACGCTGAAGTATTAGGTCAACGTAACATAGCAAAAAGTATTCAAGACAGAATTGAAAACGATGTTGAATATGAAACAGCCGAAGACGGTGACGATGTAGAAGAAAGTTCTGCTGACAGATCTCAGGCTTACAGAATTAGTGGAGGAGTATTAGTTCTTCACGGAAAAGACTTACACGACACAGACATATCAACTGACGATAAGATTGCATTCCAAGAAACTATGGATGAGTTCATTGAGGAAGTATCTGATCTTGTTGATTTTAATGAATTGAATGTTTACCCAAACAACGTTGAGTGGAGTGGTAAAATAATTGACTATGATTTAGATTTTACATTCTCAATTGGAGAAAGTAATGGAGTTTATATTGATGGTGATATGATTAAAGTAGATGAAGACTTTACAGAATTCATAAATAAACTAAGACAATATTATGAAAAGTTCAAAGCTAAATGGGCTAGAGTAATTGCGTCAAGAAAACAAACTGAACCAAATGATTAATACAGTATTAAATTTTTTGAAAACACATTATATGACAATTCTTAAAGTTGTCCTTGGTCTTTTCATTGTTTATTGGTTGTTATTCTTTTTAACACCAAAGGTTCAAATGGCGGCAGAATCGAAACAAGCAATTGATTCACTGAACGTCGAAATAAAGGAGATTGAAAAAGAACAAGATAGTTTGTCTAATTCAATTTCAGAATATAAAGAAGAGATTAATTTGTTAGATCAACATATTTCGACAATACAATCTCAAAAAACAATTATAAAAGAAATTTATCATGAAGAAATTAAGCGTGTTGATAGTTACAATGATCGTGAGCTTGACAGCTTTTTCGCAGTCCGCTACGGATACTTTACCCGTTAAGTGTTTCCCGATCCCTGTTGTTAAGTTAATTGTTAAAGATTTACTCAGTGGAGATTCTGCTAAAGCCGAATTGAAATTAGCCAATCAACAATTAGTTGTTATGGAAGATAAGGTAAAACTTAAAGATAGTGTCATTTTTACAATGGATATCAAAGAAAAAAACTATTTGAAAATCATTGATAATGAAAGACAAAAGTATGGTGTTATGGAAAACTACTCTAAAACTCTTCAAAAAGATTTAAGAAGAGAGAGAGTTAAAAATAAATTTACTAAGTTAGTTTCAGGTGCTGGAATGGCGGTACTTGCATTCTTTTTAATCGTTAAGTAATGGCATTAAGTAGTACAGAAATCAAAGACATAGAGGTTATGATTCGTAAAGAGATTAAATCTTTTATGGACAATAACACTATTAAACAATTCGAAGATAAACTTATGGATAGGATTCATAAGGATATGAAGAGAGGTAAACTTGAGGGTGATGTTAAAGACATTACTCTTAGAATGTTCCGTGAGTTCTATCAGTTTATGTGGACTAATAGAAGTTATTGGGAACCAAGATTAAAAAACGCATAACATGAGATCAAGCGGTCAAGCATTTAAATCAGGACTAGATAAAGCATTTGCCTCTTTAGGAGTTGCAGGTAATGATTTAGGTATACTGACTAATGCATCTAAATTAAAAGGATCCATTAGTGAGGAAGATATTGATGCTGATATTAAATTCATAAGACCAAATTTTGATCACGAATTTGATGAGGCAAAAAGATACCGTGAGTTTAAAAGAATGCCAAAGAAAGAATGGATTGAATTTGCTAAGGACGGTACAATAACAACCTTTTCAAAGATTAAAAATTTTTTAGGGAATGTTGATTTGGATTTCGAAAAATTAGATAAAGAAAAGAGGGCTAGATTCCAAGCGGCATTTAAAAACAAAAAAATAGAGGCACCTATCGTAGTTAAATTTAAAAAAGATGACTACGATTTATTAGGTGGTAATACCAGACTCGCGGGTTTATTAAAGAAAGGTATTAATCCTAAACTTTGGGTTATAGATATGTCTAAAGCGTATAAGGAAGAAACAAAAGAACAAACTTCAAAAATGAAATCAAACAAACCTAAGAGTGTATCGTCAGATAAGACTATAAGTGACATTGAAAAGAAACATAAGAATAAGGTGACAAAAAAAGAAACTAAGGAAGTTACTGGTACAGGAGCTTCTTCAGGATCTTACTCTTCACCTGTTTTTGGTGATAGTGCTTTTACTGCAAAGAGTAATGCTGAAGTACCAAAGAAAGTTGAGGCAAATGAAGTTACAGGTGCATCTTCTTCAGGACAATATTCAGGACCTGCAATTTGGGCAAAATCATCTAGTCCTAAAGACTGGGAACCAAGTAGAAAACCTCAATACAAAGGAGGAGAATTCGTTAAGGTTAAAGGGAAGTGTAAAAGATTCCCATATTGTAATCAAGGAGACATCAAGGCTCTTAAGATGTGGGAAAATAAGAATGTATCAGAGGCAATTAAATCTGCATCTAAAAAGTTGAATCTAAGTGAAACAACTATTAAAGCAATTCTTCAATATGAAATGGAGAATACAAAGAATAAAAAGGGTTAAACTAAGATATTTATATTAAAAACAACAAAATGGATAAATTTGCACAACACATAGATAAGTTGATTCAGAAAGTTCTAAACGAAGCTGCTGAAGAAAAGGCAACCGAAGTTTCTGAAAAACTTCATGGTGGACAAAAGAATCTTGATAAGAACAAGAATAATAAAATTGATGCTGAAGATTTCAAACTTTTGAGAAAAAAGAAAGAAACTAAAGAACAATTTGAAGATGATGATGATTCGATGGAAGGTGAATTGGATATCGATTTTGATGAATTTGACCCAAGAGATAAATCATGGGAAGAAATTAAAGCACATACAGGATCACCTGACTATTCTGAAATAGACGAGCAAGAAATGGAAGATCCAAAAGATGGTGAATTAGATGAGTTTTATTTTTACGATAAAGACGGAGATGAATCAATGCCAGGAGATTATGAAGGTGACGAAGATGAGGAAGAAGAAGCTGAAGAATTATCGGCTCAAGAACCTACGTACGTTGGTAAAGGATTAGCAGATAACAAACCTGGAAAAGTGTTTGGCTCATTTAGTGATGACCATGGATGGTTCGATCAAGACGATAGAGCACACACAGGTGAATTTGATTTTGATTTTGATGAAGAAGAATTTGAAGATTTCCCATCAATGTATGAAAAACATGGTAAACAAACTAAATGGTTTGCACCTGGAAAAGAAGGACAAAGATACTTTGACACCTACAAAGAAAAATTTGGATCACCATTTAAAGTAAGAACACGTAGAGATATGGGTGAACAAGAAACTGAAGAAGGTAATGCTTTCGGAGGTGCAGTTGCAGACGCTAAAGAAGACGGTGATAAAAGTTTTGATTTTAAAGGTAAAACATATCCTGTAAAAGAAGCTGAAGAAAAGTGGATTCAAAAGACAGGAATGAAAAAGGGTGCATTACATAAGAAATTAGGTATACCTGAAGGAGATAAAATTCCAAAGTCTAAGTTGAATTCTTTAAAGAAAGAACTTATGGCTAAGGCTAAAGGTGATAAGAAATTATCTGCCGCAGATTCAACACTTTTAAAACAAGTTACTTTGGCTCTTACATTAGGTAAGGTTAATGAGTCTAAAAGTAATAGTTTAATTTTAACAGAAGACGAATTAATTAGTATGATTGAGAGAATAGTTAACGAACAAGAAAAAGAAAATAAAGTTAAGGGTAATATCAAAGTTGAAAAGGCTAAAGGTACCGTAGAGACTGATAAAGTTTTAAGAGCTGATAAGAACGAAAACGATGACTATCTTAAGTTAGTAACTAAGAAAATGAAAGATTACTTGAAGGACGGATCTAAAGGAGAGTACAATGCAAATCCTGAATTTTTCCCTAAAGGAAATGGTCAGTTAGCTAAGATGGCTAAAAAGGCTTACGAACCAACTGAAGATGTTGAAGAATATATTGAAGACTTCGCTTATGGTGGAGGAATGGAAAATTTGGACTATGATGAGATCAAGCCAAATGAAGAGTGGATGGAGAAAACAATCGAAGGAAGTTCAAAAACAGGAAATTCTCAAGATTATGCAAACGCAGAAAAAACAGAATTTGGAAAGAAATTAAATGCTAAGAGAAAAAGAAATGCTTTTTCACAAGAAAAGAAACAATCTTACCAAAAAAGTAACCAACCAACTACTAAAGGCGAGGTAAGTAAAGTTGAAAAGAAATCGGACAAGATGTTTGCTAAATTAGAGTCTACTGATGATAAGAACGAAAAATTAGTAAACGAACAAATTGATAAGATGAAGAAGTTCATTGATTATGATAGAAAAACACAATAACTTCACAATCATAAACGTTTAGTTATATTCTCCATAGGATGCTTTCTATGGAGAATTTTTTTAAGTGGATGTCTAAGCCAATTCCAAATGACGAGGTAGTTGTCTGGTTCAGTGTACATAATATGATACCTGAAAGGATTGAACTATACGGTGATATATTCAAAAGTTTACATCAAATTATATTAGAAACGTACTTGGGAGAAGAATCTTCTGAGACGAAAATCAGCATGTCGGATGATGATAAAACAAATCATTTCGAATGGTGTTGGAAAACATTATTGGATAATTTTGCCAAAGAGAATATTATAATAAAACACGGAGGGAAACATAAAGACTACTTCCAAGAATTTTTTAAAGATACTTTTTACAACCAGTTGGATACTAAAATTAGATCTACTATTCCTCAGTTTCTCGGTGAGATATTCAATATGACAAAACCATTCACAAAATCTGATTTAGATATCATGACAGAACTCTATAAGTGTATGGAAAAAAATATCGAAGATTAAAAAAATCCTTATTCTTATTTACTACAGGAAGGTTTTTTTTATATTCTTATAAAATAAATAATTACAATTTTGAAAAAATGGAAACATTAGAAATGATTAAAGAATTAGCAGAAGTTCTTTCTGTTGACACAACAAAGTTTTTTAAAGGAAATAAAAGCGCTGGTACAAGAGCAAGAAAAACCGCTCAAGAATTAAAAGCGTTACTTCAAAAACTAAGAGGTGAAATTTTAGAACATAAAAATACTGAAGATAATGCTTAAAATAGAAAATCTCTTTTTGTTTTTCTTTACATGGTCTTGTTTGGTTGTTATAAGATCACTATTCCTTACACTAGGGAGTATGTTTGCTAAAGAACCAAAACCAATTAAGATGACAAAATTAGAACTATTATTAACAAGCGTAACAATCAGTTACATAATCACTTATCTTATAGTAAAATGAGCTTTTATAAAGAATTAGCACCTTATACAGAGTATCTTCACTCACTTAGAAAATTGGAATCATATCTAAGTTTTGATATGAAGTTCCCAATGAATTGGGGAATACCTAAAAGTATAACGGAGGAAGATAAAATCGTACCATTCGATTCAGGAGACAAATCCTTAAAAGGTATATCCTTTATTTCAACAATGGACGAAAAAGAGGTTAGCTCAGTTATGAGTAAAATTTCAAAAGTAATAAAACTTAATAAGGACAGAGAAGTAAAAGAGAAGTTATTCAAAGAAACTATTGATGTACTCAAGAGAACATTTGAAACCACAGATCTTGAAACCCTAAAGAATCTTTATTTTGATTTTGGAACACCAAAAATAGAAGACGATGGCGAAGATGGAGGAACATCACTTGAATTGGTTGAAGAGCGAACAGAGGAAAGACCAAAGAGAGTTAGGGCTCGAAAAGCAGAAACTGATCAAGCAGATTAAAAAATTAAATAAGGAAGAACTTTTTCCTAAACAACCTAAATTAACAATATGGCAAAGGCTAAGGATCGCGATTTTGGGACAATAGAAAAACTTGCACTACTTGCAGATTCAATGCAGAAACTGTTCAAAGGTAAATCTTTGGTTGTTTTTGAGTTAAAAGAACGTGAATATAGGGATGTTATGGAGAACTTTAAAGACATCGATCAAAGTCATAAGAAATTCACAATAGATATATCAGGAACTGATTTCATATTTATTTTGGAGGAAGATGACGAGGATGAGTCGTAAACTTTCTATAAAGAATCTTCTTATCGAATCCTTTAGATTCTAAGAATTGGAACAAATACTTTCGTTGAGGGGAGGATGTGTCGGTAACAAAGAGACAGTCTCCCCTTTTATTTTTAAAGAATAGAGAGGATATCTCGGCAATGAACCTTTCAGACTCATTCTCTGACTTCAATGAGAATAGCCTTACCTCATCATCATTTTGAATTATAACCTTGTTATTGAGGACTGACATCACTTTAACACCTACTTTAGGGAGATACCTATTAAGAAAGAAATCCACGGTGATCTTTTTGTTCCTTTCAATGTCAAATATTGTTTCAGGATATCTGTATGGTGAGATTTTAATGATATTATAATCTGGATTTTCCAGTTTTACTTTGATACTTCTACCAAATTCATCCGTCATATATGTTGGAAGGAGTTTTTGAGAGTTTTTTTCAAGCACATCCACTTCATAATTTGAGTCAACAGTATTTTCAACTTCACGAGGAAATATAACCTTTTCGTTTTCGGAAATTAAATTATTAAAAAAGTTCATTGCGGATTTACCATTCTGATACTTCTTTATTATCTTTTTTCTTACTTTATTCTTAAACAATACAATTAGGTACTTAGACATAATGAAAGATTACTACAAAATTTTAGGAGTTCAAGAGAATTCGAATGATGAGGACATAAAGAAGGCATATAGGAAACTCTCAAAAGAGTATCATCCTGATGTTAATCCGAATGGCACTGAGAGATTTAAGGAGATTGCTGAGGCTTATGATAACATAGGCACGAAGGAAAAAAGAAGCCAATTAAAGAGTCGACAAACCAATCCATTTGCGGGTCAAGGTTTTGAGGATATGTTTAAAGATATGTTTGGTGGTGGAGGTGGTGGTCGACCAAGGAGATCAATTGTTCCAGACAAAGTTGTTACGGCTAATATCACTCCAATACAATCATTTAAAGGAGAAGACATTACAATAAATTATTTTAGGAATAAAGGATGTGAGAGTTGTGCAGGATCAGGTGGTAATAGAGAAGTTTGTAGTGGTTGTGGGGGATATGGTTATCATTCAATTGTAAGTGGATCTGGTTTCTTCAGACAAGAAGTTAGACAAGTATGTAAGACTTGTAATGGAGAAGGATTCAAAATGATTAATAAGTGTCACAACTGTGCTGGATCTGGTAAGAAACCAACAGCAGAAACAATTAGAATTAAATTACCTGTTGGTATTGATGATGGACAATTCTTGAAACTAGGTGAGTTAGGGGATTATCACGATGGAATATATGGGAACCTTGTTCTTCAAATAAGGATGATGAATGTCGATGGTTATGAGAAAATAGGTAATGACTTGATATTAAATTATTACATGGATATCGATGAACTTAAGAATGATTCAATAGTAATTAAACATCCTTCTTCAGATCTTAAAATGGATATACCAATAGATTTTGATAGTTCAAAACCTTTGAGATTAAAGGGTAAGGGATATAACGGTGGGGACATGTATGTTAGACTCCACGTAAAGTTCGATAGATCCAAACTAAAGCAATAGTAACCGAGATATAGACAACTATCTTAATCAAGGCACAAGGAATACATATTTTCTTCATATTTATACATATGTTAAGTGAACAAATTCGTAGAGTCCTTTATGCATTTTTAGATGAAAAGGAAAATGGTTTCAAGAAACCACGCAAATATAGTAAATCTTATTGTAAATCTACACCATGTTCTAAAATGGGGTTCACACAGAAGGCATCTTGCCGTCCTTACAAAAATTGTTATAAGTAATGTATTCTTTCATTTCTTTCTCTAATTTTTAAAGCCGCTTCTGAGTTAGGTTCTAATCTAAGAGTTACTCTGTCTAAATGATATTGAAGGTTTGTATTCATTTTTTATCTTTTTACAAAAATAAGGTTATTTTATAAATTAACAAAATCAAAGTTTTTTATAAATAAATTTGCTTTTTTAATTTCTTTGTTTATATTTGTCATATGATAAGTTACATCGGAGGCAAAGCAAGAATTGGTAAATGGATTGAAACATTTATACCAAAAGACATTGAGACATATGTGGAAGGGTTTTCAGGTATGTTTTGGGTATTTTTTAATATGGATTTAAAAAAGTATCCTAATCTTAAAACAGTGGTCTATAATGATTTTAATGGACTAAATTCAAATCTAATGAAATGGTCTAAACAATATGACGTATTGTGGGATGAATTAGTAAAATATCCTTGTCAACAATTAGGTGTTGTAGAGACACCACCCGAATACTCTCAAAGGTTCTATGAATATCAAAAAGAATTATTCAACACTGAATTGGTGATTACTGAGGAGAATGGATTGGAGATTGCGTGTAAATATGTTTACGTATTATGTCAGGTATTTTCCGGATCTAAACCAGAAACCGCATCTTATATGGATTATAAAGGAGAATATAAATGTAAAGTTTTAGTTTTTATGGGTAAATTAAAGGATCCAAAATTCAGGCAACATTTTGATAAAATAACCTTTGTGGAAAACAAAGACTTCCAAGAAGTAGTTGAAACATATGATTCGCCGAGGACATTTTTTTATATGGATCCGCCGTACTGGAAAACCGAAAATTATTATTCTAATCACGACTTTGATGCGAAAGACCACGAGAGATTAGCAAATGTACTTAATCAGGTTCAGGGTAAATTCGGTTTATCATATTATGACTTTGATTTATTACATCAATGGCTCCCTGAAGATAGGTTTAGATGGGAGAAAAAAAGTTTTGCTAAAGCAGCTGCAGCAAAGAAAGGTGGAAAACAAAATATGGGAGAAGAGCTGTTGATATTGAATTATTAGTTATTTTTACCCTCTCAATATATTTATAAATAAAAGTTTCAATAAATGAAATTCACATCATTACTAAAAAGGGTTATAGTTGAGTCAGCAGATAGAATTGATTTCTTAATTGACACATACACAAAACCTAAGAAAACGGATAAAGGTACCAAAAAACCTAAGCTGTCTGTTAAAGAATTAGCTGCGTTAGTTGCTGCGGATCCTATGTCAAAATTAAATGATGTAGATATTGAAACGGCAAATCCTAAAGATTTAGAAAAGGCACATGCTGGAAAATATACACAATGGTTAATTAAAAGTTACCTAAACCTTAATCAACAAACTGAAATCCCTTACGGTGAAAATGGTTATGAGAGAGAAGTTAAAATGTTGAAGGAAAGATTTATGGAAGATCTTTACAAGGTAACTGATGATTTGAAAAAATTTCATAGATTTAAAAACAAATTACCGTTAGAAAAGAGACAAATTCAAAGTCTTACTCCTGACCAATTATATGATGCAGTTAAAGATTTCGATCTTACATTAGCAACAACAACTAAATCTGAAAGAAAGTCTGCTCCTGTTCATCCTGGTGCTGAATTATTTTACGATGGTACTGATTGGAGAGTAATTAAAGTTGAAGATAAGGGTGCGGTAGGTAAAGAAGCTGCTTGTTTCTATGGTGGTAATAACCAAGAGACAAGATGGTGTACTTCAGCACCTGGAGCGTCATGGTTTGATAGATATATCAAAGACGGTCCTTTATATGTTATATTTAAACCTAGTGATACAGATGTTTCACCAACAACAGGTTTACCTAAAAATAGATATCAATTCCATTTCCCATCGAATCAGTTTATGGATAAGGACGATCGTCAGCAAGACTTAATTCAATTGTTGTCAGGTCCTATGTCCGAACTTAAAGATATTTTCAAACCTGAGTTTGCTAAAGGTCTTACTGTTGGTGGAGACAAACTTTCAATTGATAACTTTAAATCAGGAGTTGTTGGTAAATTCATTGCTCTTTATGGTCTTGATGACTTGATTGAAAATTTACCTGATACTTTAATTGAATTCCAAATTCAAAATAGAGACAAGGATGATATCATCATTAATATCCCAGAATCAATCGGAAGATTTAAAAAACTTGACATGATTCTGTTAGATAATTGTGTTGCGTCATTACCTAACTCAATTGGTGAATTGAAGTTATTAAGATTCTTAGCACTTCCTAACAACAAAAAACTAACAGCTTTACCTGAATCAATCAAAGAC
>Ga0315284_10009203_pt1 | contig 14084 bp, 20 predicted proteins | sample YL17G09_16_MG_FD_203696 | JGI IMG/M metagenome (GOLD analysis project Ga0315284, IMG submission 203696) | Sediment microbial communities from Yellowstone Lake, YNP, Wyoming, USA - YL17G09_16 | ecosystem: Environmental > Aquatic > Freshwater > Lake > Sediment | place: USA: Wyoming | collected... | reverse complement strand
TACGAGCGGATCGACTCGGCGCCGGAGGAGAAGGAGCGGGGGCTGACGATCAACATTTTCCACGCCGAGTACCAGACGGAGAAGCGCCACTACGCGCACGTGGACTGCCCGGGGCACGCGGACTACATCAAGAACATGATCACGGGGGCGGCGCAGATGGACGGGGCGGTGCTGGTGGTATCGGCGGCGGACGGGCCGATGCCGCAGACGCGGGAGCACGTGCTGCTGGCGCGGCAGGTGCAGGTGCCCTACATCGTGGTGTTTCTGAACAAGACCGACATGGTGGACGACCCGGAGCTGATCGACCTGGTGGAGCTGGAGCTGCGGGAGTTGTTGACGCGGTACGAGTTTCCGGGGGATGATATTCCGATCGTGCGCGGGAGCGCGCTGAAGTGCCTGGAGATGCAGCAGACGGAGCGGGAGACCGAGTGGGGGGGTCCGATCTGGCAGTTGTTGGATGCGATTGACACCTACATACCGACGCCGCAGCGGGACGTGGACAAGCCGTTCCTGATGCCGATCGAGGACGTCTTCACGATCAGCGGGCGGGGGACGGTGGTGACGGGGCGGGTGGACCGGGGGACGCTGCCGCGGGGCACCGAGGTGGAGATCGTGGGGTTGGTGCCGCAGCCGCGCAAGACGGTGGTGACGGACGTGGAGATGTTCCGCAAGAGCCTGGATCAGGCGACGGCGGGGGACAACGTGGGGCTGCTGCTGCGGGGGATCGAGCGCGAGGACGTGGAGCGGGGGCAGGTGGTGGCGCTGCCGGGGAGCATCACGCCGCACACGGAGTTTCGCGCCGAGGTCTACATTCTGAGCAAGGAAGAGGGGGGCCGGCACACGCCGTTCTTCAGCGGGTACCGGCCGCAGTTCTACTTCCGGACGACGGATGTGACGGGGGTGATGCATCTGCCGGAGGGGGTGGAGATGGTGATGCCGGGGGACAACGTGACGATCACGGCGGAGCTGATCCAGCCGATCGCGATGGAGCCGGGGCTGCGGTTTGCGGTGCGCGAGGGCGGGCACACCGTCGGCGCCGGCGTCATCGCGGAGATCATAAAGTAGCATCTACCGAGGTTCGTGTATCAGCGGTGTCCTCCGCTGATAGACGAGACTCCATAAGGCAAGGCAGAGGAGCGAGGCGCGAAGGACATGGGCAGGTCAACCGAGGCAGCCGCGGACAAGATCCGCATCCGCTTGAAGGCGTTCGATCACCGCATCCTGGATCAGTCCGCGGTGCGCATTGTGGATACCGCGCGCCGCACCGGCGCCCACGTCTCGGGCCCGGTGCCGCTGCCCACCGAGATCAACCGCTTCTGCGTCATCCGCTCGCCGCATATCGATAAGAGGTCGATGGAGCACTTCGAGATGCGGACCCACAAGCGCCTCATCGACATCCTGGAGCCGAGCCCGCGCACGATAGACGCGCTGATGAAGCTCGACCTGCCTGGGGGCGTCGACATCGAGATTAAGCTGAGCTAGCGCCTGCACGAACACGCGGCCGATGCGGATGTGCGAGCAGCGCGCGGCAGTTGATATATCATTAGAGGATTCGAGGAACCGCGACATGGCGGCGGCCAAAGGGATAATCGGGAAGAAGCTGGGCATGACCCAGATGTTCGGCGAGCAAGGACGCGCGGTGCCGGTGACCGTGATCCAGGCGGGGCCGTGCGTCGTAGTCCAGCGCAAGTCGATGGAGCGCGACGGCTACGACGCGGTGCAGCTTGGGTTTGGCGAGGTGCGTGAGAAGCACGTCAACCGTCCCGCCGCAGGCCACTTCAAGCGCGCGGGGGTGGAGCCGAAGAAGACGCTCGGCGAATTCCGCCTCACCGACTGCGACCAGTATCAGGTCGGCCAGGAGCTGCGCGCGGACCTGTTCCAGTCCGGCGAGCGCGTCAACGTCACCGGGATCTCGAAGGGCAAAGGCTTCGCCGGTGTCATCAAGCGCTATGGCTGGCACGGCGGCCCGGCCTCGCATGGCTCGATGTCCCACCGCCGGCCCGCGTCGAGCGGGGCGACGACTCCCGCGCGCGTCTTCCCGGGCACCGGCAAGCCGGGGCACATGGGCGCGGCCCGAGTGACGGTCAAAGGACTCGAGGTCATCCGCATCGACCTCGAGCGCAACCTGCTCATCCTGAAGGGCGCCGTGCCGGGGCCGCCGGGCGGGGTGCTGCGGATCACGAAGCCGCCGGAGCGACCGAAGCGGGTCGCCCGCGCCAAGTACGTCAAGGTCAAAGAGTGAGGCGCCGCCAGCGGAGGCTTATTCAATGCCGACGATCCCGATGTACAACTCAGCCGGCCAGCAGGTGACCGACGTCGAGGTCAGCGCCGAGCTGTTTGACGCTCAGCCGAACCAGGGCGTCGTTCACAGCGCGGTGGTCGCGCACCTGGCAGGCCGGCGCGCGGGCACCGCGAGCACCAAGGGGCGCAGTGAGGTCAGGGGCGGCGGGCGCAAGCCTTGGCGCCAGAAAGGCACCGGGCGCGCGCGCCACGGCAGCCGGCGCTCGCCGATCTGGAAGGGCGGCGCGGTGGCCATGGGGCCCAAGCCGCGCGACTACACCCAGCGCCTGCCCAAACGCGTGCGCCGCAAGGCGCTGGCGATCGCGCTGTCGGAGTGCGCGCGAAGCGGGCGCCTGACCGTGGTGGATCGCCTTCAGCCGGAGCAGCCGAGCACGCGAACGCTGAGCCAGATGCTGGCCAACCTGAAGGTGGACGCCGAGCGCAGGGTGCTGGTGCTGGACGCGGAGCCATCGCGTGAATTGGAGTTGTCGGCGCGCAACCTGCCGGGCGTGGAGGTCATGGCGGTGGATGCCCTCAACGCTTATCTCGTGGTGGCGAGCGAACGGCTGGTGGTGACCCACGCCGCGCTGCAGCGGTTGCAGGAGACGCGGACATGAGAGACCCGTACGACGTCATTATCAAGCCTATCCTTTCAGAGAAGAGCGTGGCCGCGAGCGGTGTCGGCAAGTACGTCTTTCGGGTTCACTCGTTGGCGACCAAGATCGAGGTGCGCAGCGCCGTCGAGAAGCTCTTCCCCGATGTCAAAGTGGCTAAAGTCAACACCATGACCGTCCGCGGCAAGGAGCGCCGCACCTCCGGTTTCGGGCGCCGGCGCCGCCGCCCCGGCCGTACTTCGGACTGGAAGAAGGCGATTGTCACTCTGAGCGAGGGCAAGATCGCCGTGTACGAAGGGTTGTAGCGGGAGTTCCGGCCTCTGCCGCCGCGCAGCGCGGCGATCAGAGCGCATGAGGTTATGAGGTAGCGCATCGTGCCATTGAAACAATACAGGCCCTATACGCCGAGCCGGCGCTTCATGACGGGCGTCGAGCGGCGCTACACCCGGGAGAACCCGGAGAAGTCCCTGCTGCAGCCGACGCCGGCCAGCGCAGGTCGCAATTCCACGGGGCGCGTCACATCGCGCTACCGCGGCGGCGGGCACAAACGCCGCTATCGCGTCATCGACTTCAAGCGCAACAAGGACAAGGTGCCGGCGAAGGTGGCGGCGATCGAGTACGACCCGAACCGGTCGGCCGACATCGCGCTGCTGCACTATGCCGACGGCGAGAAGCGCTACATCCTGGCCGCCGTGGGGCTGGCTGTGGGCGCGACCGTCGTCTCTGATGTGGAGGGTGTGGACCCGCGGCCGGGCAACGCGATGCCGCTGTCAGCGATGCCCGTGGGCACCATCGTCCACAACATCGAGCTGTCGCCGGGCAAGGGCGGACAGCTCTGCCGCAGCGCAGGCGCCAGCGCGCAGCTCATGGCCAAAGAAGGCAAGTCTGCGCACCTGCGCCTGCCCTCGGGGGAGACGCGCATGGTCTATATCGGCTGCCGCGCTTCTGTGGGCCAGGTCGCCAACCCGGAGCACTCAACCATCACCATCGGTAAGGCCGGGCGCAAACGCTGGATGGGACGCCGGCCCCATGTCCGGGGCGTGGCCATGAACCCCAGGGATCACCCGCACGGCGGCGGCGAGGGACGCAGCCCGATCGGGCGCAAGAGCCCGATGAGCCCGTGGGGCAAGCCGACCCTGGGGCCGAAAACGCGCAAGCGCAACAAGGCGAGCAACCGCCTCATCGTCAAGCGTCGGCGGTAGGTGTCGCAGTATGAGGCGGCCGGGCTGGCGTTGATCCGGGCCGCGACAGAGGCTTTGAAACCATGGCGAGATCGTTGAAAAAAGGGCCGTTCGTGGACGGTCATCTCATGGAGAAGGTCGAGCGCCTGAACCGCTCGGGCGAGAAGAAGATCATCCGGACCTGGTCGCGTCGCTCGACCATCGTGCCCGACATGGTGGGGCATACCATCGCGGTACACAACGGGCGCAAGCACATGCCCATCTTCGTCACTGAGAACATGGTGGGTCACAAGCTCGGCGAGTTCGCGCCGACGCGGCATTTCCGTGGCCATGGGCATCACACCGAGCGCTCGACCGCGCCGCGCTAGAGGTCCGGTCGAAAAGCCGTTTTGTCGGCCGGACGGGGGCGCTATCACGGGTGATGCGCTATGCGCATCTCCGGAGCCCCGTGCGCGGCGGTGTCCGCCGCTCCGGAGACGCGGCTTGCCGCGTCGCGGTCGGGGCCAGAGATCCGGAGAAGCTGGCAGCCGAAACGTGGACTTTTCGGCTGCGCTTCTAGCCTGGATTATTCATACTACGCTTGAAGAGCGTGCATCCTACGTGGAATGCGTGCGCGCATGAATAATGCGCGCTAGGAGACATCAGTGGAGGCTAGGGCTACGGCTCGATTCATACGCATCTCGCCGTACAAAGTGCGGCGCGTGCTGGAGCTTATCCGCGGCCGCGATGTCGCAGAGGCGGTCGCCGCGCTCGACTTCACGCCGAGCACCGCCGCCCCGGTGATCAAGAAAGTGCTCAGCTCGGCGGCGGCCAACGCCGAGGCGAATCACGGCATGGACCGCGAGCGGCTGTGGGTCAGCCGCGCCTACGCCGATGCGGGGCCGAGCCTGCGCCGCTACCGCGCCGGCTCCATCGGCCGCGGTGGCGTCATCCGCCGCCGCATGAGCCACATCACGGTCGTCGTCGACGAGCGGCCCGCGGAGCCGACGGCTCCGCGGCGCCGTCTCCGCCGCCCGGCGCGCGCGAAGGGCGGATCATGACGGCATTGCGGTCTCGCGCGCACGAAATGCTGGCGCTCATCCGCAGGGAGGCAGGTCAATAGGGTGGGTCAGAAAGTTCACCCCATCGGGTTCCGACTGGGGGTGGTGAAGGATTGGAAGAGCCGCTGGTTCGCGGACAAGGGCTACGCGCACATGGTGCTTGAGGACGCGGCCATCCGCGAGTACTTCAAGGACCGGTTCGTTCGTGGCGACGGCGGGCGGGGGCGGCGCGACCGCACCCGCGACGCCGGCATCGCCGAGGTCGAGATAGAGCGCGCGGCCAACACCGTCCGCATTACCCTGCACACGGCGAAGCCGGGCATCATCATCGGCCGCGGCGGGCGCGGCATTGACGACCTGCGCGCGGACCTGGAGCGGCTGACCAACCGCAAGGTTCACATCAACGTCCAGGAGGTGCGCCAGCCGGAGCTCAACGCGCAGCTCGTGGCGGAGAATGTGGCGAGCCAGATGGAGAAGCGCGTGGCGTTCAAGCGCACCATCCACCAGGCGGTGCAGCGCAGTATGCGCATGGGCGCGCAGGGCATCAAGATCACCTGCTCCGGGCGCCTCGGCGGATCGGAGATGGCGCGCACCTATAAAGATAAGGACGGCAAGGTCCCGCTGCACACGCTGCGTGCGGACATCGACTACGGCTTCACCGAGGCGCGAACGACCGCCGGCCACATCGGCGTCAAGGTGTGGATCTACCGCGGCGATATCCTGCGCGAGAAGGCGCCGGCCCGGCCGGAGGTTCCCGCCGAGCGGCGCGAGGAGAGGAAGCGCCCTGGCTGGCGCAGGGTGCCGCAGGCGCCGGGCGAGGCGGAGCCGGAAGCGGTTGCCGCCGAAGTCGAGGAGGCGGCGCTGCCTGCCGCCGAGGCGGAGCCGGAGGCTCCAGAACCCGCACCGGGCGAAGCCGAAGAGGTCTCGATGGATGAATTGCTGCAGTATGAAGATGCCGCAGTCGAAGCCGAACCCGAACCCGACGATGAGCCGGGCGCGGTCGAGGCCGATCCGACGATCGACTACGAGAGAAACGAATAGCGAGCGGGTCGCAGGCGCCGTGCATCGCCGTGACCGGTTTCATCGCTTTGGGGTAAGCACGTCATGTTAATGCCCGCCAGAACGAAATACCGTAAGCAGCAGCGCGGCCGGATGAAAGGGCACGCGCAGCGCGGCGCTACGCTGGCCTTCGGCGAGTACGGGCTGCAGGCCATGGAGAGCATCTGGCTTACCAACCGACAGATTGAGGCGGCGCGCGTCGCGTTGACCCGCCACATCAAGCGTGCGGGCAAGGTCTGGGTGCGCGTTTTCCCGGACAAGCCGATTACAAAAAAACCCGCGGAAACGCGCATGGGCAGCGGCAAGGGCGCTCCGGAGGGATGGGTCGCCGTGGTGCGGACGGGCCGCATCCTGTTCGAGCTCGGCGGCGTCACCGAGGAGCTGGCGCACGAGGCGCTGCTGCTGGCGTCGCACAAGCTGCCGATCAAGGTCAGAGTCATCTCGCGCGCGATGGAAGGCGGGGAGGCGGCACGGTGAAGGCTTCCGAATTGCGAGAACAGAGCACGCCGGAACTGCAGCAGCGACTGCGCGATCTGCGCGACGAGTGGTTCCGTCTGCGCTTTCAGCGGGTAACCAAGCAGCTGCCGAACCCGATGCGCATCCACGCGGTGCGCAAGGATATTGCGCGTATCCGTACGCTGCTGACCGAGCGCGGCGACGCGGCGCGCTGAATGGGGCCGCAGGGCCCATCCGAGGCCGGTCGATGATATCAACAACCGTTAATGGGTGACATGGGAATATGGCCGAACGCACCAGGGGTGTAAGGAAAGAGCGCGAGGGCGTCGTCATCGGCGACCGCGCGGCGAAGCGGATGGACAAGACCGTGGTCGTTGCCGTCGAGACGGTGGGCCCGCATCCGCGGTACCGCCGGGTGGTGAAGCGCACGAGCAAGCTGCTCGCGCACGACGGGGAGAACCGCTGCGGGATCGGCGACCGGGTGCGCGTGGCCGAAACGCGGCCCTTGAGCAGCCGCAAACGCTGGCGGGTGACGGCGATTATCGAGAAGGCGAGATAGGGCGGCGGAGGCGAGGATACGCGCTGCCGCCACCGCAGACGCATTCCGCGAGCCGGACGCCGCGGGACGTGCGGCGCGTCGGCGATTCGCACCTGCGCGCGAGTTATCCATGACGAGCCCATGACGATATCTGCGCTCGTCGTGAATAACCCGGGCTTACGAAAGGTTCGATGAAGAGACACGCGACAGAGCACATACGAAACGTTGCGATGATCGGGCATGGCGGGTCGGGCAAGACCAGCATCGCCGAGGCGATGCTCTGCCGCGCCGGCGTGACCGATCGCCTCGGCAGCGTGAGCGCCGGCACCACCGTCAGCGACAGCGACCCCGACGAGATCGAGCGCAATATCTCCATCACCGCGGCGCTGCTGCCGCACGAATGGCGCGACCACAAGATCAACCTGCTGGACACGCCGGGCTACGCGGATTTCATCGGCGAGGTCATCTCCTCGCTGCGGGTGGCGGACGGGGCGATTGTGGTGGTGGATGCGATCGCCGGCGTCGAGGTGCAGACCGAGCGGTACTGGCGGATGGCAGCGGACCGGGGCATCGTGCCGATCATCGCCATCAACAAGATGGACAAGGAAGGGGCCGATTTCGCGGCGGCCGCGCAGGCGGCGAGCGACCGCCTCGGGCGCGCCGTGGTTCCGGTCTACATTCCCATCGGCAGCGCCCAGGCTTTCCGCGGCGTGGTTGACCTGTTCGAGGAGCAGGCGATCGTGTACGCGAACGGCAAGGGCAGCCGAGAGGCGCCGTCGGCGGATATGGCGGATGAGATCGCCGCGGCGCGCGAGCGGGTGATGGAGGCGGCGGCGGAGTCCGATGACGCGCTGACCGAGAAATACCTGGAGCAGGGCTCGTTGACGACGGAGGAGATGCGCCGCGGTCTGCGCGCGGCGGTGCTGGCGGGCAAGGCGGCGCCCGCGGTGCCGGTCGCGGCAACGGCGAACATCGCCACCGACGCGGTGGCCGACGCCGTAGTCGACTACTTGCCCGACCCCAGGCAGGCGCCGCCGCAGCGCGCGCAGGCCGTGAACGGGGACCAGGAAGTCGAGCTGCGCGCGGATCCTGAGCAGCCGCTGGCGGCGTTGGTGTTTAAGACGACTGCCGATCCGCATGCCGGGCGGCTGACCGTATTTCGCGTCTATAGCGGCGTGGCGCACTCGGACACCAACCTCTACAATGCGACGCGCAAGCGGCGCGAGCGGGTGGGACAGATCTTCGTGCCCCGCGGCAAACAGCAGGAGGCCGTCGCCGTCATCAGCGCGGGCGACATGGGCGTGGTGGCCAAGCTCCACGAGACGGTCATCGGGGACACGTTGTGTGATGAGCAGCGGCAGGTCATCCTGCCTGGATTCGAGTTTCCGGCGCCAGTGCTTTCGGTGTCGATCAGCCCCAAGACCAAAGGTGACGAGGACAAGGTCAATTCGGCTCTCGACCGGTTGCGCGAGGAAGACCCCACGATCGGGGTAAGCGTCGCTTCCGACACCCGCGAGACCCTGCTGTCGGGGATGGGGGATCTGCACCTCGAGGTCATCGTCGGGCGCCTGCGGCGCAAGTTCGGCGTCGAGGTCGAAACCAGGACGCCGCGGGTGGCGTACAAAGAGACGATCGCCAAGCGCGTCGAGGTTCAGGGCCGCTACAAGCGCCAGACCGGCGGCCGCGGGCAGTACGGCGATGCATGGGTACGGCTGGAGCCGCTCGAGAGCGGGTCGGGGTTCGAGTTCGTGGACGCGGTCGTGGGCGGCGCCGTGCCGCGCAACTACATTCCCGCGGTGGAGAAGGGGCTTGTCGAGGGGATGCAGCGCGGGGTACTGGCGGGCTACCCGCTCGTCGACATCCGTGCCACGCTCTACGACGGCTCGTACCACAGCGTGGACTCGTCCGAGCAGGCGTTCAAGATCGCCGGCTCGATGGCGCTGCACAAGGGGGTCGCCGAGGCCGATCCCAAGCTGCTGGAACCGATCATGGACATCGAGGTGGTGGTGCCCGACCAGTACATGGGCGACATCATCGGCCACCTCAACGGCAAGCGGGGACGGATCCAGGGCATGGAGCCAGGGCCGCCGGGGACGCAGATCGTGCGAGCGCAGGTGCCGCTGGCGGAGATCTTCGCCTACGCGACCGAGCTGCGCTCGATGACACAGGGGCGCGCCAGCCACAGCATGAAGTTCTCACACTACGAGGAGGTTCCGGGCCATATCGCGCAGCGCATCGTCGAGGAAGCGCAGCAGCGCAAGGCGGAAGAGCAGCGCTGAGAGCGCCTGCGCGGCGTGCGCCCGGAATGGCCGCGCACACCAGAGGCGCCTACGGCGAATCCGCGCGCGTGACACGCTAGAGCCAAGGCCTGACCAGGACAATGATACAGACGCGCACCCGGCTCAAGGTCGCCGACAACACCGGCGCCCGTCAGATAGAATGCATCCGAGTCTTGGGAGGCTCGGCGCGCAAGTACGCGAGCGTCGGCGACACCATCGTCGCTACGGTCAAGCAGATCAGCCCGGGCGCGGCCATCCGCAAGGGCGAGGTGGTGCGCGCGGTCGTCGTGCGCACGATCCAGTCGGTGCGGCGCGGCGACGGATCTCACATCCGCTTCGACGAGAACGCGGCGGTGCTCATCACCGAAAGCAAGGACCCGCGCGGCACGCGCATCTTCGGTCCGGTGGCGCGCGAGCTGCGCGATATGGAGTTCACGAAGATCGTCTCGTTGGCGCCGGAGGTGCTCTGACCGGGGTTGCGGCGCAAGACCACGGTGGGGGATGTTTCGGGCCAGGGCGCTGTGGGCGATAAGGATAGGATTATGGCACGTTCGACTGCACTGCACGTCAAGAAGGGTGATACCGTTTACATACTGCGGGGCAAGGACCGCGAGCACCGCATGAAAGGGCGCGAGGACGAGCTTGCTCGCATCGGGCCGCAGCAGGTCAAGGCCGAGGCGGACAAGAACCAAGGGAAGCGGGGGAAAGTCATCGGCGTCAACCCGCAGAAGGGCACCGTGACCGTGGAGGGCGCCAACATGCTGACGAAGCACGCGCGCCCGCGGGGCCAGATGACGCGCACGGCGCAGATGCAGACCGGGCGCATCCAGCAGCCGGGGCCGCTGCGGGCATCGAACGTGATGCTCGTCTGCCCGCGATGCGACCGGCCGACGAAGGTGACGCGTCGCGAGGTGTCGGGCAAGCGCATCCGCGTCTGCCGCCGCTGCAACGAGTACATCGACGAAGTGTAAGGCCCGGCCTCGCCGTTCGGGGATCGACAGCGGATACGGTGATCGCCGGTCGAGTTCAGGTTCGACGGAAAAACGCTATGATAGAAGAAACGCCAGACATGCCGCAGCCAGACGAAGCCTCAGTGGAACCGAAGCCCGAAGCGGCCGCAGCCACTTCGGAGCCGGCAGCGCCGCAGGCGCAGCCCGCCGCCGAACCGGCGCCGCCCGCGCAAGCCGGTGAACCGCAGACGGCGGCCGCACCGGTGCCTGCCGAGCCTGCAGCGGCCGCTGGGGAGCCGGGTGCCGAGGAAGCCTCGCCCGCCCCGAAGGCGAAAGCGCCCCGCAAGCCCAAGGCGGAAGCAAAGCCGACGGGCGAAGGCAAGGGCAAGGGCGAAGGCAAGGCCAAGGGCGAGGGTAAGGCCAAGGGCGAAGGCAAGGCAAAGGGCGAGGGCGAGGGCAAGGCCAAGGGCGAAGGCAAGGCACAGGGCGAGGGCAAGGGCGAAGGCAAGGCACAGGGCGAGGGCAAGGGCGAAGGCAAGGCCAAGGGCGAAGGCAAGGCTAAGGGCGAAGGCAAGGCTAAGGGCGAAGGCAAGGCCAAGGGCGAGGGCAAGGCCAAGGGCGAAGGCAAGGCACAGGGCGCGAAGGCCAAGGCCGAAGAGAAGCGCGAACCGGCGCCGCCCGAGGAGAAGCTGCCACCGCGGCTCAAGGTGCGCTACCGCGAGGAGATTCTCCCCGCACTGCTCCGTGAGCTGGGGCTGAGCAACCCGATGCAGGCGCCGCGCGTGACCAAGGTCGTCATCAACATGGGGGTGGGGGTCGCGACACAGGAGCCCAAGGCACTCGAGGGCGCCGTCAAGGAGCTGGGCCAGATCGCGGGCCAGCGGCCCGCGATCACGCGGGCGCGCAAGTCGATCGCCGCCTTCAAAGTACGCGAGAAGAACCCGATTGGCTGCCGCGTGACCCTGCGGGGCGATCGGATGTACGAGTTCCTGGATCGGCTGCTCAACGCCGCGCTGCCGCGCATCCGCGACTTTCGCGGCCTGCCGCCGCGCTCGTTCGACGGCCGAGGCAACTATACGCTCGGGCTTCGGGAGCAGCTCATTTTCCCGGAGCTCGACATCGATGAGATCGAGCGCGTGCGCGGGATGGACATTACCATCACGACGTCCGCGAAGACCGACGAAGCGGGGCGGGCGCTGCTGACCAAGCTCGGCCTGCCGCTGCGAGAGAGCTGAAGGAGAGGCCAGTGGCCAAGAAAGCGCTTGTGGAGAAGGCCAACCGCGAACCCAAATTCCGGGTCCGCCGCTATAACCGCTGCCGCATCTGCACCCGCCGACGGGCGTATTATCGCAAGTTCGGCATGTGCCGGATCTGCCTGCGCACGTTTGCGCTTCGCGGGCTTCTGCCCGGCGTGACCAAGGCGAGCTGGTAGGAGGAGGCGATGGCACAAACCGATCCGATAGCCGATATGCTGACCCGCATCCGCAACGCGTGCCGCGCCCGCCACGACCAGGTCGAGATCCCCGCGTCGCGGCTCAAGCTCGAGATCGCCAAGATCCTGCGCGCGGAAGGGTACATTCAGAAGTATGAGATGCGCGACGACAGCCGCCAGGGCATACTCGTCGTTACGCTTAAGTACGGCGAAGGTCGCGAGCCGGCGATCGTCGGCCTGCGGCGCGTGAGCAAGCCGGGGCTCAGAGTCTACGTCGGCGTGCGGCGGGTGCCGCGCGTCATGGGCGGGCTGGGTACGGTGGTGCTGTCGACGCCGAAGGGCGCCATGACGGGGCGCGAGGCGCGACGGCTGGGCACGGGCGGCGAGGTTCTGCTCTACGTCTGGTGATGGGAGGAGATTCGAGATGTCGCGCGTAGGCAAACAACCGGTGCCGGTGCCGCCCGAAGTGACCGTGGAGATGCGGGACGGGCGCATCGTGGTGACGGGCCCCAGAGGGGCCCTCGAGCGCGAGCTTCATCCTGACATGAAGGTGCGCATCGAGGCGCGCACGGTGATCGTGGAGCGGCCGAGTGATGCGCGCCAGCACCGCTCCTTGCACGGGCTGACGCGGACCCTGATCGCCAACATGGTAACGGGTGTGAGCCAGGGCTTTCGGAAAAGCCTGGACCTCATGGGCGTGGGTTATCGCGCGCAGCTTCAGGACCGCAAGCTGGTGCTTCAGATCGGGTTTTCCCACCCGGTTGAGGTCCGGCCGCCGCAGGGGATCGAGCTCTCGTTGGAGACGTTCACACCCATGTTGGACAACAACTATCTTGCTGCCCGCATTGTGGTGCAGGGGATTGATAAGGAAAAGGTGGGACAGCTCGCGGCGGACATCCGGGCTGTCAGGAAGCCCGAGCCGTACAAAGGCAAGGGCGTGCGTTACACCGGCGAGGTGGTTCGCCGCAAGGCGGGCAAGGCCGCAGTGAAAGCGGGCGCCGGATAGGATGGATCGAGTAGGCCCGGCGGAGTGGCGCCGAGCCGTGGGCGCCGGGTTCGAGATTGGTTGAGGAGCTTCCGGCGGCAGACGTCAATCCGTGCCGCAAAGGGCTGTTTGGTGAGCGATGTGCTTTCACGAGCGGCTCACGGAACAGCGTGCGATTGAAAGGAAAACGCGGGTGACAGCCTTAGCAGACAAGGTGAAAGCGCGCCAGCGGCGGCGCCGGGGCGTGCGCAAGCGCCTCTTCGGCACGGCGGAGCGGCCGCGGCTGTCGGTCTTCCGCAGCGAGCGCCACATCTACGCGCAGATCGTCGATGATTCCGCCGCGCGCACGCTCACGGCGGCGTCGACGCGGGATCCGCAGTTGCGCGCGCGCGTGCCGCGCGGGTCGAACCGCGATGCTGCGCGTGAGGTCGGCAAGGCGCTCGCCGAGCGGGCGCGGGCAGCGGGGCTGAGCAAGGTGGTCTTCGACCGCGGCGGCTACCTCTACCACGGCCGTATTGCGGCCCTGGCGGATGGAGCGCGCGAGGGAGGGCTGGAGCTGTGACCAGCGGCGCAATGGGTTCGGCCGCCGTGACAAGGAGAGCTGATGCCGAGAATTGACCCTTCAGAGCTGGCGCTCGAGGAGAGGGTGATCGCCCTCAACCGGGTGCAGAAGGTACACAAGGGTGGCCGCACCCTACGCTGGAACGCCTTGGTCGTGGTGGGCGACGGCGCAGGCATCGTCGGCGTCGGCTTGGGCAAGGCGGCGGAGGTGCCGAATGCGATCCGCAAAGGCGCCGAGGATGCCAGGAAGGGGCTGAAGCGCGTCCCCCTGCTGGGCACGACGATCCCGCATGAGATTGAGGCGGACTTCGGCGCCGCGAAGGTGTTCATGCGTCCGGCGACTCCCGGTACCGGGGTCATCGCGGGTGGGGCGGTGCGCGCGGTGGTCGAGGTCGCCGGGGTCAAGGACATTCTCACGAAGTCGTTGGGCAGCGCCAACCCGATCAACATCGCCCGCGCGACGATGGCTTGTCTGACGAGCCTGACGACGCCGCGCGAGGTCGGGGCGCGGCGGGGCAAACTCTTGCCCGAGATGCTTGAGGCATATGCGCCGCCGCCGGGCCAGGATGCAACGTTCGCGCAACCGGAACCGGCGCAGAAGAACAGCGCGCCCGCGGCCGGTGCGCAACGGCAGCCCGGCAGGGGGAGATCCTGAAGATGGCCAGGCTCAAGATAACGTTGGTGCGAAGCACGGCAAACCGCTTGCGCA
>Ga0315284_10009202_pt1 | contig 14084 bp, 13 predicted proteins | sample YL17G09_16_MG_FD_203696 | JGI IMG/M metagenome (GOLD analysis project Ga0315284, IMG submission 203696) | Sediment microbial communities from Yellowstone Lake, YNP, Wyoming, USA - YL17G09_16 | ecosystem: Environmental > Aquatic > Freshwater > Lake > Sediment | place: USA: Wyoming | collected... | reverse complement strand
ATCATAATATGTAACAACATTAATTATTTGAGGACCAAAAATAGGATGCTTAATTTCATGTTTAGATGTTTGTGCAATTGAAATTCCAGCATTGAAAGTCAATGGTACATCTAATTTCTTTGAATAGCCATCAGCTGCAAGTATACGTATATCAAACTTGTATAGCCCCCCCTCACTTAGTTTTGGACCCTTTACATTTATCACTCTATTTTCTAATCCAAGTAACGAACCAAAGAAATCTTGTTTGTTTTCTTCTTGAACTTGAATTGTATCAGTGTTTTCAGATATAAAATTAAAGATCATTATACCATTATGACTTTGAAATTCTTTTTCAAAAAGAAATTGTTCACCACGACTAGATTTTATCAAAAATGTGACATCTCTAAGTGTAATTTTTGAGTCAAAATCAATCAACGAAATAGTTATTTGTTGATCATCGTTTTTATCGGGATTATTTGGAGATGATGAAACTTCTAAACTTACTTGTTTTCCATATAGATCAACAGGTGGAAATATTTCACTTCCTACACCATGACCATAAACATTTACAACTGTTAGTGGAAGAAAGATAAAAATTGATAATAAAATTAGTAGACGTAAAAATTTTCTCCCCAAATCTTCCTTTGTTTCCTGATTGTCTATTTAAAAATCTAGATTAGGTTATTCTCAAATATTCTTTATTTGAATTAAAATAAATGATTAGGGATGCATCATGTGACCAGTCATGTTTGAACCCATCATTGTACCGTTCATCAAATTCATCATGTATTGCATCATTTGTGGATTATTTCTCATCATATCAGACATTTTTTGCATATGTTGAGGATCATTCATCATATTTTGCATATGTTGAGGATCATTCATCATGGTATTATGAAATTGATTCATGAATTGAGGATCATTCATCATGGTATTCATCCAACTATTCACATATGCAGAATTACTCATCATGGTAATATGCCATTGATTCATGAATTGAGGATCATTCATCATTTGTTGCATTTGTTGTGTATTCATCATATGTTGAGGTTGTTGTGTAGATTGAAGTACACCATAACCAATGCCAATACCAACAAAAAAGACTCCTATAGTTACACCAATCCAGATATATTGATTTACCATGAAAAATTTACAGATATTTTATGTATTAACATACAAGTTGTTTCTCAATGTTGAGAGTAAATAATAGTCAAGTCCACTTACTTGGATCTTTTTTCCAAATTTGCTTGCCATCAACAGTTACTTGGTCTTTTTCTTCAAAGACAGTATGCCATTTTCCATTGTGAGGAAAAATTTTATTCATTTCTTCTACTTTTTTGTTAGTTGGTGCTTTGTTCATTAAAGCTCCCCATCTCATGTTAGGTACCTTTGGAAGAATATCATTAATGTCTTTCATATTTTATCACTTTAGAGATTACTAAAATTATTGCTCAATTTTCATTATTCCCTCTTTGATCAAATATTGTATACCTTGAACAAAAGAGTTATCATCAATTTTGCCATCTGACCACCACCCGGCATTGTTTTTAATCCAAGATGGAATTTGATTGCTTCCTGATGATGAGCCTTGAGAAGTTTGTGGGATTTTCATTATTTTTTCTTTAATTAAATATTGAATTCCCTGTACAAATGATTTATCATCAATTTTGCCATCTGACCACCACCCGGCATTGTTTTTAATCCAAGATGGAATTTGATTGCTTCCTGAACCGTCTGGATTAGGGGATGGAGTTTGATTGCTTCCTGAACCTATATCAAAAGATGTACTAGCTATTCCAGCAAATGTTTGTAAATTATCTAATCCATGACTAAAAATTGCCAACGTCATTTTGTATTTACCTACAGATTTGAAATTAAATTCTGGTTTGTCAATACCTTCTGTCAAAAGTATACCCGGTCTATTAGGATCAGTATTTTTTGACTCATAGATTTTAGCTCCTGAAGAGTCTTCTATTCTGTAACCATATGTGACCCATTTTAGTAACTTGCTGTTTTTATCAAAAAAAGTTATCTCAAATGGTATTTTTTCGCCTGAAATTAATTTAGAGTCATATTGTACTCTAGCATATGCACCACTATCAAATTTAACATCAAATGAATTTTTTTCTGTCATCAATTTATTATCTGGTGATAGACTAAATTCCATTGTTTTTGTTCCAGGTTTAAGAGTTTTTGAAATATCCAAAATGTTTTCTTTGCTTAACAAAAAGTGAAGAATTAACGTATTATCCATTGAATATGGATCAGCAATTAACATTCTTCCGGTAACAGGAAATCCATTTACAGTTGCTTTGTATGTTCCAGCTTGTGAAAATTCTTTAAACGAAGTTGGAAAATGGATTTCTTCATGAACAAAAATATTTTGTTTTTCTAGTCTTGATGTATCCCAATTAAATGGCATTGAAAATGAGACTGATTTTTTGGTTTCATCATAGTTAAAATTATTTATTTTATCATAATATGATGTAACAGTCAAATCATAAGATTTACCTCCAGTTGAAACTACTTGATCAAAAATATCTCCAACACTAAGCCAAGAATCGAATCGTGGTGCATCAGATTGAATAAAGATATTTTTGTCATGATCTATCCCAAAAATTTCTATTTCAAAGTGGTACAATCCTGCATCAAGTAAAATAGGAGCCTTTACAGTAATTTTATCATTTATTGAAGTCCATCCTCCTTGAAATGGTTCTTCGTCACCATACACAATAACATCATTTACATCTAGATCTTCAGATTGAATTTTAATGGTTAAATTACCAGAATGTGTATGAAACAAATCTCTCATCAAAAGTTTTCCGTCTTTGTCAACCGTCACAAAAAATGATGTATGTTTGATTGTTTCACCTGTTTTGGCATCAAAAAGACGTAATTCTAAAAATTTATCACCAACTGTATCTTTGGTGAGAATTGGTGGGCTTATTTTGATAAACAAGCTAGCATCTCTATCACCTACACTTGCCGGAGGAAGATTTTCTTGTGTAAATCCATCACCATAAACATATGAAGGAATCTGTGAAATTATCAATAAAGATATAGAAAAAATCAGAACAGTGGAATTATTCATAATAGTATCTAATTTGGACATGTGTGATTTGACAATTTAAAAATATCTCATTGTCCATCTTGTGGATAGACTTGTGGTTTGACTATACTTAGTGAAATTGCGTGATCATCTATCATAGAACCAACTCCTATTGAGACATTTTTTATCCTAATCTCTATTTTATCAAATTCGTTTTCAGAAATATCATATGTTGAAGATAAAATTTCCTTTACTTTTCTTTCCGTATCAGATACTACATTTAGTTTTGACTCTAGTGTAACATCCAATGTAGTTTTTATCATCTGTTTTGGAATTTTACCAGTTTCATCATTAATTATATAAAATGATATTTTTTCAAGAACGACTTCATGGGGTAATGTATCTAGGGCATTTGCAGTGAAGAAGACTTGAACATCTAACAAGTTTATGTCATCTAAAGAATACTGAACTACAGTGTTTGGGTTGGCAGGATTATAATTTTGAGGGATTGTAATATACACAAATCCTCCTACTTGAGAAGTGTTATTTTCTAAGCCTATTACTTTTTTAATATCTCTACAATCAAGTCCTGTTGATTTTTGATGATCTAGTGTAATTAAAGTTGAATGAGATGTTGGTCCATCATTTACAGATACAGTCCATAAAAAAGAAATTTTAGATAATTGTTTGTTAGTAATACTGATATCAGTATTATAATGGCCTGGTCGTAATGGACCATTATCATCTGTAATAGAACCGCATACAAATTTTGCTACATATGTTATGTCATTATCATCAGAACCAGAAATTGCTTTATCTTCTGCAAAAACTTCATCTAGATAAATTGGAGAAATAGTGAGAAAGCTAATAGTGAAAATTACAATCACATAAGTGTAAATAGAAAAACAGTTCAATGTATAATACAAGATATTATTTAGTTATTAATCTCTGTTACTATTGTAAAAGAATTAAATCAGAAAATAAGTTGTTTTATATTTAATATTTAAAAATTAACAAGTATTTTTGCAGTTTAACAAAATATTTTTAAGAACTAAAAAGATTAGATAAGCGTGTAATTTTTATTCATGTATCAAAAAAGAAAACTTGTGAGATTTCTAATCGCATTACTCTTAATTCCATTATTAATTACTCCAGCATTTGCTCAAACAAACTCACAAACTCTACCAACAGAAAAAGGAACACTAGATGTTAAATTATCATATGATAAAATTGTTCCAGGAGAGCAGACTAAACTTTTAATTGAATTTATCAATCCTCAAACAAAAAAAATTCAGGAGCACGTTGATTATAAAATAACAGTTTCAAAAGATGGTAAAGCTGTATTTGGACCAATACCATTAACTCATACTTCAGTGGGTTCAGTAAAAATTCCAGTTGAATTTGTTAATGAGGGAGTTTATTCTGTAGAATTTGGAATTGAAGGAATATTATTCCAACCAATTCCTTCCGAAAAGGTTTCATTTGATGTTATAGTAGGAGAATCTTATGTGCAACCTACACCGACTACTGAAAAGAAAAATGGTGGTGGATGTCTAATTACCACTGCAGCATTTGGTTCTGAGTTATCTCCACAAGTGCAACAACTTAGAGAATTACGAGACAATACAATTCTAAATACAGAATCTGGAATAGCATTCATGACAACGTTTAATCAATTTTATTATTCATTTTCACCAACAATTGCAGACTTTGAAAGAGAACAGCCAATTTTCAAAGAAGTTGTCAAAATAACACTAACACCAATGCTGACATCACTATCGATACTAAATCATGTCAATATTGATTCAGAGCAAGAAATGCTAGGTTACGGAATCTCTATAATCTTACTAAATATTGGAATGTATGTTGGAATTCCTGTCTTTGGAATTCTGAAAATATATCAGTTTAAAAGAAAAGAGAACTCGTAATTAAAATTTCTAGTCAGGTTTTTATTTATGCGAGTAAGACATGAATTAATGAAGACTATAAGATCGCTCTTCGTATTATTTGCCATTGTAGCAGGATTAGTTGCAACTACACCAGCTGCATTTGCAGATCATACCGAAGTTACAATTAGTACTGTAACAGGATCCAACACACCAGGATGTGAAGAAACTACAGAAGGATGTTTCATTCCAAAAGAATCAACAGTAGATGTTGGTGGAAAAATAATATTTTCTAACACAGATACTGCCGCACATACATTCACAGCAGGTACTGCAGAATTAGGCCCATCTGGAGCATTTGATTCCGGTTTAGTAGTTGCTGGAAGTTCATATGAATGGACGCCAACAACTGCAGGCGAAGTACCATTCTTTTGTATGGTTCATCCATGGATGGCAGGATTAATTGTAGTACAAGAAGCAGGACATGACGATACTGCCACATCATCTAGTGATGAGGAATTAATGGTAGATATTGTAACAGGTAGTGCAGGTCAAGGTGAAAAATTATCAATTGATCTAACTTTCACAACAATGTCTGGAGCTAGTGTTGAACATCTCAACTATGACATTAAAGCAACTCAAAATGGCGAAGTTGTTCTAAATGAAATGGGAGTACATGCTATGACCAATGTTATGAATCATATGACATCATCATTACCAGCAGCAGTAACAGAAACTGAACCAGTAATTGTTGAAGTAACATTCAAAGGATATGGTGTTCCAGGAAGTGAAATGACCGGACCTGTAGGTCAAGTATTAACAAAGCAAGTTGTTCCAGAATTTGGTACAATTGCAATGATGATACTAGCTGTTTCAATCATAAGTATTGTTGCAGTAACTGCAAAATCTAAAGTAATTCCAAGATTTTAGGAATTAACTTTTTTCTATTTTCTTTTTATTAATGCAACTATTGCCAAGATTATTGCAGCAGCTGCAATAGACATACCAAAAATTGCAAAGTCATATGCTGCACCACCATTAACATTTTCTGAACCGTCTTTCATAGAAGAAACTTCTCTTTGCAGTGATGAGATTGCATTTTTGAGTACGGTTACGTCTTGATCTGATGAGGAATCACTAGTTTGAGGAAATTCTAATACGGCTGCACTTCCTACGTCCTCAAGTGGAATTTGCACATCAATTGGAACTCCATTAATATCTCCTTTCAAATCCATGATGTATGTTCCAGTTTTTGTTGGAATAACTGATGAAAAATAATATCCTATTTTTGGATCTGAATTTATATCAATTTTTTTAGAAACGCCACCAAATAATGCAGTAACTTCTAGGTTTTTGAATGCGTTTGTAACTCCTTTGTATTGACCTGAAGTATCACTAGGTTCAGTTATTTTAAAAACAAAATCATTTCTAATTCCAACAACTGGAGGTTCAAGTCCCCAACCTGCTTCAAGTTTGTAGGGTTCTACCTCAATTGTTGTATGAGCAAAAGACTGAGATACAAATCCAATAGAAAATAACAGTGCCATAAAACCTAAGATAATAACTTTCATGACTGTTATTTCATTGTCACATGTTATTATCTTTACGTGAATTGGTACAAACTTCGAATTAAATGAAAACTGTTTAAATTGTCAAATATGACCTGAAAAGTAAATGAGGAAATTTTTAATTATTTTATTGTTCATCTTATCAATATCTATTCCATATGCTGCAGCTCATCCGTTTATTGCAGAGACTAGTCCAAATTCAGCATCAAATGCACCAGTGGGTACTACAAAAATTATTGTTCATTTTTCTGAATCAGTTGAACTTGATTTTAGCTCTCTTAAGGTATTAGATAGTAATGGAGAACAAATAGATAACAAAGATTCTAAATATTATGATAGCAATGATTCTCTGATTGTTACTACACCTCCATTAGATAATGGGGTTTATACTGTAACTAGTAAAGTTCTATCAAAAGTTGACGGTCATCTTGTATCTGCCGCATTTATTTTTGCAGTGGGTGATGCAAAAATTGATGTTGGATCAAGTCATAATCAAAATGTTTCTGAACTAGTATTTTTGCCTGAAGCAGGAGCAAGATTTCCAGGTCTTGTAGGTCAAACCATTGTTTTAGGTGTTATAATTGCCTCAATGACAATCTGGGGAACTCAAAATAAACAATTAATCAGAAAGGAATTAGACAAACTAGAATCTTTCCATCATGGAAAATTCATGACAATTACAGGTATTGGACTAGTACTAATTTTTGTATCAAATATTTTGATGTTAGCAATGCAAACCATGAGATTAGAAATTTCAGTTTTTGAAGTAATTCAAACTAGTTTTGGAAATATGTGGCTGATCAGAATGATAATTACAGTTATTCTTCTTGGTTTATGGTTTTGGATGGATAGAAAGAAGAGTTTGTCTATGAAAAATAAAATTCCAATGCTTGCAGCTGCACTTGGATTAATTGGAACTTCAAGTTTGATTGGACATGGTGCAGCCAGTGGAGAGGTACCTGCAGTTATTCTAGATTATATTCATAATTTTGTGGCTGCAGTTTGGATTGGTGGCATAATTTATTTTGTATTTACGTTACTACCTACATTTTCACAATTAGAAGAAATAAAACGTGAGAAGATGACCCTTGTTTTAATTCCAAGATTCTCAATCATGTTTATCATTGCAGTAGGAATTGTGATAATCACCGGACCAACATTGATGTGGTTTTTGGAAAGCGATGTAGGTTTAATCACTGGATCTATATATGGAAAATTAATTCTTGTAAAAATTTCAATTGCGGCAATTATGGTTGGATTGGGAGGATATTTCCAGTTTAAGATTCAAAATAAGGCTGAAAAAGATTTACAGTCAGGATCTATTGCAGTATACAAGAAACTAAAAAGATCATTAAAATTCGATGTTGTATTAGGAATTGCTCTTTTAGGGGTTGTTGCACTGCTTACTAATGGAACATTGCCAGGAGGAGAAATCAAACAAGTTGATGCTCAAAAGGTTTCATATGATTTTGGTACAACAGAATTTTCAGAAAATACAAAATTTGATATTAAAATAACACCATTTTCTAGTGGTGCAAATTCAATTTTAGTCAAAGTTAGTGATCTGGAAAACAAGCCGTTGAATGATTCAAACGAAATCAAAGTAAAAATTTCCAATCCACAGAGAAATATTTCCCCAATAGAAGTACCCATGAAAATCATCAAACAGGAAGCAGGTAAACCAGTTGAATTTCAAGGAGAACTGACATTTGGATTTTCAGGCCAGTGGCAGGTAGAGATAGAGACTCAAAGAAATCAGAATGCAAATGAATCAATTTTTATGAATTTACTAGTCAAGCCTAGATTAACAGATCTTAAAACAGAAATTATAGAATACAAGTTACCTGAATCTTCAAAACCTCTTTACCCTTTGTATGATGGAAAGAATTCAATTTGGATAAGTGATCCGTCTTCGCCTAGATTATGGCAATTCTCACTTGATACACAAGAATTTACATCATACTCATTTGACGGATTAACCACCATATTCCTTACACAGGATAATCAAGGAAAAATTTGGTTTACGGATACACCAAGAAATCAGATCGGGTATTTTGATCCAAACAATAAACAAATCACCACAAAAAGTTTACCAAAAATAGCACCTGTAATTTCGGATAATATTCCTACTTTCATACAAGCAGATTTTGATGGAAATATTTGGATTTCAATTACCAACAAAGATATGATTTTAAAATATCAACCAGAGTCAGATACGTTTGAAGAAATTAAGATGCCTGCAAGAGAATCACTGCCATTTGCCTTGACAATTGATGATGAAGGAAAAATTTGGTTTACTGAATCAGCCTCTGGTAAAATAGGATTTATCAATCCAAAAAATAATCATATTACAGAATTTGCACCTGAAAAGCCTCTTGCATCACCAGAGGCTTTAGTTTTTGATGATGAAGGGAATTTATGGATTGCAGAACATACGGGCACGGCAATTACCAAATTCAATCCGATTCTTGAAATATTTGAGAGAATTTCAGTTCCAAATCAAGAAGCAGCGCCTAATGGAATGTCATTTGACAGATATGGAAATATCTGGATTGCAGAACATACGATAGATAAGATTGCTGCATATGATCCATATAACAAAAATTTAATTGAGATTCCAATTCTAACTGCAACATCGTTTGTACAATTTTCAACGTCTGATGATAAAGATAATGTTTGGTTTGTTGAACAACAAGGAAACAAATTAGCAATGATAAAGATTACAGAAATTCCCATAACAGTATCTCAAATACCAAACACAGATAATTTTCAACTAAAATATACTGAGATTGTATCTCCATTAATTGCAATGGGAATAATTGCAACATCAATATTTTTTGTCAAAAGTCTAAAAGATAAAAGAAGATTAAATGAATTAATTATGTCTGGATAATAGTCCAGCAGATTTTATTCCCATTGTACATGCAAATATTCCAATTGCAAATAATACAATGGTTCCCGCTGGTGTTATATCAAAAATATATGAGATTAATATTCCCGCAACCACAGAAAATATAGAAAAACTCATTGAAATTATTGCAGTTTGTTTGAACCCTCTTCCATACATTATTGCAGTTACATTTGGAATTACAAAGAGTGCAGAAATTAGTAAAACACCAACTAATTGTATCGAAGTTACAACAGTAATTCCTGCCATAAAGACAATAAGATAATTGATTTTTTCAACTGGTACGCCACTGACTTTGGCCTGTTCTTCGTTAAATGTAGAGTAAAGAAGTTGGCGATATAGTAAAAGAATTACAATTAGAATAATCCCTGTTAATGATAAAATCAGAATTGTGTCATTAACGCTAACAAGTAAGATGCTTCCAAAAAGAAAGCTGAAAATATCAAGAGTAAATCCTCCAGATAACCCAATAATTACAAGACCTACAGCAATTCCTGATGATAAAAGAACTGCTATTGATGCATCTCCAGATATGTTGAATCTGTCTTTAATTCGTGTCATAATTAGCGCACTAACTATTGAAACACCATATGCAGTCCAAAGTGGATAGATTCCTGCCATCAAACCTAATGCAATTCCACCAAATGATGAGTGTGCAATAGCGTCACCAAATAACGAATAACGTCTTAAGACTAAGAAAAGACCTACTACTGAACATAAAATTGCAATTGCAATACCCGAAATGATTGCTCTATGCATAAAACTAAAAGTAAAAATTTCAAAAGTCATTTCTAATGATGATGCATGTGTTCCTGCATAGAAGCTTCAGAATATTGTTTTACAAGATCATCATTGCTAAAGAAATCATCGGATTCTCCATGAAAGAAAAGAGTTCGGTTAAGACAAGCTACATGATTTGCTAATTTATTTACTGCATCTAGATCATGGGAAGACCAAATTATTGTAATGTTTTGTTTGGAATTTAGTTCTTTTAAAATACTATAAAAAAGATCTATGCTTTGTTGATCGATACCTGTAACAGGTTCATCTAAAATCAAAACTTTAGGATTGTTAACTAAGGCTTTTGCAATAAATACACGTTGTTGTTGTCCACCAGATAATTCACCTATTCTTTTTTTACTCAGTTCATGTATCCAAAGTTGTTGCAGGATTTCATCAATTTTACTTTCATCGGATTCTTTTTGTAATCCCATTTTAACAACATCATTAACTGTTGCAGGAAAGTTTTTCTCAAAGATTGGTTTCTGTGGTACATAACCAATCTCTTTAAGATAGTTTCTTGATTTTTTAATATCAGTACCAAAAAATTTGATTGTGCCTTTGTATTTTGTATTAAGACTAAGCATTGAAGCGAAAAGTGTGGATTTTCCTGCTCCGTTAGGGCCAATTATGCCTAAAAAGTCACCTTGATTAACCGTAAAACTAACATCATCTATAGCTTTTACATCAGGATATTCAATTGTAAGATGATCAATTTCAACTACCTTCAACATAATGCCTCCTTCAGATGATTTAGATTCTCAGTCATTCTAGAAATATAAGTTCCATCATTACCGATTTCTAACGGAGATAAAACTAGTATTTTTCCTCCAATTTCATTTGCAATTACTTGAGAAGTTTTAGGATCAGCCGTTTCTTCAGTAAAAATAACTTTAACATTAAGCTGTTTGGCTTTATTGATTACATTTTCTAAAGTCTTGGCAGTGGGTTCTGTATGTGGTGCATATGAAGAAATTATAGTATGTTGGTTGAGATCATATTCATCTGCAAAATATGAAAAGGCATGATGAAATACTATGAAATCACGATTACACCCAGATAGTTCATTACGAATTTTTGAATCAAGTAAATCTAATTTGTTGATGTAATTTGCAGCATTTTCTTGAAAATATTGTCTATTTGCAGGATCTGAATTAGAAAATGCATTTGCAATATTTTGAACTTGAATTTTTGCAAAAACTGGATTTAGCCAAATATGAGGATCTCCAGATTCATCAATGTGTTTTTCATGTATTGAAGATTCATTATTCATATTTTTTATAATAATTCCATCACTAGTATCAACTATCACTCCTTGGTAATTCATTTCATGTAATTTATCAACCCAACTTTCAAATCCAATTCCATTAATTACGATAAGATCAGATTTTTGCATTTGTTGTACATCTTTTATTGTTGGTTCCCAATCATGAGGTTCAACTCCAACTGGAACTAATAATTTTACATCAACCTTTTCTTTACCAACATTTTGTGAAAATTCATGTAATGGGTAAAATGATGACATAACTTGTAGTTTTGATTCATTTGTTTTCTTGAATTGGTTTGAATCACTTGAAAAAACAGCAAATGAGATTAAAGGAATTGTAATTGCAATTGCAATTATTGCTAGTTTTACTTGGTTATTCACACTCGATTTTGACATAAGTTATTAATAACTTTATAAAATGTTAATAACTTTAATGCTAAACTTATAAGATAATTAATAACAATTATCATTTATGCCAATAGTTTCAATTTCATTGAATCAAGAGATTTTATCAGAATTAGATAGGTTACAAAAAACTATGGGCTTTTCAGGTAGGTCTGAAGCAATAAGGGCAGGAATCAGAACTTTTGTTTCAGAAGAAAAACAAAAATCTAAATTAACAGGAAACATTCATGCTATTCTTTTAGTTGTTCATAATGATGAATTTGATCATGTCGTATCTGGAATAAAACATAATTTTGAAGATCTGATTACCACACATCTACACAGTAAGATTGAGGGAGAAAAATGCATGGAATTATTTGTAATTGACGGTGATGCAGAAAGAGTATCAACTATTACAAAAGATTTTCAAGTAAACAAAAACATGGATACTGTAAAATTAGTAACATTATAAAATTAATTAGAAATTATGTTTTTTGAAAAACGATTTCTTGATACCAAAACTACTACCAATAATGTAGAAAAGAGGATCATAGTTGCAATGGTTCCAAATTCAGGAGCAACAGCAACTCCAAAATCAGTTTCTTGACCGGTATTTCGAATGTTTTCAAATCTAATAATTGTGGGACCTGTTTGATCCTTGGTAAATTCATACCGTTCAAATTCCCCACCAACTTGTGCTGTTCCAGTTGTTTTATAAATTTCCTTACCATTTTGTATGATTACAAAAGTATAATCGGAATTACGTAATGGTTCTCCAGTTTTACCATCTCTGATTGTAAAGATAAAATTTGTATTTTGTCCAGGTACAATTTTTATTGGATCCCATGAGAGATTTACTTGAAAGTCTTCACTTTTTGTAAATGAAGTTAATGGGAATCCTATATTTTCAGATCTAGAAAGAGTAAAAGTGATCGTATCAGGTAATGGTTCTCCGGATTTTTGTAGTTGATTCTTTATGAATCTGAGATGATCTTGTAGTAAAACAAAATGAACTATTCTTTCATCATCTTCAGTGTAATCGTCAATTGTAACTGATGCTTTAAACACGTCAATTCCATTTACTTTGCCTGTATAGCTTGGAGACAGAAATTCAGCAAAATTCTTAGGAAAATGTACTTCTTCATGTACAACTGGAATGTGGGACATTTGTTTTTCGCTCCAATCAAAAGGCATCTCAAATGTTACTTGTTTGGCAATAGGATCATACTCAAAATTTGAAATATTATCAAAATAAGACTTTATTTTAAACTGAACATCCTGATTTTCGGCATCTTTTTGTAAAAATTTAGTGCTATCTGCAATACTCAGATTTGCATTGTAAACGCCAGAATTTTCAATTATGTTTGTTGGTTCATCAATTGTTCTTACCTCGATTTCAAAATTGTACAATCCACCTGAATTGAAAATGGGACCAGAAATCATTATTGGGTTAGATTCTGTTCCATGCCATGCACCTAACAAAGAATCTTGCTCTCCATGAATTGTAATTTCACCTTCTTGTGTAGGATTTACTTTGATTGGAAGAACTCCATTAGATGCAAAAAAATAGTTTCTAAATATCATTTTATTTTCATGAAATAAACCAATTAGAAATGTAACGTTTTTTGCATTTTCTTTTGTCGCATCTTCAGTTGCTGTAATTGTAATTTGTTTTTCGTTGGTTTGCTCAAAAACTGTTGGAAGTTCAACTGAAATAGAAATTTTCTTGCCTTGTACATCAACTGAACGAATTGTATCAATACCCAATCCATGTCCATAAACATTAGATACTGGAAATAGTAAAGATACCGCTATTACAAGTATTCCAAATTTTGATAATGACAATACCATTCTGTTGATGTTGTGCTTATTTTACTTTCAGCAATTCTTGCACTTTTTGAATTAAATCATCCATGTTGTTAGCTTCCAGTATTGGTTGTAATTCATTTGGATCTTTGGCTCCAAGTGCAGATAAAGAATAGACATAATCAATTGTAGGCATGTCTGTAGTAAGATAGTATTTTTCTAAAACCTGATCTAATGCATGTGATTCAACAATTTGCGGTAATGCTTGTCTAACAATTTTATTTTTCCACATCTCAACTAATTTTTCCCATTTGTCTAATGGTACATTATCATCAATTTCAGGAATTAATTCAACTTCAGCACGAATGTACATTTTTTCTTCAGTTCCTAATTTTTCATGTAATTCTGAAATACTCTGATGGCCTTCTACAGTGTATGGATCATAATTAGAAGGCTG
>Ga0315284_10009201_pt1 | contig 14085 bp, 14 predicted proteins | sample YL17G09_16_MG_FD_203696 | JGI IMG/M metagenome (GOLD analysis project Ga0315284, IMG submission 203696) | Sediment microbial communities from Yellowstone Lake, YNP, Wyoming, USA - YL17G09_16 | ecosystem: Environmental > Aquatic > Freshwater > Lake > Sediment | place: USA: Wyoming | collected... | reverse complement strand
CAGCTCGTCGGTGAACCCCAACCCCTGCGACCCCACCCGCACGTTCCCATTGTTCAGGCCTAGCGCGCCCTGTGCTTCCAGCGCGTCCAGCTCGGCAGCGTGCCCATCCGTCATCCGCTGCATCACCTGGTGCAGCCACTCGGGGCGGTCCACCATGTCGAGGAACGCCTGCTCGAGCCCTCGCCACTGGATGAATGTGTCGAAGATGGAGAACCAGAAGTCGTGCCGGCCGATCTTCTCCACCCGCAGGATGCCGCCGTATAGGTCGCAGTGCCGCTGGTACCTGCGCTCCGTCTCTTCCCAGTCGACCGTCACCCGGGGAGTCTGTATCTTCTCGATATCCTCCTCGGTTTCGATCGTCGCCAGGTACCGCGACGCCCCGAACCAGTGATCGGGGTTCTCGCTCTTCACCTCGATGCCGAACTCGGTGTCGTGGATGGCGATGGGCACGTGCACGACACCCTCGAACACCATGTCGGCCCTCTGGTGTTCCCATTGGTAGATCAGCCGGCGCAGCAGTTGCTCCTGACGGCGCAGGAAACGGTCCGCGCACTGCAGCGTGTCATCGATCCCCGTGTCCGGCCAGGCGCTGCCCTCCAGCATCTGGAGCCACACCATGGGGCGCACGGGGTCGAGCCGGTTGAGCCGCCGCCACAGCTCGGCCTTCTCCTGCTGAATGGGCAGCGCGGCGATCTCCGCGAGCTGCTTGGCGAGGTCGCGAACGAGGGTGGTTTCCGACCTGGTAACGCTCATGCGGGTCTCCGTTGCGGGTGAGTGTGTGACAGCACCGTCCGGCAGGCGCGTCGGGGCAATGAGCTACGCCCCTCGCGCCAGCTTTATCCCCCTGGCAAACGCTTGGATATTCAGCTCAATCACCGCGGGCTTGCTCCCCGCCTCGTGCCCCACCGTGCGGATGGCATCCTCCAGGCTGGCAGGGGGGATCACGGGCCGCTGCCCGAGAAAGGCGCCGAGCATGACGACGTTGGCTATCCTGATGTCGCCCATCTCCTCGGCGATCTCGTTCGCCGGAACGCGCAGCACCTGACATCCGTTCGCGCCGTTTTCGTCGGGGATGAGCGAGCTATTGAGGACCATGAGCCCGTCCGGCTTCACTCGCCGGGCGAACTTCCGCAGCGAATTGCGGTCCATGACCAGCAACGTATCGGCGACGGAAACCTCCGGCGACCCGATTCGCCGGGAGGAGACGATGACAGTGCAGTGCACCTCGCCACCGCGCATCTCCGGCCCGTACGATGGCGCCCACACCACCTGGTGCCCCTCGGCTAGCGCTGCGTTCGCCAGCAGTTTGCCGGCCAGCACCACGCCTTGCCCGCCGAACCCCGCGATCACAACTCCGTGAAGAAGGGGTTCGCCGGTCATGGCCTCTCCCGCAGCGGCTCCGCCACCACAAACTCCTTCAGCGGGTAGTACGGGATCATGTGCTCTTCCAGCCAGGAGATCGCCTTGTCCGGCCCCATCGCCCAGCGCGTCGGGCAGGTGGAGAGGATCTCGACCAGGGAGAAGCCGAGTCCGTCGATCTGCGCCCGAAATGCCTTGCGTACCGCCTTCGTTGCTTCTCGGACGCGCCGTGGGTTGGTGACGGTGACGCGGGCAATGTAGGCGGGGCCGTCCAGCGAACTCAGCAGCTCGCATACCCGGATCGGGTTGCCGGCGAGCTTTGTGTCGCGGCCGAGGGGAGTTGTCGACGTTCTCTGCCCCGGCAGCGTCGTGGGAGCCATTTGGCCGCCCGTCATGCCGTAGACCGCGTTGTTGATGAAGATAATAGTAATGTTCTCGCCCCGGGCCGCGGTGTGAATGGTCTCGCTCATCCCGATAGAGGCGAGGTCGCCGTCGCCCTGATAGGTGAACACGAAGAGGTCGGGGCGCACCCGCTTGATCCCCGTCGCCACCGCCGGCGCCCGGCCGTGGGCCGCCTCCACCATGTCGCAGGAGAAGTAGTCGTAGGCAAACACGGCGCACCCCACCGGCGCCATTCCCACCGCCCGCTCCACCAGGTCGAACTCGTCCAGCATCTGGGCGACGATGCGGTGCGCGATCCCGTGCGTGCAGCCCGGGCAGTAGTGCATGCGCACCGGCTCCAGCGCCCGCGGCCGCTCCCAGACTACCTGCTGACCCGTCCGAGGCTCCATCTATGCCTTCGCCTCCACCCCTAGCCCTTCGATCTCCGCCAGAACCTCCGCGGGCGTGATGATGATGCCGCCCGTCCTGCCGAGGAAATGCACCGGGCACCTGCCGGCCACCGCCCGCTCCACGTCCTCGACCATCTGCCCCAGGCTCAGTTCCACCACCAGGATGCGCTTAACGCGCTCGGCCAGCGCCGCTATCTCCTTCATCGGAAATGGGAAGAGGCTGATCGGCCGGAAGAGGCCGGCCTTCATCCCGCGCTCCCGCGCCTGCTCGATCGCGCTCACCGCCACCCGCGCCGCGGTGCCATAGGCGACCACCGCCAGTTCCGCATCGTCGCAGCTCTCGGTCTGATACCGGGTCTCGTGCTTGGCGGCGTCATCATAGCGCGCCTGGATGCGCAGATTCACCCGCTCCAGGTCGGGAGCGTTGATGTAGAGCGAGTTGATGATATTGCGCTTGCGGCCTGTCGCGCCGTCGGTCGCCCACGGCTTGCGCGGCAGCTTCGCGGGATCCACAACCTCCTCGGGGAGCACCACGGGCTCCATCATCTGCCCCAACATGGCGTCGCCGAGGATGAGCACGGGGCTGCGATAGCGGTCGGCGATCTCGAAGGCCTGCCGAGTCAAGTCGTACATCTCCTGCACCGACCAGCCGGCGAAGACCAGCGTGTGGTAGTCGCCGTGCCCGCCGCCCTTCACCGCCTGGAAGTAGTCGGACTGGGACGGCGCAATGTTGCCCAGACCCGAGCCGCCGCGCATGATGTTCACCACCACGCAGGGAAGCTCGGCCTCGGCGAGATAGGAGATGCCCTCCTGTTTCAGGCTGACCCCGGGGCTGGAGGAGGCCGTCATCGCCCGCACCCCTGCCGCCGCCGCGCCGTAGACCATGTTGATCGCCGCCAGCTCGCTCTCGGCCTGCAGGAACACGCCCCCCTCCTCCGGCATGTGCCTGGCGAATTCGTCGGGAATCTGGTTCTGGGGAGTGATCGGATAGCCGAAGAAAGCGCGGCAACCGGCGTCCAACGCCGCCCGCACAATCGCCTCATTCCCTCGCATCAGTATCCGCTTACCGCGGGGAACCGCCATCCTCTACCTGCTCCCACCAGGCTCTTGTCCTGTCATCCTGAGCGCAGTACAACCTTCCCGCCTCCGGCGGGAACCCCGCTGCCGCCCGTTCGGCAGGAGCTTGCTCCTGCCACGGCCTTCCCCGCGCCCTACAGCACCACCAGGTTATCTCGGTGGATGGCCTCGTCGAAATCGCGATGCCCCAGACGCTTCACGATTTCCTTGGACTTGCACCGCTGGATCTTGCGCAGATCATCGGCGGCGTAATTCACCAGGCCCCGCGCGATCTCGCGCTGCGCCCCGTTTTCGTCCATCACCACAGATACCATGTCCCCCGACTGGAAGTCCCCCTCCACCCCCACCACGCCCACTGGCAGCAGGCTCTTGCCTGCCGTCAGCACCGCCGCCGCCGCGCCCGCGTCCACCAGCAGCTTCCCCTTCGGCACCCGCGCGAAGCCGATCCAGCGCTTCCGAGAACGCATCTTCGCCGGCTTCGGCAGGAAGATGGTGCCGATATCCTCTCCCGCCATGATGCGGTGGATCACCGAGGGTTCGCGGCCGTTGGCGATCACCATAATCACCCCCGCGTTCATCGCCAGCTTCGCCGACTCTACCTTCGTGCGCATCCCGCCGCGTCCCGCCGGCCCGGCCGAGTCGCAGGCGGCCTCCTGCATCTCGCGCGTGATCTCCCTTACCACGGGGATCAGCTTCGCCTGGGGGTCGTGGTGCGGGTCGCCGCTGAAGCAGCCGGCCACGTCGGAGAGCGAGAGCAGCAGGTCCGCGTCCAGCTTCGAGGCCACTACCGCCGCCAGCCGATCGTTCTCCCCGATCTGCACGCCCTCCGCCGACACCGAGTCGTTCTCGTTCAGCACCGGGATCACGTGGTACTCGGTCAGCAGCGTGCCCAGGGTGTTGCGGAGATGCAGATAGCGGCGATAGTCGGCGAACTCGGCCTGGGTCAGCAGCACCTGTGCGATGGGCTGGCCGAAGCGCCCGAAGATCTCCCGATAGCGCCACATCAGCTCGATCTGGCCCACCGCGGCCGTCGCCTGGCGCGCCGGAAGGTCTAGGCTCTGGTCGAGGATGCCGAGGCTGTGGCGCCCGGTGCGGATGGCGCCGCTGGTCACCAGCACAACCTGCTTGCCGGCGCGATGCAACTCGACGATCTGCTCCGCCAGGTGCGCCAGATGCGCCTCATCCACCGCCCCCTCGGCCGTCGTAACCACCTTCGAGCCGAGCTTGATGACGATGCGGGAAGCGTCCTTCAGTTGCGTGCGATCAGCGGACACACGCGCATTCTAGCACGACGAAAGGAGGGTGTCTAACACCATCCGTTCGGCCCCACCAGCGGCCACGACCATACCCCAGGAGCGGCACGGCTTCAGACTGCACTGTCGGCGGGGAGCAGGCGGTGCGATTGAAGCAGCCTCACGAGACGCGCAGCACAGCCCCGCCCGCGAACCGGCCCTGTTCATAGGCCAGCCGGATGCCTCCGCAATGCGCGAAGCAGTCCCCCCAGGTTGCGTGAGGCGCGTCGGGCAGGCACGCCACGGCGCTGTTATCGACATACCCTCCGTGGGTGATGACCAGGATGCATTCCTGATCGCGCATCCGGCTGGCAAGAGAAGCCCACTGTTCCCGGAGAGCGTCGGCGAATCCTCGACCAAGTGGGGCGGTGCTCAGGGTCTGGGCGCGTACCGCGAACGGAGTACCTGGTGGCATCACTTGGTCAAGGGCATCCCACTCGGCCTCCGTCAGCGGGACGGGGAGGTAGCGCTCATCCACCGCGAACCCCATCGCGATGGCGGTCTCGAATGTCCACGGCGACGGGCTGGTCACCACTCGCGCGAACGGTCCCATGGACTCGCCAGCGCGGCGCGCTCGCGCGACGCCCACCTGTGACAGGTGCTCCGTGCCCGGCGTGCGTGTGGAGTGGCGACGCAGCTCAAGGAATTGCATTGCAGCCCCTCGCTCGGCCTGACTGGGGCCAGCATGCCTCTGGCCCTGGCGTCAGTATGCACCAACTAGAGAAGCGCCGTCAACCACTCTCTGATTGCTGACTCCATGCTCTGGTTGCCAGCCCGCAACCTTGGTCTGACACAGCCTGGCGCAAGCCCAGCAAACACCAGGGGCGGAGCATCTCGCGATGCTCCGCCCCGTTCGTGCTAACACGCACGTCTGGCTACCGAAGCTCTGGCAGAGCGCAGAGGCCCTGGATGCCTCCGGTGATGATGTTGTTGCGATCGGCATGGGCCTGGCGCTGCCCGGGGGTCACCGGCCGTCCCGGGGCGTCTGGCAGGCCCGACAGGATCGCCTCCGAGCTGAACCACTGCGCGTGCCCATCGGCGAACCCGATGTTCACACCACCGAGGTGACGAGCGCCCGCGTTCACCTTCCGGTACTGGAGGTCGGTGACGAACCGCTGGTCGCCCGCGCCGCAGTCCTGCGTCCACGAGCAGTTCGTCCAGTCCACGCTTGGGCCGTTGCAGCCCGGCCCGGCGCAGCCCAGCTTGCAGAGGTCGGGGTAGGCAATGTCGAAGCCGGCCCAGGCGTAGTCGGAGGTGCTGCCGTCGGAAACCACCATGAACTTGGCAGGGTCATCCATCTGGCCCGTCTTCGTCTCCCGCGCCCCGGTGGTCATCAACGACTGGTCGAAGCCCGAGCCTTCCCCGGCCCGGTTGTTGGCTTCCCGCTGCTGCAGCAGCGAGTCCGTGACGTCTCCGCCCCATCCCGGCGGGAAGCTGTGTCCGCAAGGCCCGAGGCCGTACTGGCCCCAATTCGAGCCATCCTGCATCAGCGCCCACCAGTCTCTGCCGCGCGGGTCGAGCACACCGAAGTTGATGGTCATCTTGGCGCTCGGGCAGCGCCAGACGTCGCGGTTCTTGATGTACTCTTCCAGGACGACGGGCGCCCTCAGATAGGGGTTGGCCCGCGCCAGGTTCTGCTTGGCGCAATCCGTGCTCGCGTCCGGCTTGATGTCGTAGAACCCCGATACCACTTCCGCGCGGTGCTCGTAGGGCCACAGCCGGTCGTAGTCCGACAGGTACATCTGAACTGCCATGGCGATATTCTTGACGTTCGACAGGCACTGGATCTTCCGCGCCGACTCCCGCGCGCGGGAAAAGACTGGGAACAACATGCCCGCCAGGATCGAGATGATGGATATCACCACCAGCAACTCGATCAGCGTGAATCCGGTTCGTCTCCTCATGGGTAGCGAACCTCCTCTCACCAGGATCCGTCAGTGTGAACCCGGAGATGACTCTGGACACCGCGGGAAAAGGCTAGGTCAGGCCAAACCCTCGCCCGAAGAGGATAGGCGCGCCCGAAGGGCGCGCCCGGTGGAGATCTGCGATCATCACGGCTGAAACAACAAAGCCGCTTTCCCATTGTCAGACAGCATCCGTATGCTGTACCAAGAGGATACCAATCGGCGAGACAGGGGAAACCGGAATCGGTCGAGTTGGCGGGAGCATGTCGTGGCCGAACAACAGTCCCAGGCGGCTGAGGGTAGGCTCCACGAGCTGGAGCAGGCTTCCTCGCTGGGCCCCCAGCGGCGCAGCGCCTCCGCGGTTAGAGTTCACTCTTGATGAGAGCATCTGGCGAAAACGCGGAAACAGCCCTATGTGGAGAGTCTTGGGGCGGCTTCCAGGGAAGGGCTGATAGAGATGTTTGCTGCGCAGCAGGCGCAGATTGAGGCGTTGCTGGCGCGGGTGGCGGCGCTGGAGGAAGAGGTGCGGCGGCTGCGCCGGGGTGGGGGAAGTGCGGGGGAGTTGAGCCTCAAGCCCAGCCGGCCTCCAAAGGAGCAGCAGGAGCGCAGGGCCGGCGCCGTTTCGGAGTGAGCGTACAAGCCCTGGTGGCGGTGCTGCACATCGGCTATCGGGTTCCCATGAAGATGGTGAAGCGGATGCTGCGGGAGCTGTTTGGGCTGCGCATCAGCGCGGGGGAAGTGGTGGCGTTATTGGACGGGGTGAAGCTGGCGGGAGAGGGGAGACGGCAGCAGTTGCTGGAGCAGGATGCCGATCGGCCGCAGGTAGGGGCGTGGGTGGAGGCGCTGCGAGCAGTTGGCGGCCCGACTTGCGCGACCCTATGCCAAGTATCCCGACGCGCCCCCAGCAGGTGCAGGAGAAACCCCTCCTCGCCTCCTGCCAGGAACTCCTGCTCTCCCCCTCCCCCGCCTGACAGCCCTGCACAACTCACTCTCATCAAGAGTGAACTCTTACCCTCCGCGTTCTTGATTGACTTCAGCCCCCTTTTGTGGTAGGTTCCTCTTGATCCATATGACCCTATGGGAAGGCACTGATCGCTTCTGGCACTCAGGAGAAGGTCAGTGCTTGTGTTTCGCCTGTTGCGTCTCATCGCGCGAAGCGATGGCGGGAGGCGGACAGAGTGTAGGGAGAGCAGGCGCCAGGCTTTCGGCGCGAGTATGCGTAGGGCGTAGCTGGGGGTAGCGAGATGGCGAAGCAGGAGACTGTCCTGACGGCGGAAGGTCTGAAGAGGCTGACGGTCGAGCTCGAGGAGCTCAAGTCGGTCGAGCGCAAGCGCGTCGCCGATCGCATCCGCGAGGCCAAGCAGTTCGGCGAGATCGGTGAAAACCCGGAGCTGGAGGCGGCGAAGGCCGAGCAGGCCCAGATCGAGGGCCGGATCGAGATGCTCCAGTACATTCTGCACAACGCCGTTATCGTCGAAGGTCCCCACAACGACGGTCGAGTCTCAGTCGGCGCGTGCGTGCGACTCCGCGACGCGGCCACTGGCGAGGAAACCGACTACCACATCGTGGGCGCGCTGGAGGCGGACCCCGCCGAGCACCGCATCTCGAACCAGTCTCCCCTGGGCGAAGCCCTGATCGGCCACGCGGCGGGTGAGACGCTGGAGGTGCAGACCCCTGGCGGGCCGCGCTCCTACGCCATCGTTTCGATTGGCGGCTGAGCCTCCGCCGGATCATCTCTGCCGGCTGGCGAGAAGGGGTGACTGCTTTTCCGCGGGTCCTTCCGGATGATTCTGCTGCACGAGGCAATCCACAGTGACCGAAACGGGCGACGGGGGACGAGACGAGAACGAGCTGGTGCGCCAGCGCCGCGAGAAGCTTGCCCGCCTGCGAGCGGCCGGCCGCGATCCATTCCTCTCAACCCGGTTCGACCGCACCCACTTAGCCGCTGAGATCCACGAGTCGTTCGCGTCTCTCGAAGGCGCTGAGGTCAGTGTGGCCGGACGCCTGGGCGCGCAGCGCCGACACGGGAAGGCCACCTTCGCCGACCTCGCCGATGTCTCCGGGCGCATCCAGTTGCTGCTCAAGCTAGACAAGCTCGGGCCGGAGCAGTATGAGGCCCTCGCCGATCTCGATACGGGCGATCTGTTAGGGGCATCGGGAACGGTGCTCCGCACCCGCACCGGCGAGGTCACGGTCGAGGTCACCTGCTACGCCCTGCTGGCCAAAGCCCTCCGCCCGCCGCCCGAGAAGTGGCATGGCCTGCGCGATGTCGAGGTCCGCTATCGCCAGCGCTACCTGGATCTGGTGGCGAACGAGGACAGCCGGCGGGTGTTCATGATCCGCACCAAGGTGGTCAGCGCCATCCGCCGGTTTCTGGATGAACGCGGCTTCATGGAGGTGGAGACGCCGTTGCTGCACTCCATCGCCGGAGGCGCGCTGGCCCGTCCCTTCATCACCCACCACAACGCGCTTGACCTCGATCTCCACCTCAGGATCGCCACCGAGCTGTACCTGAAGCGGCTGATCGTGGGCGGCCTGGAGAAAGTCTACGAGATCGGCCGCGTGCTGCGCAACGAGGGCATCTCCACCAGCCACAACCCCGAGTACACCCTGCTCGAACTCTACCAGGCCTATGCCGACTACCGGGAAGTGATGGCGCTCACCGAGAGCATGGTCGCGTACGCCGCTCAGGAAGCGCTGGGTACGCTGAAGGTGACCTACCAGGGCAAGGAGGCCGACCTCACGCCGCCCTGGCGCCGGATCGGTATGCTCGAATCGATCGCCGAGCGGGCCGGCGTCTCCCCCGAGGACCTGCAGTCACAGGAACGGGCGCGGGCGGCCTGCGCCCGCCTCGGACTGCCGTCAGGAGAGGACCTTCACCTGAGCACGATGGTGAACAACATCTTCGAGGAGTTCGTCCAGCCCACCCTGGTCGAACCCACCTTCGTGACCGACTACCCGACGCTGATCTCGCCGCTGGCCAAGGCCCGTGCCGACAACCCCGATCTCACCGAACGCTTCGAGGCATTCATCGCCGGGCTGGAACTCGGGAACGCCTTTTCCGAGTTGAACGACCCGGACGAGCAGCGGCGACGTTTCGAGCAGCAGGCCCGCGCCCGCGCCGCCGGCGACGCCGAGGCCCATCCCATGGATGAGGATTTCCTGCGCGCGCTCGAGTACGGCATGCCCCCCACCGGGGGTCTCGGCATCGGCATCGACCGCCTGGTCATGGTCTTCACCGACGCCCCCTCCATCCGCGACGTGATTCTCTTCCCCCAGATGCGCCCTCAGGACTGATTACGCGTTCCGGCGCGGCTGGGGCTCACCATGGCGCGTGGCTGATGCAGGGAACCTCCACCCATGCGAACGGCGGGCGCAGGCGCGCCCGCCGATACCCGTTAGGTCTGATGCGACTTGCGGTCCGAGTCCGACTACATCGCCTCAGACGCCTGGAGAATGTGCGCCACGTCGCGGTAAAGCACGTCGCGCAACTGACCTTCCGCGGCCACGGTCAGGTGGAAGTTGTCGTAATAGCGGAGCCGGCCAACGAGAGTCGCGCCGGACTTCAGGTGGACAATCACCCGCAACTCCGGCGATGTCTGAGAGCGAGCATGCAACCGATCCCAGAGCTGTTCCTCCGCGTCTGACGAGTGATCGTAAATCAGCGTCGGTGGAGCCGGCGGCTTGTTCATCACGCCTACCTTCCCCCTAGCGAGCTCACCGGACGAGCTCTCCTCGGGATTAAGTACGAATGAGGCTGAAGCTGCGGCCTGCTCGCGGATCTTCCGATCACGCCGCGGGTGGAAGGTATTGGCGGTTGTGCCCCGGTTACGTCCTCGCCCTATGCAGTTATACCGAATTATAGCACCCTGGGGCTGATCCGACAAGGGCGGCGAACCCTTATTCGGCGGACCTTCATCCGAGCGTTTCCAGCATCCTGACAGCGGATGCTACCATCTCGCCCCCAGCCCCAGGGGCGAGCCGCAGGGTGCCGTACCACCGGAAAGAGTCGTCGGCCTCATATCCGCCCTCGGCGACCGCCTTGGCGGTGGGCACGTACCCTGTGCAGCCATTCGCGTACCCCAGCACCATGGTGTGCGGGAACGGCGAGGCCGCCTCGATCTCCCGCGCCAGCTCGAAGAACACCTCCCCGGATAGCCCCACCAGGGCCACCTCTCCGAGCGCCAGCGCCTGCACCGCGAACGGCAGCTTCATCTCTTTCTCCCCCCGTTCGGAGAGGCCGAGGACCCACTGGGAGTACTCCACCTGCCCCTCCAGCGCCCGGGCCCAGTAGGCGCTGGCGCTGCCAGCACGCGCCCGCTCCAACTCCTGGCGGCGCTTCTCCAGGTCGGCCCGCGCGGCCTCAGCGGCGGGTGGGTCCTGCAGCGAAAGCCCGACCCTCTCCAGCCGTGTCCCGATGCCGGCGAGAGACACAGGCCTGCTGCTCGCTTGCGCGGCTGCTACTGCGTCGGCCATGATGCCACCCAGCCGCTCCACTTCTGCGAAAGAGGTCCCGGCGTGGTCGGGGCTGATCTCCCCGCAACAACCCTGCAGGAATACAGCTACCGCATCCCCCCCGAGCCTGTCTCTGAGCCGCCGGCACGCGTCTCCCATCCACTCCGATGAGACCGCGCGGTTGGCGCCGCCCAGAGTGGTGCCATGCGCGGCGTGGCTGAACAGCAGCGCGATCGGCTCCCCTGTCGGGTGGGTGATGCTCAACACGCGCACCTGGTCGTCACGGACCCCCTCCGGGTTGCGGCCTATTATGGTGGCGCCATCGGTGGTCCGTTCCCGACGGTTGATGCCGACGGAGACCGGCGCTTCGCCATACCCGGCCTCTGCCGGTTCCAGCCGGGCGCAAGCTCGATCGACCGTCTCTGCAATCCACGCCGGAAGCTTCTCGACGTAGTTGGGGTCGGGGAGTCCCAGGCCTGTCAGATTCACCACCGCCGGGCCCGCGTGGGTGTGGCTGCAGTTGACCAAGATGCCCTGGGGGTCGATGCGCGCACTGCGCGCTACCGCGGCCCGGATCGCAGCATCCAGCTCAAAGTCGATGCCGAGCAGGTCGAGGGAGATGAGCGCGACTCGCGTCATGCCATCGTCGAGCACAACCGCGCGGCACCACAGGTCGTCGTGGACGTCGATTGACGGACCCTCTCGGGCGGCGTACCCGCTCAGGTCCACACCCGGGGCAGGCGTAATCGTGGTCTCGGCCGCGCCTGCCCGTAGCGCGCTTGCGGCAGTCTCATCGCGGGAACTCACTGCTCACCTCCACACATCCGGCGGCCGCGCAACGCCCGTCTCAGTCCGCTAACAGCGCTTCGAGCTTCGCTCTCATCTCGTCTACGGAGAACGGCTTCCTGACATAGGCCTGAGCGCCGGCCGCCAGCGCCGCCTGGGTGATGGCATCGCTGGCCTGCCCGCTCACGACCACAACCTTGGTGCGGGAGTCGCGGCAAAGCTCCCTGCAGACAGTCACCCCCGAGGCCTCCGACCCCGGCAGAACTATATCGATCAGTGCCAGATCCGGCCTGTTCCTGCGCGCAAACTGGATCGCAGCATCTCCGTCCGTCACCTCATAGATCACACAGGGAACGGTCAACCCCTCCACCACAGTCCGGAGCAGAAGTCGCGTGGCGTCATCGTCATCGACGATCAGTACGCGCTTCTCCTCCGTGCTCAACCTCCCCCCAACACCACCTGCCATCACTGCCTCCTGCGAAGGTGAGATGGGGAACGCCGCGCGGCGTCCCTCCGCCTGCTGGAAAAACCACCCCTCGTCGCCGCTCGCGATATGCGCCGGAGTGATCGCTTCACGGGCTCCTGTCCTCGACTCGATGGTAGAACTCGGACAGGGGTCTGATCTGACGGTAGGCCTGCTGCTTGCCGCCCAGCTCGCGGAAGCGCGCTCCAAGAGACTCCACCTCGGGCTCATCGGGCAAGTAGTGGTACATGAACGCGAGCAAATGGGCGGCCGCCTCCAGCACCAGGGCCTTGGTTGCGCCATCCCTTTCGGCTGTGCCCAGCAGTCGCGTGATGGCTGACCCGGCCTGCTCCCGCAGCGTCTTCAGGCGACTCTGCTCGATTTGCTGCAGCCCGACCCGGTACTCGTCAGCCACTCGATCGGGCCGTAGCCAGGCGGCGTCCTTCAGCTTCTGCTCGGCGATGTCCAGGGAGGCGAGTTTCTCCAGCGGGTTCGCCGTCCGCGCCGCCCGCCGCAACTCGGACACCGCGATTTGCATCGTCTTCTTGTAGATGCGCTCCTCAGCCCAGCGGCGGAAGAAGCTCATTCCTCCCCTTCGGACTCCGTCTCGTCCTCGGAGTCAGTCCCGCTCTCGGGCTGCCCCAGGCAGAGGCACTTGATACCGCGCAACCTGCCCTTCTTCGTATCCTTCGAGGTCGGAGAGTCATTGAGGATGTCCTCTGCCGACATCCAGGCGGCGTGGCCGTCCAGATACCCGATGTTGCTGCCGCCCAGGTGCCGGGCGAAGCGCCTCCGCATCGGCGGGTCGATCCAGAACTGCTTCCGCGCCTCCGCCGAAAGCCCACATGTCTTCGTCGAGGGGCAATTCTCCCAATCCGCACCGCAGCCCCCGGCATCATCACCCATCCTGTTTCCCACCTTACATACATCCGGGTAGGCCAGCGCCACCGGCGAGGAGATTCTCTCCATCTGGCTGTCGCCGCAGACCACGAACCAGGCCGGGTCGGACACTTCCGCCCGGGTCAGCCCATAGGAGGCGGCGTAGCCGATGCCCTGGCGGAACGCGCCGGTGCCCTTGGGAGGATCACCGGGGACGGCCGTCCTCCCCTGCGCGACCGAGTCGGTGATGCTGCCACCCCAGCCGGAGGGCCAGGCGCCGGTGCAGGGACCCACGCCGGTTGTCTTCCCCCACTTCCCCTGGTTCTTCTTCAGGTAGCGCAGCCAGTCGGGACCGGGGACGATCCATAGCGCGCCCACGCCGATCCGAGCGCTCGCGCAGTCCCAGGAGGAGCGGTCCTTAATGTACTCGTCTAGGACCACCGGCCATCTCAAGTAGGGATTCGCGGAGGTGATCTGCTGGCAGTTGGCGATGTTGGACTCGAGTCCGGCGAAGTAGTCGCTGGCCGCCTGGCGCTCCTCCTTTGGTGGCAGTTTCCCATAGTCGTTCAGGTACATCTGAACGGCCCTGGCGATTTCCTTCACGTGGCCCAGGCACTGAGCGCGGTCGCCATCGGTGTCGTACATTCCAATTGCTTCGGCGATTCCGCGCAGCATCACTTGCGGATTGCCGAAAGCAGGGCCCACCCTCACCAGCAGGCCGGTCGCTATTCCAGCCAGCATCACCAATACACCGAGCAGGACCAGCGGACTCCGGCTTCTCCATCTCACGGCGCTGCGCATCGCAATCCCCCGGTACGACCGTAATGCCGACACTACGGCTTTCGACATGTGCCGCCCGAAGCCTGCCGCCGGCCAAAGCACGAGGCGCGGCCGGTGCGGCCGCGCCTCGAGATCTCGCTCAGAGGGGGTAGACTTCTCCCGCTCGCTTGCCCTACTGCACCACCTTCACCACGACGCCGGCGCCCACGGTGCGGCCGCCTTCCCGAATCGCAAACCGCAGCCCCTCTTCCATCGCAATCGGCTGGATCAGTTCCACTTCCATGGTCACGTTGTCCCCG
>Ga0315284_10009197_pt1 | contig 14088 bp, 13 predicted proteins | sample YL17G09_16_MG_FD_203696 | JGI IMG/M metagenome (GOLD analysis project Ga0315284, IMG submission 203696) | Sediment microbial communities from Yellowstone Lake, YNP, Wyoming, USA - YL17G09_16 | ecosystem: Environmental > Aquatic > Freshwater > Lake > Sediment | place: USA: Wyoming | collected... | reverse complement strand
AAAGTTTACACTACATATCTTTTTTCACAGCACTCAAGTATGAGACTGGTGAATAGGTCTAATTATCCCAGGCTAAAAATATTTGTTAAATAATTTCGAGCGGTGAAACTGCGGAACTTGGGCTAGATTCTGACCCCGATGGAATCGGGGTCAGAATGACAGAAAACTATTATCGGACAGCCTCAGACACTATTAGAGGGATTGCATCTCTGTAACTCAAACCCTGCCTGAAAAAGGAATGGAGACTCAGTCGCAGGAGGGTTTATTAAATACAAACAGCGGGTATTATTTGGCAATTGATAGTTGACAGTTGATATTTATGCTTGGCTACGTTGCCTGTCTCTGCCGTGTGGGGGCGCTCGTGCCCTTGATGTCGGACAGTGCGTAGCTCATGGTGTACAGGTGATGGTACAGACCGCCTTTCTCCAGCAGTTCTTGGTGACTGCCAATCTCGGCGATTTTGCCGCCCTCCATCACCACCACGCGGTTAGCGTCATGAATCGTAGATAGCCGGTGCGCAATGATCAGGGACGTGCGCCCCTGCGATAGCAGTTTCAACGCATTCTGGATTAGGATTTCCGTCTGGGTATCGATATTGGCGGTGGCTTCGTCCAGTATCAGGATGCGTGGGTTCGCCAGTATTGCCCGCGCGAAGCTGATTAGCTGGCGCTGCCCTATGCTAAGGTTACTGCCGCGTTCCTGCAACACGGTATCATAACCCTTTTCCAGCCGCATGATGAAGTCATGGGCGCCCACCGTTCTGGCGGCGGTAAACATTTCTTCGTCCGTCACGTTGGTGCGTCCGTAGGCAATGTTTTCTTTGACAGTGCCTGAGAAGAGGAAAGGTTCCTGCAGGACCATGCCGATCTGGCGGTGCAGTGATTCCTGTGTCACCTTGCGGATATCATAGCCATCGATGGTTATGGAGCCTTTGGTGGCGTCATAGAAACGGGAGACGAGCGCCACCATGGTGCTCTTGCCGGCGCCCGTGGAACCGACGAAGGCGATTGTCTCACCGGGCTGGATGTGCAGGTTGATATCATGGAGCACCTCCAGCCCTTTAAGATATTGGAAGTTGACGTTGTTAAAAACGATTTCGCCCTTAATCGGCGGCATTTCAACGGCATCAGGAGCGTCCACGATCTCCGGTTTGGTGTCCAGCACTTCGAAGATGCGCAGACCGCCAGCCGTGGCGCGCTGGATGTTGGTGTACTGCAAAGCCAGACTGCGTATCGGGTCGAAGAACCTCTGCGTGTACAGGATGAAACCCACCAGGCTACCTATGAGCAAACTGCCATTGATGACCATGGCGCCGCCAAAGATGATGAGAAGCACCGTGGCCGCGCCTACCAGCATCTCGACTACACCCTGAAGACCGGAAGCCAGCCGGGTGGCTTGCAGGTTGGCGTCCAGGTTGGATTCGTTCATGCTATCGAACCGCTGGAAGTTGACATTTTCGCGGGAGAGCGCCTGGATAACCCTGGCGCCGGAGATATTTTCCTGGAGGCTGGCATTGACCACTGAGATTGCCTGACGCACGCGGACAAAGGCATTGCGGGAATAGCGTGTGTAGAATACCAGCACCACCGCCAGTACGGGGAGCACCGCCATGCCGATGAACGTCAGTTGCACATTCATGGTGAAAAGAATGAAAATAATGAATCCCAGGCTCAAAAAGTCGGCCATAACCTCAAGGACGCCGGTGGTGATAACTTCCTGTAGCGCGGCCACATCATTCTGGACGCGGGACATGACACGGCCCACCTCGTTATGGTCAAAGAAACTTAATGAAAGTTTCTGGATGTGGGAGAACATCTGCATACGCAGGGTAAAGAGAATGCCCCGCCCGATGAATGCCAGCAAGTACTGCTGAAGGTAGAGGGCGCCCCAGTTGGTTACCCCGGCCACAACGAAACCGAGGACGATTAGATTGAGTGTCTGGATGGACTGGCTGATAACCCCGCCGGCAATGGCTTTGGCGGCTGTATTGATTGCCTGGGAGAACAGCCACGGCATCGCCAGCGATGAAAACGTCGAAAGCATCATGGCAAAGACAGCTATGCCGAACCGCAGTTTGTAGTCTTTCAGGTACTTTCCCAGACGCATCACCACGGTCTGGTCATAGACTTTGCCGTAGACTTCTTCATCAGAAAGCTGGGAAGCGCGGCTGAGCTGGCCCTGCATCCCCATGTGCATGCCGGGTGGATGCGCGCCCGGGCCGCCGAACATGCCGCCACCGCCGCCCATGCCGCCGCCGTACATTACAGTGTCACCTCTTTGCCGAGCGCTTCTTCCTGTGCGCGGAGCTGGAGTTCATAGATTTCCGGGTATATTTTGCCCTCGCGCAGCAACTGCTGGTGCGTGCCGCGTTCCGCGATTTTGCCGCGGTGGAGTACCAGGATCTGGTCCGCATCCTTGACCGTCTGCAACCTCTGGGCAATAACGAATGTCGTGCGCCCTTTCATAAGTTCGCGCAGGGCTTTCTGCAAGAGGAACTCGGTTTCCGTATCAACACTTGAAGTCGAATCGTCCAGGATCAGAATGCGCGGGTCGAGCAGGAGTGTGCGTGCGATGGCAAGCCTCTGCCGCTGGCCGCCGGAAAGAGTCACGCCGCGCTCTCCTACCCACGTATCGTAACCTTCGGGGAGCGTGGAAACAAACTCATGGAGTTGTGCGGTCTTAGCGGCGGTAATTATCCGGTCGGGAGTTGCCTCAACCGCCCCGTAGGCAATATTGTCCCTGATAGTCGCCGAAAACAGGAAGACGTCCTGCTGTACCATGCCAATATTGCGTCGCAGTGAAGCCAGGGTCACGTCGCGTATGTCCACGCCATCAATGGTAATCTTCCCTGAAGAGACGTCGTAAAAGCGCGGGATGAGATTGACAAGGGTGGTCTTGCCACTGCCCGTGGCCCCCAGGAGCGCCACCATTTCCCCGGGTTTCGCTTCGAGATTGACATTTTCCAGCACGTTCGCCGCCGGTTCGTAGGGGTTCATGCTGTCATACCGGAACGAGACGTTATCAAACCGTACCAGGCCTGTGACGCTGGTCATCGGTACTGCGCCGGGTTTCTCCCTGACGGCGGATTCCGTGTCCAGGATTTCAAAAATACGTTCGCCGGCTGAGATGCCGCGGGAGACCATGTTCACCATGAAACCGAGCATTCTTACCGGCATGGCGAGCATTGCCCCGTAAAAGTAGAACTGGGTCAGTCCGCCCACAGTCAACCGCCCGTGGATAATTTGATTGCCACCGAACCAGATAATCGCCGCGCTGGACAGGCCGAAGAGGAGTGTCATAATAGGCCCGCTGAAAGCCTGAATTTTGGCGGAAGCCAGCGTGTCATCGTATATTTTCAGCGCTTCTTTTTCGAACTTGGCGGTCTCGTACCTCTGGCGGGAGAAAACCTTGACCACCCGGATGCCGGAAAGCGCTTCCTGCAGGACGATGCTCATCAAAGCCATTTCTTGCTGGATGCGGAGCCAGATGGGGCGCAGTCTGGTGCCCATCTTGATGGCAATGAAAGCCACCGGCGGCAGGACGGCCATGGTTATCAGCGCCAGTTGCCAGTCCTGGGCCAACAGGATACCTGCGATGGTAAGGACAGTGGCGAGTACGTAAATAGTGCGCACCGAACCCATTGCCACAAACATCCGCACTGCCTCCACATCCTGCGTGGCGCGTGACATCAACTGCCCCGTCTGTGCCTTATCGTGGAAAGCGAAGCTCAGGCGCTGGATGCGGTCGTAAAGACTGTTGCGCAGGTCATAGGCGACCTTCTGGCCGATGAATTCGCTGAGGTAACCCTGGGCGAAGGCAAAAATGCCGCGCAGGATACTCGCCCCGATAATGGCCAGGCCCATCATGAGCAGGACGTGCGTATCGCGGGCGGTTACGCCCATATCGATAGCGCGCCGGAGGAAGTCGGGGATGGCCAGCGCCATCAGGGTGGAGAGTATCAGCAGTACGAAAGAAAGCGCCGCCCAGCCCCAGTATTTCTTCAGCAGGCCGAACAGCCGCCAAATTATCCGCATACATCCTATTATTGTCCTCGTTTGCGCAAAATGCAAGAACGCGTTTAGATAAAACGTCTCCAGGGTGTAAGCGGCGTGCGTCAACCCGGGTGAATACGTATCATACCAGTACTAAAATGAAGGTGGAAACTACTTGACATACTACTAGATATTGTGGTTTAATAACATCCCCGCTACCATATGTAGTCGTGGTGGCATTTCCCCGGAGTACGTAAAGTGAAGTGTCCGCATTGCGGTTATTTTGATTCTAAAGTCCTTGATTCGCGGGATACGGCGGATGGCATACGGCGGCGGCGCCAGTGCCTGAGCTGTAACGAGCGTTTCACCACTCACGAAAAAGCCCAGCAGACCACGCTTTTCGTTGTCAAAAAAGACAAGCGGCGCGAGCCTTTCCAGAAAGAAAAGGTGCTTAACGGCATCCGCAAAGCGTGTGAAAAGCGTCCTATCTCCGGGCATGACATCGAGAAGCTGGCGGATGAAATCGAGACCGAACTGCTGGCGCAGGGCCGGGCAGAGGTGCCGAGCACCGCCATCGGGGACATGGTAATGGAGAAGCTAAAGGCGCTTGACCATATTGCCTATATACGGTTTGCCAGCGTCTACCGTGACTTCGCGGACATCACCCGGCTCAAGCAGGAGGTAGACAGCCTGGCGGGCGTAAACCCGGCGGTAACTCGCGAAACCACGCCTTCAAAACAATTGCCGCTGCTGGCGGATGAAACGTTGAACACTGTGGGCAAAAAACTTCAGAAAAACGCCAATTAGACGGCACCTTTAGTAAGAAATAAGTGATACCGTTAGGAGGATAAAATGGGAATAGATGAGAAACAATTCGGAATCATTTGGAAGGCCATTGGCAAATGGAAGGAAAGGCTAGGGTTGTCAAATACTGACCTAGCGAACAAAATGAAAATTTCTCTATACGATGTTAGGATAGGATTGGGAAGGGGAGATGCATGGATTGCCTCGGATCATGTGCACAATTTGGTTGACGAGTTTGGATTGACAACGGCGAGACAACGCGGTCCGGAAGAGACATCCGATATACTTACGGACGAAGAGTGTATTGAAGCCCTTCTTAGGATTCTAGATAGAGAGTAAAAGGCTGTTGTGGAGGAGGCAGTCGATGTACTTTTTATATAGTTTCGATGCATCGAAACTCCGCCCGATAGAATGTTGGTGGGCATGAGCAGTTCAGATAACAAAAAAGCGATTCAAAATCAAGAATTAGCGATTCTCAGTACAGAACAGGCTACCAAACTTGCTATTGGGGGAGCCAAGAAGCTCGTCGACTTGTTAATTGCCCAAAGAGGACATGAGAAACCGCCGTTTTCGCCAGAAGAATTCGCAGGTTTGCAGGGTATCAGTAAAATTGTGGGAGCTGATCTTGGCAAGACGAGTGCTGTATTAATCAGGATTCGTGACGGTTACTTAATCAAGGTTAATCAAAACCATCATCTGGTCAGACGGAATTTTTCCTGTGCTCACGAAATAGGCCACATCATGCTGAAGGAGTTAAAACTCGAACATTATATTCAGAATATTGAGTATCGAACGTTCAATCCAGAAGGTGAGAAAAAAGCCCATGCAAGAATACGCGAGCGTCTCTGCGACGTCATTGCTACAGAACTCCTGATGCCAGAACGAATTTTCAGAGATCAAGCATCGGTCATGGCTTTTTCGATTGACGTTATTGAGCGTCTAGCTCGTATTTTTCAAGTTTCGGTTCAAGCTGCAGCAATTCGAATCGCAGAAGTCAGTGCGGAGCCATGCGTTGCACTACTGTGGCAGGTACGACCGAGAACAAAGACCAAGTCTCTAAAATTGGTATGGAGCGCGGGACCGGGCGTCAGGACGGTGAACAAGTTTCAATACACGTTAGTGAACCCAAACGCTCAATATACTTCTGCTGTACAAAGAGCCTATGAAAGCGCTGAAGTTACGGAATGTTATAGGCTTTTTCGGTGTGGAGTACAGACTTATCGTTTACGAATGGAATCCAAAGGTTTTGGTTATGACGAAAACAGATTCGTCATGTCGTTAGCGTTCGCACAGGTTTAGTAGAGAAAACAGAGATGACGGGAAGAGGCAGTCCTCCCCTGAACCAGTTGACCCGCAACCAGATTGCGCGCGCCACTTTTGCGGCTGCGGAAAAGATGGGCATCTCCGACCGCAAGCACATTGAAAGACTCACCCAGCAGGTCATAGAGCGCCTGGAACACAAACAGGACGAACTGGAGAAATCACGGATAAAACCCCTGCCCGGTATGGAAGGGCTGGTGTCAAAATCACCCCGGCGCGACAGGCACTTTACCAACGAGTCCGAAATCCTGGACATGGTGAAAGAGTTCCTGGATTCGGAAGACAAAGGCAAGACAGAGGTGCAGGCACCGATTAGGATAGTCAAGGACGAAAGAATGGAAAACGAAACAAGTTCTGAGATAAAGCTGACGGAAAATGCGCTCCGGGTGCTGGAAAAGCGTTACCTGAAAAAAGACAAGAACGGAGTGCCTGCCGAAACCCCGGAGCAGTTGTTCCGTCGCGTCGCCCGGGCAATTGCCTCCGCGGAGCTTATTTATGACGCCCGCGCGGATGTCCAGAAATGGGAAAACGATTTCTACCGTGCCATGGTGAGCCTGGACTTTCTGCCCAATTCGCCCACACTGATGAACGCCGGGCGGGAATTAGGGCAACTCTCGGCCTGCTTCGTTCTGCCCATTGAAGACTCCATGGAGTCCATCTTTGACGCGGTGAAATACACGGCGCTGATTCATAAGAGCGGCGGCGGCACGGGCTTTTCGTTTTCACGCCTGCGGCCGGAGAGCGACCGGGTAGGGTCGACGGGTGGGGTGGCGAGCGGGCCCGTTTCGTTCATGCGCGCCTTTGATACCGCCACTGATGTCATCAAGCAGGGCGGCATGCGGCGTGGGGCTAATATGGCAATCCTCAGTGTTGACCATCCGGACATTCTCAGGTTCATTCATGCCAAGAATGACCCCAATGTGCTCACGAATTTCAATATCTCGGTGGCGGTGACCGCGCAGTTCATGGAGGCGGTGAAGGAAAACCGCACGTACGAGCTTATCAACCCGCGCACACGGGAAGCGGTCAGAGAAGAGAACGCAAGGCAAGTGTTCGACAAAATCGTAGAAATGGCGTGGAAGACCGGCGACCCCGGCATTGTTTTCATCGACCGCATTAACAAGGAAAACCCCACGCCGCACCTGGGCAAGATTGAAAGCACCAATCCATGTGGCGAACAGCCCCTGCTTCCTTACGAGTCCTGCAACCTCGGGTCTATCAACCTGGCGCTGATGTTACGCAAAAACGGCGGCAAGTGCGTGGTTGACCATCCGAAGCTGGCACAGACCGTGAGGCTCGCGGTGCGCTTCCTAGATAACGTCATCGATGTCAATAAGTTCCCTCTCAAGGAAATCGAAGAAATGACGCGGAAGACGCGCAAGATAGGTCTCGGCGTAATGGGCTTCGCGGACATGCTGATGCAGTTGGGCGTGCCGTACAATTCGGAAGAAGCGCTGGGCGTGGCAGAGGATGTGATGGGTTTCATCCAGGCGGAAGCTACCAGGGCATCGGTGGAACTGGCGGCGGAGCGGGGCGTCTTCCCGGCCTTCAAGGGGAGCCGGTACGATGTTGCCAATGGCATCAGGGTCAGGAATGCCACCCGCACCACCATCGCGCCCACGGGCACGCTCTCCATACTGGCTGGCTGTTCCAGCGGCATCGAACCGCTCTTTGCGCTGACTTACGTACGGAATATTCTTGACGGCGCCCAGATGGTGGAGGTTAATCCGTACTTCGAGCAGGTGGCGAGGGCGCGCGGGTTCTATTCCGATGAACTGATGAAGAAGCTGGCCGGCGGTGCGCACCTGGGCGACATGAACGGCAATATCCCCGACGAAGTGAAGCGCGTATTTGTCACCGCGCATGAAATTAACCCGGAATGGCACGTGGAGATGCAGGCAATCTTCCAGAAGTTCACGGACAACGCCGTCTCCAAAACGGTGAATTTCCCGCAGTCCGCCAGCAAAGAGGATGTGTCCCATGTCTACATGCTCGCCTACCAGAAAGGATTGAAGGGCATTACCATTTACCGCGATAAGAGCCGTGAAAACCAGCCCATGAGTACGGGCCAGGGGGAAAAGACCGAAAAGAAGGCGGAAGCGCGTATCACCCCCCGCAAGCGGGCCAAGCGGACAACGGGTTTCACGGAGAGGGTGAATACCGGCTGTGGCGCGCTCTACGTGACGGTCAATTCTGATGAGACCGGGATGTTCGAGGTCTTCTCCGCGCTCGGCAAGGCGGGCGGCTGTGCCTCCGCTCAACTGGAGGCTATATGCCGTCTTATCTCCCTGGCGCTGAGGTCCGGGGTGGATGCACAGGCGGTGGTGAAGCAACTGCGTGGTATCCGCTGTCCGTCTCTTTCCTGGGAGGGCGGCAAATCGGTGCTTTCCTGCGCTGACGCCATTGCCAGCGTGCTGGAGCGGCATATCGGCGGGGAGACGGAAGAGCCGGTGGTCACGGCGGTAGCGGAACCGAAGCTCCAGACAAAGGGCGGCAAGCCGGAAGACTACGGGCTGGCGCGGAACATAGCCGGGCAGTGCCCGGACTGCGGCGGCCTGCTTGCCTACGAGGAAGGGTGCTACAAGTGCCCGCTCTGCGGGTATACGAAATGCTAGGGCAATGAATTGATGTCAGAGAAATATTGGATTTCTTGCGGCAAGCTAGAAAACTGGCGCATAGCCCTCAGAGACCAGATTTGGGGGCTCATTCCGAAGTTTCAGGGTAAGTGGAAATATCTGGAACAAGGAGACTGGCTGTTTTTCTACGTAACCGATCCCGTAAAGGGAGTTATCGGCATTGGGAAGGTGCAGGCGAAATTCAAACAGACCCGGCCTCTGTGGCCGGACGAGATTGCGCAAAACCAGGTTCTATATCCATTCCGTTTTGAATTCCGGCCTGATTATGTATTGCCAGAACCAGAATGGGTACCTAAGAAATTCAAGGTCTCTCTGCCCATAGGCTCCTATTCGGCTCTCAACATCCTTGACGACCAGAATATCATAGATTCGCTCGTAGGAGTGGCAAAAAGCCAATGGGGAGTCCAATTTGAAGAGCCGCGGTCTGCGTCCATTTCACTCCCTGAACCGGGAAAAGCAGATTCTGCACCTTCAGTAGAGTTGTCCCACGACAAAGTTAAGGACATGATTTTCGAAATAGGTAAAATACACAGGTACATAACGGACAAAGAGTACGTAATGAATTCCGACAGGTTGGATGTGGTTTGGAGACGAGTAGAAAAAAGTGTTCCTACGTACGCTTTCGAAATCCAGATAGGCGGAGACATATATCACGCTTTAGCAAAATTGAAACATGCTCATGACCTTTGGAATAGTAATATCTATTTGGTGTTAGATGAAAAACATCGAGAAAAAGCCGGGGAATTACTATCAGGAACTTTCCATGAAATAACTAATGTTCTGAAAATCATAAATCTTGAACAAGTACATGAACTTTACTTACTTCAGATAAACGATGTTAAAATGAGACAGCAAATGGGTTTGCCATAAGAGACTATAATGCCTAAGGAGGGCAGTAATGAGCATACGAGCGTACCGTGTAGTTGAAATTGTCTACGGTGAAGAACCTTCTTTCAATGTTTCGCACGAGCACGAGCTTACCGATTTTTTGGAAAGCGAGGCGTTGTTTTCTGATTCTTTGGGCTCCAATGGCAGCGGAATGTTTGACATTCCCGTCACAGTCCTTCGCAAAGCGATAAGAAAGGCTAAGGAATTGAACTTGAGTGCCGAAACGGTCGAACTTCTACGTAAGGATATTGAATCCACCAAGGTGAACAAAGATGAAGCGGTAACTTACTGTTGTTTCTGAATAATGGATTTAAATACGGTCGGGAGGTGATTTTTGGACAGGTCGGATAGAGTCATGATTTTCATCGATGGGAGCAATCTCTACCACTCGCTGAAGAACAATTTTCAGCGCACTGACATAGACATGGGCAAGTTCTGCGCCAGATTGCTGGAAACGCGGCGCCTTATCCGCATCTACTACTACAACGCTATCGTCGGCATGAAGCAGGAGCCGGAACGCTACCGCAGTCAGCAGACATTTTTCAATAGCGTCCAGCAGGTGCCGTATCTGGAAATGCGGCTGGGGCGGCTGGTATACACACCGGCCTGGCCCAATGTGCCTCCCTACGAAAAAGGCATTGACATTATGCTCACCACTGACCTGCTCACCCACAGCTTCAAGGGAAATTACGACGTGGCGATTCTCGTGGCGGGTGACAGTGATTACGTGGGCGCTATCCAGCAGGTCAAGAACAACGGGCAGAACATGGAGGTGGTGCTCTTCGGGCGGCAGACAACATCACGTCCGTTGAGAGAAGTGGCTGACCGGGTTGTAGATATTGATGGGCGGTATCTGCGGGGATGCTGGAAAGCCGGTGTCCCTAGTCAGTCACACCAACGACGAATGCCACCGCGTAGTCCTCAGAATGTGATAGACTCACCGCCAAATCCACAATAGCCAGGTCGCGGGCGGCCGCCTGTGCTTTGCCGTGGAGAAAGACGGCGGGCTTGCCGCTCGTCTCCGCCAGCACCTCGATGTCCTGCCAGCTTATGCCGCGGTCGCAGGCGCCGAGCGATTTCAGCACCGCTTCTTTTGCCGCAAACCGGGCGGCCAGTGAAGAGTCTTTCCGGCGGTAGAGATTCAGTTCGGACGGGGTGAAAACACGCGCCAGGAAGGTCTCTCCCCAGCGTTCGATGACCTTGCTGATGCGGTCGATTTCGATAATGTCAACTCCGATATGCTGCACTGCGGCGTCACCTCATTTGACAACGAGTTTGGCTGTCTTCCCTTCGACGTTGATGGAGTAGGTGCCCGCCTTATCCGGCTGGATGATGAAGAGGACTATCTGGCGCTGGTCGCGCGTCAGTTCGACCTGCTTGGTCTGCACTATTTCACCGTTTACCTTCAGCCTGACATCGGACTGTCCTTTAACGGTCCCGTTATTAACCATTTCCGCGGCGATGTTTACCGTCTGATTGACCCTGGCTTCCAGCGGCGTGACAGTCAGTGAATCTACCACGATACTGGCGGGCGCGTATGGCGGGTCGGTGACGAGCTTTGCGACCACGTCGTACCAGGAGTAGTCGACCGTGTAAATATCGCGGGTATCAGCCAGGCGGATGTAGTATGCCTGCGCGCTCGGGGTCTGGTCAGCCACTTCAATGTCATAGACCTTATTGTCATTGAGGGTCAACTGGATGGAAATGGAGGGCGTATTGAAACCGCATTCCTTCAGGTTGGCATCTGTGGCGTTCTCGAATAGCAATCTTTCCGCCCCGGGGCCGCTGAGAATCAGGGGAATACCGCCGCCCCAGCGCGTCATGTCGACTTTGGAACCGTTGGGCTCATCAAAGTAGAAGTAGCGGTCGTCGTGTTTGACGAAGCTCTGGCTCGGGCTCTGGCTCAGTTTGGGGAGAGTGAGTGTAATCTTCTGCAGGGCTTCCATATCGAAGTCCCAAACGAAGGGACGCGGCTCCTGCGGAGTGGTGGGAGTGCTCTTAGGAATTGCAAAATAGACCACAGCGACAACAGCCAGCACAAGTGCGAGTCCAATGATTGCTCGAAGTTTCAAGGACTATCTCCCCCTCTACTTCCGCCTCTGCCACCAGACCGCGATGCCAATCGCCAGCACAATGGCGGGGAGCAGACCGATGCTGGAGATATTCAGGAACCTGGCTTTTTCCGGGGTCAGGATGAGGCGGCGTGTCTGTAGCACTTTACGGTCAATTGAGATAAGCTCTTTGCCGGCGGTGAGATAATTCACCAGGGTCAGGAAGAAGGTGCTGTTATCCCCGTTTACGAAGTGCTTGTTGGTGGCAAAATCAGAATCGCCGATAATCACAATCGAAGGGGCGTCATAATATTTGCCGCTCCCGGTTGTAGTCCCATCCTGGTTCTGGGTCTGGATTTCTGCTTGCGTTATTAATGCACCCATGACTATGCCACTACCCGGGCTTTTGAAATCCGTGCCTTCGTCGTATTTGGGATTAGTCTGCGGGGTATAGTCTTTTTCCATCCAGGCGTCCTTGGATGTGTATACCAGCGGCACGATTGACACCTCTTTTGGCGCACTTGGGGTGGGCAATAACGCGGTGACACCCGGGAAATAGACGGTGTTCAATTGCAGGTAATCACGGGTCCTGGGCACCGTCGGGCTGTCCTTGCTGGGCGCGGTATAAGATGACGGGTCGATAACGGTGCCCTGCATGACAGCGATGCCCCAGGGAGCCATCAGCCTGGCAATATCATCAGTCGAGCCGGGGTCGGTCAGGAACATGACACTGCCCAGGTTGTTCAGGTAATCTGCGATTATCTGCCGTTCGCCATCCGTCATGGGGTTGCGCGGCCCGGCGATAATCAGCGCGGCGCAGTCTTTCGGGATGGCCGGCGTGGCTACCAGGTCAAGGAAGTCCACCTGGTAGAGGTTGTCCAGAAGCCCGTTGCGCACGTCACTGTAGCCGGGGGAATCGGTATCCAGCGGGCTGGCTTCCCCATGACCCGTGAGAAAATACACCTTCCTCTGCACCTGTCCGGTCACTTCCAGGATGGCGCTGGTAAATGAGTGCTCTGCCTCGGAGATAATCATCGAGGGTGTGACCAGGCGTACGCCTTTTTGGGTCAGAAAGACAACCGTCTGATACTCCTGGATGCCGTACTTCCTGGCCTGTTCCGGGTGCTCGTCAGGGTCGATTCGGCTGATAATGAGCTTGGAGGTGTAGGTCTGGTACTCGGCCAGCAGACTGGCCGCGTAAGCCCCCGCGCCATACTGGTCGTTCGGGACGAAGAAGCAAATCACGTCCACGGGCTGGTCAAGCTTTGTCAGCACATCCTTTGTCTGGCTGGTGAGGGTGAATTTGGATAATCCCGTGAAGTCAAAGCGGTGATATTTCCATACGCCGATGGCATTTGTCAGGAGAATAATGCCGGCGAAGACGGAGACGAGAATGGTAGTGCTGGTGCTGAACTTGCCCCGTTTGCTGGTGATGGCGCCGCGGACACGGCGGAATTCTATTATGGCCGCCCCGGCAATGAGTATAATCCCCAGCCCGATTATCCCCAGCGCAATGTAGCCCAGGCCGGGCAGGACAAGCATGAGGATAAGGCCGGTAATCAGGGCAACAACACCCATGATGGCAAAAACGGCAATCTGCATCAGCTCCACCTGCCCTGTTCAATGGAGCGAATGGATAGGTAAAGGAAGAGGACGGTCACACTCAAATAGTAGATTACGTCGCGCGTATCTATCACCCCGATGGTGAAAGCCGGGAAATGCCCGGAAAGGGATACGTAGTTGAGGACGTTTTTCAATGCCTCCGGGGCGCTTGCAGATACCGTGCCGAGGAACCACAACCCGAAGAGGAGGCCGCCGGAGACCACGGCGGAAATAATCTGGTTTGAACTGAGTGAAGAAGCGAAAATCCCCACCGCCAGCGCCGAACTGCCAAGCAAAATCATGCCCAGGTAGCTGGTCACGATGGGCCCCATATCAGGGTCGCCGAAAATAAGAAGCAGGAGCGGGTAGTAGAGTGTCAGCGCCAGCATGGCAAGGAGGACACCCATGCTACCCATGAATTTGCCCAGAATTACCTCCGAGTCTTTCACCGGGGATGTGAGCAGGAGTTCCCAGGTGCCCAGTTTCTTTTCCTCCGAAAGGAGACGCATGGTCATTACGGCGGCGAAGAGCAAAAGGAACATACTGCCGTACTGAACGAATCCCGTGATACTCGTGTCATTGTAGTTATTGCTGGTCAGGTAATAGACAAAGAAAACCCCGGTAAGCACCAGGAAGATGCACGTCACAATGTACGCCATGGGAGAGGTGAGATAGGAGCGGAATTCCTTGGAGGCAATGAGCCATGTGTTTCTCACCGTTTCGCCTCTTCTTTCGTCGTCAATTGCAGGAATATTTCTTCCAGGGTCATTTCCACCGATTCGGCGGAGAGCAATT
>Ga0315284_10009196_pt1 | contig 14089 bp, 23 predicted proteins | sample YL17G09_16_MG_FD_203696 | JGI IMG/M metagenome (GOLD analysis project Ga0315284, IMG submission 203696) | Sediment microbial communities from Yellowstone Lake, YNP, Wyoming, USA - YL17G09_16 | ecosystem: Environmental > Aquatic > Freshwater > Lake > Sediment | place: USA: Wyoming | collected... | reverse complement strand
CCCCCTCTTCCCGCCTATGCTACTGTAGCACAAATGGCAGATTGCAATTGCCTCAAGAGCAATCCGGTGTGAGTTCGAATCTCACCAGTAGCACAGCCTCCCAACAATGAGGGCTGTACGTCACTAACTTGGAGAATAATTTATGCGTATTTGTATTTATTGTGGAAAAGAATCTGTATCTAATATTCATGGGGTTTCTACTTGTCCTGGTTGCATTAAAAAGAATAAGTTGGAATATATGAAAGAATATAGATTAACACATAAAGATAACAGTTCTTTAAGAACAAAGAAGTGGAGAGTATCTGAGAAGGGAAAAAAATACATAGAGTCTGATAGGTGTAAAGAAGTAAGTAGAAGGTATATGCTATCAGGAAAAGGAAAAGTAATGATTTGCAGGAGAGATGCAAAGAGAAGAGGAAACCTATTACAAACTGAGTGTTCTTTAACTTCAGAAGAATGGGAGAGCGTATTAGAAGCACATAACTATAGATGCAATTATTGTGGAATAAAAACAGAATTAACAGTAGATCATATTATTCCTATTTCAAAAGGAGGAAAGCACAATAAAGAAAATGTTACTCCTTCCTGCAGAAGCTGTAATTCATCTAAAGGAGATCGGCTTATTGTATCAGATGGATACCAAATGTGGAATAAAACTTGTCCTATATGTCTTGAGAACACTATCCAAGTAGTAAGACCAGGAAAAGTTCAATGTATTAATTGTAGTTAATAATGTGGGAGCGTTATAGTCGCTATACGACCTTAATAGGTACGAGAGGAGAACAGGTGAAACCCCGTCCCCACTTCATATGACTTGTTAGTTCAACGGTAGAACATCTGCCTGTCACGCAGAAGGTCACGGGATCAGCACCCGTACAGGTCGCCTTATAAGCAAGTAGTTCTCTAGGTAGTGTGCGGCGACACCGATACAGAGTCGGGTATCCCTGAGGGCATAAGAGATAGGCACTGAAAACCAGCAACTCTCTTGCTTATATATGCCGAAGAAGTTCATGTGGCAGAACGCTTTCTTGGTAAGAAAGATGTTGTGAGTTCAACTCTCACCTTTGGCTCTAGTGGGTTAAGCGGTTGGCTCATACCCGAAGCGCACCCACGCTATCCTAGCATGGCACGACAGGTCAAGGCAACATTCTTATAAAGTGTGATATGTAGGTCCGAATCCTACTGCTAGGACTTGACTTTATTTACAATTAGTGCTATTATGATGTAGATAAGAATGATTATATATACCATATCCACCTCCTATATTAAGTATAACATAGAGACTCATGGGTATGGTATAGGGAAAATATAGTATCTTTGAGACCGTAGCTCAACAGACGGAGCAGTAGCCTTCTAAGCTAATGGTTGAGGGTGCAAATCCCTCCGGTCCCACTAAGCATCGGCTGTGAAACTGGACAAATCCAGTCATTGTAGTGTAACCCATTACAGGATAAGGTAAGCCGAGCAGTATAGTGTAAGCTGATATGTAGAGGATTAGTGAAGTGGTATTCATAGATGGCTCTGAACCATTTGACAGGGGTTCGATTCCCTTATCCTCCGCCTATGGAGTAGTGGCATAACGGTAGTGCAGAGGTTTGCTAAACCTTCCATCCCTAAAAAGGTGTCCGAGTTCGAGTCTCGGCTTCTCCGCTCTTGACAAATAAATAGTAAGGTTGTATAATATGGTTGCTTAGTTCAATGGCAGAACACGGAGTACAATATGGATAGTGTAGAAAGTAAAACTTGTGGACATTGCAAAGAAGAAAAAAGCATTGATAAGTTTAAGACGACACCACAAAGAAAGGCAAAAACTGGGCCTTTAGGCTAGAGGTAAACTATCTGTCTCCAAAACAGATGTCGCTGTCTCGAAAACAGCAAGACCCGCCTTAAATGACTCCTTACCCGTCCGGCTGATGGGGTTCCTCTGCAAAAGGAAATAGGAGGGATCAGCACCCTCAGGAGTCTCATGCCCGACTCGTATAACGGTCAGTACACTTCTCCTACACAGAAGGAATCAGCGTTCGAGCCGCTGGTCGGGTACTTATGGGCTTATAACACAAAGGACAAGTGTAGCAGACTCTTAATCTGCTAATCTGGGTTCGAGTCCCAGTAGGCTCACTAAATGTGTCTGTAGCTGAGACGGATTAGCGTCTGCCCGAAGAGCAGAAAAGACTGGCTCGATACCAGTCGGACACACTCGGTTCAAACATTAGTGAAAGGATAGCGTATGAAAAATATTGAGATGGAAATAGAACGTGTAAATGGAGGCTATGTAGTTACTTCTTGGGGTTATGGTGGAAAACAAAGAATAGTCTTTACCGACTTTGTAGAACTTCTTAAGTTTGTAGTAAAGATATTTGATGGAGGAGTAGAGATTGAGTGGAAGGAGTAAGTATGCACATGTCCCGTTCTTGGGCTATGCCAAACCATAATACCTTTGAGATAAAGCCCATCAAAGAATTTGTACGCAGGTATTTAACTGATAGCATCTTTAGCGTAGATCCATTTGCTAGAAATAGTAGGTTAGCTACTGCAACTAATGACCTAAATCCAGAAACCTCTGCTGATCATCACTTGACCGCCAGAGATTTTCTTGCTTTATTGAGGGATAACAAGGTCAAACCAGATCTTGTTATCTTTGACCCACCATATAGTATAGGTCAGATAAAGCAGTGCTATGAGGATTTCGGCTTACCGTTCGGACAGAAAGAGGCACAGTATATGCCCTCTTGGAAAGAAGAACGTGATATAATAAAGGAGATAATAGATGTTAATGGCGTGGTTTTGTCTTTTGGTTGGAATAGCAACTGTATGGGCAAGAAAAGAGGGTTTGATATAATAGAAATATTGTTAGTCAGTCATGGCGGCCCACATAACGATACTATTTGTGTGGCTGAAAAGAAAATAGCTGGCGGGGAAAATGCTGGATTAGTATAATGGTATTACAATTCCCCTGTAACGAATTAATAACAGTTCGATTCTGTTATCTAGCTCCATAAAGAAAGGAAGGATAAATGATTCTATTCATACTTCAAAACGCCTATAGGTCTGCTAAGTACCAGTTCAGGAATGAGGATGAATGGCACGAAGATTTGTTCCGTTCCCATACTGGCAGGAGACTAAAGGAAATGGTTCCTGATGGTGTCCAGTTTTGTGTAGTAAATTCTACAGATAAGATTGGTGATAGTGCAGATTCTTTATATTTTGCAGATCCATTCCACATAGAGTGTATGCTTAATGGCATTAAACCAGACCTAGTTGTTGCTTGCGGCAAAATAGCACAAGCTGGCTGCAGAGAACTAGGCATAGATTTTATCTCTGCTCCTCATCCAGCATGGAGAGCCCTATCAAAGAAAGATACTGAGAGGATACGAAATGAAATTAAAATGTCCTGTATGTAATGGTTGTTTTGATTATGTTTGGATAGGATTCCAAAGATTCTTTAACTGTGATTTTTGTAAAGCTACTTATAATACAGTAGGAGAATCTATGAAAAGAGTAAAGGATATTACACTAAAACTTAATGTAAATGGAAATGAGGTTGTAGACAAGGTGACATATTATGAGAAAGGAACTTAACAGAGGATATTTTAGGTTGGCTAGAAATATAAGCAGGTTTAGTGACTGTGCTTTTTGTCTGGGTGCTGTTATTTCTAAGAAGACCCCAATATCGGTAGGGTTTAATATAATTAGAACTCACCCAAAGTATTCAAATCCATCTACCATGAACACAGTTAGTATTCATGCAGAAATGATGGCATTGTATGGCTCTGGAGAAGATATAAGAGGCTATGATATTTATATCTACAGGGAGACCTCCGATGGTATTCCAGCCCTTGCATTTCCTTGTGAGTCGTGCTATAATACACTAAAGAAGTGTGGCATAAAGAAAATATACTATACTATAGGAGAACCCCCATACTGGAAATGTGAGAAATTATGAGACTCGATAAGGCAAGTAGCAGAGATAACAAACTAAAGAAAAGAAAGAGTGGTCATCGTGAAGATGGCAGAAGCGTATTCACTATCAAGAGGCTACAAAAAGAAAGAGCCCTGCAGATAGAGCAGGAACGTAAAAGAAAAGAAGCTGTTCTTGTAGGAGATGAGTAATGACAGTAAGAAAAGTTGGAAGCAAATACGTTGTATACTCTAAGGAAGGTAAAAGACTTTCTAAGCCCACCACCAAAGCAAAAGCTACAAAGAGGCTAAGAGAGATAGAATATTTTAAGCATAATAAGTAGTGTAAGAAAGGATGGAGGATGGAAACTCTTCTTGAAAAGGTTATAGGATTAGATTACAGCATAGTTGGTAATGGAGATAGATGGAAGTTCACAGAAGAACATTCATCTCTAGTTCTTGACCTGGAGAAGCAGCACTGGTTCTGGAATAGTAGGGACCTGCATGGAAACCCACTGGAATACCTTACTATTGTAAGGGGCATGACAGAACAACAGGCCAAAGATCTGGTAAAGGACCTTAAGTACGTACAGGGAAAAGAACTAGCCCCTCCTGGTAAGAAAGAAGTAGTAGTACAAAACGATAAGTTAGTGGAAGTATTTTGGAAGAACGGAGAAACCGACAGAGGTTATTGGTATAGAAGAGGTCTTACAGACAAGACAATAAATACATATAAGTTAGGTAAGTATGACGGCTTTTGGACTCTGCCTATATTTATGGAAGGAAAGTTCATGAACTTTCAGTGTAGGACAGATACGCCAGAAAAGAAAATTAGACCCTGGTACAGGGGCGTAGGACCTCTTCTGTTTAATTCATCCATACTTCCCTTTGTATCCACAGTGTATATTACAGAAGGGCCTGTGGATGCTATGATACTAAATCAGAATGGATTTCCCGCAGTTAGCCATACCGGAGGTTCTTCCGGTTGGAATAATAACTGGTTCCCTTATTTTAGGGGACAACGGGAAATTTTCTATGTTGCTGATAATGACTTGGCGGGGTATAATGCAGTAAGTAAGGTAGCAAAAAGTTTAGGAGAATACAGGGTAAAGGTAGTATCCTTCTTGGACTTCCCACTAAGATATGACTCGGTAGATTTCTTCCGTGATGGAGGAACTATTGAAAAATTCAAAGAACTGGTAAATAAAGCCAGCCAAAGTTTTATGGTAAAGGAGCTATGTGAATACATTAAACGAAAATACCCTGAAGAAGATACGAATGGCTAAGTTCTGCCCACGTTGCGGTAGTGCTAATATAGAACATACAGGCTTGCCATATTATGTGTTTAGAGAGCATATAACCTGTCATTTCTGCAAGATGTATTTTGAGATACAGAGAGATCAGCATAATGATCTTCCTTATAATCAGAGAGGAGAGTAATATGAATATAGCCTTTGATATGGACGGCGTACTTTATCCCTGGCACGATGCAGTGTATACATATCTAAGAGTAGAGAGAGAGGATGAGATACCAGAATTTAATCTACTTTGGAAAGACCCATATAAATATGTTAGGAAAGAAAGGTGGGATTTTATAGCCACTATTCCCCTTCTATACTCAACCATACTCCCCAAAAAAGAGATATTAGCTATGCTAAAGAAACTAGATGTGGAGAATAATACTCTGTACTATGTGACAAGTAGAGACAAAGACCTAGAAAGAGTAACCAAAAAGTATTTAGATGATTATTCCTTTCCACAAAGTTTCAACCTGATGCACACTAAAGATAAAGAAAGGATAATAAGAAATTGGGAGATAGATGCAATAGTAGAAGATCAGGCGTCCAACCTTGAAAAATTTTCTGGTCTTTGTAAGACCATAGGGATTGAACATCCATGGAACGAGGAGAAGAGAGGTTATCTGGAGTCTCTTGGTGTGCTATTTATTCCCTCTGCTGAGTTTGTGGGGGAAATTCTGTGTTAGTATGCTTTCACTGCGGAAAAGAAATATCCATGAAAAATAATGAGCATCATATGGTAGCTATAGATAATCCATATATAAACTTATTCTTCTGTAGTCCTGAATGTTGGCTAACAGTTAATCCAGACCTAGAACAATATCTTGTAGAAAATACAGAAAAGGTGTATACTTATATGAGAAAATCAAAAGAAAAAGGAAAATAATGGCAGATAATGACGAAAAACCGAATGTATGGTATGAGCATGGCATCAAGCATGTAGTACCTAATAAGAAGAAGCTGAAAAATCTTAAGCAGAATAGGGACCTGACCGATGAGGAGTTTGAATTAGCCTACGAAGAGAAGTACCTGAGCATAGAGCAATCAGCCAACTTTGAAAAAAGAATTATCGAGAAACTTCAGGAGTTTGAAACAGAGTATGACCTATCGGATATGAAAGTAAACGATAGGGCATCTTTAAGAGCCCTGGTTCAGGCGGTAATAGCACTAGAGGACTATGAGCAAGTTTTATTCCAACTGAGGTCAGGCAAAGAAGGTATAAATGCGGATAACGTCTATATCTTTGAGAAGGTAAATAAGGTTCTATCCGACCTGCGTGAGGATATAAATAAGTTACAGGCCGAATTAAAGATTTCCAGGAAAAGTAGGAAGTCAGATTCAGATGCATCTTTTATAGACTATCTGGAGAGCATGAAGGTAAAAGCAAAAAAGTTCTATGAGTCAAAGATGTCATATCTTTATTGCCCTAAGTGTAAAACCCTTTTGGGAACTCTCTGGTCTCTTTATCCAGAGGATAAAAGAAATAAGATAAGACTGGTCTGTTGTCGTGAGTTAGATGATGGTATAGTTTGTGATGGAGAAGTAGTTATAGGAACAAAAGAACTACTGGCCAATAGAGGTCACAGCGAAGAAAACCTAGTGCCTATAAGGATGGAATAATGCCAGATACTTTAGCAGTTTTATTTACATATGATAGATATGAGCTACTTAAGGATTCTCTTAAGACCATGTTTAGTTCTCCCGGCCTTCCCCTTAGACTATGGGTAGTGGATAACGGCTCTATCTTTGAGAATAAGAGCACCAACGGGATAAAACAATTAGACCTTATTATAGATTATTATAAACAAGGGAAGATAGAAAGCGTGATACTTAATCATAAAAATTTTGGGTGCAACCACGCCGTAAATCAGTTGATGGCACAGGCTAAACTAACCTCTATAAACCCACCAATATCCACACCAGACTTTATATTCCAAACCAACGATGATATGATATATGAGGATAACTGGTTACTGGAAACCTACAATACCTATATGGCATTGGAAGCCCCAGAGAAAGTTACCATAGTCTCACCCTTTCACTGTAAGCATTTAAATGGTCATATATCTCTTGGCATGGATACCATAAAGACTACAGAAATAAACGGCACTAAATATGAGATAAAAAAGAATGTATCTGGTAACACATGGTTTATGCGTGGTTCTACCTGGATACATTTTTTTGATTGGTGGCCTGTGAATGACCCTACCGAAGGTGGAGATTGGGAGAAACTATACAAGAATTCTAACATGAATTTCTTTTGTGCTGTAACTCCAAAGGAAATGGTACACCATGCACCAGAGTCACAGGGCACTGGAAAGTTCAATAGGTTAGGACACTGGTAATATGAATATAGAAAAAGCTAGGTTAATTGGTGGCTGGCTTCCAGACATTGAATTGGAATGGTTAGCCAGTACAGCAGAAAAAAGCCATGCTATCCTTGAACTAGGCTCTTTCTTGGGAAGATCTACGAGAGCCCTGTGTGATAATACTAGGGGAGCTGTTGTAACAGTGGATTTATGGGAACAAACAGATGGAGGTCTTATAGCTGATTTTCCAACAGTAGAAAATCAATTCATAGAAAATCTAAAAGACCACTTTATGACTCATAAGTTATTTTATTATAAATGTACCACCGATAGAGCAATAGATATACTGAGAAAAGATTGCAGGAAGTTTGATTTTATCTTCATAGATGCTGACCACAGATATGAACAGGTAAAGAAGGATATTCTTGGTTGTCGGGAGTTACTAACGGATGGTGGAATAATCAGCGGTCATGATTATAATTGGGAAGGAGTTAAGAAAGCAGTGGATGAAATTTTTCCTACGTTTAATTTACATAATTATATATGGTGGGCACAATGAGTAATATACTTCTAACAGGAGCAGGTGGTTACTTGGGAGCAGTACTTCAGCAAGTAAATTTTCCACTGAGGCACACAATCTACCCTCTTGATCTAGGGATATTTACCAGTCCTTTTCCATATCCATATAACAAGATAGATTTAAAGACAGGAACATTTAAGCGAATTATGTTCCCAGAAGATGCCAGTATAGATACCGTAGTTCATCTAGCTGGTATTTCCAACGACCCCTCTGGAGAGATAGACCCGGCCTTTACCCGTAGAAATAACATAGATGCCTCTAAGAGGCTCATAGACTTTGCACTAGCCGCAGGAGTAAAAAAGTTTATTTTTGCCAGTTCTGCCAGTGTATATGGTGAGAATGATGCCCTAGTTACTGAAGAGAGCCCACTAAATCCTAAGACACATTATGCAGAATCTAAAGCAGTGGTTGAAGAATATTTACTTGGGGTAAAAGAACTTAATCCAACCATATTTAGATTTGGTACGTTATTTGGTGTCTCACCTAAGATGAGGTTTGATATAGCAATTAATCTTATGGTAAAGGATGGACTAACTACTAAAAAAATAAATGTATATGGTGGTGGGGAACAGTATAGGCCTTTTCTTCACGTTGAGGATGCTGCCGCAGCCCTATTGTTAATTGCAGGACAAATGCCAACCTCAGTATATTTCTCAGGACAAATATATAATCTATGCTCTTCTAACATAAGGATAGGTTCTTTGGCAGAAGTAGTAGCAAACCTAACAGAGTCAGAAGTTATTTTCAATCCATATGATCATCCAGATATTAGGAACTATAGGATGGATTGCAGTAAGTTTCTAAACCGTTTTGGGATGGAGTTTACTAGCATAGTTAGTGGTGTACTATCCCTGAAAAAATGGGTAGAATATAACACGCTTGTATTAGATAATAGAGACTATTATACTATTGAGGCGTGGAAGGAGTATATGAAACATGAAAGTACCATTCTCTAAACCAAAAATAACAGATGAGGAAATATCGTGCGTAGTAGAAACCCTCTTAAGTGGGTGGCTTACCATAGGTCCAAAGGTCAAGGAATTTGAGACAGCACTATCAAAATACACTGGTTCTAAGAATACAGTTGCCTTAGATTCTTGTACATCAGCTCTTACCTTATCTGCTGTCGGGATTAAGGTAAAAAAGAAAAAGGCAGTTATACCTGCCCTAACTTTTATAGCCACAGCTAACTCTTTCTATCATGCTGGCTATGATATAGAATTTTGTGATGTAGGTATGGATGGAAACATAGACCCAAATTGTTTGCATGATGGTAATGATGTGGTGGTTCCAGTGCATTTTGCAGGACAGGTTTGTGATATAAAAAGAATAGCAATAAAAACAATCTCACTTATAGAGGATGCTGCCCACGCCATAGGTGCTACTTATGATGATGTTCATGTAGGTCTGTCATTATATTCAGATGGGGCTTGCTTTAGTTTCTATCCTACAAAGAACATGACCACCATAGAGGGTGGTGCATTTATTTCCAGACATGCACAGCTCACTGAGTTTGTTAGGAAACTATCTTTGCATGGTTTAGATTCATCTCATATAAATAGGTACGAAAGGTCAAGTATTGCAAAACCTACAGTAGCATTTCCAGGATTTAAAGCCAATATGACTGATGTAGAGGCGTCTATCGGCATAGTTCAACTCAGTAAACTGAACTCTTTTATTACTAGGAGGAAAGAATTAGTTAGAAATTATTTTAGTGAGTTGGGTAACGAGATACATCCCCTGGCCCTAAATGGAAGAGATCATGTATGGCATATGTTTATTATTTTGGTAGATAACAGAGATGAATTTGTAACCAAACTGAGAGAAAAAAAGATATATGCAGGTATACACTATTCCCCTATTATACCTGCCCATCCATTCTACTCAGTTCTTACTGGCTATAGAAGGGGACAGTTTCCAATAGCAGAGTATATAGCAGACCATTGTGTTAGCCTACCACTATTCAATGGCATGACAGATGATGAACAGGATTATGTTATAAGGAATGTAAAGAAGTTACTATGAAAATTTATGCAGAGGTTTTACCAACCACGCTAGGTAGGGTTGTATATAGAATAAATAAAAATTTAAAGCAATTCGCACCCCCTTGGGCAGAGTTTACAAAAGACCCAACACAAGCGGATGTTCAGATACTAGATGTTATTGGTAAGGGGAGTCTGGAATTTATAAAGAATGATAATTTGATAATGTTCCAGCATTGTTACCTTACTACGGAAACATCAGACCCTGCCTTTTGGTATCCAATATTCAGTAGTGCTAAGTTGGTAGCTTCTTATATAGACATACCTAAACTACTTGGAAGAGAAGATTTCAACTTCCTAAGAACTCCCTGGGGCGTAGACCCAAATTCATTCTTTTCTCTTGGACCAGTACATAAACACTTTGATGTACTTTCAACAGGCTATGTATCAAGTACCGAGAGCATACAAGAGGCGTATAATGCTGTGGTTAGACTTGGGGGACAGATGGTAAATATAGGTCATAATTTTAAGTTCGGAAGAGGGTTTTCTCATGCAGAGAACATATCAGACGCAGAACTTAGGAAACTGTATGAAAGGTCTAGATATGTTATAGGTCTTAGAAAGATGGAGGGGTATGAACTCCCCATCCTAGAGGGTTTACTATGTGGAACAAGAGGAATTTGCTATAACTCTGACCACTATACACATTGGTTTGGTGACCTGGTAGAATACATTGAAGAAGATCCATTGTCTTTGTGTGGAGTAGAATATTCTAAGGTAGTGGAAGATCAGATATATAACATAATATCAGAACCATACAGAGAAGTAACCAAAGAAGAAAAGGAATTAGTAATTAATAAATTCTCTTGGGAAAATATTTACAAGAGAATTTGGAAGGAGCTGGAAAAAATCCTATGATAATCTATAAAGAATGGGACTCTAAAATACTTGGAAAAAGGGTGGGAGAGGTTGATATTGAGTCTGGAAATCTAATAGAAGGTTTACAAGAATATGATTATGTTACAGTTAAAATACCAACCTACTCAATAGATGTTATACGCATGTTAGAGGATGATGGTTTTAGAGTATGTAATACCCTCTTGACGTTTAGGAGAAAGCCGGCCCATCAGATTGTATCTCCAGAAATAGTAATAAGACTTGCCACTAAGAACGATACCAAAGAATTACAGGAGATAGGAAGAAATGCTTTTTATCTGGATAGATACCATACCGACCCATATCTAACAAGAAAAGAAGCAGATAGCATATATGATTCTTGGATAGAAAATGAGATTAATGGTGAGCATGGGGATGCTGTCTTTGTAGCCACAGTAAATAATGACATACTTGGTTTTATATGCTGTAGAATATCAGGGGGTAACGGATACATAGATTTAACGGCTACTACAATGAAAGCCTTTTTACAATATAAAATAAAACACTTCGCAGGTTTTTTACTTAGGGTTGCTACTAACTTCTTTTATTCTAGGAGCATATACAACATCTCAACCGCAACTCAGTCTACAAATATTCCATCAATAAATTCTTTGCTGGAAAATTACTTTGAAATAACAGAATCATATCTGATTTTATCGTGGAGAAACAAAAATAAATGAATGTAAGAACAGCAGTACTAGAGTATATAAAAGATAACCCAATCTGGTCTGGGATTGATATAGATAAGGTATGCTTTTATGGGCAGGGTGGTATCTTTGATTCTATTGACCTAGTATCTTTTATAATAGAACTGGAACAAAGACTATCCATTTCGTTGAGCACAGATAAAGCGTTCTCCCATAGAAACAGCCCCTTTCTATCATTAGAGAGACTAGAACAATTTATAAAGGAGATACAAGATGAGAATAGTAATAACAGGAACTAGCCGAGGTATAGGCAAGTATTTAGCCAGCTACTATACCCAAAAGGGAGATACTGTTTACGGATGTAGTAGAGGAGAGCCAGATATAGTAGCCCCGTTTGTAGACCCCTTCTATTATCACCACTCTTGCTTTGATGCAACCAATGAAGAGGATGTAAAGTGCTTTGCTAGTATGCTAAAGAGCATTGATGTTCTTATAAATAATGCTGGCATATCCTCTATGAACCATTCCCTCCTTACACCAATAAGTACGGTTAGAAAAATAATAGATACAAACTTTATAGCTACTTTTACATTCTCACAATATGTATCTAAGCTAATGAACGATGGTGGTAGAATAGTAAACCTTTCGTCTGCAGCCTACCCAATGCTACTGGAGGGAGAGGCGGTATATGCTGCCTCAAAAGCTGCGGTAGTTACCTTGACCCAGATAATGGCAAAGGAACTTGCTCATAGGAATATAACTGTAAATGCTCTTGGTCCTAATCCAATAAAGACTGACCTTATAAAAGGAGTTCCGGAAAAAAAGATGGAGGAGTTAATACAAAGGCAGGCCATAAAGAGATATGGTACATTTGAAGATATAACTAATGTTATAGACTTCTTTATTAAACCTGAAAGTAACTTTATAACAGGGCAGGTTATTTATCTTGGAGGGGTTTCGTGACCGAGTTATTTAAAGACTTTGATGATAGAAAGGATTTCATTTGTGCCATAGTGGGTAAGCACTCTATGACATATGAACAGGTGTGTGAAGAAATTCTTATCCCCATGATTTCTTTAGATGGAGATAGGGAAGTATTTACATTCTCTACCTCAGGTTCCTCAGGCACTCCAAAAATAGTTTACCACGATGCTAAGAAATTCTTAGAAAAATATAGGGTAGACAGGCCTGCTTATACCACCTTAGTTACTATGAAGCCCAAACATATGGGGGGGATTGATGCAATTCTAAAGACCATGTATAGTGGTGGAAAAATTATCTTCCCAGAAAATCTACAACCAGATACTATCTTTACTGCCATAGATTTACGTAATGTTCAGGTAGTGGTGGCATCACCGTCTCTTCTAAAGCTATTAGCCATAAGTGGACTTTCAACCAAGTTTGATTTAAGTTCTGTAGAAGTAGTTGCATATGGCTCGGAAAAGATGCCCGAAACCTTTCTTATAAAAGTTCAGGAGATGTTCAAGAACGCTAAACTAAAGCAGACCTATGGCATAACCGAAATAGGCACACTTAGAACACACTCTAAAGGTTCTGACTCTACTTGGATGAAGCTGGTTGGAAATGAACAGACAAGGGTTGTGGATGGGGTTCTCCAGATAAGAACAGATAGTTCTTTTATTAGATATGGAGAAGGTCCTGGTCCTTTTATAGAAGATGGTTGGTATGTTACCGGAGATCTTGTAGAGCAGGACGGAGAGTATATCAGGATACTAGGCAGAGAATCTGACATAATTAATGTTGGTGGAGAGAAGGTATACCCACCTGAAATAGAAGATGTAATATCAGAAGTTCCCGAAGTAGTGGATGTTTTAGTTACTGGGGAGAAGAATGAGCTTTTAGGACAGGTAGTTGTTGCTACTGTTTACACAACCTCAAAAGATACTGCCGATCTAAAATACTCCATTAAAGACCACTGCAAAGAAAGACTAGAGAAATATAAAATCCCGATAAAAATTTATTTTTCGGATGAACCACTAATAACGGATAGAGCGAAGAAGAGGAGAAAAAGATGAAATTAGAACTAGGATCTGGGTATCACCCAATAGACGGATTTACTCATGTAGACATAAATCCTAACTGCCCACACTTAGAGTATGTATCAAGCGTAGATAATTTACCCATGTTTGAAACAAACTCTGCAGAGGTGATGAGAGCATGTGATGTATTAGAGCACTTTTCATACCGTGATACTTTGCGTGTGCTATCCGAGTGGTATAGAATTCTAGCTCCAGGAGGGAGCATATACATACAATGTCCAAACGCTAAACTACTAGCCGAAAGATGGCTAAAGGGTGACCTACCAAAAATGGAGGGTATGCCAATAGACTTCTCAGCTTCTTATTGGATTATGGGGGGACAGGAAGATAATACCTTTGCAAAGAGGGGGGATGATTGGAGATGGAACGCACACTATACT
>Ga0315284_10009195_pt1 | contig 14090 bp, 32 predicted proteins | sample YL17G09_16_MG_FD_203696 | JGI IMG/M metagenome (GOLD analysis project Ga0315284, IMG submission 203696) | Sediment microbial communities from Yellowstone Lake, YNP, Wyoming, USA - YL17G09_16 | ecosystem: Environmental > Aquatic > Freshwater > Lake > Sediment | place: USA: Wyoming | collected... | reverse complement strand
TCAGTAATGGTTTTACTTGTGTTAGCTATATGGTTAGTGTAATGTGTTACACCTTGCAACAAACCAAATGCCGTTTGTCCTGTTCTTTCAAATTCAATATCAAATGAAGTTTCTAACGCTTCAAGTATATTTTCTTTTCTTGTGGTGCTTTTTTCCTCAGCCAAAAGACTTTCACTATTGTAACCTAATAATTGAAGTTTAAACTTTTCTATTTCGGTTTTTGATACCGTCCTTTTGTCTAACGCTGTCATTTTTTCTTTGAAGGCTTGTGTTTGGTTTACAAGCTTTGCCACTTCTTTCGAATAGCTTAAAATCTTTGCTTTACCACCTATCGTATTACGTCCTTTTAAAACACCTTCCAAGCCTTTTGCCACCATACCATTAGTGCAAACTAATCTTTCAGTATAAAGTGATATTGTACTACTTTTCGAGCCGTCATAGCTTGTGGCAAAGGTCAATTCCAAATTTGTAATATCTTGTAAACCTTTGTTATTTTTGAAGCTAATCGGATGCATTTTTAACGAAAATTCAATTCGTTTGCCCTCTGAAAATTCTTTGAATTGCAAAGTATCTAAATCCAAATCCGCTCCAAATTCGTGTACAGTTTCAACGATATTGTCCAAGAATTCTTGTTGTTGCATTGGTAAAAAATCTTTACCCATTGTGCTTAAAGCTTTGCCACCTATGGACTTATAAACGCCAAACGTATCAGGATTTTCAAAACCTGCAATACCTGTAGTTAGTGGCAATTTTACCACTTCAAAAAAGCGAGATTGAATTTCAGTAATTACGTTTTGAGTCAAAGAAATTTGTGCGAAAATGTCGTTTGTAGTTATCATAATAATTTAATTTAGATTGTTTAAAAAATTGGGTTTTTGTTGGTTTTTGGTTAGTTAAATGCCGTAGTTAGTTTTTTGTAAGCCTAACGATACACCGCCATAAAGGGCAAAAGAAACTTTGTCAAATAATCTTACTAATGCTTTTTTGAAATTTTTCATAACAATTAATTTTTAGTGGCGGTGCTTAATTGCAGTGCCGAGGCAAAGATATTATAAATAAAACGATATAAAATGCGAAAACTTAAACTTTAACATTTCACTGAGAATAATGCAATAATCCTAGCGAATCTTTACACTATTCTCAATAATATTGTTAAAATATTGCATCGGTTTTAGCTAAATTAATTTAAACTTTTATAAAAACTACCTAAAAAACCAACAAAAAAAGCCTAAAAAACACTAAAAAAAAGCTACCTAAAAACGGATTTTTTAAATAGTTTTATTTTTTATATAATAATCGTTATAAACTTAAATAAATTACTATCTTTGCAAAAAACAAGTTTAACCAAAAAATCAAAAATTATGATTATTACAAAAGAATTTTCGAACCATTTAGCAATTGGTATCATTATTTTATTTGCTTATTTTATAGCTATATTAATTTTATCTTTCACGTTTAATTTTATCGGTATAAACGTTAAACCGATATTAAAAGAATTTCGTTTTGAAAATTGTTTTATACAATGTTTAGTTATGCTAAATTTTATTATTGCTTTTGTCCGTGAAATCTATATAAAAGCAAATAAATAAAAAAAATCCAGTATTCATACCCTACCAATTTGGTAGGGTTTTGGTGTTTATATACTACCAAATTAGTAGGGTTAAGCTGCACTGGTCAGTTCTTGAAACCCTATCGGATTAGTAGGGTTAAGCTGCACTGGTCAGTTCTTGAAACCCTATCGGATTAGTAGGGTATTATTTTATATAGTTTTATATAAAAAAGTATAAGGTACGGTGGAGAATATTCTTCCTAGTGTTGGTGTATCACTTGCTATTCATCCGCTACAAAGATAAACTATAAGAATGGTTCTCACAAGTAATTTTTATATTGTTTTATATAAAATTGTTTTATATAGGTTTATATAAACATCATGTACACAATTGTGTCCATCTAGGTTATTAAGACTTAATAAAAATAAGCAATGATGTATTGTTTATCCAATTAAGTTTTGTATTTTTGCATAGAATAATATTGTTCACCAACCCTTAACCATCGAGTTATGATTACGAAAGACAACCTACATTTTTGCTTTGACAACCTACAACAAAAGGAAATTAAAGAAGCGTTCGAATCGCCAATGGAATACCTTGAATTTGAATTAAGCCATTGCAATGCTGGAGCTTTCTCAACTATTAAACCATCTGACTTTTGTTATGAGAAAGACCATGAAGCTTTGATAAACGGACAACAATTTATCCATAAGGATGATTTTTTAGAATTGTTCAAAGAATCAGTTAGTGTTAATCCTTTTTTATTAGAATTAATATAAACTTAAACCCTACTGAAAAGTAGGGTTTTTTGTTATGCCTATGTACACAATTGTGGTCATTATAAAGTATTTACCCAATCAAAGAACTATTATTTTCATATTGTTTTATTTAAAATGGTTCAAATTCATAACTCACTTCTGTTATATATAAATTCTCTCCATCATCGCCTTTTTTTTTCATTTTAAGGTAATAAATATCTAAATACCCATATATACCCAATTCGGGATTATCCATCGTTGCAGTGAACGTAAAATCCCAAGCATCACTACCTTCAGATAGTTTTATTTGTTGACCTATGATAATTGATAATTCAGATATAAGACTTTTTTTGTTGAAACGATTATAAACTAATCCTTCTAACTTTTTAGCAATAATTTCGTGTTGCATAATGATTAAGATAATTGATTAATATTTTGCATTTGTGCTCTTGTTAGTAATTTTGGTTTTCTACGCATATTGGTTAATGCTTCGTGTTGTTTCATTGGTTTCTCATAAAACCTATTAATAAACTCAAAATACTTTTCTTTATCGGTATTGGGTTTTTCGATACGATACTCTTCTGTAATTCCAATCTCATTTAAAACCTCATCGTTGAAATTTATCGTACTTAATTTAAAATAAGCTGAGATTAAATCCTTCTGTTTTCTCATTCCGATTAACTGTTCAACAGTACAATCTTTATATTTACCAAAATTTAATTTTGATTTTTTCGTTAGCGTTCTCATTAATATTGCACTCATAATTATTAGGTTTTAATTGTTCTCAACAAAGATAAGGCGAATAATTGGATATACCAAAAAAAAGAGTAACAAAATTGCTACTCTTTTAATTAAAGAAAACCACTCCTTTAGTTTACTAAACCACATCAAAACAAACTCAACTACAAGTTATACTTATATACTTTTATTTAAAAGTATTTTAAACATTGGGGAACCGAAATTCCCCGTAGTCTAACAATTAAAAATACTCATTATGGAAAAGTATTCGGAAAGGGAAAGGGGTTCGAACCCTAAGTTTCATAGGAAAACCCATGTGTTTTAGTCCACTTAAACTACCCTTAACTTACTTATTTTTGTCTTCAACAAAGATACAACATTTAGTTATACCAAATTTATTTTCAATTATTTTAATTTAGATAATCATCGAACCAAAATGTTGCTGAATGAATTGTATCTTCTTGGTTAATTTTAGCATCTTCGCTTGTCCATATATCCAAGATAAAACCCAATCCTTCTCCATCTCCTTTAAATTCAAAATGACCAAGATTTTTACATAAAACATCTTTAACTGCTTCATCAAACTCATTGGTAGTTTGTGCATCATTTAATAAAAAGTGTTGTAAATCCTTTGTATCAATAATACATAAATCTTCATGTGAAACAATTATTGTTTCTTTATTAATAACCAATGCGTTATCCTTTAAACAAGTCCACCCTTTATAGGTAAAATCTTCTTTTAATAATATATAATCTAATTCAAGTGCCATAATTTATGTTTTTGTTCTTTTTAACAAAGATAATTAATAAGATTCTTATATGCAAGAAAAAAATGATTTATTTTTATATAAAACTATTTAAGATTATTATTAATCCATTCCATAATTTTATCCGTTTGATTGCTTGTCGTTAAATTACTAATGAATAGACTTACTTCTGACTTTGATATTTTATCAGTTACTTTAACTAATTTGCGTGTAATTTCAGTTTTACGTAATACCTTACCGATTATTAAAACATTATTACCTTTGGTTTCAACTGTGATAGCATCACATTTTAATCCTTCTCCTAATTGCCAAGTTTTTACTGCCATAATTTAAATAGTTTTATTTGTAGGTACATCTCTAATAACAACCGCTAAAAGTGGAACTAAAATAAATAAAGTAATTAACATAGATTCCGTTCCTAAAAATTTATATAGGATTTCATCCAATACGATGAAAATTATAAGTGGAACTAATAAGCGATAAATGTTTTTCATAATGATTTGTTTTAATTGTTCTCAACAAAGATAAGGCGAATATCTCTATTCGCCAAACTTTTTATCAATTATTTTTAAATAAATTCAGCTTCATCAAAAACCTCTTTGTAACGCTCGAAAGTTAATCCCTCAATACCTAAATATTCATACATACCGTTATCAGCATCCGAACCATAAAAACCACCACAAGAATTAACCATATCTTTGGTTTTTAAATCCTTTACAGTAAAATAGTAAACATCATTATTCAAATATTGGTCATAGGTTTTAACCTCATCAATCAATATTTTTATAGCGTTTTCTCTAACTTTAGCAGTAACGATTTTTTTACCCATTTGAGCGGCTGCCATTTTTTTATCCATAAGGATAAAACCAATTTGCCCCGAATCCCAACGACAACTAAATGGTTCGGTTGAAATAGATAAACCACTATGATTATATAAATATAATGGCAAAATAACCGCAGGATTTTCTTTCCTTAAAATATCCGCTTCCATTTCATCCCAACCCGAATAATGATTGAAATCATAATCGTGTTTATCTCCCCTAACTTCATTATGAAAGACAATCATTTTAGTACCCTCACCCCATTCTATTGAATTATCAACGTCAGAATCTTGTTTGATAATTACTTTAACTCCTAACTCTTTAAATTTTAATACTTTTTTCATTGTAGTTGGTTTTTAGTTGGTTTCTGTTTGACAAAGATAAGGCGAATATCTCTATTCGCCAAATTTTTTACCAACTATTTTTTAAATTAATCACATATTTTTTCAGTTATTGTTTCATCTAAAAATTGTGGCTTAACTGAAACTTCTTTGGTATAAGTTTCACAATTATCGGGTGCAATTCCCATACCATGAAAAGCTTCATCTTTGATTGCTCTTGCAATATTTTTAGCAATTTCTAATATTTCGTTATCATCAACTATTTCCGATTCAAAAGTTAATTTTACTGAAAATGTAAGTATTTTTGACATAATTTTATATTGTTTTAATTATAAATTACCATAGATTTTTAATTCTCCAAAAATACTCCCATCAAGAGTATTTTCATTACCAATTTGCCAAACATCTTCCCAACGACCATCTACGCCAAAAGTAAATTGATATTCACTTACGGGTTCATTAAACTTTTTATTAATAATAAAACCAATCTGTGTAATTCTATATAAACCATTTTCGTTTTTATCAACGTGATACATATTGTCCATATCTAAAGACAATAACTCTTCAATTAGTTCTAAATTAGTTCCATCAGTTCCTACTAATTTATATGGAATATTTTCGGGAAACCTATCAGTACCAATAAAACCTTGTTTATATAATGCGTATAACGCATCATACGAAATTACATCAATAACATTTAACTTTTCTACTATCATAATTTATATAGTTTTATTTACCAATTTTTTTGATATAATTAAACAATTCAACATTGTGATACTTTGACTCGGAATCAATTACCCAAACTTGAAAAACTGATAACCAAACATAACCTAATGCCATAAGACATTCATCATTATCAACTTTATAGGTTAATCCCTCAGCTTTACAAAGTAAATCATAATCAAGTCCGTGATTTGCTATGAAATTGTTAATTTCGGTTTGTGAGAAAGGTGTTTTCATTTTTATATAGTTTTATTTATTTTGTATGTGTTCTTAATACTTCCATATTCTTTCCAATCAATCTTAAAATATGTTGTTTTTCAAAATCGTTTATTCTCTTATTCCTTGTTGCACCTTTCCAAAAATCATATTTTTCCATATCAGTTGAAAGGCTTTTGAAAATTGAATTTGTTTTATCAATATCAAGGTTTAATACATATTCAAAGTGACCATACGATTTCCATTTTAATTGAAAAGAATTTATATGAATTTCGTTAATCCCAAAGGGTAAAAGTTTTAATATTTTACCCTTGAACATTGGTGTCAAATCAAAATGTAAGTTTGACGTAATTTGTGTTCTATACATTTTTATCTGCTTTTAGTTAAAATTTGTCGTCTTGTCGTTTCCTTTTCAGGATATTCAACTTCATAATCAAATTTTTTAATTCTTGTGTTAATTGCTTTTTTGGAATAATTAACTATTCCTAAAAATTCAGATAAATCCTTTTGGGTTTCAAAATATCTCGTGTGTGATATTGACATTCTTAGTGCGATTAGTTGTCTGCTCATAAGGTTGGTTTTAAAGGTTATTCAATATAAACTTTTTGATTCATTTTATCGAACCAAATTGCTCTTTTATTAATTCTATCGTGAATTGTGGTAGTGCCTAATATATCACTACATACACTATTTTTATCTTTGGTTATCATCTTATTAATACCCTCAAATACCATTGAAACGATATACTTGTGTCGGTCTTTAGTCATAATGATTCATTTAATTGTTCTATGCAAAGATAAGAATAATAATTGGTTAAACAATACATTATTCTTTATTTATTTTCATTCTAAACAAAAAACCCTACTAATTAGTAGGGTTTAATTTAAACTTATAAATATTGAGATACATTTTCGTTTCTTCTATAACGCCATTGGCTTTATTATAAAACTTTTGAACGATGTAATAAGCTAATTCATATATCTTTGATAACATCAAAACAAACTTGTTTACTCTTCTTTTTTTAGTTGATTTCATAACTGATAATTTAAAGGTTGGTTAATTGGTTAATTGTTCTATGCAAATATAAGGCGAACAATTGGATTTTCCAAACATCAATCGTTATTTATTCTGATTCTAAATAAAAAAACCCTTACTATTTAAAGTAAGGGTTTTATATTGTTTTATTTAAAATCCGTTTCTAAAATCTTTTGGTTCGGGTTTTGGTTTGATTTTCTTTTCTAAAAAATCATAAATTACTTCCGTTCCTTCATCGGGCAAATGTTCTGAAATTAGAACCGTAATTGCATCATATAAAGACATTTTAATATCTTCATCATAATCGGGATATTGCATAAAATCCGTTTTACAATGTTTTCGAGCCGCTTTAATAATCTTTTTCTTCATTCCCATAATTAATATTTATATTATTTTATTTCAGTTTTTGGAGGTGTTAATAAACACCATATCAACAAAAAAGGGATTGAACATAAAGCACCAATAAATACTTTGTCAGCACCAAAAACATATTCTAATCCTTTAAAGATTAAACTTCCTAATAATGCTATACCTAAAATAACTGCTAAAATTTTCATAACTTTGATTGTTTAATTGTTCGATACAAAAATAAGGCGAATAAATGGATATACAATACATAAATCGTTATTTATTTTTAAAATAAATAACGATTTAAAATAGGTTTATCAAATAAAATGATTTACTTTTGTCAATTCAAAATATAAAACATTATTTTTATATTGTTTTATATTATTTTTAGAAATGTTAATTTTCTTTTCTAACTAAATTTTCCGTTTCTCCAAAAATATAAATACTCAACCAAATTTGCTCCATTGTAGCATCATTGGTTAATGCATTATTTAATACTTCTTGTGCTGTATCATCATCACACTCGAATTTTTCTTTGACATCATCAACTTGCCATAAATTATCAACAAAATAACCATTATCTTTTAAAAGTTGTTTTGCTTTTTGAATCTGTAAAAATTTTGTGTCGCTCATTTTGATTAGAATTTTGATTAGTATTTAAACAAATATAAGGCGAATATCTCTATTCGCCAAACTTTAAATGTTAAATTATCGCTCACATCGACCTATATTACACGAATGTGTACATTACCCTTTTGGATTACAGTTAATTCCACCAAATAATTTATCTGAAATCCAATCCCAAATTTTTTCTAATCTATTCATAATATGCTATTTTATATAAAACAAATATACTATTTTATATAAAATAAATCAATAAAAAAGGTAGTAAATTAATACTACCTTTTTATTTGACTTTAGGTAACCAGACCTTTAAGTCTAACCAATAAAACCTATCTTTATAATTTATTATATTTTTTCTAAAAAGTTTTGTGGTAAATTTGTATTGAGAATTGTTTCTCCATTATTCAACAATTCTTTTATTTTACTTCTTAATGGTAAAACTCCATTTGGATTGGTCAACATTTTAGCAATAGAATTTTCTTTACCCCAACTCACTAAAAAATAGGTTTTTTTATTACCATAAACCAAACCTTTTTCCATATCCTTTTGTAATTTAAGGTCTGCTTTTTTATCTAAATGCTTTTCAAGTAAATCATCAATGACAGATTCAAGATTTTGTTCATATTCTGTTTCGTGATAAATTACTTTAGGTAATTCTTTACAATATTGTTCAACTTCTTTTAATAAACCACTATGGTTGAAATTATGTAATTGATAATCAGTACTACCACCTTTACCTGTGTTTTCTACACTACATAATTTTTTACCATTAACAAATAAGTCAGCAGTAAAACAAGTTGTTTCTTCTGACATTCTCTCGTAAGTTTTGATATTCTTTAATTCAATTTTCATTTTATTTAGGTTTTAGTTGTTTTTATCTTTGACAAATATATGGCGAATAGAAATATTCGCCATATTTATTTTCACTTATTTTTCTAAATCAACATCAATTGCTTTGGTACACCCATTATCTCTAACATATAATGTACAATTTTCCCATTGTTCCTCATATTCAAAGAAAAATTCCACTTTCAATTTATCTGAATATAAATCTTCCCTTGTCAAATCAAATGGACAATCAGTAAAAATCTCATCTTCATCAAGTGTTTTTAAATCACAAGTAATGGTCGTTTCTCCATCTTCAAAATGACGATAACTTTGTACAACGTCCATTTTAAATTCTCTGTCCTCACAAGTCAATGTAATTGACCCATAATCAATATCAATATCATCGTGTGTATGATTACCATCAATGATAATTACTAAGTGTAAAATTTCAACACCATCTATAAATCCTTCAATCAATTCTGCTTTCATAACTATTTGTTTTAATTATTTTTAACAAATATAAGGTGAATAAATGGATTTACCAAAATTATTTTGATTTATTTTTAAATAAAAAAGGGTAACAATTAAGTTACCCTTTTTCACACTATTGAAAACCTTACAAATCAATAGTATCGAACAATCACACAAAAAAATATAGAAAAGCAAAACAAATTTGGTGGCAAATGTGAGAATTGAACTCACATCCCTTATTATTTCAGGATTACCTTAAATCTGCCATTTAAAAAACCCAAGTTATATCCTTGGGTTTTACAAGAATTTTTTATATTAATTTATATATATATATCCCTATAAGGGTGGTGCTTTATTTCTATTCATCGGGTTTGCAGTTTATTAATTAGTTATATTTTATTCCAATCCCATTCTTCCAACAAATCTAAATAAATCATTTTAGAATTGATAAGGATATATTCTTGACCATTTTTTTTATTATCATAAAAAACTTCTGTCTTGCCAACGTAATTATTGTTTAAATAAACATCGACATAGATTTCTAAGAAATTTGTTGGATAAGTATCTCTAAGGTCTACAATTTTTATCTCAGATAATTCTGAATAATTTAAATCCATTAGTTTGGTTTTGGTTCTAAACAAAAGTGCGAATATTATTTCAATTTACCAAACTTTTTTATTTATTTATTAAATTTAAATGTTCAGATACAACAAATTCCTTTGTATCATTATATAAATAAGTTTCAACAATTCCATGTGGATTTGTATTAAATTTTATACTTTCAAAATAATTTCTTGCTTTATTTAAAGCTCCAAACCTCATAACTTGTAAAGGTTTGGAATTATTATGTTCAATAATTACATTTTGGATTACTGTGTATTGCATTTTTAATTTATTACTTGAATATAATCATATTTTTGAGCCAATTTTTTTAATTCTTTCAATTGTTTAATGGCTTTTAAATTACTCGGTGTTATTTGACCACTACTTGTTTTACCTTTAAGTTCTTTAAGTATTTCATCGAAAATACTCCCTTGATAAATTTTTTCATCAAGGGTATCAAAGGTATCACAAAATGCTTCTTGACCTTTCATCAACTCCATTACGGGTTGAATAATTGCATTGGAATTAATTTGTAACATTTTTAATTTGGTTGTTACGTGCTTATATTTTTTACTGACTTTTGACATAGTATTTAGGTTTTTGGTGTTTAACAAATATACAACTTTTAATTACACAAAATAGCTTTTTGGTAATATCTTTGTGTTAAAATTTCAATCAAAGCAATTGTTTCAGATTTACCAAAAGTATCATCAATTTTAGTATCATACGTTTGAATATTACCAAAAGTATCTCTTGTGGCTCTTCGATTTGCATCTTTGATAATATCAGTATAATATTCTCTTATTGATTTACCCATAACCACAGTTTCCAAAATTGTATCTTGATAATACTTCTTAACTGTTGGATTAATACATAAATGAATACTATTTAATGAATCCTCAAATAATAAAGCATTTTTACCATCAACACCCATCATTTTCAACGTATTTGCATATTTTCCCATAGATTTTAAAATTAATTGTTCGTGAACAAAGATAAGGCGAATATCTCTATTCGCCAAACTTTTTTACAATTATTTTTCATAATATTTAAAAAATAATAATACCAAGAAAAATAAAAAGATTAAGATAATTTCAGTTCTCTTTTTTAACTGCTTTCGATACAACCTATTTTTGTCTTCATTATTCATATAGTTTTATTTAAGCGTTTTGCCAAATGGTTTCTCCATCATCATCAAGAATTTCCATTGTAGCACAATTTCCATTATCTTCAATACTCATTTCTTCTGTCGTATCTAATAAAAGTTCAGTACCTTTATTTAAATAATCGCCAACGTCTATACTTGAGCTTAATTCTCCATTTTCAAGTTTTTCTTTAACGTCTAACATTTGTTCTTTTGAATCAAATTCGTAACGTTCCCAAACTGTTAATTTAACATCTAATGTGTAACTCATAATTTCTAAGGTTTAATTGTTCTATGCAAATATAAAGCGAATAAATGGATTTACCAAAAAAAGAGTGATAATATTATCACTCTTTTTTAAATAGTTTTATATGATTATCATACTAAATGGTACATCATAACTCACATTTGTTTTTTTATGTTGCAAAACTGCTTTTGTTTTATTTATCTTTTTTACGATAAATAAATCTCCTTTGTGTTTAGCGTGATTAATTTGAACCTCAGCATCAATTACCAATTTGTAACCTTTTTGAGTTCCCTCTAATCTACGTTTGGTTTTGATAACTTCAATTGCCATTTTGTTTAGTTCTACCAATTCATCAATTGATAATACCATTAAGTCATCGAATGAAAATTTTGAATTTGCCATAATTTTTATAGGTTTTAGTTATTATTACTTTTACAAATATAAGGCGAATATTTCTATTCGCCAAATATTTTTTTAATTATTTTCTAAATAAATTTTCAAGGGATTGTTTTGCCGATTGACTTTTAAATTGAGAATCCATTTTCATTTGTTGTTGAAATTGTTTTTCCAAATCTCTTGCCATTTCGGGATTAATTTTTAATAATCTTTCAAGTCTTGACTTAAATTCAACCTCAACATCTTTAAGTGTTTTGGTTTTTAATCTTAAACTACGTAAATTGTTTTCAAGTCGCATAATTAATAATTGTTCAGTTCCCATGTGGTTTTTTTGTTTTAAATTAGTATATTTGTTCTTAAACAAAGATAAGGCGAATATCTCTATTCGCCAAACTTTTTTACAATTATTTTTAAATAAATTTATTCAACTAAATCGAAAATTAATTCAGCATAACCTTTTTGTGGTCTTTCGGTTTCAAGACTAATTAAATCCCTTGCCCAACTTCCTACCAATTTATTTGGGTCATTACCGAAGAAATCGCCACCACCTTGACCATTACCATCACAAGTTAATAAAGGTATTGGATGAATTTGCCAACCATCATTATCTTTTGGTACTTTAGTTTTATCAACATACATTTTTTTTGTATAGTTTACGATAAATCTTGTATCTGTTTCACTCAAATGAGCAGTAGGTTTTAATTGTTTGTTGTCAGTACATCGTTGATAAACATTTGTCTTACGATTTTTACATTTTTCAGCGTAATCTCCTGCCCAAACAACTCTTTGTGGTTTTTTAAAAATCAGACTTTCAAATGCTTTAACAAAATTATTTGTTATCCAAGAATGTTCCGTTAATTTTAAACCGTTTCCGTAATCGTGTGAATATACAAACCCAATTACACTTGTTTTATTTTCTTTTAAAACACAAGCTTTATAATATTGTCCCATAATTTTTGATATTTTATTGTTACTAATTTTATCTTTGACAAATATAAGGCGAATATTTCTATTCGCCAAATTTAATTTAGTTTATTTTATAATGAATTTTTTGACATTGGTCTTCCATATATCGGTCAATTTCTTGATATAGAATTTCTGAATCATTTATAGCCTCAATTTGAGCATATAATTCACTCGGTAAACTGTGAATATCTAAAAAAGTTAAACCTCCTTTAAATAAGCTAATTTCACGTTCCCATGTGTTTTCTTTATTAAGTTGTGAATTGATATAAGTATCAATTAGTTTTTTTTGCTTTGCAGTTAATTTTCTCATTTTTATTAAGGTTTTTGTTCTTGACAAAGATAAGGCGAATAAATCTTTTATGCAAATTTATTCGCCATTATTTTTAATTAAAAATTTTTATTTAGACAACTATCGAAAAACTTTTGTTGTTCAACATCATATTGTTCAGCAATTAAAAGAATTTCCTCCAATAAATCCATTGATAAATCTTCATAATCTAATTCAAATTCATCAACTTCAATATCGTTTTCATATTTGAAAATTGTTACGGAATTGTTATTAAAACTTTCAATTAATTCAATATGATTACCTAATTCATTATAAATTGGTGCATCAGCACTTTCTACATCAGAAATGTTAAATTCTCCCCAATTAACGAAAACATTTTGAATTAAATCAATAATGTTTTCTTTATCAGTTGCGTTATCTATTTTATTGAAACTTCTATTTAGATAATTAGTAACATCTGAACTTGAATTTAAGCCCATACTCTCCAATTTAGATTTTACATCTTCCATTTCTTCTTTAGAATCAAATTCTAAACGTTCCCAAGTAATAACCTTAACATCTAATGAATAACTCATAATTTCTATTTTTTAATTTGTTTGACAAAGATAAGGCGAATAAATGAATATACCAATAAAAAAGTGAAAATTAATTTTCACTTTTTTATATTGTTTTATTTAATAAATTGCAACCATATTCAATTCCACCTCCCGAATTTCTTCTTCTTCCTCATCATTGATACATCTAAATTCCATATAAATCGTTTCTTTAACTTTATGGATTGAATCGTGAATTAGTTTACATCGTTCTTCATAACAAAATTCATCGTCAATTGCTTGTCCGACTTTATTCATTAAATCAACATTGCCAATTAATTTGGTTTCATCAATATCTTTAATTACGGCAAAAACAGCATCTGAATTTTTTTCACTTAATAAATAGTTTTTCATATCGTTTTATTTAAAGTAAAATTAATTTAACTTCTTTTGGGTTGAAACCATTTTTTTCAAACCAATCGTTAATAGCTTCAACTGAACTAGTTTCATTAAGAATATCTAAAGAAACAATTTCAGCTAAATCATCGCCATCAATTTGATAAACGATAACCGTTTTGTTTCCTGTTGTTTCTTCAATATCGCCAAAGGCTTGAAGTTCTTTTTCAATTGTATAAAATAATTTTTCTATTTTCATAATAAATATGTTTTTGTTCTTGACAAAGATAAGGCGA
>Ga0315284_10009194_pt1 | contig 14090 bp, 12 predicted proteins | sample YL17G09_16_MG_FD_203696 | JGI IMG/M metagenome (GOLD analysis project Ga0315284, IMG submission 203696) | Sediment microbial communities from Yellowstone Lake, YNP, Wyoming, USA - YL17G09_16 | ecosystem: Environmental > Aquatic > Freshwater > Lake > Sediment | place: USA: Wyoming | collected... | reverse complement strand
ATGGGCGCGCAGGCACTCGCAGCAGCGGCCGTGCCGCTCGCAGTCTGCGGTGCAGGGGCAGACGTCATTCTGCTGATTCGGGCACTTCTCGTCAGCCATGATTCCTCTCCTTCGCTCGTCTGGTTCTCGTGACGCCGAATAGTCCATATAGACTATACGACGTCACCGCCGCCGCTGTCCTGCTGGGCGGGCGCGCTGGTTCCGGCCTCCGGGTCGCCGAGACTCTTGAATGCCCCGAAGCGCCAGAGCGCGATGATGAAAAGCACCATGACCCCCTGACCCAGCAGGCCGGTGAGGCCCGCGGTGATGTCGCTTCGGTCGCGCATGAAGACGAATGGCAGGAAGGCCGGCCCGTTGATGGAGGCATGCGCTACCGCCGCCGCGAACACGCTCCCTGAAGCTAACCGCAACCAGCCGAGGATGATCGAGAGCAGCACGCAGAACCCGATCATCAGGAACACGCCAGCCTGGGGGTGGTCGGGGTAGTTGTGCCCCTGCAAGATGACGGGGGCGTGCCAGACGCCCCAGATGAGACCGCTCAGCACCATCGCGCGCCAGGTTCCCAGCGGCATCAGGCGCATCAGCAGGTAGCCCCGCCAGCCGAACTCTTCCCCGAAGCAGGGAATGGTGTTCATCACTACCGCCTGCGTGAGCCCGGAGGCGATGAGGTAGATCCGCAGCACGTGGATCGGCGGGATCTTCATGTTGGGGGCTTGCTTCGAGATCCGCACCATCAGTTCAGTCATGTACGGGTCATATTCGGCCTGACGCAGCGCCACCGATAGCGCCGCCGCGATCAGCCCCAACCCAACCGGCGCCAGCCAGGCCCAGAGGTAGTACCGGCCTCGCCCCCATCGCAGGCCCGCGTCCGCAAACCCCTCTCGCTCGACGAAACGCCTTACGATGAAGGCGCAGAGAGCGGGGATGAACATGACGGTTATGAGGCCGACCTGGTAGGGCACGCTGCCATACTGCATCCCCCGCAGTAGCCCGATCTCGATGCACCAGGTGAGGCCGAAGGTGAGCAGCAGGAAGATGAGCAGGCCGAGACGGCGACGGCTCACCTGGCCTCCTCCGCATACCGGGCCAGTCGGCGCAGCGCCTCCAGCTTCTCGCGATCCGCCATCTTGGCTCGGTCTACCGTGTCCCGAAGCATCGCTATCGACCTATCGTAGGTCCCGCGATCGACGGGATAGGGGATGCCATCCTTGCCGCCGTGCGCGAAGCTGAAGGTCGCCGGGTCGCGCACGCTCGCCTTCGCCCCATAGACCAGGTCAGCGATTAGCGCCAGCGCCCGAATCGTCTTCGGTCCCACTCCCTGCGTCGCCAGCAGCGCCTCGAAGCTCTCCGGTGGATGCTCGTAGGTCTTCAGCAGCGCGCGCGCGAATGACTCCGGTCGGATATCGGCGGGCAGAATATCATGCCTGGCCGGGAGCGACAGCTCCTGCGCCTTGCGCAACTCCTGCACGAGCTTTGCCGGCGGCTCCGCGGCCAGCAGCGCGGTCGCTTTGCGCGCCTCCTCGCTCTCGTGGGCCACCAGGTTCAGCACCAGTTGCGCCTTGCGCTCCGCCACCACGGCGGCATGTGGTTCGTCCACGAAGTCCTTCACGCCCGATGACAGCCAGTGGTAGCGCCGCGCCCAGCCGCTCTCGCCGTTCATGCCCTGCTGCACCACCGCCCACTCGCCGGCGGGGGTGAAGATGAAGGCGTGGTGGTAGAGCTGGTATCCGTCCTGCACCGCGGTGTTATCGACCTTGGCGGACATCCTGCTGGCGTACACCAGGTCGGTCGGCGGCAGGGCGAACGACACGCGCTCCCCGTGTGCGATGATTTCGGCGGGGGTCTTTCGTGACGCGGCCCCTTTGCCTCCCGCCACGAAGAATCCGAAGTCCGCCTCCCGCCCCTTGACCGCCTCCTTCAGCGCGCCGGTGGTGGTCGTGGTGAGCCCGGAGCTGTGCCAATCGAAGCCCAGCACGCATCCGAGCGCCTGGAACCAGTTCGGGTCTGAGACGCGCAGCAACACCTCCCGCGGCCCATACTCCTCGACGATCACCCGGAGTATCTCTCGCGAAAGCAGCACCATCCGCGAGAAGAGCCAGCGGGGCGCCCGTCCCCCGTGGAGAGGCAGTCGTGCAGTTCCGGTTCTCATAGAGGCACCACATCCGCATTGTAGCACCAAGCGACACGGAGGCACACTGGAGATGGAAACGGGCATCCGCGAGGGCGGATGCCCGTTTCGCAACCGCGAGACCAGCTCCAGCGCGCAGGCCTAATAGCTCGGGTACGGCTTCCCGAGCGGCAGCGTCACCGGCAGGTTCGTCTGGAACGACTTGATCGCCGCCCAGGCGCACTCCAGGGCATAGCGGCCCGACTCGCCGGGGGTCTCCGGCTCTTTGTCATTGAGCACGCAGTCGGCGAAGTGAGCGATCTCGCCGACGTGGCCGGATGGATGGTAAGCAGTGGTGATGAGATCGGTGTCGTCGCCAACGTGGCCTCCGAAGTGATGCACTTCCTCCACCGCGCCGTGGTACTCCTTGACGCCGCGGTAGATGCGGAAGCCGCCGCCGCGGCCCATGCGGACACCACCCTCGGTGAAGAAGATGCTGGTGTGGCCCTCGTAGTTGCTCGGCATGTTGGCGCCGCCGTCGATAACGCCTATGGCGCCGCTCTTGAACCGCCAGAGCACCACCAGTTGATCGTCGGGCAGGGTCGGCTGGCGGTCGGTGTAGATGAAGGAGCCCGCCTCGCAGTAAATGCGCTGGGCCGGGCCGAACAACCACGGCAGGAAGTGGAAGTCGTGGATGACTCCCTCAATGGCCGTGCCGCCGCTCTTCTTGGGGTCCCAGAACCACCCCGTGCGCTTGCGAATCCACTCGGCTCGCATATGGTGGGAACTGTAGATGCGGATCGGCTTGCCCAGTTCGCCAGTCGCGATCATTTCCTTGAGCCGGCGGGAGGCCGCGTTGAACGGCCGCGGGAACGCGACCATCAGCTTGACGCCGGCCTGCTTGCAGGCCGCGATCGCGCGATCGGCGTCGTCGAGGTTCACCGTGAACGGCTTCTCGCACAGGATGTGCTTGCCGGCCTTGGCGGCCTTCACGATCTGGTCGGCGTGCACGAACGGGGGCGAGCAGATGTCGACCGCGTCGACGTCATCGCGCGCCAGCAACTCATCGAAGTCCGTGGTCCAAGGCACATCGCCCGACATGTGAGCGGAGTTCTTCGCCAGCTCCGCGTCAACGTCGAACACGGCTGTGATCTTCGCCTGCTTCTCGAGGCTCATCCAGCAGGAAATATGGTTGGCGCCGATCCCCGCGCCCGAGACCATTGCGACCCGCAGTTTGTCCTTCGCCATGTGCTGCCTCCCTATGGTTGCGTTACAGGCCAGACTGCCGAAGCGCGTCGCGACTCCTGATCGCGACCTCATCCGCGTTCTCCGCAGTTCCGGGGACTTCCAGCGTCAGGAACCCATCGTACTCGATCTCGCGTGCGGCCGCGGCCACCGCAGCCCAGTCAACCGTGCCCTCACCGATGATCACCGTCTCCCGGCGACTCTCCGACTTACGGAAGTCCTTTACGTGAATCATCATGATCCGCCTGCCGAGGAAACGGATATCGGCGGCCGGGTCGGCGCCTTGTCCCGCGGCATTGCCGACGTCGTAGTAGACCTGGCAGGCCGGAGATCCGACTCGCTCCACGATCTCGACCAGATGCTCCGGGGTCCGAGCCAGGGCCTGACCGACGTTCTCGACGGCATAGACGACGCCGGCCTTCTCCGCCGCCGGCGCGCAAGTCCGCAGGAGTTCCACGAGGGTACCGCGGGCTTCTTCCGGGGAGGTGGATTCCGGCTGGCCGACTGGAAGGAGGATCACCTTCGCCCCAACCGATGCTGCGTAGGGAGCGGACTGGCGGATGATCTCCGCCGCTTGGTCGCGCACTGCGGGGTCGGGACTCGTGGGGTAGAAGCGCCAGAGGACGCCCAGGCAGAGAGAGCTGATCTCGATCCCAGCGGTTCGCGCCGCTTCGCCCGCGGCGGCAACGCGCTCGGGGGTGAACTCCTCGGGCCAGTGGAGCCCGAGTCCGGTGCTCCCGAAATCGCCGATGTCGATCTCGTAGCCCTGGTAGCCCAACTCCGCGGCTCGTCGGATGGCATCGAGGAGAGGGTACTTCCGTTCGATGCAGATGGAATGCATGGACAGCTTCATCGGATCACCCCTGACGCTAGCAGATGGCGTAGAGATTCTCCGGGGAGCGAAGCCTGTCCTCTGTCCAGAAGCCGGATGATGGCGAGCGCGTGTCGGAACGACGCGGCGCCGCTGCGCACTACTTGAACCGGTAGGTGATGCGGCCCCGTGCGGGGTCGTATGGGCTCAGCTCGAGCTTGACGTTATCTCCGGGAAGGATTCGGATGCGGAATTTGCGCATCTTGCCGGAGGCCTGCGCCAGCACCGTGACCCCGTTCTCCAGTTCGACGCGGTACATCGTATTGGGCAAGACCTCCCGCACGATCCCTTCCGCTTCGATGAACTTCTGCTCTTCCTTTGGCACTCGCTCTCCCTTTGCTCACTTCGGCCTGTGCCATCGCCCGGGGCCACCCCGGCAGGTTGGCATCTCAACTCCGCGCGTCTCTCGACGTGCCCGAGAGACGCTCCGCTTCGGATGCGTAGCTGCGCATAGCATACCACGCAGGCGGGAAACCCGCCAGACGCGCCGACCGAATTCCCGCCGGCCCAGAGCATTGCGCCTGGTTAAGACCGAGGCCAAAGGGGGATTCGTGGAATCTACCTGGAGGGTCTGGTACGCCCGAGAGGACTTGAACCTCTGGCCTTGGGGTCCGCAACCCCACGCTCTATCCAACTGAGCTACGGGCGCACACGGGCAATGCTAGCACAGAGAGTGTCAAAAGGCAAGGAACTGACCAAGTCACAGGGCGTAACCCTCTTTCCATGGTCATCACGTGCGCTGGCGCCGCCAGGGCATGGGCGTGACCCCGAGGCAGCGAAGTGAAGTTGCCGACTATGGTTCCGGGGTCACACCCCTGGAGTCACGGCGCGGTAGCGGCGATCGCGACCCTATACTTAGGAAGTGGTCTGCGCTTAGAGTCTACTGAGAACACAACTGGATGCACCAATCCCAGCCTGGTGGTTCCTGGCAGGTTGGGAAGAGTTCGGGTACAGCTTGCTAGCAGGCAGAATGAGCGGCGCGGCGAACTAGCACGGACACGTCACAGTGAGGGCGCATATGGCTCCTGAGAAACAGGCTGAGAAAGGCCCCAAGATCCTGGTCGTAGACGACGAGGCGGCCGTGTGCAATCTGGCCGGGGCGTGCATTCGCCACAGCCTTGGCGAACACTACCAGGTGGCCTATGCGCGGAACGGGAAGAAGGCACTCGAGGCCGTGCGTCGGGATCGGCCTGACCTTATTCTTCTGGACGTCCTCATGCCCGTGATGGATGGCTTCGCGGTCTGCCGCGAGCTGAAGTCATCCCCCGAAACCGAAGGTATTCCGATCCTATTCCTGACCGGCCTGGGCGACGAGGATCACATCGAGAAGGGCCTGGAGCTCGGGGGCGATGGGTACGTGGTGAAGCCGTTCAACGCAGTGACACTTGCCGCACAGATATCCGAGCTGCTCGGTAGGAAGTAAGGAGCCGGCCGGATAACCGCTGCACCGGAGGAAAGCGTGTCAGAGGTGGGAGCGGAAAGCGCTCGGCGTTACATCGGCGCCGATCTCGGCGGGACCAATATCCGCGCCGGTGTGGTCGACGACGCGGGGCGAATACTTGGCGAAGCGCGTCGTCCCGCGATCGCCGAGAGCGGGCTGCGATCGGCCGTCGATCGCTGTATCGAAGCGATCGAGGAAGCGCTCGACAACGCGGGACTGGCCACCAAGGATGTCAGCGCCATCGGCCTGGGCGTCGCCGGCGCCCTGCGGTCGAGCGAGGGGATCTGCGTCTACTCACCGAATTTCGCCGACTCCCGCGGCGTACCGATCTTACCGCCAGTCAGCGCTGCCTTTGGCCTGCCATCGTACATGCTCAACGACGTCTCGGTGCAGACTTTGGGCGAGCACACCTTCGGCGCCGGCCGCGGCTACGACAACATGGTCATGATCACCCTGGGCACCGGCATCGGGGGCGGGGCCATCATCGACGGCGATCTCCGCATCGGCCCGACCGAGGGATTTGCGGAGGTCGGACACATGACCGTCGAGCCCGATGGCCCGTTCTGCGGCTGCGGAAACCGAGGCTGCTGGGAGGCCATGGCCGCCCGCGACGCGATCGTCCGCAAGGCCGTCACTAAGCTACAAGAGGGACGCCAGAGCACGATAGCTGAGATGGTGGAGTACCGGCTCGGCTCTATCACCCCCGCGCTCATCGCCCGCTGCGCCGATCAGGGAGATGCCATCGCGCTCGAAGTGCTTTCCGAGACCGGCTACTATCTGGGGATCGGTATCGCGAATCTGATCCAGCTCTACAACCCTGAAGCGCTCATTATCGGCGGAGGTATCGCCCAGGCTGGGCGAGTGCTATTCGAGCCCATTCTCCGCACCGTGCGCGCCCGGGCGCACATGGTTCCCGCTTCCTCCTGCCGGATTCTTCCATCCCAGTTGGGTGACGACGCTGGCATCATCGGCGCCTCGGTGCTGGCGGCCAAGAGGCTTGCGCGGGCACGCGCTGATCAACTCTCCGCCGCCTCATCCGAGGATTCCTGACGGCGACTCTCTCGCCCGGTCGCGGCGCACGAGGTTTCCCCCCTTGCAGCATCCTGATGGCTTTACATGTGTTCCACAACGTCGATTGTCCGGGCACGCGCGGTATGCTACAATAGCTGAAGATTGATTCGTGTCGATCCAGAGATGACGGATCCACGGGGGGATGCATCGGCAGCGTTCAAATCGCTCAGGATGCCGAGGAGAGTCTGCGTTGGCGCGTTTTTTCAGAATACTCAGCTGGCTGGCCCTGGTAGCTGTTGCTTTCGTTTTCCTCTGGCAGTCTGCGAGGACGCGCGAGGAGAAATCGAACCTCGATTTCTCCAGCTTCATGCGCAGCGTCGAGCAGAACAAAGTCACCACCCTCACGATCCGTCCCAAGGGCAAGGGCGAAGGCTACTACTCAGAGGATAACCGCACCCTCAAGTACACCGTCAACCTGCCTGACGACGAGATGCTCTATATCCCGGCCGCCCGCGAGCATGGGGTGAAGATCAAGGTCGAACAGCCCTCCATTTCCGATTTCTGGATCAGCAGCATCTTCTACCTGCTCATCACCGGCCTGCTGGTCCTGGGTTTCTGGATTTTCGTCGTGCGGCAGACGCAGAGCAGCGGAAACCAGGCCCTGTCCTTTGGGCGCAGCCGCGCCCGAAGGAGCCCGGAAACGGGGCAGAAAGTCACCTTCGACGACGTTGCCGGCGTGGACGAGGCGAAGTCCGAGCTGATGGAGGTCGTCGAGTTCCTCAAGAACCCGCGTAAATTCCAGGCGCTCGGAGCCCGCATCCCGAAGGGCGTGCTCCTGGTCGGGCCTCCGGGATCGGGGAAAACGCTTCTCGCCAGGGCCATCGCCGGCGAAGCCGGCGTGCCATTCTTCCACATGAGCGGCTCCGAATTTGTGGAGATGTTCGTTGGGGTCGGCGCCTCCCGCGTCCGAGACCTGTTCGAGCAGGCGAAGGCGAACCGTCCCTGCATTGTCTTCATCGACGAGATCGACGCCGTCGGACGGCAGCGCTTTGCGGGCCTGGGGGGAGGTCACGACGAGCGCGAGCAGACCCTCAACCAACTGCTGGTCGAGATGGATGGTTTCGACCCGAACTCCGGCGTCATCCTTATCTCCGCCACCAACCGACCCGATGTGCTCGACCCGGCGCTGTTGAGGCCCGGACGCTTCGATCGGCACATTCAGGTCGACAATCCCGACCTCAAGGGCCGGCAGGCGATCCTCGGCGTTCACGCCAAAGGCAAGCCGCTCGACGACGATGTCGACTTCGAGGTGCTGGCCCGACGGATGCCCGGCTTCTCCGGGGCCGACATCGCCAACATGGTCAACGAGGGCGCGCTGCTCGCCGCCCGTCGCAACAAGACCAAGGTGAGCATGGTTGACTTCGAGGACTCCATCGAGCGCGTGGTCGCCGGGCCGGAGCGTAAGAGCCGCATCATGTCCGAGCACGAGAAGAAGGTGCTCTCGCATCACGAGGTGGGCCACGCCGTGCTCGCCGAGCTGCTCCCGCACGCCGACCCCGTCCACAAGGTGTCGATCCTTCAGCGCGGGCTGGCCCTCGGCTACACCCTGCAATTGCCGACCGAGGATCGCTACATCATGGGGCGGACCGAATTGCAGGACCGCATCACCGTGTTCCTCGGCGGCCGCGTTTCCGAGCAGTTGGCCTTTCAGGAGATGACCACCGGCGCGGCCGATGACCTGAAGAAAGCGACCGAACTGGCTCGCCGGATGGTGACAGACTTCGGCATGAGCGACGCCCTTGGCCCGATTGCGCTTGGCAGGCGCTACGATCAGCCGTTCCTGGGCCGAGATATCATGGAGGATCGGAATTACTCCGAACAGGTCGCCTCGACCATCGACCAGGAAGTGTCGAAGATCATCGATGACTGCTACCAGCGGGCCAAGCAGCTGCTGACCGATCACGACGATGAAGTCAGGCGAGTAGTCGTGGTGTTGCTCGAGAAGGAGACGTTGAGCGGCGAGGAGATTCGCGCCCTCATGCGCGGCGAGGAGCTGCCCGCAACCCCCGTACCTGCGCCCGTCCAGCCCCCCTCCACCGCGGTTACCCCGCCGGCAGACACCGGCATCGCTCGCCCCGGCGAGCAGCCTCAGCCGGCCTAGACGCAGGCGCCGGGCAAGAAACGACACGGCCGCCGAAGCTAGGCTAGCGGCGGCCGCGTCTGAGAGCGATAGATCGGGTTCCAGAGATCGGCTCAGGCGCCCAGCGCGCTGACGACTTCCTCCAGTTGCTGGATGATCGGGAGTTGGTTCGGGCACTTCGGCTCGCAAGTGGCGCATTGGGTGCACGCCGCGGCCCGCTTCCCCTCCTCCATGTCGGCGTACTCCTGGCGCGCCCAGCCCCCGAGGCCGTACACCTTCGCCATGTTGTAGAGTCGGAAGTTGCGCGGGATGTCGACGCCGTTAGGACAATCCATGCAGTAACCGCAGGCCGTGCAGAACTTGCTGCCCAGCGCTGCAAACTCGTCCAGCACCTGGTTCATCCGGGCGTGGTCCTCGGCGCTCGCGCCCTCGAAGGCGCTCGCCGTCGCCACATTCTCCTCGACCATCTCCACCGTATTCATGCCGGAGGCGGCGCAGCTTACGTCGGGGTTCGAGAGCACGAAGCGCAGCGCCGCGGCCGCGGTGGTGTGCGCGCCGCCGGGTATGAGTTGCTGCAACTGCGGCGCAGGGCTCGCCAGCATGCCGCCCGCTACCGGGCACATTGCCACCACACCCACGCCCAGCTCCCCCGCCCGCTTGATCGTCGACGCGTGTTCGCGGTCGAGCATGTTGTAGGGGATGGTCAGGCTGTCGAAAAGTCCGGTCTCGATCAGCTTCGTGAAGTTCTCCGGCTTGTCGTGTCCGGTGAACCCGATATGCCCGATGATCCCCTCACTGCGCGCCTTGTCCAGCGCCTCCAACGCCCCGCCCTTCTTCACCAGGTACGGCAGCGCTTCCAGGCTGAACCACCCAACCTGGTAGAACTCCAGGTAGTCCACGCCAAGGATCTCCATCTGCTGCTCGATATCCCTGCGGTAACTGGCGGCCGTGGTCTCCGCTCCGACCCCGGTCTTGCCGGAGACGATCAGGCCGCGGCTGCGGCCCTTCAGCCCACCTGCAACGAGATGCTGGCAGCGGCCGTTGATGTAGCCCCGTGTAGTCTCGAAGTAGTTGACTCCCAGCGCGATGGCGCGGTCCACAACCTGCGCCGACAGCTCAGGGTCGTGCTCCGGCAGGCGCATGCAGCCCAACGCCAGCGCCGACACCTGGAGCCCGGTCTTTCCGAGTGGACGATACTTCATTGCTCACCTCTCTGATGGCCCAACGTAATGTCTTGTCCATTTCTGGTCGGAGCACCCGACTTCCTTGCTGGAGGCCCGACAGGCCGCCGCGGCGAAGGTCGTTCAGGCGGCGCATCACGGCCTGCGAAGCCCCTGAGGGACGGCGGCCGCCAGGGAGTGGTCATGGATTACACACAGGGAACGCTGGGTCGGGTCTTCGTCGCCCGCCTCGATGACGGCGAGTCGGTCTACGATGCGGTGCATGAGATCGCCCGCAGGGAACGCCTCTCGTCGGCGGCGGTGTTGGCCGTCGGTGGGGTGCGCCGCGGCAAAGTGGTCACAGGGCCGGAGAGCGTAACTGGCAAGATCGTGCCCCACGTCGAGGAGTTCGACGACGCACGGGAACTGGTCGGCATCGGCACTCTCTTCCGGCAGGATGGGGAGCCTTCCCTGCACTTCCACGCCGGCATCGGACGCGGCGCCTCCGCTCTCGTCGGTTGCCCTAGAGTCGAGATGTCGGTCTTCCTGGTGCTGGAGGTCGTCATCATCGAACTGCTCGGCGTTGAGGCCGAGCGCCGGCTTGACCCGGAGTCAGGTGTGCACCTGCTGAAGGTGCTTGCCGGCGGCGGCCGGTGACCAGCCTCACTCCCGGATCATCACCAGCATCATCTTGAAGCGCTCCACCGCTCGCAGCGCGTGGGGCTTGTTGGCTGGCATGATAATCATCTCGCCCGTCTTCACGAGCGAGGGCTGGCCCGACACGGTCACCTCCGACTGCCCGTCGAGGACCTGCACCAGGGCGTCGTAGGGAGCGGTGTGTTCGCTCAGGCCCTGCCCCTGATCGAAGGCGAACAGCGTGACCGTACCTACACCCTTGTCGATCACCGTCCGGCTCACGATCGCTCCGGGCTGGTACGCGACGAGTTCGGCCACTTCCAGCACGCGCCCTACCAGGCCTCCGTCCTCCGACTGACTCTCTCTCAAGGGCAGACTCCTTTCCCGCTCTCAACTCAGCGCCCGTCAGCATACTCTTCACATGGCACGAACACCTGCCCGCTGATCAGCACCGGGCCGGGGCTAGAGGGTCACCCTTGTTCGCGGCGAAGTGAGCCTCACGCGTCCGCTCCACCGCGGGCGCGATTTGCGTGCGTAGGACAACGTAGTGAACCGCAATGTCAAGACCGTGCTCGCCGTCTCCGTGGTGTTCGGGGCGACGACGGGCATCTACGAGTTCATCCTCCCATACTACCTGAAAGAGCGCGGCCTCTCGTTCGAGAGCATGGGCGCCATCTTTGCCATCGCCGCAGCCGGTATGCTCGGCGTGCGTATCGCTATGGGCGAACTCGCCGACCGGTGGGGGCGGAAGCTCTTCTACGGACTGTCACTGGCCGGCACCGCGGCCGCCATGGGCCTTACCCCGCTGAGTGGATCTGTGCTGGGCCAGGGTGTGCTGAAGACCCTGCGCGAGGCGATGTACCTCACCCGCGATACACTGCATCCCGTGATCCTCTACGAGGAGAGCCGGGGCCAGTTCATGAGCTTCATCGGCAAGACCAGGGGCTTCGAGTTCCTCTTCCAGGCCGCCGGAACCGTCGTCGCGGGCCTCGCCCTGGCCACCATTGGCACAGGTGGGAACCTGTTTCTGGCCGCCGGACTAACCGGCGTCGGCTTCTTCATCTTCTGGTTCTTCTTCCGTGAGAGCTGGGTTCCCCATCAGAAACTCAGCCGCGGCGGCCTCCGCCAATTGCTGTCTTTCGAGATGCACCGCAACCTCAAGATCATCACCATCTCGGTGTTCATCTTCAACATCGGCATGACCACCAGCCACTGCTTCATCATGCCGCTGTTCTTCTCCGAAAAGTTCGGCGTCAGCCGCGAGGTCGTCGCCTGGGTGATGGTCGGCCACCGGCTCACCATCGCTCTGCCCCTACTCCTTGCCGGGAACATCTGGATGCGCAACCTGAAGGGCGTCTATATCGTCGCTCTCCTGCTCGAGGGAGCGATTCAAGGCGGGTCAGCGCTGATTCCCGGTTTCGGGTGGGCGACGGGGGTCTGGTTGCTGCACGACTTCCTCGGCGCTGGGGTCTGGATTCCCGTGCAGAACCTCATCATCCAGGAGCATACGCGGCCCGAGAGTCGCGCCCTGGAGGTCGGCAAGATACTCGCCTTCGGCGGAGTCGGAACCATCGTAGGCCCCCTGCTTGCGGGCTTCCTTTCCCAGCGAGTCAATGTCAGCGCCCCCTTCCTCATCAGCGGGATCGGGATGATGTTGTGCGCGATACCCCTCTTCTGGCTGCGACTGACCGACCCGCGCCCTTGTGACGAAGAAGCCGGTGTGCTAGAATCCTCAGCAACCGAATAAGGCAACAGCGGAGAAGGGGAGGAGTACCTGCGGGCCGGCTGTCAGAGAGACAGGCCCATAGGCTGAGAGGCCTGTCAGCGCAGGCGCAGGGAACGTCGCCCTTGAGCTGAAGTGCGGAGCCCGTCTCAGTGGGTGACGCAGTTCCGGGTGAGCCCGTTATCGCGAATGAGTCCGCGGCGGACCGCTGCCTGCGGTGAATCAAGGTGGTACCACGGGAGCCCCTCTCGTCCTTGGACGAGGGGGCTTTTTGTTTGGCGGCAGCGCTCCGCGCTGCGGAAGAGGTGATGATGGCGACCGAAGAACTGGCAAAGGCGTATGAGCCCCATCAGGTGGAGCAGCGATGGTACACCTTCTGGGGATCGCGGGGGTATTTCCGGCTGCCGGATGCGGCTCAGCGCCCCGGCGCGCCGGCCTTCTGTGTCACCATCCCGCCGCCGAACGTCACCGGCTCTCTCCACATGGGGCACGCGCTCCAGCACAGTATCCACGACGCCATCGCCCGGTGGCGGCGCCTGCACGGCGACCGGGTGCTCGTCATCTCCGGCACCGATCACGCGGCCATCTCCACGAATATGAAGGTCGAGCAGGTGCTGGCAGCCGAAGGCATTTCGCGCCACGACATCGGCCGCGAGGCCTTCCTGGAGCGCTGCTGGGAATGGACGCGCAAGTACGGCGGCGAGATCATCGGCCAGCTCAAAGCCCTCGGCTGCTCCTACGACTGGGACTTGGAGCGCTTCACTCTCGACCCCGGCTACACCCGCGCCGTGTACGCCGCGTTTGTGAAGTTCTCGGAGCGCGGCTGGATCTACCGCGGACACCGCGTCGTAAACTGGTGCCCGACTTGCGCCTCCACCGTCTCCGACCTGGAGGTCGAGCACAAGGAGCACAACGGCCACCTCTGGCACATCAAGTACCCCCTTGCCGATGGCAGTGGCTCGGTCACCGTCGCCACCACCCGGCCCGAGACCATGCTAGGCGACACGGCGGTGGCCGTGAACTCCCAGGACCCCCGCTACCAGCGCCTGCACGGCAAAGAAGTGATCCTGCCGCTGATGAACCGCCGCCTCCCGATCATCTGCGACGACATCCTCGTCGATCCGCAGTTCGGCACCGGCGCGGTGAAGGTGACCCCCGCCCATGACCTCAATGACTACGATGCCGGACAGCGCCATCAGCTCCCTTCGGTCGTTGTGATCGGCACCGATGCCACCATGACCGCGGAAGCGGGCCCGTATGCCGGCCTCGACCGCTACGAGGCGCGGAAGCGAGTTGTTGCCGACCTCGAAGCCCAGGGCCTTCTCGCGAAGATCGACGATTACACCTACCAGGTCGGCAGTCACGATCGCTGCCACACCGTGCTCGAGCCGCTGCTTTCCGAGCAGTGGTTCCTGCGCATGCAGGAGTTGGCGCGCCTCGCGTTGGACGTGCTCGAGGACGAGCACGCGCAGATCGCCTACTACCCCGACCGGTTCCGTCGGTACACGTTGGATTGGCTGGCCAACCTTCGCGACTGGAATATCTCTCGGCAAATCTGGTGGGGACACCGGATCCCGGTGTACTACTGCCGCTCGTGTCAGGCGACGCTAGTTCAGGCTGACGCACCCGAGAAGTGTGAGAAGTGCGGCGGTCCGGTGGAGCAGGACACAGACACCCTCGATACCTGGTTCTCTTCGGCGCTCTGGCCATTTGCCGTAATGGGCTGGCCCGACGAGGCCGAGTTCGGCGCGTTTCA
>Ga0315284_10009193_pt1 | contig 14090 bp, 21 predicted proteins | sample YL17G09_16_MG_FD_203696 | JGI IMG/M metagenome (GOLD analysis project Ga0315284, IMG submission 203696) | Sediment microbial communities from Yellowstone Lake, YNP, Wyoming, USA - YL17G09_16 | ecosystem: Environmental > Aquatic > Freshwater > Lake > Sediment | place: USA: Wyoming | collected... | reverse complement strand
TTTATCAGCCCCTTTAGATAGGGCCTTTAGTTCTTTGATAATTTCATCTTGGAGTTCTTTTTTAATTTTAGGTTCGATAAGTGGCACTTGTTCTCCTCTGTAGAATAAGACTATTATACAAGGGTATTAACTATGAAACTAGAAATATATTGTGACGGCTCAGCTACGATAGCCGAACTACCTGGAGGTTGGGGTTATGTTGTTGTCATCGAAGGCGTTGAGTACAAACGAGAAAGCGGTGGCTTGCACAAAGCTACTAACAATGTTGCTGAAATTCAAGCTGCGATTGAAGGGATGCAATTCGTTCTACGATGTCAGAGCGATGGCCTGGTACCTATCACAGAAGAATTGGAAATAACTCTAGTATCTGATTCTCAATTGGTGTTGCGATATGCAAGTGGGCAATATCAATGCAAAGCATTCAATCTTATCCCTTATTACACGAAATTAAGGGCCTTATATAAAACCCTTAACGCCAGTGGTCGCTGGGTTAAGGGTCATAGTGGTAATCATTTCAATGAGATATGCGATAAATTGGCTAAGAGTGCTAGGGTAGCGATAGAAGCCGATTTATTAGCTACAAAGTAGCTACCAACTTACATATACTTATAAAGTAATCTACTGTATATTTGTTTTTCATTATGTTAACGTGTTTATGAACCCATTGGACATTACCTAGTTCATAGCCAATAGAAGAGTCTATTCTATCTAAGGAGGCAGTTCCAAGTGATCCATTTTTAATAACTAAATCGATACCAGTTAAAGCACATTTTTGATTTTGAGATAAAAATAGATTCCAGATTTCTTCTATAGTTACAGTAAGAGACAATTTCTTTCTACCTTTAACGCCATTAGCAGAGTGAACAACGTGATCTCTCCACCAAGAACCAGATATATGACCACATCCAGTCCATTGAGGATGATTGCTGCCTTTCATAGATCTTTGTCTACAACCACATGATGAAACAGGGTGATTTTTTCTACTTAAGTGATCTGATGAATAGGAGACAGTTTTGCCACAATCACAAAGACATTCCCAAGTAATGCCCCCATTCCTAGTTCTGCCTATTTGTTTTAACACCAATAATTTACGTAATTTTAATCCAGTTAAGTCTTTCATAGCTACCTCACAGTGCCATTATACCATGATTGGAAGTGGCTATGAAATAGTTTACATTTCGCACGCCCCACCGACACATGCGTACGTCTTAGCCCCTTCAGTATTATCTTCTAGTTCAAAGCCACTCAACTGAGTGTAATCAATCACTGGAAAGTCTGCTAGCATTTTCTCATACTGTCCTTTAGTTATGGCTTCCAATGGCGCTTGTTGATACCTACCACCATCAGCTGGCAAGAATGAAAGGCCGTTTACCATGTCCCAGTTCTGATAAACCCAATTACCTACTTCAATCCACTCATTGTCTTTAACATAAATCGTTGCAGAGGCATTATGCTCTACCCAATTCGTTTGAATGCGCTTATACCATTCTAATTGATCGAGGGCAGTGACCTGATCTTTAAGAACGGCATTCTCTGGTGCCTTCATTGGGAAAGAAAGGACCCATGTGTTGGCATTCTCTTCTGTTTGTCCATTCTCAGGTTTCATCTTAATGCCTTGAGACGCGAGCATTGCCCTCAATGGATCATGGGCAGAAATCCTATAACGACGAATGAAGTATTCTGAGTACCAAGGATGAAGGCCGGAACCAGAGTAAACTACCTGAGAGCTAGTGCCTTCCGGTTTAACGCAAGTAATCGATACAGGTACATTAATTTCAAGGGCTTTAGCCGCTTTATGAGCAACCTTAATAGCCTTTTGTTTAAGTGCTTTGAGTGCATCAGGTGTTAGTAGCGCAACGTTATCCATTTGGCCAGACAAAGATACTCCCAAAAGTCTTTCTTCCTCGCAATTTTCAACCCATTCTTTACGGAGATAAGGAAAATGAGTAAATGTAGATTGAATAACGCCAATCCATGTAGCCGTTTCTACTTTTTCCATAAGATCATCAAGATCATCGCCAGGTCGTACGATTACAGAACTCAAGTTACAGAACTCAAGGGATCTAAGTGCGATCTCATGACATGGATTGAACCCAGCAATCAGTTCGCCTTTGCGTCGTTTTGGTGCCATACGCTGAGCGCTACCAAGGTTGGATATACCGCGCTCGCCAGTACCAGAAGCAGCCAATGTAGCCCATTCTTTAAGGAATTCAACAGCTGTTGGTTTGTTGTAATATACTGCAGAGTTGTTAGCCATTGCACGATGCAATGGAAAAGGCCACTCTTTAGCTGCACGCATCTCTACATCATCAAGATCAGAGAGGCTAATCTGACTACTACGACGAACTCCTCCAACAACAACAATTTCAGCAATTTTGTTCATCATGTCATGGCACTCAAGCGGTGTCAGCTTGCGGCCTTGGGCCTTATTAAGGACCTCTCGCATAAAGCCATGGAGCAATATAAGTGGCTCTGGGCCCGACGCTCTGCCGCCCATAGTCTTAAGTCGAGCGCCTTTAGGTCTAATTCTAGAATAGTCAAAGACAACCTCTTTGCCATCGAACAGGTTGTTCAGCAGTTTTTTAATAGAATCTGCCCAGCCTTCGCGGTTATCATTAATGATCCACAAAGAGGGTTGAGCAGTCATGTCTGTTGGTTTGACAATGGGTAATTTATCTACGTGCTTTTTCTCGACACTGAAACCCACACCAGTACCGCAACATAGTATATGCAAACACTCTGCAAAAGAATCAATGGAATCCATAGGGATAAAGCTACAATTGTATAGTGTAGTATTGTCTTTACGTGCTGCATCTCCGGCCGCCCAAACCAATCGCATTGATGGCATAATATCGAAGTCTAACATACCCTGTTTAATCTTATTAAAGACTTTAGCAGGAACTTTATCACCACGTTCTTCTCTTAAGAAATCTACGACTCGATCAACAGTTTCTTCCCAAGTTTCGCGCCTTTTCAATTCATCAATCCATCTTGCATATGTCCGGTAATAAACAAATTCTGCGGCACTGTTTTTGAACATGCGTCGACCTCTTTAGATTAAATATATAAAAGATTGTTTGTAGAAGTAATTACTGTATAAAGGGTAGTCTGTATGATTAATGTTTTCAACGTTTTCCCCTTAAAGCTATAGGTAAATTATACCATAATCAAACAACTCAACCGCAATTTAATCCTATTAAAAGAACAAGTTATTAATAAATAAAAGTACAATATATCTATAAAATTCTTATAAAACTTATTAAAGTAAGGTAAACCATGAGTCAAAAAGATTTATTAAAAGAAATATCTAATTCGACTAATTTTGTAGAGTTAGTCTCTATAACGCCAAATGCAGAGGAAGTTATTACCTTTTGTGCAAGAGTGAGCAACCCTGGCAATCAAACTAATATGGATACGTCAGATAAATTGATTAAATACTTGCTTACCCATAAGCATTGGTCTCCATTTGAATTAGCCCATATGACCATTCAAATCAAGACATCTAGGGCAATTGCCGCTCAGATCCTAAGGCACAGAAGCTTTACGTTTCAAGAGTTCTCGCAGCGCTATGCTGTAGCCTCTAATAATGTATTCTATAGAGCTCGTCGACAAGATACAAAGAATCGTCAGAATAGTGTTGATGATATGCCACAATCAGATATAGATTGGTTCATAGAAGCCCAGAATCAGGTCTGGAGCTTGGCTAAAGAGAAATATGATGAAGCACTAGCTAGAGGCGTAGCAAAAGAACAGGCACGATTCTTGTTGCCTTTAAGTACAGAGACTACAATATATATGTCGGGATCGATTAGATCGTGGATTCACTATATTGATTTGCGAACTACAAATGGAACTCAGAAAGAACACATGGAAATTGCTCAGACTTGTAAGGGTGTATTAGCTGATCAACTTCCATTGATTGCTAAAGCATTAAACTGGTAATTATTTTTTAGGGTTTAAAGTACCAACTGGATTAAGTTTCTCACTTTTTTTATCATGCTCAACATGAAATAAGTTTGTACTTTCCATATCTTTTACTTTAGTGTTTTGCTTTCTTGGAAGAACACCAGAATGTTTAGATTTATTGTCAAGATCTGCGTGTTTAGTATCTTTATGCCAAAGTTGACCACCGCCACCTTCTAAATGTTCTGTAGTATCATAGCCTTTGCCTGTAACAGCGCGCGTAACATCCACAATACTGTTATTATGAAATTGTTTGTTTTTGGCTTCTGCTTTTGCTTCACGTTCTTTGCGCCAACCTGCTACTCGATCAACACTACCAGCTTTATAGTCTAACCGTGCTTTTCTCTCGCGTTGTGCAGTGGCTTCTTCCTCTTCGCTCGCAAACCTAGTTTTTTCCAACTCTGCTCTACAAGATTTAGCTAACGAATCTTCTTCGCCCCAATTCCTAAGCAATAGAGCAGATTCAGTGTGACCACTCTTAATCAAGCTATCAAACACATCTTGTGCTTTTGCGACCAATTTCGGATTAGGGCTCTGTCCTCCAGGTTTTCCACTACCTGAAACAACATGCATAGCCACTTTGCTAGCTGTACTATCTTTTTGTGCAGGTTTGACTTCAGCAGGCGTCTCTTTGGGTGCATGGGCCTTAATGTTTGCCCATTTTTTGGCCTGAACATTTCCCTCTTTACGCGCTCTTTCTCTATTTGCTTTTTGCTGCTCGGGAGAGGTAGAATCGGCTTTATCCATTTCATCGCTTTTCATAACGGGTGGAGCTCCGTTCGTACTAGGTGCAGTAGGTTCTGCTGATGGTGCTGGCGATGGCATGGCGCCGTTTGGTTCGCCTTTGTCCATCTCTTCTTTATGTAAATCAAGAAGACTTTGAGCTTCTTTTTTAATCTTTTTAGCTTTTTCTTGTTCTTTTTGTTCGTGCTTTGGATCGTCTTTATGAGGCTCTTTTTTATCAGCTTTAAGACTCTCTTTAGTTTTTTTTAACTCAGAGATCAACTTGTCTAAATTTTGCATATTTACTCCATAAGCGAACTAAGTGACTTATTATCATTTTACCATATCTTATCATTTAAAAAAAGTACAATATCACTAATTGGAGGATATAGATGAATATTAAGAATAATAAGACTCATCGTGTTAAAGGCCCCTCTCTCAGTGAAGAAATTTGGGTATTAGATTTTACTCAAGAATCTGCTCAAGAATTTAGGGATAGACTCATTGAAGAGTCACAAGAAAACCCAAATAAGCCCATTATTGTCTATATAGATAGCTACGGTGGCTCTGTAGATGCCCTAGCTAAGATGATAGCCACTATCGACGAGATATCAAACCCCATTATCACGGCCTGTATGGGTAAGGCTATGTCTTGTGGGGCCATTCTTTTAAGTCATGGGGACGTCCGATTCTGTGATCCCCATAGTCGGGTTATGGTCCATAAAGTCAGTGCCTCTACCTCAGGGGATAGTGAAGACATCACTAATGATGCCACTGAGATCGCCAGGTTGAATCATTATTGGCTGAGCTTTTTGGCAGATAATTGCAATGTAAAGGGCGGCTACAATGAACTAGAGACTCAACTTAAGTCTAGGGACGGTAGAGATCGCTACATGACGGCTAAGGATGCGGTTGCATTCGGTATAGTAGATATTGTGGGATATCCAAAGATTAATGGTGTTGCCATGTATGAAGTTATTTCTGCGCCCGAAAAAATATCATTAAAACAAAGGGCGAAATTACGACTAGAATATGCTAAGCCTAAATCCAAACCTAAAGTGAAGGAAGTAAAGAATGTCAGAAAGTCTAGAAAAAAATTACCAACAAAATGAAGAAAAAGTTGTAATTACGCCAGAAGACGCTATGGCTGCTTTTGAGTTTTGGAAACAATTTGATATTCCAGTTATGCCAGGCCTATCTGAGGCTTTCGACGCATTCTGCAAAGAACCGACAATTGAAAACCAAAACATTTTAAAATACTTAGTATGTAAAGCTATTGCCACCACAGATCATGAGTGCTTCACTGAAGAGACCTTTAAAAAGGTAGGCGAAGAATGTGGCGAAGTTGCTTATGAATTGGGCTTTTCAAGAGACCTTGAAAACGTGATAGGAGAACCATAAATGGGTTACTATGAAGATGATCGCATTAGATCTAAAAACAAAGTGTCTAACGACGCCTACTCTTTCTACCTATCTTGCCTTGATAAGTTGTGGACTAGCGGCGACATTCAGCATTATGCCGAACAACAGTTATCCAAAGATCCTAAAAATAGGACCATGCAGGAACTAATCCTCATATGCAGACGATCTGAAGAAGATCTTGCTATACCTACACATAATCTAGACTAGAACTAGATTGTCATAGTTATATCCGAAACAAATATCTGTTAATTGGAGACATATTATGACTATTATTAAGCCTATGTTAGCAGCAACACTTGAAGATGTAGCAAATCTAAAGTTTCCAGTTATAGCATCCCCTAAGTTGGATGGCATTCGTTGTCTTAAAGTAGATGGTAAAGCACTTACACGTAAGTTCAAAGCTGTGCCTAATAAGTTTATACGTGATTGGATTGAAACCAACTTACCTGATGGTATTGATGGTGAGATAATGATACGCAATGCCACATTTAACCAGATTCAGTCTGGTGTAATGAGCGTTGATGGAGAACCAGACTTTGAATATCATGCATTTGATTGGGTTAGTTCTTCTGTTACGGCACCATATTCTGCTAGAGTAATGAGTTTAAACCTCATTGCAAAAAGCAATCGTTTAGTTGTAGTGCAGACTAAGATAATTGTAGATCGCTCGTCATTAGATGAGTTTGAGACAGAATGCCTTAGTAAGGGCTTTGAAGGTGTAATGGTTAGGTCACCAAATAGTCCATATAAAAATGGTCGTGCCACAGAGCGTGAAGGTTTCTTAAGTAAGATTAAGAGATTCTCTGACTCAGAAGCAATGGTCACTGGCTATGAAGAGCGTTTACATAATGCCAATGAGGCAACCACTGATGAACTGGGGCACACCAAGCGCTCTTCACATAAAGCAAACATGATTCCAGATAATACGCTTGGTGCGTTCCATGTTAAAGACATTCACACTGGTCAAGAGTTTAAAGTGGCGACAGGTATGGATGATGCGATGCGTAAGATGATATGGGATAGTCGTGAATCCTATATAGGTAAATTAGTTAAGTATAAGTATCAACCAGCTGGACAGAAAGACCTACCAAGGTTTCCAGTATTTTTAGGCTTTAGACATAAGGACGATTTATGAACTATATTATGATGATTTTATCCATATTAACACTTAGTAGTACACCTATAAAAAAGGTTGATATATATAAACTATCTGATGGCACATTAGTAGCATGCCGCATTGTTATGCTTAAACCCTGTGGCTTTAGTTTAAGTAAATGCGATAATGGTAAAAGATATATTTGTCAATCAAATGTAGAATTCATTGGCCAATATCATAAGTAATTAATCCTAAGTGAAAGCAAACAAATGAGTGTTGCAATGTACATAACGATGGACTTAGAGACAGGTGGAATTGGAACTGATTGTTCCCTTCTTACCGCTTACTTTGGCGTCTTAGATAAGGATATGAACTTATTGGATTCACTTGATCTTAAAGTGAAACCTAATGAAAGTAAGCCATATGTGGTTCATGCTCAAGGTATGTCAGTCAATAAGATTGACTTGATAGAGCACGATAAGGTTGCCATTACAGAGTCAGAAGCTGGCAAGCATACGTTTGCTTTCTTGAAGCAACATTCTAATAATGGGAAGACTAAGTTAATCCCTATTGGCCATAACGTTCAGTTCGACATCCTATTTATCTATGAGCACCTTCTAACTAAGAAGCATTTTGATCAGTACGTTTCTTATAGAAAACTAGATACTGGAAGTATTGCTCAATTCTTTAAGTATTGTGGATTTATCCCCGAAGATAAGAGTGGTTCATTGGAATATCTTGCTGAAGCGTTTGGTGCTAAGTTTCTAGATAGACCTCATACTGCAGAGTCAGATGCCCTTATGTGTGTAGAGATTCTTAAAGAAATGAGGAAGGTATGTCAACCAAAACAAGACAAATAGAGTGCTTATCTCGATTGGACTATTTAAGTGGGTCTAAGAATGAAATCCTAAGTTTCCTTCTCTTAGAGAAAATAATAACTATTGATACTATTGCAAACGTAAACAAATCACCAACACCCAGTAAAGAGTTACAAATTCTTTTACATGACTTACAGAAAACAGAGAAATTTCAATTATTAGAATATGTTTGGGAAGTGTTACCTAAAGAGCACATATCTATAATGATAGTGACAGATAATGTTAAGAAAGAATTTACTTATTCAAATTTTTAAAAGTATAATTATTAAATAATAAAGAGCTTTTGTAAGGAATTGTATGAGAACTAGAAAACATGCTTTTATGAGTGCGCTGATGTCTCCATATAAATTTGTTATGGTTGGCGCTGCGTTTAGTAATCGCTATCATAAGTTTCATAGTGAAAGTTTTTCTACTAACTTAGTGCCTACCATGACTAGGTCAGAGTGGCTATATCAAGAAGAACTTGGAATAGCTCTACAAGAAGATTATGTCAATGGGATTAATTGGGATTTTAGTCAGAAAGGATATATAAATCGTGAGCATTGAAAATAGGATATTTAAACATATACGTCCATTCATGGGGCGGCGGAATAGATATTATTGCACTCAGGATACTAGTAATTATTCGTTGAATCTTTTTAACGCTGGTGATATTAAACATGGCGCGTCTAATGTAGATCAATTTAATCCTGCTGGATTAGATCTACCGCCTCACACTGGCGAGCCATTTGGCAGAATTACCACACGGAAGAGAAGAGTTAATAAGCGCTCTTCTCTTTTGAATAGAAAAAACAAATGCTTTCTTGGAGATTGTTTATAATGGAAAGATTACAAGGTCATTTTACAGTAAAGAAAATTACTAAATTTGAAGATCTCAAAGAAGGCGATGAGCTGTCTTTGCCTGAGAGTGATCTGGCTTTCCAAGATGGAAGTAGGGTTTATCAGTTCGCTTATGCTGAACCAAAAGATGATCGCAGGTTTGTTATTGAGCCAGGTACTTTTGCTTTCGCAAACAGTGCAGCTGGTATTGGTCTAAATAAATTAGAGTTTAAGCCACGAACTTTACTAGAGACTGTTAGCAATACAGCCACTATTATTAATGAAGCTAAGACATTTTTCAATAGACTTCATGTATATGAGAAACTAAATCGCCCTAAGAAACGTGGAATCTTGCTGTACTCAGCGCCTGGTATGGGAAAAACTAGTAGTATTGAGAAATTCTGTCAAGATTTTATAGACGAAGATTCAGGTACGGTTGTATTGGTTTGGCCCACGTCTGAAGTGGAAGCTGAAGCAGTGTCGAAGTTTCTAAGCCAACAATCTTCGTACAGCGAAGAATGTACGCGTATGATCTTGATAATCGAAGATATTGGCGGTGGTGAGCGTGATAGCGAACATGGTCGATATGCTATTACTTCAGGTCTGTTGAATCTGTTAGATGGTGTTGGCTTAGTTTTTAAACTACCTACGTTCATTGTAGCAACCACCAACCACCCTGAGAACCTCCTGTCATCCCTAGCCAATCGCCCTGGTCGATTTGATATGATGATGAAACTTGAGCCACCAACCCCAGATGAGCGAATTCGTTTGTTAGAATTTGTAGTTAAAAGACTATTAACAGATGAAGAGCGCGCAGCCATAACTTCTAAGGGCACAGAAACATTTAGTATTGCTCATATCGAAGAGATCGCGGTAAGAGCAGAACTGCACGATAAGTCTTTTAAGACGGTAGTGGACGAGCTTATTGCTCACACTGAGATCTTTAATAAAGGCTTTGCTGGCAAAAAGACATCATTGGGTTTTAGTTCTTACGAAGACTAGGAGTTATTATGGATTTTTTATATTTATTAACAAAATTTCAAAGTGATGAAGATTTTGAATCTGTCATATTCTTGAAAAAAGAAATTGCTATAGCGTACATTCAAAACAATTACCCTGGGTATATGCTGTATGCAACTAACCCAGAAAATGTAGAGTATTACGCTAAAACAGCAACTCAAGGCATACTACTTGAAAAAGTAAAGGTAGTAGGGTAATGCGTGTATTCTTATGCTGTATTTGTTTAATAGCTATGTTGTCTTATGCAAAACTTATAGGACAAACCTCGCTAAATACAAAGCTCGCAGAAGAATGGGTACAACAAGATCTACAAGGAGGATGGTCCTCTAAGAAGAAAGTTTCTAAACAACGTAGGAGAAATAAGATGGCTAAAGTAAAGTTGACAACAAAGGCATATACAACAAAGGCATATACAATCAATTATCTAATCAATGAAGTTCGCTCGTTGAAGGATAGCAAAGTTCGTAGTGAAGCTAGTTTCATTAGCGAATTTAGTCCACGTAAAGGTGCTAAAAGCGCTAAAATGCAAAAGCTAAATAGCTTTCTTAGCGGTAAACTACCTCTTGTTATTAAGAGTGGACTTAGTGGTTCTAAGTCGATTAGAAACCGCGTTATCGCAGCTCTTGAATACCGCAAAGCTCAAGGCAAGTTTTAATCTATAGTTGAAACAACTATACTAATCGGCTGGGCATCAAGCTCAGCCGATTTTTCTTCTTTAATCTCTTTTTCAACAAAGATCTTGCTGTCATACTTCTCACCAGCAACATGAATCTCTATTTTGTTTGGCATACGTGATTCACCAACGCGATCATATAGAGTTTTAACCAATTTAGACATCTCTGCCTTATTAGTTTCTTTATTAAGTAGAGCAATACGCATACGACGTAAATTGCCACGTTTTTTAGATTCTAAGACCTTGTCAGCTAAACCTAAGGCCACAGTCTCTTCCGCGCTAATCCAACAATCTCGTTTCACCACAATTTCATAGAATTCTTCAGGCATTTTAGAGTTTTCTGCAAATATCTTATTAAGTTTAGCCTGGATATTGTCTTCTTCATTCTGACTAATTCTTCGATCTGTCAACTTAATTGGCACCTCTATACTGCCAAAAGCTGGAGCATCATGTAACAGTACTGAGGTATTTTTATGTAAATACCGCTCGTCACAAACAGCCATAACCCATACAGCGGCAGACATAATAGAGCCACTACCAAAGAACTTGAATTGACATGGGGAAAACTCAATAATATCAATGAGTCTGAGCATTTCATAAGCATCTCCACCAGGAGAACTCATGTGGAGTTCTATAGGCTTATTGGGCGCTTCTGTTTCAAATATATGAATGGTACGTATAGCTCTTTCAACTGAGCGCCAAGTAAAGTCAGACCCATGCTCATCGTGACTCTCAGGTAATGAGCCAAAATAGATACGTCGATTTTTAACATCGATTCCACTGTCTAAAATTGTCTCTACTATGGTTAAGTCTATAGCCATAAGTCCTCAAGTGGTATAATAAAGCTTATACTAATTATACCTTGGATACAAAAGCGCCATGACAAAGTCAGACATTATCTATTCAACTATATGTCAATTAGTAGAAAAATTCCACTCTCATCCAGAGTCATTTATAATACCAGAGTCCTATTCATATAGTGACGATGACCATATTCGCACAGTTTGGCGATCTCAGATTCATTCAGGGGATGAGTTGATTGAAGATCCGACTATGCCCCAGAAAACTATAACTATAGAATACAACAAGACTTTTAAGAGTTTGAAAATTACAATCTATAATGTAAACTATTGTAGATGGTCAGATCTGCAATCACTTCATAGTACTGGAACTATAACTTTAAAGAGTTATTTTATAAAGTTTACAAAACCTTATCGTGAATTTGTAAAACTACAAAAACTGATTCAAAAATATGAATTAGATTTAGAGAATAGAGAGTTTATAAAAAAACTTGCTGGTACCTTACCAGGCATTGTGGACGATCTTCTCTTAGGCAAATAATGCCCCCGAAATAACCCTCTAATAGAAAAGAGGGTTTTATGACTGAAAAAAAAGAATCAATAGAAGAATTCTTAGCTCGCGGAGGTGTAATTGTTAAATTACCACCAACGAAAGCGTTAGAAGCTAGTAATGTTAACGTTTTTTCTACTGTTATCAGTGGGCCAGCAACAATTCTTACCTATTCAGAGGCTAACTTAATGTATGGTGAAATTCGCCAACGTAAGCCAAGAAAAAATCCAAAGAAGCCTATAGTTCGAATAGATATGAGTGTTTTACCTAAAGCAATTAGAGATAAATTTCTTAAAGGAGAAGAAGATGTCGAGTAAACCAACGTCTCAAGGAAAGTTTGTCCATGTCGACATGCACGAATCTGATCTAATGAGTTTAGTAGACCTACTTAAGTCAGATGTAGATTTCTTTAATAAAGTAGCGTTAACTTCTCTTAAGAACGGAGATGAAACGTCGCATGACATCTTCTTAGCAAGAGCTAAATTGACTAATGTATTCTATGAATCACTTAGTCATAGACTTCAAGCTAACGACTTAGAAGATAGAGTTTTGAATTAACTAGCATCCGATTTTATTATTCAATACGAGATTAATTTAACTAACATTTTAGGAGCATTATGAAGCCGTCAAATATTTTTGCAGTTATGGACATGGCAAAAACAGCTTGTGATATCAATCAAGTATTGAATCCAATTTTCACAGGTGAAGCTGGACTTGGTAAGTCACAGATTGTCCAACAGTGGATTGCTAAGCAGCGTGAGCGAAATTCAGAATTTGGCTTTCTCGATCTACGTATTGCTTACTTAGAAGCACCTGACCTTATTGGTTTCCCTGAATCAGAGAAAGACGAGTTTGGAAAAGTAAGAACTACTCATCGTTTGCCAGATTTTTGGCCAACTGATCCAAATAGCGAAGGTCTTATTCTTCTTGAAGAGCCTAACCGAGGCACGACTGGTGTTATGAACTGTCTAATGCAGCTTTTAACAGATCGTAAAGTTCATATGTACGATCTACCTAAAGGATGGCTTGTTGCTGCCTGTGTTAACCCAGATTCTTCTGAGTATGATGTAAACACTATGGATGCAGCTCTTAAAGATCGTTTTGAAGAGTTTGAAGTTGAGTATGATGCTATGACATTCATGAGTCATATGGACAATAAAAACTGGGATGATAAGATTCAACGATTTATTGGTTCTGGTATTTGGATTTACAAAACAACCAAAGAAATTGGTAAAGAAGGTAAATACATTTCACCACGGACTTGGTCTAAGGTGAATGCTGCTGAGTTGTCTGGCGTACACTCCAATCGTCAACTTCATCGATTGGTCGTTACCAGCATACTTGGTAAAGACATTGGCAATGAGTACCACAAGTATTGCTACGATCAAGCTCCAGTTACTGCCGAAGATCTGTTGAAAGATAAGCCAGCTGCGTTGAAGAAGTTGAAAGAGCAATCTGATCCAAACAGTTACAAGGGCGACATGATTCAAGCCACTGTTGAGTCGATTGTAAAGAACTACGGTGGAACCGCTAAAGATGCTAAGTCTACTCAAATTGACGAAGATGTCATGGCGGAAGTCGCTAAGATTATCCCAGCAGACCACGCAGTAAACTTAATTAAAGAATGCGGGTACAAACAATCTAAGGGTCAAATCTCGAGCTTCTTCAGAGACTTTGTTGTGCGCCACCCTGAGTTGGTACAAGTTCTTAAAGACAACATTAAGATTTCTAAAGCAACAACTGGTAAATAACCAACCACGAAGCCCTGCAACCTCTCGGTTGTGGGGCTTTATAGGATAAATATGTATACTTCAAAAGCACTATATTTAACAGCCCTTTTGTACCGAATTCCTGCCTTCATCATAATAATGCTAATATGTAAGGATTCTGGATTTGGAACTGTGATGACGTTACTACTCACTCTTGCGATACATGCCTTACTTAAATTCTCTTTCTATGTAGAGTTTAAAGAGCAATTATCACATAGGCCCGATATTAATTCTTGATAAGAAAAGAGGTATTACATGTCATCACGAATTAGGAATAATGTATCAAAAGATACTCTAGATAAAGAGTATGTTTCCGTAGAAGAAAAGGCTAAATGTCTTGCTACGGCAATATATAACTGCACAAAGCATCACCCTTT
>Ga0315284_10009192_pt1 | contig 14093 bp, 12 predicted proteins | sample YL17G09_16_MG_FD_203696 | JGI IMG/M metagenome (GOLD analysis project Ga0315284, IMG submission 203696) | Sediment microbial communities from Yellowstone Lake, YNP, Wyoming, USA - YL17G09_16 | ecosystem: Environmental > Aquatic > Freshwater > Lake > Sediment | place: USA: Wyoming | collected... | reverse complement strand
TAACTTGATGCGATTTTTTATTTCTCCCAGATTTGCGGTTTTACCTCCTAACCTGTCTGTCATTTCACCGGTAATTTCATCAAAAGATATGGTAAAGCTGCTCACAGGGATCTCACTTTTTCTGGTGAGCAGATTTCCTATCTTTGAATTGATATCATTGAATCTTTCGTAGAGAGCGGAATATTTATCATGTGAGATTTTATTTAGGTTGTCTATGATGCTCTTGACTCCATTAGCAATGGCTATAATGTTTTGGTCGATATAATGCCTGTCAAAAAGAAATTCACCTGAGAGTTTTTCCTCCATATCTGCCATCACTTCAAGAACAGTGTTGTTACCTGAGAGCAACTTCTGAAAGGATTGGAATTTCCTTTTAAAACGCTGTTTTTTCCCGTTCTCCTCTGTTTCTGTTGTCATATCTTCTTTTTTTCCTAAAAGTTTTTGCCAGAATTTCATAGTTTATAATAAATTATATTGGTTTTATTAAAGAGACCCATCATATTTTAATAAATTATTTTATACCATTCTGAAGTCTTCCACAAGAGAATTTTATTCATAACGTATTTGACCCATTGTTCGAAGAGCGAAAAGAGTTTTTTAGTAGGCATTAAATTACAATTTAACATAAATCGTGGTACTTCTAAAAAAGTGAACGGACATGGATTTTCCCATATAAATATTTTTGTTTATGTTTTATACTACATTATTATTTTTAGAGCTCTGTGGTTGAGAGAAGGAGGATTATCGATGCAAAGTGATAAGAAGGTAAAAGATTTGATGGTTGGTATTTTTGAATATCCTCACATACCATACTGGTTTTCTATAGAACAGGTTGTAAGAATTGTCAAAATATCATTTCTCAGCAGTAAGAAATACCCTTACCCATTGGTCATAATGGTATTTGATGAAAAGTATAATCTTCTTGGTACGGTAACACTTAAGGAGATTTTGAAAGGCATTGAGCCGAGGCTTTCAAGCCCTATCACTAAAGCTCAGGACACTGGGGAAGATCAAGCAGGATTGTCTATTATCCTGGATGCTCTTTTTAAAAATGAATCCAGGGAACTGATAAAGAAGCCTATAAAAGAGATTATGGTTCCGGTAAAATTCTTTGTTGAACCGGATGACCCTATCACTAAAGCAGTGTATTTGATAATTCACCATGACTTACCTCTGCTGCCTGTTTTAGAAGAAAAGAAGAAGTTTGTCGGTATTGTAAGGATGATAGAAGTGTTTGATGAGTTATCCAATGTTATTCTGAAAGAATAATAAAAAATTAATTCACTCCATGTGAGCCTGTCTTGAAAATATCTTTCATCCAATACCGTTCTCCCAATTGTGAAATGTGTCATGAAGGTATGAGTTTATACAGAAAGAGGTCAAATGAGATTAGGGTGTGAATACATTATAGTATTGATGCGGAGGATTAGGTGAAGGCAAAAGATATAATGACACCTATTCATGATTATTTACGACCAGATGATACCCTTAAAAAGGCTGCAAATCTTCTGCGGATCGCAAGAAGAGGAGAAGAGAAGGTTGGAGTTAAAGGATTGCCTGTACTTGATGAAGAGGGGAAGATTATGGGGATATTATCAATGAGAGATATTCTCAAGGCTGTTTACCCATCGTATCTTTCAATAATGGATCTCGGAGATTTCACATGGGAAGGAATGCTTGAATCGATTGCAAAAAAAATAGCAGACAAAAAAGTGGCTATGGTAATGACAAGAGATGTGATGACAGTGAGAGAGGATGACTCATTAATGAAGTGCATTGACTATATGATTAGGAAAAATATAAAGAGGCTGCCGGTAGTGGATAAAACAAACAAGGCAGTTGGGATGCTCTATGAACGGGATATTTTTTTTGTAATTGTCAAAGCAATGCTTGAGGAGAGTTGAGAGAGCCTGTACAATGAGTCAAGAAGCCATAATCACGGGCCAGTCCTACGTAATCAATACAACATTCTGGATTGCAACAGCGATATTTATAGTTTCACTCATCGTTATCATTACAGAAAAAGTACATAAGGCTGTAGTAGCAATTGTTGGTGCAACTCTTATGCTTGTGTTGAAAATACTTGATCAGCATGAGGCATTTCATTTAGAGGAATTAGGTGTAGACTGGAATGTCATATTCCTCCTCATCTCAACAATGGTTATTATAAATCTTATGAAGCCAACAGGATTTTTTGAATACGTGGCCATAAAGAGTGCAAAATGGGGGAGGGGTGAGCCATTCAGGATTTTGGCTATATTCTCTATCGTCACAGCATTCATTAGTGCCCTTCTTCCAAATGTGACAACTGTTATACTGATTGCCCCTGTTATGTTGCTTATTGCGGATGCACTGGAAGTGAACCCGACTCCTTACCTTATCTCATGCGCCCTTGCGTCCAATATAGGTGGTACTGCAACACTCATCGGTGATCCGCCAAACTTGATGATAGGGTCACGGGTAAGTCTCAATTTCATGGACTTTGTCTATCATCTCACACCGATCGTCATAATCATTATGGTCTGTTATATTGTTGCTATAAAACTCATCTGGGGAAAACAGCTTCAGACAAAGGAATCACTGAAAAAACGGATTATGAACATGAATGAGCGGGAAGCAATAAAAGACCCTGTTATGTTAAGGAATTCACTTTTTGTTTTAACCGTTGTTTTCATGGGGTTTATCTTTCATGGCATGCTTGGGTTAGAAGTTGCGACTGTTGGTTTGTTTGGAGCAGGGCTTCTCCTGCTTCTCTCAAGGTCTAAAGAACCCCGTCACATATTTGCAGAGATTGAATGGTCGACGATTTTCTTTTTCATAGGCTTATTTATTATTGTGGGAGGTGTAGTAAAGGTTGGGCTTATCAAATGGATGTCAATTAAAATGGTCGAGATTACAGGGGGGAATTTATTTATTACGTCTATGGTGATGATATGGTTTTCAGCTTTTGCCTCTGCAATAGTTGACAACATACCCTATGTTGCTACCATGATCCCGCTCGTCAGTGATATGGCGAAACACCTTTGGCCTGACCTCTCAGGGGTTCAACTTTTACAGCATCCTGATCTCATGCCTGTCTGGTGGTCATTAGCATTAGGGGCATGTCTTGGAGGTAATGGTACGGTAATAGGAGCTGCAGCTAATATCGTTGTTGTCGGCATGTCTGAAAAAATTGGTCAAAGGATATCTTTTATGGCATTTATGAAATACGGAATGCCGATTATGATAATGACAGTAATTGTCTCAACACTCTACGTATGGTTGAGATATTATGTGTTCAAGATATAAAGAAACTCAATAGTTTCCTCGTCCTTGAGTTACATTTCCATACCTGCTAAAATCTAAACAGGAGAAAAAGGTAATGGAAGTTTATCTGCCTATTGCAGGGATGAGCGTTAATGTGTTCCTTATTCTCGGAATGGGTGTTCTGGTAGGTTTTTTGTCCGGACTCTTCGGTGTAGGCGGAGGATTTCTCCTCACGCCACTTCTTATTATGATTGGTATCCCTCCTGCAGTTGCTGCTGCAAGTGATTCAAACCAGATTGTTGCATCATCTTCGTCAGGTGCATATTCGCACAAAAGGATGGGCAACGTTGATATGAGGATGGGTATCGTAATACTTATTGGAGGAATTGCGGGGAGCACCATAGGTGTCCAGGTTGTGAAGATATTAAGGCAGATGGGCAATTTTGATTTTGTGCTTAAGGCTGTTTATGTAGTGGTTCTCGGAGGCATTGGCTCTTATATGCTTATTGAGAGTTTGAAAGCAATGAAAGGTACCATGAGAGAGGAAATAGAAGGAGACTCTCGTTTCAGAAGATTCGTTCTCAGGTTTCCATTGAAGATGGAATTCAAGGAATCAGGAGTAAAAATATCTGTTATTTTTCCATTAATTATGGGTTTAATTGTTGGCTTCCTTGCTGCGTTGATGGGTGTTGGGGGAGGATTTATCATGGTTCCTGCTATGATTTATGTTCTGGGGATGCCTACAATCAAGGCAATAGGAACGGATCTTTTTCAGATAGTATTTACAAGCATATCTGCAACTGTACAGCAGGCAATATTCAATCATACAGTTGATGTAGGTCTTGCGATGCTTTTACTTTTTGGTTCCACGATAGGGGCACAATTCGGTGTGAGAGCAGGGAGAAGACTAAAGGGAAAACAGTTAAGAATACTTTTAGCAGCTATTGTCTTAATAGTTATGATGAAAATGCTTTATGAATTGATAGCAATGCCTTCGAACCTCATAGGATTGACAACAGGAGAAAGTGGGCACTGATGAAAGAAATGGCTATACGTTATAAATTGAAGATTGTGAGGTTTAGAACAATATTTTATCTTTTGCTCATTACTTTTCAATTTTTATTTTTCTCAGTATCACATGCTGGTGAGCTTGCGGTATCAAGTATCCCTGAGCAGATATATATCACTCTCAAGTATGCAGGTGAAAAGATAACACTTTTTGGAGAAACTGAAGAGGGAGCTCATATAATAGTAAAAGTGACCTCTTCGGAGGGTGAAAAGCTAAAATTAAGCAAAAAAGGGAAAAGGGGCATATTCTGGATAAATGTGAAGTCGCTTGAGATTGTAGATGTGCCGAGTATTTATCTTGTTCATACATCCGGGAAAATGAGTGATATACCAAAAGACATACAACGAAGAATCGGAGCTGATAAAGACTATTCAACAGTAAAGTCAATGGCAAGGACAAATCCTGAAGACCCTGAAACAAAGATATTTATAGATGGGTATGTGAAGCTCAAAGAAGAACAGGGGCTTTATGCGATAAGGGAAGATTCAGTAAAAATTATAAAAGGCAGGCTTTTTAAAAGTGAATTTTTTATGCCTTCACATGCACCAGTAGGTTCATATCGAGTTGATGCCTTTGCAGTGAAAGACAACGCACTCATTGCATCAGGTTCAGCAGAAATCAAGCTTGGCAAAGTGGGGATAGAAAGTTGGATTACGGATCTTGCGATGGAAAATGGTCTGTTCTATGGCATAATGTCTGTTATGATTGCTCTTTTAGCCGGAATTGGAGTCGGATTCATATTTAAAGGAGGACCATCACATTAGATAAGGAACGGGTGGGTGAGCAGACAGGTTTGAGAAAGGTTTGTTTATTTGCATTATGGATTTAATCAGCAGAGGAGAAGGAGCAATGAAAATTCTTGTATGTATCGATGGCTCAGAATTCTCAAAAAATGCAGTAAGATTTGGCGCATGCTTAAGTGCAAAGATAAAAGCTGAAGTGGTAGCTTTACGAGTTATTGATGTTCCTCGGTACAGTCACTGGATGGCAATTAGTAAGAAAGTAAAGGAAGAGATGAATGAGTCAGCAAAAAAGATTATTGATGATGCACAAGAAATTGCACGAAAAGAGTTTGGTGTAGAGGTAATAGGTTTAATTAAAGAAGGCTCTCCTGTTGAAATAATTATAAAAACGGTTCATGAAGACGATGAAATTGCTATGGTTGTCCTCGGTGCAAGCGGCAAAAGCCATACTGCCAGAAGATTTGTGGGATCAACAACTGAAGAATTGATAAGGGAAGTGAGCAGGTCACTCCATTGCGCGGTTATTGTAGTGCCAGGTCATGATGAAATGTATAGTAAAAGATGTGCGATGGCACATTGAGAGGAACAAAAATAAATAGTATATCAAAACATTTTGAGATATAGTTTATATGCGTGGAATAACTGAAAATAAGAAATTATCAAGAGTCCGTAACCGTCGTGTTCATATGGCAAATGAGCGGACGTTTCTTTCGTGGATCAGGACAAGTGTAGGGATAATGGCATTTGGTTTCGTAGTGGAGAAGTTTAGCCTTTTTGTAAAACAGATGTCATATTTTTTGGGAAAGACACCGTATAAGCAAGGTGTGATTGAACAGACTCAGGCAAGTACTGGCTACTCTTCAATATTCGGAGCATTTCTTATAGGTCTTGGTGCCTTAATGGGGGTGCTTGCATTTATCAGATATAAAAAAGTCGAGAAACAGATAGATGAAGATACCTATCATCCCTCGTTGATTCTTGATATATTACTTACCATCTCAATCCTTGCAATTGGAATCTTCCTTATAATCTATATGGTGCATAGTTTCTGAATAAATTATTTTATTAAAGTAATAATTTAATAAATCTATATAACCTATTAATATTAGGAATAAATATTACACATAAATATATGGATAATTGCATGGTAATACAAAATTACGTATAGTATAAGGGAAAAACATATGGGAGCTATAAAAGATAAATTTCCGGATATTCCTGATAGAATTTCAGGCCTTAGAGAACTGACGTATAACCTCTGGTGGAGCTGGCATCCGCAAGCAAGGATGCTTTTCAAAATGTTAGACCGTCAGGCATGGAAGGAGAGTGTCCATAACCCAGTAAAAATGTTAAAGGAAATTTCAAGAGAAATTCTTGAATCCGCTGTAAAAGACTCTGAATATTTGAATTACTATGATGGGGTAATAGCAAGGTTTCACGAGGATATCACCACAAAAGCATGTTGGTTCTCAGAAAATGTTATTGATTCTACTTGCCTGCCAATCGCATATTTTTCTGCAGAATACGGGTTACACCGTTCTTTACCATTTTATGCAGGTGGATTAGGTTTTTTGGCGGGTGATCATATCAAGGAATGTAGTGATCTTGGTGTTCCTTTAGTAGCGGTAGGCTTTATGTATCCAGAAGGTTATCTACGTCAGAAGATTCGCATGGAAGGTTGGCAGGAAAATGTTGACGAAGTCCTCGACAGGGATGCTGCACCTATTGTACGAATGCTCGACGAAAAAGGTGAACAGCTCATTGTGAGGGTTCCATTTATTGATCCTCCAATATTTGTAACTGTTTGGAAAGTAGCGGTAGGCCGTGTATCTCTCTACTTAATAGATACGGATATTGACATAAACGACCCTTGGAACAGGTCAATAGCGTATCATCTCTATATCGGTGACATTGAACAGCGGCTGCGTCAGGAGATTGTGCTTGGTATCGGAGGCAGTGAGGTTTTAAATACTCTCGGTATTAGGCATTCTGTTCTGCACCTGAATGAAGGGCATTGTGCATTTGCACTTCTCGAACGGATCAGGGAACGGATAGAGGAAGGGATGAGCTTTGAGAAAGCATCTGAACAGGTACGTGCCACTTCTGTTTTTACCACCCATACCCCTGTTTTAGCAGGGCATGATGTCTTTCCTTTTTATCTAATGGATAAATATTTCAGCCACTATTATCCACTCCTTGGGCTGGGTCGCGACGACTTTCTTCAATTAGGAACCCATCCAGACTATCCAACAGCCGGATTTAATATGACTGCTTTTTCATTGAGGATGTCTTACTACCATAATGGCGTGAGCAGGAGGCATGGTGAGGTTTCGCGGCATATGTGGCAATTGCTCTGGCCTGACAAGAAAGAAGAAGATGTTCCGATAGATTCGATAACAAATGGGGTACATATCCCTACATGGATAGAACCAAAGATTGAACTTCTCTTCAATAAATATTTTGGCCCTGATTGGCTCAAAGATCAGGACAACTCGGTCATATGGGAACGAATAGATGACATTCCTGATGAAGAATTATGGCAGGTTCATTACTGGTTGAAGATGAAACTGATTAACTTCGTACGAGAACAAGCACGTCGTCGATGGCTGGAAAACAGGGTGAGTCCATTTAATATCATAGCCAGCGGTACATTGATAGACCCAACTGCCCTCACTATCGGTTTTGCACGCCGCTTTGCTTCTTACAAAAGGACGGATCTGATTTTCCATGATCTTGGGCGGTTGAAAAAGCTTCTCAATCATCGATGGAGACCTTTACAGATTATTTTTGCTGGTAAAGCCCATCCTTCAGATGACGACGGGAAAAGAATTCTCCAGCGGATATTTAATTTTACTCACGACCCTGAAATGGGGGGAAGGATTGCCTTTGTCGAAAACTATGATGAACAATTAGCACAATATATGGTACATGGAGTTGATCTCTGGCTTAACAATCCCGTACCACCCTTAGAGGCATGCGGAACAAGTGGGATGAAGGCATCACTGAATGGGGTTCCACACCTGAGTATCCTCGATGGATGGTGGATAGAGGGTTTTAATGGCAAGAATGGATGGGCATTTTCTGGAGGTGGAGATGATCAGGATGCAGATGCCATTTATACTCTTCTTGAGAATGAAATTGTTCCTTTATATTACAAGGTCGATGATGATGGCATCCCTCACGATTGGGTTAAAATCATGAAGAAAGCAATAGTGAGTAATGCCCCATTATTCAGTGCCCGCAGGATGACAAAAGAGTATGTACAGAAATTTTATAAAAATGCTTTGAAATCAGCGATGTAGGAAAAATACTCATCTGCAATAATCTGCACGAGTTTTTCTGTGGCCGATGGGTTTCTGAATCTTAATTCTGCCATAAAACCTTTTTAGTTTATAAAAGATTTTATTAAGGTTAAGGTTAATGACATGTTTTGAATTTCTGAAGAGGATATTTGAACTAAATAAATTAAAAATCCGGCAGCGACCTACTTTCCCATGACCTTGCAATCATAGTATCATCGGCCCTGAAGGGCTTAACTTCCGTGTTCGGAATGGGAACGGGTATGGCCCCTTCGGCATCGCCACCGGAAAACTAAAAAATAGTACCATATGAGCACTATAAAAATCAAGTCTCACTATAACACTTACTCTCCAGCCTTTCCTATCTTTGTCATTGGGTTATAATATAACATTTAAGGAGGTTTTGCTATTTCTTTTATAATTATTGATGGGTATAACGTAATCGGTATCTCACATAAGGACCTCGAAAGACAAAGGGAGATACTGATTGACTCTCTCATTAACTACAAACAGAAAAAAGGACATGACATAACTGTTGTCTTTGACGGGTGGAAGACAGGAGAAGGTCAGGAGAATTGTTCTGTAATTGCGGGAATAAATGTTATCTATTCAAGGCTTGGTGATAAGGCAGATGCTGTTATCAAGCGCATTATTTCCTCTGACAGACGAGAATGGATTGTAGTAACATCAGATAGAGACATCGCATCATATGCATGGTCATCGGGTTCTATTCCAATATCAACAGGGGGTTTTCTGATAGCCATTGAAAGAAGAGAAATTAAATCTGAGTTTATTAATGAAGAAGAATATGATGAGGAGTATAGTGAACCTCAGAGAAAAGGTAATCCAAGAAGGCTCTCTAAAAAAGAAAAGGCTATCAGAAGGGCATTAAATAAGCTTTGATGGGTAAAATAATACTTAGGCAAAGACCGGCAGATACAATCACGATTATTTTCCTTTTATTCCTCACTGTGCTCACGCTACTATTTTTCAGGAAAGTACCAAATGCCCTGCTTCTTATTGGTCTTTACTCAATCCTTATTATTTCTCAGGTGAGTATCATAAGGTTTAAAGACAGAGGCAGGTTTATGGGTCTCTTTTATGATATCATTTTCCCGGTTATCTGTGTGCTGGTAATTTTTGACAGTCTTGAGTGGCTTGTGCATTATGTAAATCCGAAGGACATAGACCTCATCCTTGTAAAATATGATTATCTGCTCTTCAATAATCATCCTACAGTGATGCTTGAGAGGATTATGAACCCGATTCTGACGGATATTCTTCAACTTGCCTATACAACATACTATTTTATCCCGATAAGCTTAGGTATTGTTCTCCTTCTGAATAACCAAAGAGCAGAATTTGACAGGACACTGTTTCTGATTTTATTCTGTTTCTACCTCTCCTATCTTGGTTATATACTCATGCCTGCTTTAGGACCAAGATATGCCATAAACCATCTCCAGACTACAGAACTCCATGGACTTTTTATTGCAGAACCAATTCAGAGACTATTAAACCAGATTGAGGGTATTAAAAGAGATGCATTTCCGAGTGGACACACTGCTATAGCAGTGATTGTGCTTTATCTCGGCTACAGGTTTAAGAGAAATTATTTCTGGGTTTTATTGCCAATTGTAGGAGCACTCGTATTTTCCACTGTTTACTGTCGGTATCATTATGTCGTGGATGTTATAGCTGGGTTTGGACTAACGATTTTAACCGTCTTTCTTGGAGAATGGTATTATGCGTGGTGGCTGAAATGGAAGCTGAGATCAGAGGAGAAGAATGAGGAGGCAAGTCAGGATAGAAAATCAGGAGGCTATTAAGCTTAAAATACTAAACTGATTTAAGAAAAGGAGATGATATGAAGCGTATTGGATTCATACTGTCGCTCATAATTTTTTTAGTTACATGTATATATTTCTATCAGATATCTGATGCAGACATGGAAGAAATGCCCCCGGTTGTGGTGAAGACTTCCCCTGAATCAGGTGCAAAGAACGTAGACCCCTCGATTTCAGAGATTCGTGTTACCTTTAATAAGGAGATGATGGACCGGAGCTGGTCCTGGGTCCAGATAGCGCCTGAAAACTTTCCAAAGATTATCGAAGGACCTCAATACCTAAAAGACAAGAGAACATGTGTTGTTAAGGTAAAACTTGAGCCTGGAAAGACGTACATCATTTGGTTAAACACACAAAAATTTCAAAATTTCAAAGATAGAGCTGGCCGGCCAGCACTCCCTTCTTTACTTATGTTTGAAACAAGGAAATGATGAGGTAAATTGTAACCATCTGGCAATTGGTCGGGGCGAGAGGATTTGAACCTCCGACCCCCTGCTCCCAAAGCAGGTGCGCTAAACCAGGCTGCGCTACGCCCCGTTACTTTATTTTACCAAGATAGTGTACTTATAAGATGTCCCGATTTATATCGGGATTGATACCTTAGTGTACCTTTAACTTGATGATTTTTGGAATAGTTAAGTAGATACCACAAATAAAATAATTTTAATAACTCACCACGTTAAACAAACTTTTGAACAACGTCTGTGACTTTGGTCTTAGTACCTCAGGATCTCGAGAAAGTCAGCAATGTCTTTTTCTTCTTTACCCCTAACCATTATTTTCTTGTTTTTTAAGTCCTCAGTTGCTTTTTCTTTGTTCCCTTTATAAAGAGGGTCAAGTTCTATAGCATGTGTAATAGCTGTAGCAGCTTCGCCATATTGACCCTTTGCATTGTAACAGAGCGCAAGACCGTAATAAGGAAGATGAAAGTCATTCAACCTTCGGATTGCTCCTTTATACGCATCTAACGCTTCATCATAACTGCCAAGCCTGTAGTAAACCCGGCCGAGATTGTTATAAGCTTTTTCAGGAGACTGATAGAGGAGATTGGAAAGAGCTCTTTTATATGAATCAATTGCCTCATTGTATTTTTCAGTTCTCTCATAAGCAAATCCGAGGTTGTTACGCGCCTCAGAAAATTTCGGGTCTATGGTTATCGCGCGCTGGAAAAAATCTATTGCCTTTTGAGAATCTTCAAACTTTAAAAGATAGATTATTCCAATAGCATTCAGCACTTCTTTGTCGTTCGGATTAAGCTCAAGTGCTTTTTGAAACTCAACATAGGCCATCTGTGTCTTGTTTTCGTTATAATACGAGAGCCCTATCTGGTAGTGAGCACTTGCCTTTTGGATGTTATCTCCTGTTCCAGTGGTTGAGCAGGATGCAAGCAATACTGTAAGTATAAAAAGAATAAAAATTAATCTTATTTTCACTTGTTGATTCTCCTCACAAGGCTTTTTCATTCTTATTAAAGGTATCAGAAATGACCAAACATGTAAAGAGGGATGAGACTTCTTTATAAATTTCTTTCCATGGAAGTCCTCTAAGGTCAAGCTCAAAGCCCTCAGGAAGGAATCTAATCTTCCCGTCTCTTTTTTTATAAAGGTTAAAGATATCACGGGGTTCTATTTTCGTATCAGGAGAAAATAGTATACGAATCTTCCCATTTGTGTCCTTAATGTGTGTGATGACGAGAGTCCTCGCTATTATCTTGAGCCTCATTATATCAAGGAGGTTTTTAACTTCATCAGGGAGCTTTCCAAACCTTTCCCTCATCTCAATTTCAAGATCTTTTATATCTTCGTCTGTCTTTGATAACCCAATCTTCCTGTAGATGCTTAGCCTGAGTGTTATATCATCTATATAATCTTCCGGAATAAAAGCATTCACCCGTAAACGTATTGTTGGCTCGAATTCCTCTTCTATCTTTATGCCTTTTAGCTCAGCTACCGCCTTCTCTAACATCTCTAAATAAAGGTCAAATCCGACTGCATGGATATGGCCTGATTGTTCAGAACCTAATAGATTTCCTGCACCTCTAATTTCGAGATCTTTCATGGCAAGCCTGAAGCCAGCTCCAAGATAGCTCATCTCCTGTATTGCCTGGAGCCTTTTTTTAGCATCGTCAGTAATACTATCTTCCCTTGGAATGAGAAAATAAGAGTATGCCCTCACATTACTTCTTCCTACACGTCCTCTGAGTTGGTAAAGGTCAGCAAGCCCCATCATATCTGCTCTGTTGATAATAATAGTATTTGCAGTTGGTATATCAAGGCCAGAGCCAATTATTGCTGTAGCGACAAGGATATCTATTTTGCTGTCATAGAAATTAAGCATAATTGACTCAAGCTCTTTTTCAGGCATCTGCCCGTGTGCAATCGCTATCCTTGGAACGTAGGTTGAATAATCAACGTTCTGAGCCGAAGGAAAGAGTCCTATCAGATAGTCTGCTATCTTATGGATATCCTTTATCCTGTTATGAACGAAAAATATCTGGCCATTTCTCTTAACTTCCCTTGTTATAGCCTCTTTGATCAGTTCATCATCAAAGACTGATACAAGGCTTCTTACCGCAAGTCTCTCTTCAGGCGCTGTCTCGATTATACTCATATCTCTGATGTTCGAAAGTGCCATATGAAGTGTTCTCGGTATCGGTGTTGCAGTGAGTGTGATCACGTCAACTCCACTTTTCAGTTCTTTTAGCCTCTCCTTTTGTCTTACACCAAACCTATGTTCCTCATCAATGACGAGAAGACCAAGGTTGTAAAAAGTTATATTCTCATTGAGAAGGCTATGAGTTCCTATAATAATATCTATATCACCGGTTGATAGTTCTCTGATTGTTTTTTGCTGCTCCTTCTTTGATTTGAATCTGCTGAGGTAGTCAATTCTTACAGGAAATGCAGAAAATCTTTTTTTGAAAGTCCTATAGTGCTGTTCGCATAATATTGTAGTAGGGATGAGCACAGCAACCTGCTTTCCATCATATACTGCTTTAAATGTTGCCCTCATGGCTACCTCAGTCTTCCCATAGCCGACATCACCACAGATAAGCCTGTCCATTGGCTTTTCTGATTCCATATCTTGTTTAATATCCTTTATTGAATTTATCTGATCAGTCGTTTCCTCATATGGGAAGAAACTGTCGAACTCAGTGTGGAGTTCGGTATCAGGACTAAATGAGAACCCCTTATTAATTTCTCTCTCTGCATAGAGTGCAATGAGTTTTTCTGCCATGTCGTGTATCTTTTTTCTTACCTTCTCCTTTGTTTTCTGCCATGTCCTTCCACCAAGCCTGTCAATTTTAGGAATAATGCCTTCTTCAGAATGAAACTTATGGATATTGTTCATACTGTGCAGAGGTATGTAGAGTCTTCCTCCGTCATATTCAATCAATATCAGGTCTTCTTTGTTCCCTTCTATACTCTGACGTACAAGTCCATGGAACTTTCCGATTCCGTGGTCTTTGTGGACAACGAAGTCTCCTGGTGTGAGGTCATCGAGTGAACTAAGAAGCTTTGATACTTTTGATTTCTTTAAAGGTCTATAGTCGGGCCGACTGCCAAATATCTCTTTTTCTGTGAGAATTAAAGTACCTGGGAAGAAGATGCCTGATGAGAGGTTACCGATAGTTATCGAGATATTTCCTTCATACTCATTGAGATGCGCTTTGTCTATAATAGGTGCAATGACACCTCCTTCTTGCAGTATGTCTTTAAGCCTTTCTGCCTGTCCTCTCGACGGGGAAATGAGAGCTATCCTATTTTCTCTCTGGAGTTGCCTGATCTTTTGGGAGAGTTCATCTATATGCCTTCTTTCCTCTGGCATAATCCCCAGACCTTTTATAGAAAAGAGCCCTGCGTCATAGCCCGTACCTTTTATGGAATAT
>Ga0315284_10009191_pt1 | contig 14093 bp, 6 predicted proteins | sample YL17G09_16_MG_FD_203696 | JGI IMG/M metagenome (GOLD analysis project Ga0315284, IMG submission 203696) | Sediment microbial communities from Yellowstone Lake, YNP, Wyoming, USA - YL17G09_16 | ecosystem: Environmental > Aquatic > Freshwater > Lake > Sediment | place: USA: Wyoming | collected... | reverse complement strand
AATTGAAGACCGCCTGTAAAGGCTTCAATAAGCAAACTACCTGACTGACCTGAGCCGAAAGTTGGAGCGCCAGATGGAAACCCGTTTGTAAGAGTCGCCACATTTCCAAGTCCCCACCCAGACGTAGTTCCTAGCTCTGCGTTGCCATTCCCTGTATTGGCTACTCCGCTAGCAGTAGACGCGGTGTAAACAGAGAGATAGTTCTTGCTCCCGCCCCCTGCACCGCCACCGCCTGACGAAGACGACCAGGCCGGGAAGCCGCCGACTTGCGTGAGCACCTGCCCAACAGTCCCAATAGGTAATCGAGCATTTGTTCCGCCCGTTCTGTAAATCAAGTCACCATTGGTGCTCATGGGTGAGAGGTTGTCGAATGCAACGGCTGAAACGATCGCCGCCGTCCCGCCCTTAGCGATTGGAACGACGCCGTTGTAAGTAGTCGCGGTTGCGCCCGGTCCCGTCCCAGTGATGTCGCCAGTGAGAGATGTAATCCCCTGTGTGATTGTCGATGCAATGGTAATGCTTGCGGGTCCGTTTGTAACTGTAATCCCTGCACCAGGAGTTATGTTCCCTACGTTTGGAGGATTTCCATTTCTTCCGATTAATATTGAGCCATCAAGCATTGGCTGAGAGGTAATTTTATTGGTGGCACTCGTAAATACGACTGAATTTAAGTTGGTAGCTGATACGGTTAATTGATTTACAGTGACTCCTGACGCCGCCACATCGATATACTTAGTCGCGCCCGTAACATCAGCTACAGATAAGAGAGAAGTTCCTAATGGCGTTGCATTATCAAAGATATTCAAAGTCCCATTAGTGGGATTGAGTACGATCTGAGGAGTTAGAGAGTTATTGTAAGCTTGCTGAAGGTTAGTTGCTGCGAGAGATCCGCCGCCTGCACCTTGGTCGAACCTTGCCGCAAGAACGAAGGTTGCTTGATTGGTATTACTCAAGTCGGTACAGTTTTTAATTACAACGATATACCCGATTAAGATCGTGACACCCACCATGGCGGGATTCTCTACGAATGACTCGGTATTGATCGCATTTAAAGCCGTCGTTAAACTCGAGTAGAATGCCTGCCCATATTGGACGCGCACCACATTATTAGGAGACATGAAGACGCGCTGAATGGTCGCGTTTGATCCATTGGGGACGTTAGTTAAGACGCCACCCAAGTCATACTGAGTTGGATTAATGTTTGTAGTCGTAGCTCCTACAGCGCCTAGCTGAGTTGAGTAAACGAAGCTAACTGGAGCATTACCTGGAATGGATATGATACTTGGATTTTGTGGATCAAAGCCGTAATTGAAGCCACCCGCAAACATGCGTCCTGATGACTTTTGGAATGTGAGATTAGCGCCATTATTTGAAATAGCGTTTCCTGTGATATTGAAAAATCCTAGCGCGTCATAAAGGTCATAAAGAAGGGATCCTGGAGACTGAGCTAGGTTAGTCAGGTAGTTTGCGGAGGTAATAGTTGTCCTGTCAGGAGTTGCTAGAATGCCGATAAAGATATTGGCCCGCTGCTGCTGAGGAGTCGGATAACTCGTGCTTTGGACAATTGCGCCCGTATTGTCGATCAAAATGTATTGATAATCTGCAGCTGCAATTCCTATGACTGGCACCGAGAAAGAAGTGGGCCATGTGATTTGTTTAATGGTTGGAGCGGTTGGAGTTGTATAGTCGATAATTTGACCAGTTCCACCCACCAGCGTGAAGGTTGCGGGGCCATCAGCAATAAGCGTCCCCCCCGAGATAAGACCAGTTGAGGAATTCGTCGTGATCTTGTTTCCGACTAAGATGTTATCGTAGAAAGGAAGTTTGATATCTCGATTAAGAAGCTTTGCGACCTGGCCGTTCCAAATTAATACATTTCCCACATTAAAGTACCTCGCGGTAGTAGCACTCTTACGAGTACCAGTTTACGTCAATCTCGCCATCGCTCGCCGTCGCCGACACTGATTTAATCGAAACTCGAGAACCCAAAGGAATAATGAGCCTGACACGTCCGTTCCCTCCTGGGAAAATAAGGATTTGATCCACCTCGCTACCAGGAGCGCCCGTTGCTAAGTAAAGAGTTTGACCGCTTGAGTCGAATATCTCAATCTCTTTTGTAGCGGTTGCAATGGATGCGACTAGCTGTGTGTATGCTGCTGTTGTGACCGGCGTGACCGTGTAATCCAAGCGAGTAGGAGGATTACCGCTGATATAGCCGTCATCCACAACACTGCCAGAAATGACCCAAGGATTTGTCCCTTGGTTAGCCGTAACCGTACCACTCACTACCCACGGGCTTGTCGACTGCGTAACAGGATAGGTCGCGGGAAAATTGGATATGGTGCCGTCAATAATCCAGGGGCTTGTTCCTTGGTTGACGCTCCCAATGACATTGGCACCCGCTGGCAATGCTGTAGCAACATAAACAGGCCATGCGTTAGCAATTAGCGCCGGTAGCCCTTGGTTGGCCGTGATCGTTCCACCTGGGAGTAAATTGACGTTCAGATTGCCGAGGTTGTCCGTCGAGATAGGGTGGAGATTACCATCAGGACCCACTCCACCGACCAAAGTGCTGAAGCCTGGGATTGTGACTCCATTACCTCCTACTGAGGGGTTTGGGCCTGCTGTAGCTGGAAATTCAATGAATTGAACGCTCATGGGTTAACCTAAGCTCTTTCCGCTGATATAGGCGTCAAGCGTCCCTACACCAGCACTATTCGTATAAACTGTTCTGATCCATGGGAAGGCGAGCTGATTCATGTTGATGAGAATCTGACCCGCTGCGCCTAAAGCTGCTGGAGGATTTCCAATTTGATCGACTACAGGGATTGGAGTCCATACGCCTGGATTCTGACCCCCCCCGCTCTGCGGGTCCCCTGGGTTGTAGTCGATACTCCCCTGGATCTCAAATATCCCTGCCGGCGTCCCAGTCCATTGGAGCTGAATCGCAAAAGAGTCTTTGTAAGTGATGTTTGTTGGAGACGAAGTGACTACAGCTACGCCCGTCATGGGCTGAGAGTTGACAATGCGGTAAACCGGCGTAATCGCCTTGAGACCTGTTGACATTTTTAGACTCCTTATAGGCTAACCCCCGTGAGGGATTCGTCTTTTTAGGATTATTCCTCATCCTTTGGATTTAAGCTAGACCTGCTTGATTTTGTTATATTACTCATCCCTTTGCTTGTTGGCTTTACCTGATTGTTTTGATTCTCCTGCTGCATACTGCTCGTGAAGGTTGCTTGGTTCGACATGACGCTTTGAGGCATTACCGAGAAGTCCATGGGTTGCCCCATGAAAGTGGAAAGCGCCTGCTTTAGCTCGTGAGGGATTCTCTTACCCTTGGATACGCTGTCAGAGAGTTCGTCCATTACGTTCTTAACCATCTGGCTATACATCAAAGGGTAAAGGCTCTTGAGATGAGTCACATCCTGCGCCGTGAGTTGTCCGTTCTTTAAAAGCTTCACGGTTAGAAGTGGATCCTCCGCGATGTTGACTGCCCTACGGTATGCGACTTCTTCCGCTTTGCCTGGGGGTATCGGCTTATCTAAAGGCCCGAGCTGAACTTCTTTTGGCCTGATGCTGCTCAGATAATTGACCACATTTGACGCGACCTGTTTCATCGAGATTGCGGAGTTCGTCATGTAATAATGGAGCTTTCCACCGACTCTCTCATAACGCTCTGGATTGACCTGGAATGACTTAATTTCCTCGTCGATCTTCTTGAATTCTTCTGGAGTGATCTTCTTGTGCTCAATCGGAGTCGTTACGTCGTCAAAGATGCTCTTTGCAGCTTTGGCCATGAGTGCATTGCTTTTGATGACTGCCGTCGTGAATGTCACGGCGTCTTTGAAAGCTTCTGCGTTAGGGGACATGTTGGAAAGAGACTTTCCTATGGAGGGAATAATTGTCGAAGCACTCTTTTCTGCTCCTGTAACCGATGCACCCATGGCCTTGATAGCTGCCAGCATCCCCGCATCTCTAAAATTGGCTACTCCTAGCGCGTACGGCGAAGCCATCATATCCATTAAGGAAGTTGCGTAAGCTGTCCCTGATGGGTTGAAGTCCTTGGGCAATGAGTCCACCCATGTTTTCGTGTCTTTGATTACTTTCAATTCTTGAGGAGAGTAGAGAATCTCATGCATCTCCTTGGGGAGCTTCAAAATTTTGTTGTAAAACTTTTTTACATCAATCTTGTCTTCAACCATTGAGCTGTTCTTGATCTCTGCTCGATGGTAGCTCTTGATGATTTTCATTTCATCCGGAAAGGCCACCTCAAACTCCTGAGCAAACTTTGTATTTCCCTTCTCGAAAATCTTCTTCATAAGAACTTGAGGATTCAGATTCTCAATGAAGTCCAGGAAGTCCTGCGGACCATGGATCTTCTTCTTCCCGATCTTCTCCCCAAGCCATCTCATTTTATCTCTAAATTCGCTGTACCCTGCATTCGTTGAGTCGATTTTCTCAATTAGACCGCTAATCACTTTCTGAGTCGCTTGTTTTTGAGTCCCAATTCCTGGAAAGAACCCCTGCTCTTCCATTGGGATATGGCCCCTGATCGTGTGCTCTTCCACGTCGTCCAGAAGCATCTTCAGCATTTTACTTGGGTAATAAGTTTCTTTGGTAGTCCCGCGGCCTAGTGCTGTTCTAATCTTTGCGAGCTGCTCGAGATTTTCGATCTTCTCGAAAGCTTTTGACCACATCTTGACGAAATTCCACTCGGGAGTCCCCTCAACAATGTCATTCGCCTTAATTCTCTGCTTAAGGACATTCTTGATAATCTTAATCTCGTTGGCATCGACTTGAAACTCATTTCTGAATGGAGCGATTTCCTCATAAAGCTGAGTGTATAAGGCCTTTTCTTTTTCAAGCTTCGAGAGCAGGGAATTCGCAAGCTCTTGGCCTGCCTCCTGCTCAGAGACAACAAGTGGAGCTGCGGTCGCATTATCAAGGTCTTGCGATACTTGTTGGTACGCATTGTTATACTGATTTTTTCTAACCACTGATGGAAACGTAGGAGGGCCTTTCAGGAGACTTGCTTCCATTTTCTGAATGTCTTTAGAATTTGATATTTGTCCTTCAAAGACTGGCCAATTATTATCCTGGGCGGCTCTTTTTATTGCTTCCGCATTTTCTTTTGGATCTCTAAACTTTAAAAGTCTCGGTCTGTTGTTCAGAGTGTCTAAGGCTTCTGTTGCTCTTTGTGTCTCTACGCCGCCTGGCCCACCGCCTCTTGGGTTGCCGTCTATTGAATCCTGAAAAGCCATGAGTTCTTCGGTTACTACGGGACTTGATTTTTTAGTCCAAAGTGGGCTTGCAAGTCCGAATGCTCCACCAGTTATAGCTCCGAATAGACCCATTAGCCCAATATCTTGAACGACTGAATCCGCCGTCTGATTTGGATCTTCGTTAATCTTTTTCGCAATCTCATTATCGGCCTGATACAGTCCGCCTTCGATAAGGCCCCTAACCGCACCCTGAGAGAATCTCCCCGTGTGGGTTGCTACTTCCCCTAGTCCTGTAGCCTTTGTCCCTAGAGTACCGAGTTTCGTTAATGCGCCGGCTTTAGTCAGTGACCCGAGATTTTTCCCGACCATCTGAGGGCCAAAGATCCCAGTCGTGAATCCCGAAAACTCAGATAAGCCCGATGACCAGGGATTAGCTTCTTGTCGACCCCTTTGGGCTTCAGGAGAAGCGTTGGTAGCCCCTAGATCAACAAGTCCCTGTTCTGCCAGTGAGGTCAGGGTGTTTGAGAATAAGCCCCTAGAAAAGCCTTCTAATACGGCTAGCGACTGCTCGTGGGGAGTCCCGAATCTTTCTTGTAAAGCATCGGTGCGCTGCTGCTCTGCAGCTTCAAAATCAGCTTTAGGGTTATAGGCAGTAAGATGAGTCTCGTTGACGGGGATTTCTCCGTCCATAGGAGGCTGTGCTCTGATTGACGCATAAGGATCATCTTGAGCCGCGACTCCACCTTGAGCGAAGTTTTGCACGTTGCCTCCTTCAGAGTAGAATATCCCTTTTAAATGTTTCTTCTTAGGATCAAAGGCTGCGTCAACTGACCTAATCTGCTCTGGATCAAAGACTACATGGACATCTGTTTTTGGATTGTAGTCATGCTGAGCAGGATCATAGGTGTTTTTTATGATTGCTGAGTCATGCCCTTTGGCCTTCGCTTTGAGGAGTATATCGTTGTAAGACTCTTCCCTATAGGTCTTGCCCTTCATGTCTTTTATGAAAGGGTTTTCTTTTCTTAAAAGAACCTTTTGGACGTATTCATCTCGAGAATCAATCTCGTCATGGATTTTCTTGATTAAATCAGCCTTTTCATCGTCTACAGCTTGTTTTAGATTACCTGCCTCTACAAACTCCCTAGATTGCTCCCATTGCTTCTTTCCCTTATCCCAGAGCGTCCCTCTCTTCTCTGTTAATTCTTTCGCGGTAGCTTCTAGTTTAGCAATTCTAGGATCGGAGGTAATAATCTTCAGGCGTTCATCTTCTGAAACACCAAAGTCGGATACCGCAAACTTACCCCTTTTAGTATAGAGCTTGTTTTGAATGGATTCATACTTATCCCAGAGAGGGTGTTCTTGTATCCTGCTGTAGCCTCCCGAAGTTTTCGATGACTCATCCCATATCTTCTTGTATAAGCGTTCTTTTTCGACTTCAAGCTTCTGTATGTCCTTATACATTTTCTGCTCTTGCATGGTCTTGGCGTGCTTGGCATAGCCTTGCGCCAGGCGCTCATCTGGAGTGAAGAAAAATCCCTGCTTTGCACTGGGAGCTTTAGTCGATGACCCTAAGAACCCTTTATCTGGAATGGTAAAGTCGCCCTTTCCTCCAGTAAATAGCGGCTCATTAGGATTCATCCCATGCGCTTGGATATTCCTTAAATGCTGAGCTGGATCACTTGAAGGGATATTTTCAGATTTCTCAAAGGGTAATCTTGTGGGTAATTTTACGGATCCCGCCTCATCTGCTAGAAACTTTTTACCTGATTCTTTTGCAGCACTGCTAATAGCCTTGTTCCCAAGGGCCATAGCAGCGCCTTCGGCTAAATAGTCGAGCGGGCTATATGTTGGGACAATCGCATCAGGATCCGCTGGAGTTTGCGCTGAATCTAACGCTTCCAGTCCTGATTTTGCTTTTTCAGCGAGATATCCTGCCGTTGATTTAAAAGGCTCTGTTTTGCTGAGAGGTTCTAGCAATGATCCTTCAAACGGCTGTCTTGTTGGCATTATTTCACCTTAATTCCCTTTTTAGGTAGGGCTGGAGGTCTTTGTGCGTTTTCCCATGACTGCCTAACTGCTTGCTGGCTAGGCTGTGCAAAGGGCTGGAAGCCCCAATTCATGTAATCTTGTGCTCTATGCGAATCTAGAATATCCTGCACCGCTTGGATTCTTGCCTTCTGAGCTGTGGAGAACCATGCCCCCACGTCACCTGCCATTTGCTTGGCAATATACAATTCCTTGTCTGAAATCTTATTCACCTTTTCTAGCTTGTTCATTGATAGAACTAAGTTGGCGTTCATTACGTCCGCTATTGCTTTGGCTGAGTCTGGAATGATTTTCGATGTGCCATACTTTTGTGTAAAATGCTGCGCTTCTGTGAGTGCATCTTGCATCTGCTCATAGCCTGAAAAGGCCTCTCTGTCTTCGTGAGTCAATGGGACCCGTGTCGTGCCTTTGTTAGGTATATATCTTTCCTGCAAGTGCTTATGTAGGTCTTTATTCTTAATCTGAGCGTAAGACATGGACCTAGCATATTGGTCTTCTGTCCCTGGATTTGAACCCTGAGTCAACGCTTGCATAAAAGCGCCTTCTTGCTGGAGCTGCTCGATCTGGACAAGGAGGGGGGCTGAATTCATGGCCGCAGCAGGCCCACCTGATAGTGCCGCATGGCCTTTAATTTGAGCTTCTACGGTCGCAAGCATTTGCTGTCGAGTCGCAAGCTCCGCTGAGAGCTTATTATCGAATAATTTATTATTCATTTTCCATAGATTCATGGTGTCAGTTCTATTGTCTTTTTGCGCTGCGATATCTCGGTCGATTGCCTTGTTGATTACTGCTAAAGCGTCATTTTCGCGCCCCGTCACTCCTCCACCGATACCGCCAAAGATTAGGCCGATCATGGAGGATACTTTTCCGGCTGTACCCATTTCTTCCCAGTAACGGTTAGGGTTGATCCGCTCCTGAATTAGCTTGTCAGAGAATTGCTTGTTACTTTTTACGATCTCTTCAAAAATATCTGCTACGGGAGGTCTTTTGGACATGGCATCAGCATATCCGGCCCAGTCTTTAGCTACCTTCGCCGACTTTTGCCGCTCTGAAGCAACGAATTGATTGATGGTGTCAATTTCTTTATCGTAAGGCTTTAGTTGCCCCGCATGATGCGCTGCCATTGCGTCCATAACGCCTGGAGTCTTCTGTACCCCCCCTGCTCCGCCTCTTCCACCCATGCCACCTGGAGCCGACTCTTGAGGTTGAGCTGCCGGTCCGCCCATCATAGGAGCGTGCCATTGTCCAGCCGGCGCTTCTACCGGCTTCCCCTTCTTGGCGTCAGTCATTTGCGAGACTAGAGCCGCAGCAAATGCGGGAGACCGCCCTGGATCCTCTCCTTCGACCGCTCCAAGCGTTCCTTGACCCATTGGGCCTATGTTAACAGGAGGATGCCATGGAGTACCTTCCTGAATCATGGGAGCGTGCCATGGGTTGATCTGTGATGCGGTGTCTTCTAGCGCGGGAGCTTCTATGGGAGGAGTTCCCATATCTGGAGCTTCATCAGGAAATTGATTCGTATACCGCTCGATTCCTGCTCTATTTTCCTCATCGCTTCTCAGTATGCTTTTTGGCTCAGCTTGAGCTTCATCTTGAGCTACTTCTTCCGGCGCTTCGTCTTCGTCAGTTGCCGCAGAATACTTCTCTACTTTTCCACCATCTGACATTTTAGGGAGAGAAGATAATCTCGAGTGCATGGCTAGACTCAGGTCATTCTTTGCGACATGGAAGGATGATTTATTCCTAGCGTCATAAATCTCATAGGAGCCTTTATGCTCTTGCTTGAATCGATAGTGTTTTGGGATTTTCATTTCTTCCCCTTTTTTGAGGCTAATACTTTTTTGTATCCCTTTTGCGTATCTTGTTTCTCAAGATGCCTGATAAATTCTGCGGCTCTTCTCGGAGCGTCATCTGACTGTGCAATCGTTCTTGGGATGACGATCTCTCCAGGGGAGAGCATAGCGGGAACCGTGTCATTATTCTCTGAGTCACCCTGGAATTGAGCCTGTCCTGGAACATAATATCCTCCAGAATAAGCTGGAGAACCCCCTGAGCTGAACTTCCCGTAAATCTCTTGAACATGGCTAAGATGGTCTGGGATTACGCCGCCATGCGCGGCTGTCATTCCTAGTCCTACTGTTGCCGGTAGTATCGTCGCCCCACCCTGGCCTGGCACAATACTTCCACCATTTCCCATTAGGTCTGCTAGTGGGTTAGCTTTGGATGAAATTAATCCACTAAGTTTGTCCCATCCGCCCAATTTTGCAAAGCCAGCTCCAAGGCCTTGCATAAGTCCACCCCCTGCGGATTGAGCTGCTGCGGCATTCGCTAGATCAATCTTGGAATTAATTTCATTCTGATTATTCTGGAGACCGCCCGCAGTCCCGAACATGGACCCCATAGCATTCTGCTGCCCTAGGTTAGCCTGCTGCATAGCTGCCTGTTGACCCGCTAACTGTTGACGCGCTGCTAGCTGCTGCTGTGCCTGCATGAGAGCGCCTTGGCCTGCCGCTTGCTGCTGAACATTCGAGCCTAGCATAGCTGCTTGGCGAGCCAATAGAGCAGGATTAGCACTAGCCCCACGCTGTCCTGCCATCAAAGCCGCTTGTTGATTGATATTCTGCCCTGTCGCTTGATTCAGCGCCAATTGAGCAGGATTAGGGCCACCTCCCTGAGCTTGTTCCATCAGCATGTTTGCAAGGTTCTGCTGCTGCCCCATGATGCCTTTGGATTGGCCATAGCCTTCCATGGCGTTTTTGCCAGATTGGTCGATAATACCACCATAGTCGCTCTGGGCTTTAGGCTTTTCTGCCTGTCCACCCATCAGACCGCTGATAAATCCGCCAAGGCTCTTGTGCTGCACTGCTGGATCATCAGGATCAAAGTGCTGCATGGAGGATTCCATAAGTGCTTGAGCAAGGCTTCTGCTCATGAGTGTTTTTTGATTTTTTGACATAATTAACCCGTGCTCCTTTTCGTGGAAAGTCTTGGGTAGCCTTTTTTGAGTCCGAATACAAAGTTAAGGCCGGACATGGTTAAGCCGGCGCCTGATACCACTCCAAAACTTGGATCATAAATTTCTTTAATCTTAACCTTGAATGCCTGGACCTTTTGTTTCAAGAAAAAGATCCGCCATTGCTCGAGATTCGATACCCCACCCCATCCTGGAGTTGATCCATAAACGGGATCTCCACCCCAAGGAGTCGAGTAGTTATCAGGTTGGACTATCAGGGATTGGGAGTAACCCAGCTCATAGTCATAAGCCACGTTTACGCTCAATCTATGGGGAGTGATGAAGTTACCAAGAAAAAAGAAGTAGTATGCCCGCTCGTATCCCTGGAGACCCGCAAGATTCAGCCAGCTAGTTGTGAAGCTCATTTCTACTGGATTTGTACTATCCATGTACTTTCCTGGAGTCTCATGGAAGACTCCGCCCGATTCAGTGACATAGGCATGGAGGCCCTGATAGAGCGTCGAGGATATGGAGGGGATATTCGTAAATGTAGCCCATTGATTAAAATAGTAATCATACATGAGGGTATCGCCGCTATCGAGCGTGAACCTGACTTGGTTTGTCCCTGGAATGCTTATGGCACTCAATACTTTTGATGAGTTGAATTCTTCTACTGGAGCGCCGATATAGCTTGTGGAAAGGTCTCGGCTCAGTAGCCAGATTCCCTTATCGCTTTGGAACATCAGGCCCTGCGGGATAAACACAATAGATCTTTGGTTGTCGCATCCTACTGTTGACGTTACAAAGGTAGGTTCAGAATATTGGCTATTTGATCCAGTGTTATCTGGACCTGTGCCAGCTATGTAGTTGATCGCAGAATCCTTAAAGATTATGAGCTTTTCATCCATGGTCGATAAAGCCGTCATTGGACCCGTTGACCCTTGAACGCCAATATTGGGAGCAACATATTTTGTCAAAAGGTCTGACATCTCTACGGGAGTTGCTTGAAGAACTTCTTTAGAGAACCAAAGGAGGTTTCTATCTTCCGAGCTAAGCAACCAGAGCCGGTTATCGAATAGACAAAATACGGCTGAAGCGGGCGGACCAATATTCTCGATTACCCCACCTGTTGTGTATAGAATCGGATTACCCTGAATTTGATCGTCGGGTAATGTATCTGTATAATTAACTGTAGCTCCCCAGGAGTTTCCTGGAATTATACTATTCGACAGTGGATTTTGAATGCTCGTAACCTGATGGAAAGTCGTATTTACGGTAGACGCCCTATAGATTACAATTCTAACCGCATTTGGATCCCATTTTCCAGTCATGTATAGGCGTGGTATCTTTAACTCAATACCTAGTTTTCCTGACGGCTGGACTATCGTCATGGGGATACTCGGAGCACTTCTATGGATATTGCCCTGCGCGTCCGTCCATTCGTAGGTTACGGCGTAGGTATACGCGCCCACAGGGAAGGATCCACTTAGAATGAAGTTTAATGAGTCAATTTCCGGATAAAGATGAAATCCAAGTTCTAATAGATCCGCACCATCATATTGCTGTGCTACTGCACCTGTAAAATAGAGTGACCCAGCTGTCTCTGCTGTAATAGGGGGATTGTCATTGAAGCTGAAGGAAGCAATGTTGATAGCCTTCTGCGTGTAAGTATTTGTTGACGCTTGAATTACCGGAGGGGTTTGATTAGTCGCGCCTGTAGTCGAAGATACCAATAGATTTGCGATTAGATATGAAATTTCTGCTTTACCGTTAATGATCGTAACGCTAGGTAGTAGATTCCTTAAAATGTAGTCTCCCGCATTACCTGGAGCTAATTTCCCTACTGGATAACCTGTCTTGTTGGCAAAAACAGAGTCTATATCAGTTACTGGGTAGTAGTTTACGTCAACTAAAAAATAAGTGGGCTGATAGGAACTGTTAAAGATCCCTAAGAAGTAAATTCTTTCATTTGAAGGATGGAAAAATGCCTTAGAAGCTAGACCTAGGTTATTGGCCACCTGAGTTGGCTTAGTATAGACCCCCACTGAGTCAATTGTTAGGCTTACTATCTTATCTCTTCTTGGAATTGTCCCTATGATTGGATTATTATTAGAAACAATAATTGTGCATATCCCATCGTTGGCTGCTATCGTTAATCCCTTAGCTTGAACCGGCTCAATAACTATTGTTGACGTAACACCGACAACTAAGGATCCACCCACTGTATTTAGTATTGTGGTATTTGCGACGGTCTGAGCGCCCATGTAGGTAATCCATACATGAGACGAATCATCTGCAGTTATAGCTATTAGCTGCATCGTCTCGGCTACAATGATTGGTGAGATTGGCGTATAGACAATGAGATACTGGCTTATATAAAGAAATCTGATTTGAGTTGGGCTTGCCACCCAGGTTATGTAAAGAGTCTCTTTGAATACATATCCATCATAGGGAGCGTTAATTCCATTTACGACTGAGCTAATGGATACGGGAAGGCTTGGATTGCTAATTTCATTGATTGGAATTGCGATCCTGTAAAGATTCGTAGATCCCGAAACAAGGATATAGGTAATGACAAAAAACTTACCAATTGAGAAGACTTTAGGATTTGCAGCGCCAGCTGGTAGAGCTACTGCAGGAAGTATGATTTGACCCGTTTCCGAGTCAATAATCTGGTATCCCGTATCCCCATCTGCATCAGTCCAGACTACACATGAAAGAAGGTTTTGTGCAGTAGTCGAATCGCAAGTTACCTTACTCACGTTTGTCATTACTGCAGGCACTACTGAAAGGTCAATATTCTGAGTTCTAGCTACGTCCGTCCATACTTTAGTGTTATCTGAGTAAACCTGTAACTGCTTTCCTGTTGCAATCAATCCACCATCATAGGTAGTTAGTCCGCTTGCATCAGCGGATACTGGAGGAATAACTGCATACCCATTTCTCTTTTGAAGTAGTCCACCCCTTTGGAATACCATGTTTTCTAATTGCAAAAACTTACCAGGCTCGACTTGTTTTGAGTCGGTTTTGGTATCTAAACCTTGGGCGAAGTTGATATTCAGGTTTTGTTTTTGTAGTGGCAAGTTTAATTCCTTATAATTCAACTATATTAAGATAAAATGAGCTAGACTGAAGAAATTGAGTAATTGGACCATTATTTACTGTCTTTAAAACAAACGTCTTTAATCCAGGTGTTGGGGTAATAATAACTGGGACCATAGAAACAGAGTACCCGTTAAACTGTATCTTAGAAAAATAAGTTGTTGTCCCATCTGAAAACGATGTTGTCATTGTCGTCCCGTTACCGGAAACAGATATAGTAGATGCACCAGTTGAATTAAATGATGAATCTGTCCCCGACCAAAAAACATAGATAGGTCTTCCGCTACATGTAAACGGAGAAGACACGAATGTTCTTGTTCCTCCGTCTGCTAAATTCCCCGATGTCGCTGCGGCAAAAACTTTAATAAAATTTACTGGGCTTAATTTTGAGGCTGTGACTGCGCCATCTGCTATCTTAGGTGTAGTGACTGCGCCATCTGCTATCTTAGGTGTAGTGACTGATCCATCTGCAATCATTGATGTTGTGACCTGAGCGACGCCTGCTGATATAACGCCGACATTGTCTATTGTTAGAAAGCTTGTAACTGCAGGGATGGTTGGGAGAATTAACTCATAATCAACGGGGATCGTTGCCGGACAACTAAGAGTTAGCCCCGGAGAAAGGGCATTCCCTGTTCTTAGGATGACGCTTTTGCAATCAAGGTTTGACGCTAGGCCGGTAACTTTTACGCATACGAAAGAAGTTGACCCAGCCGAGTCAAAGTAAAACGATGCAGTCCCGCTAGGTCCAGGAAGTCCAGGGATAG
>Ga0315284_10009190_pt1 | contig 14094 bp, 10 predicted proteins | sample YL17G09_16_MG_FD_203696 | JGI IMG/M metagenome (GOLD analysis project Ga0315284, IMG submission 203696) | Sediment microbial communities from Yellowstone Lake, YNP, Wyoming, USA - YL17G09_16 | ecosystem: Environmental > Aquatic > Freshwater > Lake > Sediment | place: USA: Wyoming | collected... | reverse complement strand
CGAGCGACCAGTACCTGGAGTTTGCGAGCGCGGTGGGCGGGAACGTGATCCCGGCCGAGTACGTGTCGGCCGTGGAGACCGGAATCCGCGGGGCGATGGAGAGCGGGGTGCTGGGCGGCTACCCGATCACCAACGTGCGGGTGCGGCTGGTGGGCGGGTCCTACCACGAGGTGGACTCCTCGGACCTGGCCTTCAAGATTGCGGCCTCGATGGCCTTCCGCAACGCGGTGCGGGCCGACCGGCCGGTGCTGCAGGAGCCGATCATGTCGGTGGAGGTGGTGGCCCCGGAGGCGCGGGTGGGCGAGGTGATCGCCGACCTGAACGGCCGGCGGGCCCGCATTCAGGGCATGGACCCCAGCCCGGGCGGCACGCAGACCCTGCGCGCGCTGGTACCGCTGGCGGAGATGTTCGGATACGCCACGGAGCTGCGCTCGCTGACCCAGGGCCGGGCGACCTACACCATGGAGCCGTCGCACTACGCCACGGTACCGGAGAACGTGGCCGAGCAGATTCTGGCCGGCCAGTACGCCTACTCGACAGGCGCATAGCGGGGCTGCGGCCCCGGCGAATCACACCCTCAGGGGGTTTGAGATGGGCAAGGCAAAGTTTGAGCGGACGAAGCCGCACGTAAACGTGGGGACGATTGGGCACGTGGATCATGGGAAGACCACGCTGACTTCGGCGATCACGCACACGCTGGCCAAGGCGGGACTGGCGAAGGCCTTGGAGTATGCGCAGATTGACAGTGCGCCGGAGGAGAAGGAGCGGGGGCTGACCATCAACATTTTCCACGCCGAGTACGAGACGGAGAAGCGCCACTATGCGCATGTGGACTGCCCGGGGCATGCCGACTACATCAAGAACATGATTACCGGGGCGGCGCAGATGGACGGGACGATTCTGGTGGTATCGGCGGCGGACGGGCCCATGCCCCAGACTCGGGAGCACATTCTGCTGGCGCGGCAGGTGGGGGTGCCCTACATCGTGACCTTTCTGAACAAGTCGGACATGGTAGACGACCCGGAGCTGATCGACCTGGTGGAGCTGGAGCTGCGGGAGCTGTTGACCAAGTACGAGTTTCCCGGGGACGACATTCCGATCACGGTGGGCAGTGCGGTGAAGGTGCTGGAGTGCGGGTGTGCGCAGCGGGACTGCCAGTGGTGCGGGAAGATCTGGGAGCTGATGGACAGCGTGGACAGCTACATCAAGACCCCGGAGCGGGAGACGGAGAAGCCGTTCCTGATGCCGGTGGAGGACGTGTTCACCATCAGCGGCCGGGGGACGGTGGTAACGGGCCGGGTGGAGCGGGGGATGCTGCGCCGGGCGGAGGAAGTGGAGATTGTGGGGCTGCACCCCGAGGCCCGCCGGACGGTGGTGACGGACATCGAGATGTTCCGCAAGAGTCTGGAGCATGCGCAGGCGGGGGACAACGTGGGCCTGTTGCTGCGGGGGGTGGACCGCACGGACGTAGAGCGGGGGCAGGTGATCGCCAAGGTAGGGAGCATCACCCCGCACACCCGTTTTGGGGCGGAGGTGTACATCCTGAGCAAGGAAGAGGGGGGCCGGCACACGCCGTTCTTCAAGGGCTACCGGCCGCAGTTCTACTTCCGCACCACGGACGTGACCGGGGTGGTGACCCTGCCCGAGGGGGTGGAGATGGTCATGCCGGGCGACAACGTCCGGTTTGAGGTGGAGTTGATCCAGCCCATCGCCATGGAGGAGGGGCTGCGCTTCGCGGTGCGCGAGGGCGGCCACACCGTGGGCGCCGGCGTGGTCACCAAGATCGAGCGCTAGGCAGCCAGGCCCGGGGCAGCCGCATGGCGGGCGGGCGCTCGGCGATGCGCATTGACCCGCCTGGTGGGCTATGCGATACTGGGTGGCCCGCTAGGGCCGCGAGGAGAAGGTGGTGCCAAAGCAATCGCGAGTACAGGACCGGGGGTTCTGGTGGGCGTGCGGGCAGTGCAAGAGCCGCAACTACACCACGGTCAAGAATAAGAAGAACGATCCGGACCGGATGAAGATCCGCAAGTACTGCCCGGTGTGCCGGGTGCATACCGAGCACCGGGAGACGGGGATCAACGCCCGAGCCGGCAAGTAGGATCAAGCAGCGGGCGGGGGGTGCCCAGGGCGCCCCCTGCCCCATTATGTAGAGGACCATGAGCGATGGCCAAATCAACGACGGCGGGAGCAGGGACGGGCAAGGCGGTAGCCACGGGGCGCAAGCGCGGGCTGCTGCGGTCGTTCGTGCGCTACCTGCAGGAATCGTGGTACGAACTGCTCAAGGTGAACTGGCCCACCTGGCATGAGGTGACCCGGTTCACGGGGGTAGTGCTGCTGACGATTGGAGTGGTGGCCCTGCTGATCGCGGGGTTGGACTGGCTGTTCGGGCACATGAGCCAGATTATCTTCAAGATGTAGCCGGGGGGGCTGTGGCCGCCTGCGGCTGAGAGCGCATATGGACAAGCAGTGGTATGTGGTGCATACGTTTACCGGGCACGAGGACAAGGTACGCCGTTCGATCGAGCGCCGGGCGGGCTCGCTGGGCTTGAGCGAGCGGCTGGGGCGGATCCTGGTGCTGATCGAGGAGGAGCTGAAGGGCACGCGGCGGGGGAAGCGCCAGGTGCGCAAGCACAAGGTGTTCCCCGGGTACGTCTTCATCGAGATGGTGCTGGACGACCAGACTCAGCACCTGGTGCGGAGCACTTCCGGGGTGACGGGGTTTGTGGGCTCCGACCGGCAGCCGGTGCCGCTGAAGCAGCAGGAGATCGAGAACCTGCTCACCAGTGCCGGGGAGGAGGCGCCCCGGGTCCGGGTGGCGTTCGAGAAGGGGGAGACGGTGCGGGTGGTGGGGGGGCCGTTCGAGGGGCTCCACGGCCGCATCGAGGAGATCAACATCCCCAAGGAGAAGCTGCGGCTGCTGATTTCCATCTTTGGGCGGGACACCCCGGTCGAGGTGGACTTTGGGGACGTGGAGAAGCTGACTTAGGGCCGGCAGGCCTGGGGAGACGGTAGGCATGGCGAAGAAGATCAAAGCCGTGGTGAAGCTGCACATACCGGCCGGGAAGGCGATGGCCGGCCCGCCGGTGGGGCCGGCGCTGGCGCCGCACGGGATCAAGCTGATGGATTTCGTGAAGACGTACAACGCGCAGACGGCGGCCCAGGTAGGGTCCATCATCCCGGTGGAAGTGACCATCTACGAGGACATGTCGTTCACCTTCGTGCTGAAGACCCCGCCCGCTTCGGAGCTCTTGAAGCAGGCGGCGGAAGTGGAGAAGGGAAGCGGCAAGGCCGGGCACGAGCAGGCGGCCACGGTGAGCCGGGAGAAGGTGCGGGAGATCGCCAAGATCAAGCTGCCGGACCTGAACACCACCAGTGTGGAAGCGGCGATGAAGGTGGTGGAGGGGACGGCCCGGAGCATGGGGATCCAGGTAGTAGACTAAGCAAGCGCGGCCGGCCCCGGGGCTACAGCCGGGGAGAGGGCAGAATTACCCGGGACCGGCGGGGCCGGCAACCCAGGGGACTGCAGGAGAAGAGAAGATGAGTGCACACGGCAAGAAATACGAGGCGGCGATCAAGCAGGTGGACCGCGAGCGCCTGTACGGGGTGGAAGAGGCCCTGCAACTGGTAAAGGAGGCGGCGCCGGCGAAGTTCGACGAGACGGTGGACGTGGCCCTGCGGCTGGGGGTGGACCCCCGGCATGGAGACCAGATGGTGCGCGGCACGGTGACCCTCCCCCACGGCACGGGCAAGTCGCCCCGGGTGGTGGTATTCGCCAAGGGCGAGCGGGCGGCGGAAGCGGCGCAAGCCGGTGCGGACGAGGTGGGGGCCGAGGAGCTGGTGGCCAAGATCGACGGCGGGTGGAAAGACTTCGACGTGCTGGTGGCCACCCGGGACATGATGAGCGTGGTGGGGCGGCTGGGCAAGAAGCTGGGGCCGCGCATGCCCAACCCGAAGGCGGGGACGGTGACCGAGGAGATCGGGCGCACGGTGCGGGACCTGAAGCACGGCAAGATCGAGTTCCGGGTGGACAAGGCCGGCAACCTGCATGCGCCCATCGGCAAGGTCAGCTACGACCTGGAGAAGCTGGCGGAGAACCTGGCCACCTTTCTGGGGGCGGTAGTGAAGGCCCGGCCGGCGGCGACCAAGGGCCAGTACCTGAAGCGGGTGGTGGTGTCCTCTACCATGGGCCCCGGGGTGAAGGTGGACCCGGCGGCGGCAATGGCGGCGGCCGAGCGCTGACCCGTTTCCAGAACCAGATCAGCGATTCACTGCCAGAGACAGCAGGTGCGCAAGCCTAAGGGCCTTCGGGCCGCCTGCCGAGGCGGGACAGCCGCGAAGAGCGGCGGCGGTAGCGAAACCCACCGCCCCCTGTCCCTGGCAGGGGGCGGTTCCTTTTGGGGACCGCCTGCAGGCCAAGTGCGAAGGGAGGTGTTGCTGTGGCAAAACCGGAGAAGCAGGAGCAGGTGCGCACGCTGGTGGACCTGCTGCGCCGGTCGGACAGCCTGGTGCTGACCGACTACCGGGGCCTGACCGTGAAGCAGATGACGGCGCTGCGGGGGAGGCTGGCGGAGGTGGCGGCCGACTATCACGTCTCCAAGAACACGCTCACCAAGCGGGCGCTGGCGGAGGCGGGGAAGCCGGCCTTGGATGCCTACCTGGAGGGGCCGACGGCGATCGCCTACAGCCTGGGCGAGCCCACGGACATGGCCCGGGTGCTGGCGGCCTTTGCCCGGGAGACCAAGATGCTGGAGCTCAAGGGCGGGCTGCTGGGGGGCAAGGTGATCGACCCCGCGCAGGTGGAGGCGCTGGCCACCCTGCCCAGGCGAGAGGTGCTGCTGGGCATGCTGGTGGGCACCCTGCAAGGGCCCATTTCCAGCCTGGTAGGCACGCTGCAGATGATGACTGCCGGCCTGGTGATGACCCTGCAGGCAGTGGCGGACCAGAAGGCCGGGGCGGGCGCCCAGGCCTAGGCAAGAGGCCGGCCCCGGCCGGCGGAACGAATCACATGCGCTAACTGGAGGATAACAATGGCGGTATCCCAGCAGGAGATGTTGGAGACCATCAAGGGTTGGACGATCGTGGAGCTGAACGACTTCATCAAGCTGCTCCAGGATGAGTTCGGGGTGAGCGCGATGATGGCGGCGGCCCCGGCGGCCGCGGCCCCGGCAGCAGCCCCCGCGGAGGCGGCCGAAGAGAAGACCATGTTCGACGTGGTGCTGGCCTCCTTCCAGGCGGAGAAGAAGCTGCAGGTGATCAAGACTGTGCGCGAGCTGACCAGCTTGGGGCTGAAGGAGTCCAAGGACCTGGTCGAGGGTGCGCCCAAGCCGGTGAAGGAGGGCGTGACCAAGGACGAGGCCGAGGCGATGAAGTCCAAGCTCGAGGAAGCCGGCGGCACCGTGGAGATCAAGTAGCCGCAATCGGCAAGGGCCCAGGAACGGGGGGCGCGTCCATGTGCGCCCCCTTTTCTGGCTTGGCCTCCGGTAGTGGTAGAGCAATATGCGTCTGTCCCTTTCTCAGATGGAGGTTGCCGATGAGACGCGCGCGCGTGGTGCTGGCTTTGCCGACGCTGATGCTGCCCCTGCTGGTGTCGCTGCTGCTCCCCTTGCTGTTGCCTGCGGTGGGGGCGGCGCGGGAGGAGGGCGGGCCCTGGTTCCGGCGGGAGAAGGTGCGCTGCCTGGCCTACCTGGCGGCCAACCCGCAGGACGCCCAGTTTGTGGGGCAGGTACGGGCGCTGGGGTTCAACTGTGCGCTAGTGCCGGGCGGGGTGCCCGCGGCGGGGAACCCGCTGTTGGCGGCGGCGGACCGGGCGGGGCTGCGGCTGATCTTCACCAGCAACTTCCTCACCCGGGAGTACCTGGACGAGCGCCCGGAGCCGGACCGCCGCTTCCAGGGGTCGGACGGCCGGGTGGCGGGGCACCTCGCCTGCCCGACGGATGCGCGCTACTGGCAATACGCCTGGGGCCGCCAGGCGCTGGCGCTGGCCGAGCTGCGCCGGGCGGGGCACCCGGCGGCGGCGGGGCTGCTGCTGGACAACGAAGACTACGCCAACATGGGCGACCTGATGTGCGGGAGCCTGTGGCTGTGCTACTGCGACCGATGTTTCGGCGGGTTCATGCAGTCGCTGGGCCGCAGCGACCAGGTCCCGGCGCCCCAGCGCCAGCAATGGCTGCGCGGGGGGGGCCTGCACCCGGGGTATCGGCGCTGGCAGGACGAGCGGGTGGTGTCCATCCTCACCCAAATCCGCCGGCAGATCGACGCGGTGGCCCCCGACCTGCTGCTTGCCACCTACCCCTGGATCTACACCTGGCCGGAGGCGCTCCCGGAGCACGTGGCCTGGGACATCCGCTTCGCGCGGGGGCTGGGCACACCCCGGGCGCCGTTCCTGGTGCTGGACGAGCGCACCTACATCTGGGGCTACAGCCCGGAGTTTGAGCTGAACGAGGCGGACGTGAAGGGGCAGGGGGTGAACATGCTCACCATCGCCGGGTTCAACCTGATCCCCGCGGAGCGGCTGTGGTGGCCGGAGCAGATGGTGGACAGCGCCTGGCAGGCGGCACGGCGGTCGGACGGGTACTGGCTGTTCCTGGGGGACATGCCGCTCTTGAAGGCGCCGGCGGGGCTGCCGGTGTACGGGATCTTCGGCGACCGGCCGGCGAGCTGGGTAGAGGGGTTTGGGGCTCTGAACCGGGCCCTGGACGGCGGCAAGCCCCTGGCCCCGCGGCCGCTGACGCTGTTCCCCATCCAGGAGTGGCACTACCGGCTGCCGGACCTAAACAACCCCCGCCACGCCGACGGAGCCCAGCTCTACGTGCGCCGGTGGGCGGACATCGGCCTGCCCTGGGAGGGCGGGGAATGGGTGCTGGTGGGGCGCAAGCAAGGGGACTGGCTGTCCTTTGAGCGCGGGCTGCGGGCGGATGAGCGGTACGAGCTGGCAGTATGGCTGACCCGGGGGCCGAAACGGCCCATCGTGCAGCTGGAGGTGGACGGGAAGCCGGTGGGGGAGCCGGTGGACCTGTACCAGCCGGTGACCACCCCCGGCCGGCGGCAAGTGATGGCCTACGCCGACTTGCCCAAGGGGCAGCACACCTTCCGCCTGGTGGCGGTGGGGAAGAACCCCCGGGGCCGCGGTTACGAGATCGGCCTGATGGCCTTCGCCCCGGAAGAGGTGGGGTACTTCCCGGCGGAGTGGAACGTGATCGGGGTGTGGGACAATGACCCCGAGCACCCGGCTTACGACACCGCGTTCCCACCGGAGCAGGGGATCGACTTGGCGGCCAGCTACCTGGCGAAGGGGGGCCAGGTGGCGCGGTGGCGGCGGGTGGCGACCAACCGCGACGGCTATCTGGACCTGATGCCGGTATTCTCCGAGCGCAAGGACGTGATCGCCTACGGCCTGACCTACCTCTACTGCCCGACGGCGGGGCCGCGCACGGTGGCGCTGGGCAGTGATGACGGGGGGAAGCTGTTCGTGAACGGGGAGTTCGTGTGGGGGGAGGATGCCCCCCGGGCGGCGGAGCGCGACCAGAACCTGCCCCGGGCCCAGCTCCGGCAGGGCTGGAACGAGGTGTTGTTCAAAGTGACCCAGACTCGGGGGAACTGGGGGATCTACCTGCGGGTGCCGGACCCCAAGCGGGAGATCCGCTACGCCCCGGAGCTGCCGGCGCGATAGCGGGCGGGGAGGCGGGGATTCCGGTATGATAGGGGGGAGTCAGGCAGGAGGGGAGGGCTCTGACCCACCCCCGGGGGGAAGGCGCGCGCGGGCGCGAAAAAAACCCCGCTCCCCCTATTGACAGGGGTGGCCTTGGCCCCTATGATGTAGTTTCATGCGGCTGCAGGTGAACACCCAAGCATTAGAGTTTTCGCGCGCCGGGGGCCAGCGCGCCCGGCGCCCGGGCGGCAGGGGGGCAAGCCCCCGGTGTCGCCCCCGCCTGTGGTTCCTTGGCGGTTAAGGCATTTACCCTACACGATCCAACAGCCTACCCTGTTCTGCTCACCGAGGTGATCAAGAATGCGCGCAATCCGAGTCCGGGGGCGCAACACCCAGCGAGAGATCGCGGATCCGCCCAACCTGATCGAGATCCAGCTCAACTCCTACAAGTGGTTTCTCAGCGAGGGGCTGCGCGAGCTGTTCGACAACTTCTCGCCGATTGAGGATTTCACCGGCAACTTGAGTCTCTCCTTCCTGGATTACTACCTGGGGGAGCCCAAGTACGACCTGGACGAATGCCGGGACCGGGATGCCACCTACGAGGCGCCGCTGAAGGTGGTGGTGCGGCTGATCAACCGCACCACGGGGGAGCTGAAGGAGAGCGAAGTATTCCTGAGCGAGCTGCCGCTGATGACGGACAACGGCACGTTCATCATCAACGGGCCGGAGCGCACGGTGGTGAGCCAGCTGGCGCGCTCGCCGGGGGTGTACTTCAAGGATTCGATCGACTTCTCGGGGCGGCTGTTGTACGCGGGGCAGGTGATCCCGAGCGAGGGGGCGTGGCTGGACTTCGACACCGACGCCAACGACGTGGTGTACGTGAAGATCGGGCAGACGCACAAGTTCCCGGCCACCACGCTGCTGCGGGCGCTGAACTCGATCAACGCCACGGTGTCCAGCGCCGAGGTGCGCTGCTCCACGGACGAGGAGCTGATGCGGCTGTTCGGCGAGGCGGAGACGGTGGCGGTGACCGGGCCGGACGCCATCGTGGGCCGGCGGGTATGGCAAGACGTGTTAGATACCGGCAGTGGGGAGGTGCTGGCGGCGGCCGGGCAGCGGCTGGACCGGGAGCAGGCGCGCCGGGTGGTGGCGCTGGGGATGGCGGAGCTGGAAGTGGCGCAGCTGCACCGGCTGCTGGACGCCACCATGGAGCGCGACCCCACCCGCAACGAGGAAGCGGCGCTGATTGACATCTACCGGCGGGAGCGGCCGGGCGACCCGGTGACCCCGGAGATCGCGCGGGGGCGGCTGCAGGGGCTGTTCTCCGACCCCCGGCGCTACGACCTGGCCCGGGTGGGCCGCTACAAGCTCAACAAGAAGCTAGGCCTGGAGCTGCTCGACAGCGTGCACACCTTGACCAAGGAAGACATCATCGCCATTCTGCGCTACCTGGTGCGGCTGGAGGAGAACGACGAGACCGCCTCCATTGACGAGATCGACCACCTGATGAACAAGCGGGTGCGGTGCGTGGGCGAGCTGCTGCAGAACCAGTTCCGGCTGGGCTTTTTGCGCATGGAGCGCATCGCCCGGGAGCGGATGACCAGCTTGGACCCGGACGCGGTGACCCCGCAGGCGGTGATCAGCACCAAGCCCATCTCGGCGGCGATCAAGAGCTTTTTCGGCTCCAGCCAGCTGAGCCAGTTCATGGACCAGACCAACCCGCTGGCAGAGCTGACGCACAAGCGGCGGCTGAGCGCGCTGGGGCCGGGGGGCTTGAGCCGGCAGAGTGCGAAGCTGGAGGTGCGGGACGTGCACTACTCGCACTACGGCCGCATCTGCCCCATCGAGACCCCGGAAGGCCCGAACATCGGGCTGATCGGGTCGCTGGCGATGTACGCCCGGCTGGACGAGTACGGGTTCATCCGCACCCCCTACCGGCGAGTGGTGAAGGGCCAGCTCACCGACGAGATCATCCACCTCACCGCAGACGAGGAGGACGAGTACTACATCGCCCCCTCCAACATCCGCACGGACGGAGAGGGCAACATCCTGGGGCCGCTGGTGCAGGTGCGCTATAAGGACGGCTACCCGCAGGTGGACCCCGCCCGCATCGACTTCGTGGACCTGTCGGCGAAGCAGCTGATGTCGGTGGCCACCTGCCTGATCCCGTTCTTGGAGAACGACGACGCCAACCGGGCGCTGATGGGCTCCAACATGCAGCGCCAGGCGGTGCCCCTGCTGCGGGCCCAGATACCCTGGGTGACCACCGGGGTAGAGGGGCGGGCGGCCCGGGACTCGGGGGCCATGATCGTGGCCCGCCACGACGGGATGGTGAAGATGGTGGACGCCAAGCGGGTGGTGGTGGCGCGGCCGGACGGTGAGGAGGACAGCTACCGGCTGCTGACCTTCGTGCGGTCGAACGCGGCCACCTGCATTCACCAGAAGCCGGTGGTGCGCCAGGGCGAGTTCGTGCGCCAGGGGCAGGTGCTGGCGGACGGGCCCTGCACGGACCATGGCAGCCTGGCCTTGGGGCGCAACATCCTGGTGGCGTTCATGCCCTGGCACGGCTACAACTACGAGGATGCGATCATCATCAGCGAGCGGCTGGTGCGGGACGACATCTTCACCTCCATTCACATGGAGAAGTACGAGGTGGAGGCCCGGGAGACCAAGGTGGGGCCGGAGGAGATCACCCGGGACATCCCCAACGTGGGCGAGGAAGTGCTCAAGGACCTGGACGAGGACGGCGTGGTACGGATCGGCGCCGAGGTGCGGGCGGAGGACATCCTGGTGGGCAAGGTGGCCCCGAAGGGCCAGGAGGAGCTCACTTCCGAGGAAAAGCTGGTGCGGGCGATCTTCGGCGAGAAGGCGGCGGAGATGCGCGACACCTCACTGCGGGTGCCGCACGGGGAGAAGGGCAAGGTGGTGGACGTGCGCCGCTTCTCCCGGCTGAAGTTCCGCTGCGTGAAGTGCGCGGCCGGGCACCAGTTCTCCAAGGAGCAGCACCGCCACTACTGCGAGAAGTGCGGCGGGGAGCTGACCCGGGAGCCCGGGGACGAGCTGAGCCCCGGGGTGAACCAGATGGTGCGGGTGTACGTCGCCCAGAAGCGCAAGGTGATGGAGGGCGACAAGATGGCGGGCCGGCACGGGAACAAGGGCGTGATCGCCAAGATCCTGCCGGAGGAGGACATGCCCTTCCTGCCGGACGGGACGCCGGTGGACATCATTCTGAACCCACTGGGGGTGCCTTCCCGGATGAACATCGGGCAGATCATGGAGACCCACCTGGGGTGGGTATCCCGCCAGCTGGGGGTGGTGTTCGAGAACCCGGTGTTCGATGGGGCGGGGGAAGAGGAGATCATCGAGCGCCTGCGCGAGGTGACCGACCGGCTGCGCCAGCGCACGTTGTACCGGCGGTTGACCATGGACCTGAAGCTGGAGGGCGACTGGTACCAGGAGGCGGACGGGCTGGAAGGCACCCTGCGCTCCCTGCAGCGCCACCTGGCGGGACTGCCGGCAGACCGGCTGGAGCGGCTGTCGGAGTACCTGGCGGTGGCCCCGGCGGGCTGGGAGGCGGCCCGCAATGCCAACGAGCGGGCGGGGCTGCTGGTGGAGGCGTTGTCGGAGCAGAACGACCGGGCGGTAGGGTTCGACCCGAACACGGCCAAGTGCTGGCTGTACGACGGGCGGGGCGGCGACAGTTTCAACCAGCCGATCACGGTCGGGGACACCTACATGATGAAGCTGGTGCACCTGGTGGACGACAAGATTCACGCCCGCTCCACCGGCCCCTACTCCCTGGTGACCCAGCAGCCGCTGGGGGGCAAGGCGCAGTTCGGCGGGCAACGGTTCGGGGAGATGGAGGTGTGGGCGCTGGAGGCCTACGGGGCCGCGTACACGTTGCAGGAGATCCTGACCATCAAGTCTGACGACGTGCTGGGGCGGGTGAAGACGTACGAATCGATTGTGAAGGGGGAGAACATCCTGGAACCGGGGATTCCGGAGTCCTTCAAGATCCTGATCAAGGAGCTGCAGAGCCTGGGGCTGCACATCAGCGTGGAGTCCAAGGATGCGGAGCCGATCGAGCTGGAAGAGCCGTAGCGAGCAAGGGGCAAACGACCCATACGAGTGGGGTGAAGAGCATTGGTGGATACCACTAAATTCGATCAGATGAGAATCGGGCTGGCCTCGCCGGACGAGATTCGCAAGTGGTCCAAGGGCGAGGTGAAGAAGCCGGAGACGATAAACTACCGCACCTTCAAGCCGGAGCCGGACGGGCTGTTCTGCGAGCGCATTTTCGGCCCCACCCGGGACTGGGAGTGCCACTGCGGGAAGTACCGCAAGATCAAGTTCCGGGGGATCACCTGCGACCGCTGCGGGGTGGAGGTGACCCGGGCCAAGGTGCGCCGGGAGCGGATGGGGCACATTGACCTGGCGGCCCCGGTGTCACACATCTGGTACCTGAAGGGCGTGCCCAGCCCGATGAGCCTGCTGCTCGATCTCTCCCCCCGGCCGTTGGAGAAGGTGATCTACTTTGCCTCCTACATCGTGACCGCGGTGGACCAGCAGATGCTCTCTGAGAACGTGGCGCTGATCCGGCAGGCGGTGGAGGAGGCCTCCCTGGCGGCGGACCAGGAGCGGGACGAGGCGATCAAGGAGATCCGGGAGACCAAGCTGGAGCCGGAGCTGGAGGAGTTGGCGGAAGGGGCGGAGCCGCCGGACCGGGCCACCCTGGAACGGGCCATGGAGGAGCGGGTCAAGGCGGAGGAGCGCCTGGCGGAGGAGCACAAGACGGAGCTGGAGCACGCCATGAAGCTGGTGCTGGGGGCCAAGCTGGACGCCTCCCCGGGGCTGGTGCGCAAGCAGCTCATCTCGGAATCCGACTACCGCAGCCTGACCCGGCTGGTGGAGCTGTTGGTGGGCAGGGACCGCAAGTTCGACAGCCTGTTCCGGGCCAACCTGGGGGCGGACGCGGTGAAGGAGCTGCTGCGAGACATCGACCTGGAGGAGATGACCCGGGAGCTGCGCCAGGAGATTCGCCAGACCTCCGGCCCGAAGCGGGTGCGGGCGATCAAGCGGCTGGAGGTGGCGGAGGCCTTCCGCAAGAGCAAGAACCGGCCGGAGTGGATGGTGATGGACGTGATGCCGGTGATCCCCCCCGAGCTGCGGCCGATGGTGCAGCTGGACGGCGGGCGGTTCGCCACCTCCGACCTGAACGACCTCTACCGGCGGATCATCAACCGCAATAACCGGCTGAAGAAGATCAAGGAGCTGAACGCGCCGGAGTCCATCGTCAACCATGAGAAGCGGCTGCTGCAGGAAGCGGTGGACGCGCTGGTGGACAACGGCCGGCGGGCGCGGCCGGTGACCGGGTCGAACAACCGGCCGCTGAAGTCGCTCTCCGACATGCTCAAGGGCAAGGAGGGGCGGTTCCGCAAGAACCTGCTGGGCAAGCGGGTGGACTACTCCGGCCGCTCGGTGATCGTGGTCGGCCCGCACCTGCGGCTCAACCAGTGCGGCCTGCCCAAGGAGATGGCCCTGGAGCTGTTCAAGCCGTTCGTGATGAAGCGGCTGGTGGAGAAGGGCCACACCACGAACGTGAAGACCGCCAAGAAGATGGTGGACCGGGTGCGCCCGGAGGTGTGGGACGCGCTGGAGGAAGTGATCCAGGATCACCCGGTGATGCTGAACCGCGCTCCCACCCTGCACCGGCTGGGCATCCAGGCGTTCGAGCCGGTGCTGGTGGACGGGAAGGCGATCCAGATTCACCCGCTGGTATGCGTGCCGTTCAATGCGGACTTCGACGGGGACCAGATGGCGGTGCACGTGCCGCTGTCCACCTCGGCGCAGGCGGAGGCCCGCCTGCTCATGATGTCCACCCGTAACCTGTTCTCCCCGGCGCACGGGAAGCCGATGGTGACCCCCACCCGGGACATGGTGCTGGGCTGCTACTACCTGACCCAGAAGCGCCCACGGCGAGAAGGCCCCACCCAGGAGGAGCTGCGCCGGCGGCTGCAGGAGCTGCACGAGAAGGAGGCCGGGGCGGCCCTGAGCGAGCAGGAGCAGGCGGAGATGGCGCGGCTGACCACGGAGGTGACCAGGTACCGCTTCAGCTCGCCGGCGGAGGCGATTCTTGCCTACCACACCGGCAAGCTGGACCTGCACGCGGAGATCACGGTGCGGGTGAACGCCAACCTGATTCACACCACGGTGGGCCGGCTGATCTTCAACGAGGCGCTCCCGCCCAAGCTGCGGTTCGTGGACCGGGTGATCAACCAGAAAGAGCTGGGCAAGATCATCGTGGACTGCCACGAGTACTACGGCACCGCGCGCTCGGTGGAGCTCCTGGACGACCTGAAGGAGCTGGGGTTCGAGTACGCCACCAAGGCGGGGATCACCATCTCCATGACGGACATGGACGTGCCACAGGCGCGCCGGGCCCAGAT
>Ga0315284_10009189_pt1 | contig 14094 bp, 13 predicted proteins | sample YL17G09_16_MG_FD_203696 | JGI IMG/M metagenome (GOLD analysis project Ga0315284, IMG submission 203696) | Sediment microbial communities from Yellowstone Lake, YNP, Wyoming, USA - YL17G09_16 | ecosystem: Environmental > Aquatic > Freshwater > Lake > Sediment | place: USA: Wyoming | collected... | reverse complement strand
AAAATACTCGTATTATCAATAGACTATATTGAAACGAGCTGGGTATTTGGGGGGGAGGGTAGTATCTTTTTGAAAGGGGCTGGGCACTTTTTTTTAGAAAATTTATTTGTTTTTTTCAATATTATTCACTCTTTTCCAAAATTTAACACCATCTCTTCTTTTTTTAACTATCCACATCTTACCATCTATACCTCTATCCACTGTGTTTAATTTAAAATCTTTTGCATTATTTTTTGGACATTTTCTATTTTTTCCTCCGCTCATATTATTTGTTGTTTTTCTTTCAAAATATATTAGATAACAATAACTATGATCTGATGTCCTTCCAGTTTCTAATAATAATATATCTATTACTTTCCATTCTTCAGCTAAATAATAATGAAATCCATAAGAACCGGTTGATCCATTAGAATTAGCTGGATCATATTTTTTTATGGATAATTCTTCACCATACATAGCTATTAAAAAAAATTTATTACCTTTAAAATTACGTAAAGCAATTTCATCATATTGTTGTGAATTTCTGAAATTAATAGGAATGGAGGAATCCGGAAGAGGAAATGATAAAAATAAAGATAAACTTTTATTTTGTCCAAGATTTTGTACAGCCTCAACTGCATTTTTTTCTATCATATTATTAATAGCTCTTCTATATGTAAATTTTGCCATTCTCGTCCAATTATATGATGGTAGTAATCCTTTTTTCTCTATAGAACAAACATCAGTAGCAATAACTTTAACCCCTACTATCTCTCTTAATAATTTTGCATAAATACCACTTCCACATCCGATTTCTAATACAGTTGATCCAGCTGTATGCTTTTTGATAAATAGAAGAGCTTCTTCAGTTATTGGTGCAGACGTCATGAATCTTGAATTTACTGGTATTTCAGTTCCATGTACTCGTTTAAATTCCATGTTTATATATATATATATATATATATAATATAAATTTTTCTATGTCCATCTAAAAATTATTTTATTTTCCAAAATTTAACACTATCACTTCTTTTGCTAACTAAATCTCTCTACTTAATTTTCCAATATGCAAAATACAATTATCCATAACGAAAAAAGTATTCTTTGTTAGTCTGAATCTTATATAAATTGTGTTTTCAATATCTTTTTCAATATCTTTCTGAAGTATTATAGTTGAAAACAGATAGATTTTCTTTATCAATCCCGAAATCAGTAAAAAATTTGGTAGATTTTTCAATATTATTGATAAAATCAGTTAATTTACCAACAGTTCCAAAATCAGTATCATATTCTTTTTTCGAATTCAAATTAACATCAAAATTTAATAAATTGTAATAGAATGAAAATAATATTTTTTTTTCATTCAAATCACAATTTACATATTTTTGTTCAACTTTTGAATGTTCATACCTTTCTCTAAGTTTTTTCTTAGCATCCTCCTTAGCATCCTCCGTAGCATCTTCCGTATTATTCTCGGAATCATCCGTACTATCATAATTCTCAAGAACTTCAAGATAATCATCTACTTCACATTCATCTTCAAAATTGACATATTCAACTTTTTTACGTAAAACCATTTTATCACTCCTCATTTCAGAGACTTTTGAAAGATTATCCATAAATTCTTCTTCATTCTTCAATCCAGACAATTTTTGTAAAATTCTATTATCAAAATATGGTGATTTATATTCATCATCACAAAATTTACAATCACGATCTATAGGTTTAGATAAACCATAAATAATTAGTTGTGCATCTGATGATAATAATTTGAGAATAATATCAATATTTTTGAAATTTAGTTGTAATTTAACACTTACTCCAATGTTAGCTTCTATTGAACTTGGCATTTTTTTATAATATAAACTACCATTTTTTTAAATCATTTTTTATATAAAAAAGTTTCAATAATAACATTACTACCAAATAATGGAAATTCTAAAAGAAATAATACCAGGAATAAATTCAATAAAAACAAATATGGATGGTTCAAGTAAATCTTATGGTAATCTTAATTTACTCAATTTATATAATATTGCTGAACCAAAAATTGCGGAAATATGTTCAAAATATAATATAACTAATTTTGAACTTCCTAAAATAAGTGGTTATAATTCATTAGTTATTTATGCTGATAATAAACAATCCAAGTTCGCAATTAAAATTTTTGTTATTATTAAAAATGATATAGAAAATTTTGATACAATTTATAAACTTATATCAGACAATAATATTTCACCAAAAATTTATTATGACGAAAATATTGAATATAGCTCTACAAAATACATTATAAAAATAACGGTTACGGAAAGGCTAATACTATTTTCGGAATTTAAATGGGAATCATTGGACAAAATGAAAATTAGCATTATGACTTTAATTGAAAAAACCATAAAATTGCATTCATTGGGATATGTTCATAATGACATAAAATATGAAAATCTGGGGCTGGATGCTGATGGAACAATTTATTTATTCGATTTCGACAATTTTTCGGAAATAAGCAAAACATCATGCTCAAAAGTTTTGAGTTCCACGGTATGTTATCCACCGGATATTTTAGTTGATGCAAGTATTTCAATTGGATTAGGGAACCAAATTATCGATTTATTCTCCATTTGCGCTATTATATTGGGTGAAATTATTGGAATACATTTTTGGGCTTTTGATAATAAACAACTTTACGAAAAGGATTTTCAAATAAGAAGTTTTGAGCGAAAACGGATTTACGATGCAATACAAAGAAAAATTTATGGAAAATTTAATGACATCTGTTTATCAAAGTTTTGGTTTTCACTTATAAATTTTTTAGAGTTGGTTTTTCAAAAAAATCCGTGGATAAAGAATAAACAAGCATTTACTCGCAGGGCAAAAAAATTAGTTGCTCGTATGAAGGATGATTTAGAGTAAAATTACACCGGACCGAAAAAATTTTATTTTTATATTATATGTATTGTAAGAATAATCCAAAGAAAACCTATTTAGGTACGGAGCCTTCTCCAAAAGGATTGGGATTTTGTGCGTCTGGTGAAAAAGAAGGCACTGAAATGAAGGGAAAAGATGGTAATATTTGGGTAAAAAAGAATGGAAAATGGGCTAAAAAAAATAGTAAAGAAGATTATTATAAAAAGTTATTGGATAAATTGATAAAATGGTGGCGCCCATTAGCTCAAGGTAATCTAATAGCTATTTATAAAGATGGAATGCATAAAATTATTACAAGTCATAAAAAAACACATAAAGCATTTTCGAAAGATATTTCTGAAAAATGGAAAGAATTGGATGCAGACAATGATGTTAAATGTATTATATGGAGTTCCCAAAGTATTGATACAATACAATCATTTGTAGAATATCTAATAAAAAAATTATCAATAAAAAAATTACAGGAATTATTGCATAATTTACCGGAATATTTATTGAAAAATTATAAAAAATACTTTGTTAAATATGAAGAAATTGGAAATAAAGATTACACTTTTAAGCCATAGCAAATCTAAAATGAATTTGAAAAAATGACATAAAAATTGATTTTTTATGTTATAAAAAATTATCTAATTATTCATAAATGGAAATATTTTCTAGTAAATTACAAGAACCTTATTATACGTATATAAAAGATGGGATCAAAATATATGAACTGCGGGTTAATGATGAAAAAAGAAGAAAAATGAAAATAGGAGATATATGGAAATTTAAGAATGCAAATAATGAAAAATTACCAGAATATAACACTAAAATTATAGATAAAAAAATATACAAATCATTTGAAGAAGCTATCAAAAAGAAAGGATATAAAAAACTATTGCCCAATTCTAATTCAATAAGTGAATCCATAAAGACATATAACGCTTTTGACAATGGAATGTATGAAGTAGATGCCAAAAAATATGGTGTTGTTTGCTTCAGATTGAAAGTGATAAAACATAAAATGATTGTAGAAGAATCTTGTCCAAAAAATGTAGAAGCGAGATTATATAATTCAAAATATTTATCTTATCAAATTGGAGATACACTCGTATTCCTCAAATGTTCAAAAATTATAATAAATATTAAAAAATACAAAAATTTAGAAGATTATTTGTCAAATGAAAAGCATAAAAAATTTTTACAAAATTCCAGATTATTTGGTAGTGAAAACCAAAGAAAGAAATTAGAAGAAAAATATGGTTTTTGTATTATAGTATTTGAAGTTCGGTAATAAAAAATTCACCATAATTTTATATTTTATATATTAGCAAATGAATTTATTTGAAACATGCCTTAAATTTCATAAAAAAAATATTACGTGGCCTATTATAAATATTATTTTTGTTCTAGTCTATTACCCTCTTGAAATGATAATTTTCGGCTTCTTATTCGGCAAAATATTCTCCAAAATTGGCGACATCAAATCAAATATGAATTCAATATTATTCTTCTTAGGAATTTTTATTGCTACTTATTTAGTATTGGAAACTATTGGATATGTTAAGGAAAGGTATGACGCCTATTATTTCCCCAAAATGAATCACGATATTCGACTTCTTATGATTGATGTTATATACAAAAAAATATCTACAAATTACGAAAGTATAAATAATGGTGAGTTTATTGGACGACTCCTGAAAATTCCCAATTTTCTCTCTTTCTTTTTTGAGCAATTTAACAGGACTGCTTTGCCAATGGCGATATCAATTATTGGAGTCTGTATATTCTTTTTAGTGATGAACTGGAAATTGGGTGTCCTTGCAATTATTTTATTCTCAATAAATATTCTAATTTTCTTCAAAATCAGCCAAAAAAATATTCAAAAGGCTTTAACAAAAGAGACAGATGAAAATAAATTAATTGATGAAATTGATGATTCACTCTATAATTCATTCAGCACTATTACAACTGGAAGAATAAAACAAGAAATGAATAGAATAGATCAAAAACATTCAAAATTTGATGTTTTGCATAATAATCAAATGAAATACACGGCGAATATTCGCTATATTTCCGGGATAATTAATTTAATAATTTTTTGTATACTTGTCGCATTTATTCTTTACCTTCATAAGCAAAAATCGGTTTCCAGTTCATCAACAATTGCATTCATTATTATTCTAATTTTTCTGATTAAACAAGTCCGATTCAATATTCCCAGAGCATGTGAAATATTTGTTTTCTGGGGAACTATTAAGGAAAATAATAAGTATTTATCTTCACTTATAAATGATGTAGTAAAAGATGGGCATATAGACAATCACAAAATAATCGGGAAAATAGAATTCAAGAATGTCAGTTTTAATTATCCAAATAGCTCTCAAAAATCACTGAATAATGTTAGTTTTACGGTGAATCCCGGAGAAAATATCGCCATTATTGGCAAAAATGCAAGTGGGAAAACGACAATCATTAAATTGCTCCTAGGATTTTACGGATTATCACAGGGAGAGATATTGATTGATGGCGTAAATATAAACAAGATCAAAAAAGAATATTTGCGAAATAGGATATCAATTGTTCACCAAAATGTAAAGCTTTTTAATCGCACCATTCTGGAAAATATCGCGTTCGGAACAAAATATTCGGTCGCCGAAATTAGGGGGAAATTGGAGGTTCTGAAAGTAATGGAAGTTTTCAAAAAACTACCAAATGGGCTAGATACAATGGCGGGTAAATACGGTGATAAACTGAGTGGTGGTCAAAAGCAAATCATTTATATGTTAAGATGCTATTTCAGGGAGAATCCAATTATTTTACTAGATGAGCCGACGGCGGCAGTCGACCAATATCACAAGAATTTTGTTTTGGAAATGGTGCAAGAATTGACTAAAAATGCTACTTGCATAATTGTATCACATGATCCAAGTATTTATAATAGCGGATTATTCCCCAAAAAATTCGTAATTCAGGATGGTTACTTGAAAAACCCAGTTACACCTTCGTCGTATTCAACAATCTTATGATAATTTGCCAATTGCAGTCTTTTTATAAGCATCTTCCCCGCATCACATGTTTTATTATAGCAATAAACCAGAATTGGGATATCTTTTATAGATAATTTTTTATTATCTATTAGCTTCTTCAAATCATTATTCAAATATTGCAGATTATTCTTGATAAAACTGTCTATTTTTCCATCAGACATATACTTGGCGTCCTTATAAAATAGATTTACTGAATGGGGAATATGTTGTTTATCAAAATATTCCTTCGGGAGCGCATTAATAATTAAATATGATCCATTTTTAATCGCAGTCTTAACTTTCTTACGATTGAAATTACAAACAATATTTATTGTCCTAACTTTGAGCTCCCAATGCTGATTTTTACTATTACTAACCATAAAATGGATATGAGGGTAATATGTTTTTCCATTCACAGAATAAGGCTGTGGACATTCCAATTTGAATATTATTCTACCGGAATCATCACTCTTTGTAATCCCAGTATTTGTGTAATTAGCGCCATACGCATCTGGTGCCGGTTTTATAATATAAGAAGACGCCTGATTTGCTGCCCAATAATATATCCAGCGATTGGCATATTTTGCGCCAAGGCTAATTTCCGCTTTTGTGTCATATTTTTTAGGTGTTTTCGATCTTATTCCAATCAAAAAAGGGACTACATCATTTGGCGCAGATGTGTATTCTCCTCTTTTAATTTTCCAGCCAACAACTTGTTTGTCAATAATGGCTTCTTCAGTAATTTTATCAAGTTTGAATGATTTATTTTGACAAGCATAGCAGATCTTCATAATTTAATAGAATATTTTTATTTAGTATATAGCTATGATATATGAATCATATGAAGTCGACATATTGGACATGTTTGATTAGTTAGTAGCCATTTTGAAATACATTCTCTGTGAAATTTATGCCCACATGGTAAAATTGACCATTCACTAGTATTATCAGTATCAATGCAAATGGAACATTCCTCATTTTGACCATTGACCACTAATATTGGAATTAGCAAGGAAATTGTCTGCTGACGATGTGAATTATCATAACAATTAACTGAACATAAGAAACAAATTGAAAAAACAACAGCTATAATATATATCATAAAAAGTGCTAAAATATGTATTTTGAAAATACTTTCTCCAATTTCACATAAATTATTGAACTCACAGATAGGCATAAATATGTTAATAAAATACACAATTTTTATTGCAAGTTCAACCATTGAAAATAAAATCCTTGATTTTGGATATAGCCTTTTTTTCCATTCTTCAAATTCGTTTACTGATGAAAAAATAGTTCCATATCGTTTGAAATGTGCATATTCATAACGAGCACTATTTATTGTTGATAAAAACATTGCAACAATCATGCCAATAAAAAAATCATGGTTATTACAGGTTGGTAATGATATTGTGTAAAATATTAAACCAATGAATTTAAAAAAAACATATAATTTCGCACAAATACGTCGGTTATTCGACGGATTTGTGCGAAAATAAGAATCAATTAAATAATCCATTATTTAATATATTCGATTAGTGAAATAATTTTAAATTATTCAATTAATTATGTCTGAGGATTTAGTATCTAAAGATAGACTTATTTTTTCATTCACTTTAACTTATGTATTACTTCTTACAACTGGTACAGTTACTTTAATAGAAGCTTTAAGAACAAAAATCCCACTAGTTAGACATATTTTTAATTTGGAAACAGTAATTTCTGTAATTGCTGGATATTTCTACTCAAAATTTGTTGATAGAATTAAAGAGTCATTCAAAGAAGGAAAACCTATCGATTGGCAGGAAATAATTAAAACTCGGTATTTAGATTGGGCTATCACAACGCCGCTAATGTTGATGGTATTGATAAATGTTATTGCCCATCATAATAGAAGAAGTCCCAGTATACGCATTTATTTTTTGATTATTTCACTAAATTATACGATGTTATACTTGGGATACAGAGGGGAATTTACAAAGCAGAATAATTTATATTATATTGGATCATTTTTAGCATTCTTTGTAATGTTCGGCTTAATATTTTTCCTGTATGTCAAACCGAAATACAATACGTTTAATTATACATTATTTTTCTTTTTCTTAATTGTTTGGTCCTTGTATGGCGTTGTATATAAAATGGATCTAAAAACTAAAAATATAACTTATAATTATTTGGATTTGGTGTCAAAATGTTTTGTTGGAATTGGATTATGGGTTTATTTTACGAATATGTTTAAGGTTTAAAGAATTTTTAAATATATTATTTGCGAATTATATTCGTTTCATATTTTTCCTATACATCGATATTTCTTTCAGTAAAAATCAAATGGGATATGATTTCTTCTATTGATAAGTTTGCTGACATTTTAGATTAACAAAAATCATCATATATTTTAATTAATTTTTTATTTTACTAATATATAATATGAGTAAAATAATTACTTTTCTAACAAATGACAATAAAATAATACAACAAAATGATAATCTACAGCCACCACCAAATTCATTTGCTATACTAACTGAAGATTATGATATTCTTGATATGACGGGGGATCCTATTCAATTACGAGATAATAATAAAATTAATTTTTGTAGAAAAGCATTAGGGGATATACATATAGATAATATCAAAAATATTACATCTGAAATGACAAAATATAAAAAACTTATTTCTGATTTAGAACTTCTTTCCCAAAAATCGTCGAATGAAGAGTATGATAAATATTCCGAAGATGCAAATAAATACATTGAGCAATTAGAAGAACTAGATAATGAAATCGTGCGATTAAACTATCTCTTTGATTCAAAAATTAGAAGCCGAAGTCCTCCCATTAGAGATCGGTCCAATACACCTCCTAGAGCTCCTAGAGCTCCTAGAGCCGCCAGAAGAATGGCTCAAAATGCATGCACGAGTTCCGCACTTATTTATGATACCGGTTATAGAATAACAGATGTTAATGGCTGGGATGAAAATGCAATTGAAACTGTGCGGAATTGGCGCATATTATTCAAAGAGAATAAATACATTTATGAGTGGGTTTTGGAAAAGAATTATAAAATTTCAACGAATCTCAATTTGATATCTGTAGTTTCATCATCAATTATGGGTTGTTTCTCTGCATTCAAATTATGGATACAGGACGATAAAACATTTCAGGCGACTTCCGATGTTATAATGTTATTTTCCAATTTTCTTATTGCGGCGATAACAACGAGTTCAAAAAGATATATTGATGATAATCGAAATGAGAAGATAAGAAATTATTTGGAAGAAGTCGGTAGATTTCTTGGTAATATTACGTCTGAACTAATAAAAACAGCGGAATATCGTATGAATGCCGATAAATTTATAAAAGCACAACAGGAAATTTATAGTAAATTGATAATAAATAAACCGAATATAACAATTAGTGAGTTAACAGCGGCAAAAAATGCTTACAGAGATTTTGAAAAATCATTTATTAATTTTGAATCCAATGAAACACAAACTGATTTGCCAGATATTGGATATCATGTGTAAATTTTTTTATAAATATAATATAATAATGAATTTAGAAAATAGTGGAATTGATTCTAAATTTTATATGGTTTTAGCTTTTCTAAAAGAAAAATATATTCAAAATAATGGAATATTAACCAAAAATATATATAATGAATTAAAGCTAAAAATAAATAATTCACGGTTAAAATCAAAGAATGATCAATCATATTTAATAATTTTGGACATGGAAATAAAATATTTAAAAAATATATCTAATTCTGAAATAATAATTGACGAGATATTAACCAATGAATTTAAAATAAAATTAGATAATAAAAAAACATTTAGTAATATTATTACAAAACCATTCAATTCTAATGTAGTGGCTTATTGTAAAAAAATAACTAGTAGTTTGACTAATATTATTTCGGAAGTTAAAAATATTTCTGAAGATTCAAAAATATTAGTTCATGAAATAAATAATAAAAAATTATTGCTCATTTTTTATAAAAATAATAAAAATGAAAAGAGAGTTTTGTTAAGTTTTTATATAAATAATAATCCATTGAAAAAAGAAGTGAAAAAAGGAGTGAAAAAAGGAGTGAAAAAAGAAGTGGAAAAAGAAGTGGAAAAAGAAGTGGAAAAAGATTCAAATAAATCTACTGAATCAAAATGCCCAGTTATGTCAGGTTGTCCCTATAAAAATAATGGCACTAATATTTGGTGGCCTAATCAACTTGATCTTAGAGTGCTTTATCAAAATAATCCAATGACAAGCCCATATGATAAAAATTTCAATTATACTAATGAATTTAATAGTTTAAATTTAAATAATGTAAAACGTGATTTAGCATTAATGATGACAAATTCTCAAAATTGGTGGCCAGCTGATTTCGGTAATTATGGTCCATTCATTGTCAGAATGGCTTGGCATAGTGCAGGAACCTATCGAGCAGGTGATGGTCGGGGTGGTGGTGGAATGGGATTATTAAGGTTTGCTCCTCTTAATAGTTGGCCTGATAATGCGAATCTTGATAAAGCTCGCCGTCTTATTTGGGCAGTTAAACAAAAATACGGTAAAAAAATTTCTTGGGCTGATATTATGATTCTTGCTGGGAATGTTGCTCTTGAAATAATGGGCTTTAAAATAATTGGATACGGTGGTGGTCGTGTTGATGTTTGGGAAACTGACTATTATACATATTGGGGCAGTGAAACAAAAATGTTGGATAATAGTAAGCGTTATAGTCCAGATGGACAACTTGAAAAACCATTAGCAGCGACAAATATGGGCTTAATTTATGTTAATCCTCAAGGTCCTAACAATGATCCGGATCCTATTTTAGCAGCTTATGATATAAGAGAGACTTTTGGACGCATGGGAATGAATGATGAAGAGACTGTCGCCCTTATTGGAGGTGGTCACACTATTGGAAAATGCCATGGAGCAGCTAGTGAATCTTATGTTGGTCCGCCACCGGAAACAGCACCTATTCAACAAATGAACTTTGGTTGGAAAAATTCTTATGGGACTGGAAAAGGATGCGATACGATTACTAGTGGGCTTGAAGTAACTTGGACAGATACTCCAACTCAATTTAGTACTACTTATTTTAAATATCTTTTTGAATTTGAAGATCAATGGACACTTATGAAAAGTCCAGCAGGAGCTTATCAATGGTTTGCTAAAGATGCAGAAGCTGATATTCCAGATGCTTGTAATCCAAATATAAAACATAAACCTATGATGCTTACAACTGACCTTTCATTACTTTATGATCCAACATATAGAAAAATATCACGGTTTTATTTAGATCATCCACAAGAATTTGCGGATTCTTTTGCCAATGCTTGGTTTAAATTAACACATCGCGATATGGGTCCTAAAATTAGATACCTAGGTCCAGAAGTTCCTAAACGTAATTTTATATGGCAGGATCCAATCCCTCCGGTTAATCATAAACTTGTAACACCTGATAATGTAGCATATTTAAAACAACAAATCATAAAATCAAAACTCTCTATATATGAACTTGTTTATACTGCTTGGTCTTCTGCTTCTACTTTTCGTAATACGGATAAACGTGGTGGTGCAAATGGTGCTCGTATTCGCCTATTGCCGATGAAATTTTGGAAAATTAATCAACCTCCACAATTATTAAAAGTACTTTCAGTACTTGAATCTATCGAAATAGATTTTAATAATAGTCAAACAGATGGAACAAAGATTTCACTTGCAGATTTAATTGTTTTAGCTGGAGGAGTTGGTATAGAATTAGCAGCTAAAGCAGCGGGCAAATATATAATTGTTCCATTCACACCTGGTTGTATGGATGCTTCACAAGAAGATACAGACATTGCATCATTTTCTTTATTGGAACCAAAAGCCGATGGTTTCCGCAATTATGTATTAGAAAATTTAGAAAAGGATTCTGAAAAATTACTGATTGATAAAGCGCAAACTTTATCACTAACTGGACCCGAAATGACAGTTCTTTTAGGAGGTCTAAGAGCAATGGCAATAAATTTTGACAGATCCAGTAATGGAGTTTTAACAAATCGCCCCGGATTACTTACAAATGATTTTTTCATTAATATACTTGAAACAACGACAGTTTGGAAACCGATTTGTAAAGATCACAATTTATTTGAAGGTTATAACAGTAATACTAATAAATTATTATGGAAAGCTACTCGCTGTGACCTTATTTTTGGTTCAAATTCTCAATTACGCGCATATTGTGAAGTATATGCATCTGATGATGCACAAGACGCATTTATTTCTGATTTTATAAAAGCATGGATAAAGATTATGAATAATGATCGGTTTGAACTCAAATAGATGTTATTATCTTCATTTCCCCATAATAAAAATACCATGATGGATATATTTTACAAAGTTTATATGCATCTTCATACATCTCACTTAGCGCATGTTTATCTATATATTTTATAATGAATGATCCAGTTTTCCCATCAATATCACATACATCTTTTGGAAAAACTGCAATAATATCCGAATTGTAAGATTTCACTGGCAGCCCATTTTCCCAGCCACATATCCGGCTATATAAACGTCCTATTTCCATATACTTATACTATATAAAATTTAAAATCTTGAAACATACTTAAAACTATATTACATAATAATACAAAACCTAAAAGATGGAATTACCGACCGAAATATGGTCGTTTATTCTTCAAAAAACTCGGACCATACAAAGCTGCAACAAATTATATACTGCTCTTCCAATGCAAATAAGATCCGAATTAAAAGATATATACGAATCCCACAAAGAGAGACTCAATGTAAAAATATTTTGCGGGTTTCAGAATAAATTGACTATATGCTCTGCAAAAATATCTTCCGGTGGCAATCCGGAATTTGAATTCCAATTTTCTACAATTTTTGCAGTTAGATATATTCAAAACTGGGACACGCCATTTGGAAAGAAAGATTGCATTGTTTCTGCAACAAAAACAGGACTCGTCATGTTTTGGAATGCACTCACAATGGAATATATTCAAGGATTAGAGATAGGCTCAAATATATGTGAGATAGAATTTCACCCGACAAAATCACTGATGTTAACAGTTGGGCAAAAATGGATTGGACGTGAATTGAAGATATGGAAATTTGATAAATACTGGAGTATTATTAGAATCGATATTGAAGTTCTTGGCGATGATAAAAAATTTTATTATTTTCAGCCGACCGAGCCAAATGTATATATTTTTTCATCATATTATTCTAAAATATCGAGAATGTATTTTTGCAATTATGATATACAGTTTCCATCAATTATGGGTAGAATTGAAAGCTTCATATATTTTGATAATTATTGCACACCTCTCAAAATTAATGAAGATGGATCATTCGAATGCATAAAATATGATGGTGTTACGAATTATTTTTGTAAATTTAGAATATCCAATTTTGAAATTGAAGAAATCCAATTGCAGCCAGTTTGCGAAGTAAACCTAACAATATTAGATTTTTTGAGAATTGGGACGGATATATATTTTCACACAAATAGCTCAGATTGTCAGACTATATACAAACAAACATGTGATGACTACAAAATTATTTATAAGACGACAAATATAATATTGCGGATGTTTTTCAAAAATAGATTTCTTGTCTTTATGGAAAATGAAGAATGTAAATACATTGATTTGGAGAGTCTTGAAATTGATGAGTTTTCAATTGGAGATATACCAGTCGATTTTTGCATGATGTAAAAACTTAAATTTTTATAATATTAAATATATTATAAATGCCACAATTTGGAGGGAAACCTACAAAGAAGAGTTCTTCTAACACAAAACGCCATTTTACAGTTGTTATGGGAGGCAAAGAGCACGGACTCTATATTTCTTCATCACCTTCTTCTGCTGCCAAAAAGGCAGTAACAAAACTCTGCACTTCAAATAAAAGCAAAAAAGTGGAATTCCATATTCGCGAAATAACCCAAGGTTCCAAAAAGAAGACCTATGGACCTTATGTTGGAAATATTGAGAAACTTAAGGAGCCCATAGAACTGAAAGGTCGAATAATTCGGTATAAACCAGTTGCAAAATTGATAGGGAAAAAAGATGCGAAAAAAGAAGGAATGAAGGGAGGGTCACTAAGTGATAATGGGAAAAATTTAAAGTATAATGATTTTTTAATTAAAGAATCACCAACACCGCTTAG
>Ga0315284_10009187_pt1 | contig 14096 bp, 9 predicted proteins | sample YL17G09_16_MG_FD_203696 | JGI IMG/M metagenome (GOLD analysis project Ga0315284, IMG submission 203696) | Sediment microbial communities from Yellowstone Lake, YNP, Wyoming, USA - YL17G09_16 | ecosystem: Environmental > Aquatic > Freshwater > Lake > Sediment | place: USA: Wyoming | collected... | reverse complement strand
CCAGCGGCCCAGGCCGCAGCAAGGGCACTCGCCGCCGTCGTCTCGCCTGCTGCGGCTCTGGCGGCGTCCCAGGCAGCATTCTTGGTAGGCTCTTGGTTATCGGCAATGACCGCCTCTTTGGCAGCGGCGCGAGCCGCAGTCCACATGGTCTCGGTGGCTCTCCCGCGCGCTAACAGGCGACGCACGCGGATGCCTTCGCGCGGGCGATTATCGTTTGGAAAGACGGCCTCGTACAGCGGAAGCACATGCTCGGCGCAGTCGGCGGCAAACAAATGCTGCACGGCCTCAGGCAGATGATCGGCGGTTTCATTGATCCAGCGCGCGACGCTCTCTTGCTCTAGCGCTGTCCACTTGTCCGCAGAGGCTCGTAAAAAGACGACTCCCGCAGGACTGTCTAGCGCCTCCGTGGGATGCTTGGCGGCTAAATCCCACCAGAGTTTTTCTGGGCAGTTGGGATGCTGGAGCGCAGCGATCGGACTCTCAATAGCAAGGGTCTTGATTTCCTTATGTGTCGCCTTGGGGTCTGCCTCGATAAACGCAAGATTGCGAGATTCACTGCGTGGAATTAGCTTGGGCGCGGCTTTGGCCATAAAGGAGGCTCCTTCGGTTTACCGCATCCTAGCATGCGCAGGAGGCGAAGGCACCTCCCCCTTCAGGTACTCCTTCATCCGCCTCCACTGCCACTTACGCTCGGAGTTGGCGTCATCGAACGCCGCGCCGTTCGCATGGTGCGCGGCATGAATCGCCGCCAACGAAGGAGAAAGTTGTGGGCTCACGGTGGCGGCGGCAGCGGCGGCGGCATTCACCCAGCGATACCGTGTGACATCAGAGGTCTTCCAGCCTCGATTGGCCGCTGTAAAGGCGGCCTGTTGCGCCGCAGGATCTAACTGTCCGCGTGCCAGTGCCCTAGCAGCCTCTATCGCTAACCTTGGGCCCTTGCGACGAGGAAACATCTTCTCCCAGATGGGCAAGACCCGCTCGGCGCATTCGATGGCAAAGGAGCGCTGGTCTGAAGGGGAGAGCTTAAAGGCGCCTGATCTGATCCACTCTCCAATATTCACCCTCTCCATCGCCTCCCAACGGCCAGGACTCTCTAGCGTCATCAGATCGTAGAGAGCGCTCTCCTCTGCCTCCATCGGATACCAGCCTTCTGCCAACGTCCACCAAAGCTCGGCAGGGCAGTTGGGATGCGATACCTGCTCAATCCCGCGTAGATGCTTGATGTCGTCTGGGGTCGCCTGTGGATTCGCCATGATCTCTTTGGCGTGCGCAGACATCCATGGGATCTCGCGAGCTCCAATGTGGCTGAGTCCGCCTCTCTTAGGCGTAACAGCCAAGTATTCTTGCAGGTGCTCCCATTGCCATCTGCGCTCTGCATGCTGCTCCATCGCAGCGTCTGCTGCCTTATAGAGAGCCTCCTCTGCGGCAGAGAGCGCAGAGCGCCATGGATCGGCTGCGGCTGCGGCTGACATCGCCGCACAAGAGGCACGGAGACGCATGGTTTGGTTCTGCTTACTGGGTAGATCTGCGGCTGCCCTGGCCGCCTCATAGACATTCCCCTGCGAGCCCTGCGGAGGCAGAACACCGCGTGCAAAGCTTCTGGCGGCGACAATAGCGCGACGTGGCCCCAGACAGCGCGGATGTAGCCTTTGAAAGAACGGCAAGACATGCTCTGCGCAGTCTGCGGCAAACAAGCGCTGCTCTTGACCTGGCAGGCTCCAAAGCCCCTTGCTAATCCAGCTAGAGAGCTCTTCCCGCTCTAGCTGCAGCCATCGCTCTGGGCTCTCTAGCGTTAGGATCTGAAAGAGGAGGCTAGCCCGCGCTGCGATAGGATACGTGACCGCCAGTTGCCACCAAAGATCCTCTGGACAATTCGGATGCTGCACGGCTGCAATGGGATCGCCACAGAATGAGGTGGGTGTTGCGCCCCCACCGATCGCAAGCGCGCGGATTTCTTCGGCGGTCGCCTGCGGATCTTCAATAATTTCTTTGGGAGTACGTGCGCCTACTCTTGTCCTCTGTGTGTGTTTACTCACGATGTTCCCCCCGTAAATACCCAAGGAAGCGATGCCACTGCCAGACCCCCTCGTGCATTCCCTCGCGATCTTGGCCTGCCTCAAAAGCGTTGCTGACGGCAAACGCAACGTGCTTATCGCTATCTTTTGGAGAGGAGGCCCAAACCGCAGACGTAGCTGCCGTATGTCCCCACGTAAAATCATCAATCTCAGCACAGGCACGGAGACACGCCCTGTGCGCAGCCGTTAGCTGGCTCTTGGTTGCTGTTTTTTTTGCATAGGATCGGGCGATCTCAATGGCGTGTCGTGGCCGATCGTCGCTCGGATACTCTTCCTCGAATCGAAATAAGGCATGCTCCGCACAGTCTGCTGCAAAGAGACGCCCCTCCTTCGCAGACAGCCGATCGCAGTGCCTCTTCGCCCACTTCTCCGCGTTTGCAAGCTCTAACGCCTGCCATCGATCTGGCTCTTCGAGGATCAGCAGCGGATAAAGGACGCTCTGCATGGCCTCAATCGGATACTCCCGCGCGAGATCCCACCAGACATCAACGGGGCACTCTGGATCCGCGATCTGCTCTTGTTTCGTCATGCCTTACCCCGCACATACGCTTGCATCCGTTGCCACTGCCACAGGCGCTCGGTATCATTGTCGACAGCTGCGCTGCGCGCCTGCGCTGCGGTATAAATAGCTGAGTGAATGGCGCTTGACTGCGGATTACAGGCATAGGCAGCGGCTTCGGCAGCACGAGCGGCAGCAGTTACCTTTGCCCCCTGAACGGCGCGCCTAGCTGCCTCATAATTCTTCTTCGCATTGTACGTAGGGATCGTGCCATTCTCAAAGAAGAGCCCTGTCTTCACTCCATTACGAACAAACCAAATCGCTTCGCGGGGGCCTTTGCGACGCGGATACTCCTCCTCAAACAAGGGAAGCACATGCGCAGCACAGTCCGCCGCAAACAGACGTCGACTGGGCTCTGACAAGCGCCATGCGCCCGCCTTGATCCAGTCTACGACCATGACGCTCTCCATCTCTGCCCAGCGCCCTGGCTCTTCCAGCGTCATCAACTCGTACAGCATACTATCCTGCGCCTCCACGGGAAAGGACTCGGCGAGATGCCACCACAGCGCCGCTGGACAGTTGGGATGGGCAATCTGCTCTATATCTTCTAGTTGCAGAAGTTCTTTGGGGGTCGCCTGCGGATCAGCCTTGATTTCTTCCTTGGTTTTGATGCCCACCTTGGTGCCTCGAAACGCAGCCACATCCAGTCTGTAGGTGCGAAGTAAATGATTGACGTTGGACGGCGTCGTGCCCAACCGTTTTGCCGTCTGCACTTGATTGCCTCCCGTCTGTCGCAGCGCCTCTTCCACGCGTTCTTTTCGGAATGCTGTGGTGCGCACAGGCTTGGGGCCAAAGTCTGCGCTATTGAGTTCATATCGAAGCAGCAAGCCGCGCAGCCCAGAGGGGCTCAACCCCATCTGCGCTGCCGCTTGCCGCTGGTTGCCGAGGGTCATTGTGAGTGCGCCTGTGACCGCTGCCTTCGAGTGAAGCGGATTATGGCGATAACGGGAGAGGACGCCCACCACAGCCTTTCTGGCTCGCTTGCGTGGTATCTGTCTCTCTGGTGTAGGGCGTAGATAGCCTCGCAGCAGTCGCACTTGACTTTGTGCTGCCGTCTCCCCAGAAGCGATCTTGTTGCCCCAGTTTTCGACCCCATCCGCAGCCACCAAGGCTGCTTTTTCAGGCGTCAGACTCATACACGCGCGCTCCGCAGCAGCCAACAACCACCAGGGAGAAAAGGCGCTATTGAGTTGATCTCGCAGATAGACGACAGCCCGCCCTGCATCGTCTTTTTCATCCGCTGTCACGCGGCCCTCGGCATAGCCGCGAATCGCCGCCACAGCCGTTTCTAGCACACGGATCGCCTTGGCAGGGGACATGGCACTCGGTGGATCGGTTTGGATTCTGAGCTTAAAATCAACGCGCACGCAGTCGGCCACATCGGCAGCAAACAGCCACTGCTGCGTGGGCGTTAGCATGGTAATCCCAGCTTCTACCACCTCTGGCGTTGCCTTCTCATAATTATGCGCCTGCGCCATATTCTCCGCTTCGAGCAGGTACAGATCATAGAGAGCCGCGTACTCTGGCGGCAGAGGCCCCAGCAGAATCAACCGCAGCGCCGCCAGCTGCGCAAAGGTGGGCTGCTTCTGTGGGTCGGACAGATCCCACTGCGAAAGAGGGGTTGGGGTCATGGCAGATACCTTTTCCAGTTGCCTGTCTTGACCGTAGCAGAAGAAAGGCGACGTCGCATAATCGCCACTTGATCCGAGGGATCAAATTCCGCTTGGTAGGCCGCCATCGTGGGAAATAGGTGATAGCCATCCTGCACGATGCCATCCTCGTAAAACGTGATGTCAGCCGTAGTGAAAGGAAGCTCGGTAAATTGCGCGTCAATCTCTCCGAAGAATAATCGACGAAGCTCCGCCTTGTTATCCCCTGAAAATAACAGGATCAGACGACCTGCATCGTACTTCTCAATGGCCGCCAACGCCCAGTTGCGAAAGATCGCAGGATCTTCCATCAGGAGCAGCGGGAGCACGGGGTTGGCCAGCAACTCCGCAGAAGCGTCCTGTACCACGGCAAAGCTCAGCAGCACATCCAACGGCGAACTTGGATTCTTCGCAAGCGCCTTAAGGATCTTGAGGTTCATCTGCAGCAGCGTGTTTTGATGATCTACCGCCATCTGAAGCAATTCAGGGGCAGGAGTCTTTGGGTCTTTGGCGCGCGCCAAGTCACTCTTAGCAACGCCACCCACTTTGCCAACAGAGCCCGCTTGCCGCTTGACATCCAGCGATACGTTGCGGGGGAGTCCCGTCTCCAGCGAAGTCATGTCTGCTACCGCAAGCGCCTCGTCATAATCAGCGCATTCATGCACCATCCAGTCACGACTCCCCATACCATGCTTTCGATCTCCGTTGGGCCAAGTCCAGATCACATCCACATAAACGGAATGCCATACCTCGCTGTCTGCACAGACGGCATAGCTGGGAGTCGCTTTCATTTTTTAACCCCATGCTGCCTGGCCAATGTCTCCTCGAAGGTCTCGCGATCAAATGGATTGAGACTCCACCGAAGTCGATCAAAGAGGCCTGGGTCTTCTAGCAACGCAAGGGGCAGGCCAGGGTTGGTAGCAACGGCTTCAGGCTCGAAGTACGCTAGCGTAAATAGCAACATAATGGAGAGGCTAGGGTTGCCTGCCAACGCCCGCCGTATGGCCCGCCGTTGCTCCCCAGTCAGCCGTGAATCGACAAAGACAAGGCGAGTGAAGGATGGGTCGAACTGCCCATGTACATGCTCGTGGTAGATGCGATCGAGCTCTGCGGAGGGCGTGCGCATGTTCCCTGCCAGACGCAAGAGCGCAGCGGCCTCTTCTGCGATGCCGCCTACCCTTCCTCTCCCTCGCTGGCGTTTAGTGCGCATGTGCTTTCCCTTCGACATACTGAATCAACCGCTTCCATGCTTTTTTGTACGTCATCGCTTGGCGCTTAGGGTCTTTGCTCAGTCCGTACATATCATAGGCGACAATGCGGTATCCACTCTCCACATCCATCTGTGTGCCATCCCCAACGGCGGACTCGATCGCCAGTAGCGCTTGATAAAGTAAGGTCGTGTCCTGCGTCCAGTAGGTGCGACAATTTTGACCGAGAACGCCAAGGGCATCCGCCGCCGCCTGTCCCTCGGCTGCGCTCCTTCGCCCGTCTGCGATGTCATGCGCCAACGAAATGGCCTCCGCAGGCCGTGGGTCGTTAGGCAGATCCTTTCTGATCAGAGGCAAGGTAAACGCCGCAATGTCTGCGGAAAAATGCCGTATGTCTCGCTTGGAGAGGAGCTCTACCCCGTAATTGATGATGTTGTAGCCCACATCGAGGGGAGCCCTGAGACTCGGATCTTCTAACAAATATAAACTCCACAGGGCCTTCCAGCGCTTCTGCAACGCGGGAGACAGTTCACGCAAGATCGCCAACTGATCAGGAGACGGCGGTTGGGCGTCGGAGAAAGGGGCAAACCCAGCCCCTATTAGAGCACCTACGTGTTGTCGTTTAGGGCGCATAGGCGGTTCCCTCGATGTAATGAAGCATACGCGCAAGACATTTTTTCCAGAGGGCCGTTCGCTTTGGCCCAAGGGGAAAGACCAGCTCTGCCATGAGGTATCCGCGTCGTAGGGCGCCCGCCGAATCATCTAGTGTGTTCAGAATGACAACGAGCGCTCGCTTGACTGGCTCATAGGTGACGTTCGCCTCGCGAAACTCTGTTTGCATGTCAATGATACGGTGAAACGCAGCCTCTCTCTCTTCCTCGCTTGCCGTGCCATCCGACAGCGCACGAGCGATTTGAATTGCCCACAGAGGGCGCTTGTCACGACGACTGACCTTCGTCAAGAGAGGCAGCAACATCTCTGCCACATCAGTTACAAATCCCCTCTGATCCTGCGGTGTAAGGAGCGAAAGCGCCGCAAACACGCGGTTGCTCTCCAATCCGTAAAAGACTTGCAACCCAGGATTTTCAAGGAGGTAGAGAGCCCATAGCGCTGACCATCGCTTCCGCAGCGCAGACGACAGATCCCGTAACAACCCCAGCTGCTCTGGCGACGGCGGGTTTATATCCGTGAATGGCGCAAAACCAGTGACAACAGCGACGCCTACCTGCTCTGTCGTGGGAGGAAGAAAGTCAGAGGCGTCGCCATACGCGCGGAAGGTGCGCAATTGCTCCACACACGCGGCAACAAAGCCTGGGTCTTCGAGAATCCAGAGGTCCCATGCTGGATTTTTGCGAAGGTACGCACCAAAGTCAGGCCGCGAGCCCAAGAACCCGTCGTAGCAGTACGCCGCTCGCAGTACCCGCAGCGCGTCCTCTGCACTCAGATTAGGGTCGCTCAGTACAGCGATGTACTCTCGCTTAAGACAGGGAGGTGCGTTGTGCGCAAAGATCTCCTTCAGCGGAATCGCCTGAAACTCTGGCGTCAAGAGCGGGTCTTGTAATAAATCTCTCACGGCACACCCCCCTCTAGAAACTCCTGCGCTTCCCTGAACTGGTTCACGAGCCGCAGTTGAGCAGCGCATTTCAATGGAAACTCAGGATCTTCGAGGCACCACAGAGGATACGCGGGATTGTCACGAAGATGCGCCCCAAAGGCAATGCTCATATTGTTGAAGGAAAACTCGCGCAAGTAGGCTGCCAACAACAAGCGCAGCGCATCATCTGGCTGGAGTTCTGCGTTGGTGAGCGCCTCAATGTACTTTTCTTTAGACCATTTGGGCGCATCCTTCTCAAAGACAGCAGAGACAGGCAGATCAGAGAATCCGCGCGGAAACACGGGCGGCCTGCTCTGGCGCGTTGTCTTGGCACCCACAAGTGATGACGGTTCTTCCTTCTTCACCTCTTCTAGCCGTCGCTGCAGATCCACCACCGCCTCGTAATTCGCCTTGGCATGGGGCCACTGACGCCGTGCAGACAGCTTCTCGACAGGCTGCAGCGCATACAGCGCGGCCCGTAAGGCAGAGTAGTTGAGTGCTGCGTTGTGAATGGCTGTTGGCGCGGCGAGAAGGTCAACCACCGCATTGCCCAGCTTGGCAAACACGATCATGGAGATCGTAGCAGATCCCTCTCCCCCAAACGCATCGGCGACCCAGCGCTTGATCGACTTCACAGTGCTGAAGCTGTCTCTTCCTTCTAGGCAAGCGCGCGTCAAGTGAAGGAGCTCCTGCGCGTTCTTGTCGCCTGGAAAGTCACGATGATACCTGGGAAGCGCCGTCTTTGCGCAGCGATACGCCCACAGCAGCGACTGCTTTGTCGTCACACGTTGGGACGCTGTTTCTAGCAAGGCAACAGCCACGCGGTATCTCGCCTGCCACAGCGCATACAGAAACGGATTCTCTGGCGAGGCGTCTTCGAGCAGCAGAAGATCGAGCGCAGGATTCGCCTCTAGCGCTGCCAATCGCTTTTCACGGCCTGCCTCCCGCTGCCATGCGAGCGCGTCTGGAATTAGGTCTATCGGCGCATTGGGGTGGCGTAGGGCGGCGAGCTTGTTTTTCTTGGCGAGCGCGATCCACTCTTCACGAGACAGCAGCGGGTCAGCCGCTCGTCTTGTCTTGGCGCCTACGGAGGATGGCCTCTTGGCGAAGACCTCTGCAAGAAAGGCTCGCTGTGCCCGCACGCTCTCACAGTATCGCTGCCAATACGGCCACGTCATCATTTGACTGCCGATGGAGCTTTGGTTGCTCCGCACCGAGCCTAGATACGAAAACACATTATTCGAGGTGTTCTGCGCAAGACCCAAGGTCTCTCCTTTATCAATGCTGAGCAGCGCCTTTCCTAAATGATAAAAAGCATAACTTAAATGCTCTCCTGGCACCTGCGGAGGAATCAGCATGGCGGATGATCGAGCTCTGACCTCCTCAAACGACCATTGACAGCGCCCTGTCGTTAGATACTCACGCACCGCCTCCATCACCTTCGCGGCGCGATCATCCCCTGGGAGTTCTTTCCGATAAGCAGGCAGCGCCTTTTCTGCGCAGCGATATGCCCAGAGGAGCGCTTGCATGGGATTGAGCTTGGCACCCGCCTCCCGCAGTTCCGCGTGGTCAATCTCGTATCGCATGCGCCAAAGCGCCACCAGCAAGGGGTTGGTGTCCGAGGCATCCTCCCTCAGCAGCATGTCCAGCGCAGGATTGGCTTCAATCGCCGCTAGGCGGTCTGCCCGTCCTGCCTTACGCTCTACGTTGAGGTACAACGGCAAGAGGTCTACAGGCGCGTTGGGATGGCGCAGAGCCGCTAGGCGATCGCGTAGGGCAAGATTGATCCAGTGCCTGCGAGAGAGCAGCGGGTTGTCTACGTTCTTGAGTTTAGCGCCCACTCGCGATCCTTCCCCTCTCAGATAGTGCTTCAGTCGAGCCCACTGCCAAGCACCCTCACCACCTGTTTCACTGGCGTCATTCGCAAAATAGACTGCCTGGGTGGTAAAATCTGGCCGATCCAGTTCAGCAGCCCACGAGGCAGCCCTTGCAGCCGACAGAGCGACCTCTGCAGCCATGACTTCATCGTCCCCGTGCCCCGTGTCGAACTTGTCGCCTGCGGCCTGTGCATAGGCATTGTCGGCCATGTTGCATGCCTCTTCGCAGGCCTCGCTCGCTTTGCGTAGGCTTGCCTCGGTTGCGGTGCCATTTGCATAGGCCCTAGCTACTTTGATGGCGTGGCGTGGGCGCTTGTCCTTCGGATACGCACGCTCAAATACAGGAAGAGCACGCTCAGCACAGTCTGCGGCGAACAATCTCGCCTCTCTGGGAGGTAGCCTCTTCGCGTTACCAAGCGCCCATGTCCTTGCACAATAGGACTCGACTTCCATCCATCGAGCAGGATCTTCCAGCGTGAGAATCGGATAGAGGACGCTTGTCATTGCTTCCAGAGGGTGCGCTCCCGCTAATTGCCACCACCGCTCCGTGGGGCACTCAGGATCTTCAATTTCTTCCAGTTCAGTCATGGCGGTCCCCTCCGTAGCTGCGCTTGCAGATGGTGCCACTGCCAGAGTTGCTCCTCTGCCAGAGCCTTGGCTGCCTCTGCATAGCTGTTATACGTAGCCTCCAAGACAGAGTTATAGACTGCAGAGCCTGCATGGCTGGCTGCATCACGCCCTTTCCCAGAGGGGTACGCGGCGGCTCTGGCGGCATGCGAAGCGCCCCATGTGCTATCTTCTTTGGCGGCAAGCAACGCATTCTTCCATGCCTTGTGGAGATCAGACTTGGGCACCCTGCCCTCTACCCACGAGCGCGCGGATTCAATCGCTTGTCGCATGCGGAAATCGCCCTTGCGCTTGGACTCAAAGATGGGCAGCACACGCTCGGCGCAATCCGCCGCAAACAAAAGATCATCTTTGGGCGAAAGCTTTTTGGTGAAGAAATGTATCCACGCAGAGGCCCAGTGTTTTTCTAGCGCATCCCATCGCCCAGGCTCTTCCAGCGTCAGCATCTCAAACAACAAGCTCGCCTGCGCTTCCATCGGATACTTCGCCGCCAACTCCCACCAGAGCGCGACAGGACAGTTGGGGTTTGCCAGTGCCTCTTGCGGCTTGCTCTTGGCGAGGGCCTCTAGTTGCGCAGGCGTTGCCATCGGATCGTTTTTATCGGCTACCTTGCGCGCGCCGACCGTCTCTGGCGTCTGGTATTCAGGATGCTCCAAAAAGATGTAGTGCAAAATGCGGCCTAACTGCCAGTCTAGCGTCTGCTCAAACCCGTAGGCGTTTTGGGTGGCCCACGAAGCCGTCGTGGCTCCATTGATCACACCCCTTGTTGTCATCTTTGGAGCGGTAGCCTGAGCCACCGCCGATACGGCATAGTAGGCAGGCGATGGGTTGTATTTGGCCCGGAAAGGGGGGATCAACACGCTGGCTATTTTCAAAGCCAGGGCATGTGCGCTCTGTAGCTTCCCTGCTGAGGTTGGGTGCAGGGCAAACTGTCGGGCCACTTGGAGCGCATCATGCAGCCGTGGATCGTCGGGATACTCCCTCTTGTACATTGGAAGGGCATGCTCGGCGCAATCCACCAGATAGAGGCGCATACTTGTTTCTGACAAGAGGGGAAGACCTGCCCGCTCCAGCCAGCCATGCCTGAGGGTCTCGTGCAGCCTCTTGAACGCTTCAGGATCTTCCAGTTGGAGTAGAGGGGTGACAGGGTTCGCTGCCACGTACCACGGGTATTGGCCCGCCCCCTTCAGGAGTTCCTCGAATGGCAGATTCGGATTCAAATAGGTGCGTGGCTCTCTCTTGGCTTCCTCAATTAACTCCTCAGGCGGCGTAGCAGGATCGCTCCACCTCGGCTTCGATCCCACAGCAGAGAGCTTCTGCCCAATGCTCGCTGGTATCTGATACTCCAAGTGATCAATGGCGTAGTAGTGGCGCACACGATTCGCCTGCCACACAGCCTCTTGCCACCGCGCTTCTGGCGTAGGTAAGTAGGCCGCATGTTCCATCGTAATCACCACATACCTAGGGTCACAGCCCACGGTGTAGGCGGCATCATAGGCCGCCAATTCGATCCGCCCCACAGGATATTGTTTCCAGCGCTCAATGAGACCTTTCCCCTCACGCTGCAACACATCGTCAGCCGCCTGCACAAGCGCATCTGCCTCGGCTCGCGCGGCCAGCCCTGCGACTTTCAGCACCTCATCGCTGATCTTGCCTTGCATAAATTGCTTGGCCGCCTCTACCGCGTGATGCGCCACCGAAGGGTTTCGCGTCACAGGCGGCAGCACATGCCCAGCGCAGTCAATCGCCAAGAATCGTTTGTGCTTCTCTGAAAGGCGGGTCACCATCCGATCTCGCCAGCCCTTCACAATCGTGTGCTGCAGCTCATCGTAGAGCACAGGATCATCCAATGAGATGATGCCCAGCGCTGGGTTTCGCTCTACCTCAACAGGATACCACTCGGCAGAGGTGAGGAGCGTCTCTGCTGGCATGTTGGGATTCGAGAGCGCCCTCGGATCTCGCTTGGCAAGACGCGCCAGATCCGCTGCCGAGGTGAGCGGATCGCTGTACTTAGGCTTCTTCATCTGGCGCCCGCCTTGTTAGACATATATTGCTTCAAGCGCGCCCACTGCCAACGCTTCTCGGCGTTTCGATCGACCCACAATTCCTTGCCACTGGTCCAGCTGGCGGCCTCTATCGCCTTATCTTGGGAGTTGCGAAACGAGGCCTCTGCTGCGTCACTGGCCGCCTGCGATTTCGCTGCACTAAAATTCCACCACGCGTCCTTTGCGGCATCGTAGGCGGTGTCCCATTCCTTTTCCGTCGCCTTGCCTTGCGCGTAGAGACGACGTACACGAATCGCCTCGCGCGGACGTTTTTCTCTCTTTGCTTTTCGCTCAAACAGCGGCAAAACGTGCTCCGCACAATCCGCCTGAAACAAGTGTCGTTGGGCAGCAGACAGGCGCCGCGTCGAATTTACGAGCCAGTAGGAGATATGATCCGCTTCCATGTCCAGCCAGCGCCCAGGCTCTTCGAGCGTCAGCAGCGGGTAGAGCGCACTCTTCTCCGCTTCAATAGGGTGTATTGCGGCAAGTACCCACCACAGCGAGGTAGGACAGTTGGGATGCCGCAGCGCAGCGATGGGGTCTTTCTTCCGAATCGCCTCCACCTGTGCAGGCGTTGCCATCGGATCAACGCTGGTGCTCTTACGCGCCCCAACCGAGTGTATGGGCAGGCGCAGCTTGGCGATGAGCTCTGCCAATTGCTCTTGACGAACCTCATCCATCGTTGCCTGCGATAGCTCCTCTAGCCTGGGGTTCCACGCCAGTGCATCGGCAGCGGCAAACAGCGCATGTGCGTCTACGGCGAGTCCTGTGAGCGGCCATAGCACCAGCGCCACGCCTTCAAGCATGCCATAGCCAGCATCCGTCTCCTCCGCACCTGCATTTCCTTCAATCTGGTTTTGAATCTCTTGAATGACCGCAGCCGCCTTGGCGCGCTCCGTCTCCCCCTGCGTCCCTCGGATCACCTTCTCCGCCACCTCCAAGGCATACTTCGCCGCTGCCACAGCCTCAGGATGTGCCCTCTTTAGCACAGGCAGGGCACGCTTCACCCATCCGATCGTCCAGAGACGGCGCTGCTTCGGCTCTAGCAGTTGCAGGCCCTTGCCTAACTTTTCTTCCATGGTCAGAGGCTTGATCTTGAAGTCAGCCTCCGCCAGCTGCTCCATCTCAATCAGAGGCGCATACTGACGGGCGAACTCTGGCGACAGCGCGGCCAACACCTTCAGTTGATTAGGATCTGGCTGCTTCCCTGGGACAAGCGGATCAAAGGGCGCATAGCCGCCCACCACGTCACCCGCCGTCTTAAACTCTCGATGGTAATACGTGAGAAATCGCCTCCACTGCCACAGCCGCTTGCCTGGATAGGAAGAGATGTACACAAGCGGAGGAGTGCTCACGGCAAGTTCAACCGCCTTGGCGGCTTCCTTGGCGGCCCTGTACCGATCCGACAACTTTTCCATCTCCCGCCCAAGACCCACCATCGCATCAAAGGCATCCGCCAATTCTCGCTTCGGAAAGGTAGCCGTGCCCTGCGCCACCGCGCGGGCCGTGGCAATCGCGCGGGCAGGCGCCTTCCCAGATTTCTCCAGCAAGGGCAGCGTGTGCTTGGCGCAGTCAACCGCAAACAGCCGCAGCGCCCTCTCTGGCAAGATACCGATATATCGCGTGAGCCAGTCTCCTGCCTTGGCCGCCTCCATATCGCCCCAGCGCTCGGGCTCCTCTAGCGTCATCAGCCCAAAGAGCGCCGTCTGCTGCGCTTCGATCGGATAGCGCGCGGCTTGCCGCCACCAGATCGCAGGAGGACAGTTGGGGTGCTGCATCGCCTCAAAGGGCATGCGCTTTTCCTGGGCAAGTATCTCCTCTGCGGTAGCCAGCGGATCGGCCATGATCTCAGGAAAACCGCGAAAGGAGGATCCCACGCGCTCGTCCACCGCTTCTGTGCCTAGCGTGCGCCTGTGCAGTGTACGCAAGAGGCCTTCTAGTTCGTTGGCAATCGCCGTCTCTAGCTTCTTCTTCGGCAGGTAGTAAAAGCTGGAGCTGTATTCATCGCCATAAAGACAGTAGATCACGTCGATCGCCGCGCCGTCCCACCCTACGTTGCTAGGCTCCAAAAAGTTCAGCATCGCTTGGATGCGCCAGTATTTGGGGTCTCCCTCTTCATCTAGATCCCTGCTGCGATAATCGTCTGCTATTTCATAGGCCTCGTTATCGAGATCATCCTTCAGCTCTTCCTTCTGCGCCTGCGTCCCTCCATTGCGGACAAACGCCACGGTTCCATGGAGCGCGGCTCCGAGCGGAACTTTATCTACCGTCCAATACGAGGGAATCACCCGTGCCAGAAAGTCTGCCCTAATATCTGGACCTAGGAGTTCGAGGCAGATGCCCAGCTTATCCTTCTGGGATTCCTTGGGCACGCGCAGAGTGGGATCGGAGAGTTGCTCGATTTCAAAGAGAGGAAGGTAGGCGGCGTAGAGCTCTGGAGAAAGGGACATCAACTGCACAAG
>Ga0315284_10009185_pt1 | contig 14097 bp, 9 predicted proteins | sample YL17G09_16_MG_FD_203696 | JGI IMG/M metagenome (GOLD analysis project Ga0315284, IMG submission 203696) | Sediment microbial communities from Yellowstone Lake, YNP, Wyoming, USA - YL17G09_16 | ecosystem: Environmental > Aquatic > Freshwater > Lake > Sediment | place: USA: Wyoming | collected... | reverse complement strand
CGCTTGCTTACGCGCGCGGCTCTGTCCGGATCGGCTGGCAGGCGGGATTATTGTTCTATTCGGATCGGGAAAAGAAAAACTATGCGGCATTGGGCTGAAGCCCGCCGCCACGGGATAAGGAATGACGGGTTGCGAAGGATTGCAGCATGATCCTATGCGCAGTGGCCGAGAGCTTTAGCCCGCGCATTAGCACACCCCAGTCCTTCATTTTCATGCACCTGGGTGTACTCGGTGCATGGGAGACTGCCGGATGGAGCGGCGGGAATCGATGTCCTTTCTGCGAAAACCGAGATCCCTCGAGAACGGAGTTTTGCAGAGATGGCATCCATCGATCCAGAGAGGATAGTGGGATGGAAAAACAAACGGATATTCAAAAGCTCGTGGATCTCGTGGCGCGCCTGCGCAGCAACAAGGGCTGTCCGTGGGACCGGGAGCAGACTCGGGAAACCCTCAAGCCGATGCTCATCGAGGAGGCCTACGAGGTGCTCGATGCCCTGGACAGCCCGGATCCGCAGGAACTGAGCGAGGAATTGGGCGATTTGCTGTTCCAGGTCGTGTTTCACGCACAAATCGCCCGGGAAAAGGGAGAATTCGATCTTGGCGATGTGATTGACAGGCTCCACGAAAAAATGATTCGACGCCATCCTCATGTTTTCGGCAATGTCGACCTGAGAACGGCAGAAGATGTTCTGAAAAACTGGGAAGACATCAAAGCCGATGAAAAAGGCATCCCATCCTCTTCACTTCCTGGATCCGAAAAATCTCTCCTCGATGGCATTCCCTCCAAGCTGCCCGCCTTGCATGAGGCCTATCAAATAACCGCCAAAGCGGCCCGGGTCGGATTTGACTGGCCGGACCTGCCAAGCATCCTGCAGAAACTGCAGGAGGAAGCCGCGGAGCTTGCCGCTGCCGATCGCATCCACGACACCGCGCACATGGCCCAGGAGGTTGGGGACCTGCTGTTTGTTGTCGTCAATATCGCCCGTTTTCTTGAAATAGATCCCGAAACGGCATTGCGGCGCTGCAACAAGAAATTCAACCGGCGTTTCCGCTACCTGGAATCAAAGATCAAATCCCAGGGCCGCGAACTTCGGGATACCTCTCTGGCAGAAATGGACAAACTGTGGGATGAGGCCAAACGGCAGGAGCAGACTTCTGAGGAGCAGACTTCCGACCTCAGACCTCCGACCTCCGACCCACCTTAGGTCTGAGGTCGGAAGTCGGAGGTCTGAGGTCTGAGGTCTGCCTTAGGTGACGATATTGAAGTGCTCGATATGCAGGGTCGGGTCGGCCTTTACGAGTACTTCGTTGTGGAGCAGGTTGCGCATCTCGTCGAGGATATTCGATTCGGTCTCGCGCAGGGCTCGAGCCACATCCGGGTGGACGCGGATCATGACTTCATGGTGTTCGTCCAGAGTCTCCTTCATCTTTTCCAGTTCGTGGTAGATGTTGTAGCAGGTAGTCGCGACGGATTTGACCATGCCTGAGCCATAGCAATAGGGGCAAGGTTGGCAGAGGGCGCGCTCGAGCGACTGCTTGACGCGCTTCCGGGTGATGGCGACCAGGCCGAATTCATTGAACTCGAGGATCTTGCTCGGCGCCTTGTCGCGCGTCAATTCCTGGGACAGCGCCTCCATGACGCGTTTCCGGTTCTTGCGCTCATCCATATCGATGAAGTCGATAACGATGATGCCCCCCAGATCTCGCAGGCGGATCTGCTTGACGATTTCCTTTACCGCATCGATGTTGGTGCGGGTGATCGTCTCTTCCAGGCTGTTGCCCTTGCCCACAAACTTGCCGGTGTTGATGTCGATGCTGACCAGGGCTTCGGTCTGATTGATGACAATGTAACCGCCGCTCTTCAGCCATATCTTGGGCTGCAGGAGTTTGTCGATCTCCGAGGTAATGCCGAACTCGTCGAAGATGTGGTTCTCCTTGGTAAACAGCTTCACTCGGTGAACCAGGTTCGGATAGATCTTGTCGACGAACTCGACGATGTTCTGATATTCGACCTCGTCGTCAACGCGGATGCTGGCGAATTCGAAGGAAAACTGGTCGCGGAGAAGCCGCTGGACCAGGCTCAGTTCGGAATGAATCATCCTTGGAGCGGACACCTTTTCCGCGCGTGAGCGAATGTCCTCCCAGATCTTCACCAGGAAATTCAGGTCGTTCGTCAGATCCTCCTCGCTGTGTTCCTCGGCCGCGGTCCGGACAATGACTCCACCGGAAAAGCGATCGCGATGCTTGAGGATCACATCGCGCAGGCGGAGCCGTTCAGCCTCCGATCCGATCTTGCGGGAAACCCCCACGTGATCAACGGTGGGCATATAGACGAGATATCTCCCGGGGAGAGCGATGTGGCTGGTGACGCGGGCTCCTTTTTTGGCAATCGGTTCTTTGGCCACCTGCACCAGAATCTCCTGGCCTTCGCGCAGCATATCGTCGATCGATTGGCGCTCGGGCTTATGGGTGTGGCGGGCGGCAGTATAGCGCTTCCGGCGAGCGCCCGGTCCGCGGCGGCGCGCATTGAAGTTGCTCGCTCCGGCTCCCGCATCCATGGCGAAGGGCAGTACTTCACCTCCGCCGTCGCCGAGGGTCGCACTGTCCAACGGTGGTGCCTTCTCCGGCTCGGAAGGGGGTGCGGCAGCTGTCGTTTCGGCCTGCGGCTCGGCGGCCGGCTCGGGCTGAGAATCGAAGAGGGCGGAAATCTCTTCCTCCATGGGCAGCGCTGCATGCAGCACGGGCGGTTCCGGAATTTCTGCCGGCTCAAATTGGCTGGCGAGTTCCGGATCATTCTCTAAGGTGCGCTCGGTTTCCTGGCTGAGGTTCCACCGTTCAACGGCCGCCGGGATCTCCTCTCCGCCAGTCGCTGCGGGAGGAGCAGGCCTGGCGGATTCCTGTCGTTCCCTGCGATCACGCCAGCGCGGCCGATCCGGCCTTCGTTCCCACTCACGGCGCACGGGACGCTCCTGGGCTTCGGTTTCAGCGATGGCCGTGATCGCAGTTTCGGCTTGGGCCTCAGCCTCACCACAAACCTTATCGTACTCTTCGGTATCCTCCACAAAATCCGAAACATAGAGGAAAGCGTCCTTCTCGAGGCCAATCTGCACAAAAGCGGACTGCATTCCGGGAAGAACCTTGGTCACCCTGCCCTTGTAAATGTTTCCCAGAATGCCCCGGGTCCGGTTTCTCTCAATGTAAAGCTCGGCAAGCTGGTCATCTTCCAAAATAGCTACCTTCGTCTCCAGCGCGGTGCTGTTGACGATCATTTCTTTGATCATGAATTGCTCCTGTCTAGGCTGGAACAGGGCAGGCGGCAGGTGGAATTCGCGGTCCTCGGACCGTCGTCATGGTGCAGCAAGGTAACAATTGGTAAAGCCAATCTCGTAAAGCACCAAGCAGCAGAACGGATGTTAGGCTCCTATAAGAGCCCTCGTACGGAATGCCCCTGGCATCGGCGGGGGAGATGCCCATTTTTGATGGCTCCACGTCGGATGACTAACCCCAATTCCTGGCGGTCGGTAATTCCACGGGGGATCAGCTTATTGATCAAGATTATCAAGCCTGATCCAACACCCGGGATTCCAGCTCGTGGAGGGATCGTGTTGTTGGGCCTGGTAGTGAAAGTTCCGCCAGCTCAGAACCAATGAACGTCCCGAATGGAAATCCGTTCTTCGAATGTAATTCCTTCCAACCGCAAACTACCGCCGTTCAGTCGTTTGCGTTCATATCCCTGCCAATCCCGCGGATTGGCAAATCAGTATAATCCTGACAAAATCAACCACGAGCCCCGGGCAGCGCGCTTATTCTTGGCTTGCTCATCCTACTCAGGAATTCCGGGGAATCCGCGGTCAAAACCTAAATCTGTTAGCCGGTTGCGGCCTAATCATCAGTATACCCCACGAAGCGCGCACAGCCAAAGTCAGTTTCTGTGATTCACTGCGATTCAGACACTACAAGACAAAAAGCAGCCACGAAGAACACGAAGAACACAAATGGACTTGAGGCAGACGCGGGATTTGCGCTTTCGCCCCCTTCGCTGTGGCGGCCTCCGGCAAATATCTTTGCACGAGTCCCGCAGGTAAGCGCACGTTCCACTCCGCCGCCGGCACCGGAAACCAGGTGCGCTTACCTGCGGGACTCGTGCAAAGATATTGCGGCGCAAAGCGCTGCGCCACAGCGAAGGGGGCGAAAGCGCAGGCCATGTTTTGATCTGCCCCTTTCCTTTCCATTGGAAATTCCGCCTCCCCATTCGTGTTATTCGTGGCTATGTTTTTTCTCGCTGTCTGAATCGCAGGTCAGTTTACGAAACGCCTCATATTGATATTCATGCACAAGCCCATGGCGGCAAAGTAGGAAAGCAGTGACGAGCCTCCTGCGCTGACCAGCGGCAAGGGGATGCCGGCAATTGGGAGCAATCCGAGGTTCATACCCACGTTGATCAGCACGTGGAACAGGAAAAGTGAAAAAACTCCCACGGTGACCATCGATCCGATCTTATCCTTTGCCTCCCGGGCCGCGCGCAAAAGCCGGTACGAGACCAGGAGGAAGAGACCGAGGAGTGAGATGCTGCCCAGAAAGCCCCTCTCCTCCGATATGACGGCAAAAACGAAATCCGTATAACGCGCCGGGAGAAATCCCAGCTGCCCCTGCGTCCCCTGCTTGAATCCCTTGCCCAGGAAACCTCCGGAACCGATGGCGATTTTGGATTGCTGCGGCTGGTAGCCCAGGCCATGGGGATCGCTCGCAGGATTCAAGACCGTTTGAATCCTGCCGCGCTGATAGTCCTTGAGCATCATCCATCCGGCGGGCAGGGTCAAGGCTGCTGCAATCACCAGAACCACCACATGCTTGCGTTTCAGCCCGCCCAGGAAGGTAAGGCCTGCGTATATCGACACGAAGGCGATGGCGGTCCCCAGGTCTCCCTGCAGCATAACCAGAAGCATGGGGCCGAAAACAATCAGTCCTCCTGTGACGAGTTCGGAGAGTTCGAGGTAGTCGCGGTCGGTGTCGGAATAGTATTTGGCGAGCGCAACAATGACGAGAATCTTCACCAATTCCGAAGGTTGAAAGGCAAAAACACCAAGTTTAAGCCAGCTCTTGTTGGAGTGAACCGTGTGTCCGATGACCAGGGTCAAGCCAAGAACAGCCAGTCCGGAAAGATAGGCAAAGCTGATGTAGTCGGTATAGACATGGTAGTCAAAACAAAGGACGATCAGGAACACCACTAAAGACAGGCAGAGATAAGTGAGTTGCCGGCCCAGGTAATAGCTGAGGTTGGTGCCACGCGTCGTGCTCCAGATGGCGGCAAGCCCGGCTCCGGACAGCAGGAGCAATCCTATGAACCAGAGCCAGTCAAAACTCAGGAGCAAGCGCCGATTCAACCTCATCGCACTTCACCTCCCGGGGAATGCTCTGCCGCCTTGCTCACCGTATCGGTAGTGCTTTTCTTGGCGTAGTAGGCCCGGAACATCTCTTTGGCCATCGGTGCGGCAGCCGCGCCGCCGCCGCCGCCGTGCTCGAGGAAGACCACAACTGCGACTTCCGGATTGTCACGGCCGGCGAATCCGGCAAACCATGCGTGGGTTTCGAAGTCCTGAAGGTCTTTTTTGATCTCTTTTTTGCGTTCGGCGCTGATCACCTGGACTGTGCCGGTCTTGCCGCAGATGTCGAAACCCGGGATTGCGGCGCCGTGTCCCGTGCCTCCGCTATTGACGCTGTCCCACATCCCGGCCCTGATTTTGCGTGTGTTCTCCGGTTTGATAGCCAGCTGCTGCTCCGGCCACGGACCCGGCGCGGGACCGCGCTCGGCCTTGAGGAGCAGGTGAGGGGTTACCAGTTTGCCGTCGGTGGCGATGGCGCTCACCGCCCGGATGACCTGCAGCGGCGTGGCGCTGATCGGGCCCTGGCCGATCGCGACCGAGATTGTCTCCCCCGCGAACCATCTCGGGCCGGGAGGCACAACCCCCAGAAGCTCATTGGGAAGATCAACCCCGGTCCGCCCGCCGAATCCAAGAGCCTTGGCGTGCTTGGAGATCTTTTCAATGCCCATCCGCTGCCCAACGGTGTAAAAAAAGATATTGCATGAATTCTTGATGGCGCCTTCAAGATCCATATACCCGTGGCCGTTCTCGTTCCAACAATGCCGAATTGCATCGTAGAAGATAGCCGCGCCCTGACAAATCACATGAGTGCCGTCTTCAATAAATCCTTCCTCGAGGCCTGCCTCCGCCACGACGAGCTTGAAAATCGAGCCCGGCGGATAGGAATTCTGGACGGCGCGATTCTGCAAGGGATGATCGGGATCATTCATCAGGGCGTTCCAGTCCCTGGCAGAGATGCGTGGGGTAAAGTTGTTGGGATTGAAGGAAGGCGCCGCCGCCATCGCCAGAATCTCGCCATTGCGCGGATTCATCATGACGATCGCCCCGACATTGCCCGCCAGCAGCCCTTCAGCCTGACTCTGAAGGTCAAAATCGATGGTGAGTTGCAGGTCGCCGCCGATGGTGGCATCCTTTTCCTCGAGCATGCCCAGCTCGCGCCCCACGCTGTCGACAAGAACTTCGCGCGCTCCGTTCTGCCCCATCAGGCACTCGTTGTAGATGCGCTCGACGCCGGCCTTCCCCACCAGTTCCCCTCCCTGGACTCCGGGGAAGGCGTTGCTGCTCAACTCCGCCTCGGAGATCTCGCCGACATAGCCGAGCACATGAGCCGCCAGGTTGCCGAAACGGTAGAGCCTGCGCGGCTCGGGACCCAGCTGAATCTCAGGATGGTCGCGCTTATTGGCCTCGACAATTGAAACATCCTCGATCCCGACATCCTGCTTGATCACAATCGGCTGATACGCTCCGGCGCGCCGGTTACGGCGCAGCTGGGCAGCCAGGTCATCTGCGGGAATGCCCAGCTTTGCCGTCGCAAACGCCGAGGTAGACGCAAGGTCCTTCATCAGTTCGCGGTACAGGATGATGTTCAGAGAATGGCGGTTGTCGACCAGGGGCACGTGATTCCGGTCCAGGATTGGGCCTCGGGGCGCAACGACTTGGATGCTGCGGATGCGGTTTTGTTCCGCCAGGCGCGCATATTCGGGCCCGCGCAGGATCTGCAGCCACCAGAGACGCACTCCGAGCAGGGAAAAAACCAGGATCAAGGAAGGGTAAAGCCAATTCAGTCGTCGCTGAATCGCTTGCCGGTTGGACTCCGGCTGGAGCTTGACCATCAGCCTACTCGTTTACTGTAGACGTGATTGTAGGTGTCTAGTGCTGCGAACAGGAGCGCACCCACTGCGGCGGTAATCAGAGCCTGCATCAGCGAAGCCCCCAGGAAAATGCTGCTGGAGGAACGCTGCAAAAGCAGGAAGAGGGTAAACATGCTGAGGGAGCTCAAGCAGGAAGAGGCCGCGATCAGGATGAAACGAATCCATACGCCTTCAAGAGCAAAACGGCGCGCCGCCTCCGCAATGATGCAGGCCGCCAGCGTCTTGCCGAATCCGTTGTACCCGAGCGGCCAGCCGAGAACCGCATCCTGAAGGATGCCCGTGAGCGAGCCGACGAACAACGCCTGGGTGCGGCTGCGATACAGAGCCCAGTAACTGATCAGGATCAGCGACAGGTCGATGAAATTGAAAAGGAAAAAGTTATTTCCTACGATCATTTGCGCCATGATCGCCAGAAACGACGAGCCAGCCAGAAAGAGATATTTCATAGGTCACCCTATGCTACTTGCCTGCGCCGGGCGCAGGCGGGTCCGCCACAGGCTTCGGCGCACCCAGCAAAATCAACACTTCTTCGATGCGGATCATGTCGGCATTCGGCTCGACCCGGATCGCCCGAAATCCCGTCTTTCCCTTTTGCGAATCCACGACTTTCCCGACCGGCAGCCCTTTCGGGAAGATGCCGTCGAGCCCGGAGGTGAGGAGGATATCGCCGACATTCACCTCTTCGGTATTGCTGATATAGTTCAAATCAAGCAGCTGGTTCTCGGTGCCGCGCAGAACTCCCGGCGCCCGTGTGCGCTCTACCATCACGCCGATGGACGCATCCGCGTTGGTGAGCAACTGAACCTGGCAGTTGCCGCCGGTCACCAGAACCGTGCGTCCGACGACGCCGGCATCTGAAACCACCGGTTGGTTCGCCCGAACGCCGTGGGCCGATCCCCGGTCGAGATAGAGCGTGTTAGACAGGAAGTTGGGCGCCCGGCCTATCACGCGCGCCCCCAGCGTCTGGTAAGGCAAAGCGGTCCCGAAGTTCAGCAAACGCCTCAGCCGCGCGTTCTCTTGCTGAGCCGGCGCCAGACTGCTGTTGAGAAGCGCGAGCTGGCGGACATCCTCCTTCAGCTGCGCATTTTCCGCGCGCGCTCCGTGCAGCCACAGGTACCCAGACCAGACATTTCCCACCCCGCGCGCGACTGCCGCAGAGCCGTTTAGAATGGGCGCTCCAGCCGTTAACACCCAGCGTTTGAACAGCAACGTGCCCGTAGGGTCCTCGACCTGGATTGAAATCAGCGTCAGGTGAAGGAGAAGAAGAGCCAGGACAACATAAAGAATCCGCCCTTCGCCCTTCGCCGCGAACTCAATGGACACAAATCCTCCGGAGCAGCTTGAAATCTGTCAGCATCTTGCTGGTCCCCAGCACGACCGAGGAGAGCGGGTCCTCGGCAATGAAAACCGGCAGTCCGGTTTCATCCGAAATCCGCTTGTCGAAGCGCTTCAGCAAAGCGCCGCCGCCGGTGAGCACAATGCCGCGATCCATGATGTCGGCCGAGAGCTCTGGCGGCGTGCGCTCGAGCGCGACCTTGATCGCGTTGATGATAATGCCGATGCTGTCGCTGAGCGCCTCGCGGATCTCCTCATCGCAGATCGTCACCGTTTTTGGAACTCCCTCGATCAGGTTCCGTCCCTTGATCTCCATCGTCAGCGGCCGTTCCAGCGGAGCAGCCGAACCGATCTGAATCTTGATCGCCTCCGCCGTGCGTTCCCCGATGAGCAGGTTGTGTTTGCGCTTGATGTACTGGGTGATCGCTTCATCCATTTCATTGCCCGCCACGCGCACCGAACGGCTGTACACGATGCCCGAGAGCGAAATCACCGCGACGTCCGTCGTCCCGCCGCCGATGTCGACAATCATGTTGCCGCAGGCTTCCGTGATCGGCAGGCCCGCTCCGATGGCGGCCACCATCGCCTGCTCCACCAGGTAAACCTCGCTGGCCTTCGCGCGCAGGGCGGATTCCTGCACCGCCCGCTTTTCCACCTGCGTGATTTCGGCGGGAATGCCGATTACAATACGCGGGCTGAGGAGGTGGTTGCGCTTGTGCGCCATCTTGATGAAATACTTCAACATCACCTCGGTGACGTCGAAATCGGCAATCACGCCGTCCTTCATCGGCTTGACGGCGACTATGTCGGCCGGGGTTCTCCCCAGCATCTCCTTGGCTTCGCGTCCGACCGCCAGAACTTTGTTGTTTTTTTTGTCGAGCGCGACGATCGAAGGCTCGTTGACGACTATTCCGCGCCCTTTGGCGTAGACCAGGGTGTTGGCTGTGCCCAAATCGATGGCCAGGTCGCTGGAGAAAAAACCGAAAATGGATCTGAAATTCATATCTCACTTATACGGCAACCTTGATGCTGTTTTTGGAAAGCTCCTTCGCGCGGTACATGGCGGCATCCGCCTTTTTGATCAACCCTTCTGCCGTCAGCGTGTGCTTCGGGCAGTTGGCAATGCCGAGGCTGACCGTGAGGTGGATGCTGAGATCCTGCGCGACAAACTCATAATCCTCTACTTTTTTGCGGATGCGCTCGGCAATGACCAACGCGCCATTGAGAGGCGTCTCCGGCAACACAACGACAAACTCATCCCCGCCGTACCTCCCCACCACGTCGGTCTCGCGCAGACTCCTGGCAAGGACCTGTCCCATTTCGGCCAGGGCGAGGCTGCCCACAAGGTGGCCGAAGGTATCGTTGACGCGCTTGAAACCGTCGACGTCGATAAAGAGGAGCGAAACCTTTTTCTTATATCGGAGGCAGCGTTTCACTTCCGCCTCGAGGTACCGCTTCAGGTACCTGTAGTTATATAGCTTGGTCAAATCATCCGTGACCGTGAGCAGTTCGGCATTGTCGAACATCTGCATCGTGTTGATGGAGACCGCAAGTGGGCGTCCCAGCATCTCCATCAGGCTCCGGTCTTCGTCGGTAAACACGCCGCTGTTTTTGTTGAGGACCTCAATGACACCGATCTTCTGCCCGCGGTACATCAGCGGCAGACACAAAATCGAGCGGATATAGGAGCTTTCCGTGCTGAAAGGAATTTGCATCTCAAAGTTAAGGTTGTTGTCCACAAATGCGGCGCCACTCGTGAGCACCTGGTCGACGATGCTGCTGTTTGCCTTGTGCTCAAACAGGTCGATGTCCCGGATGTTGCCGGTGCTGTAAGCCCTCTGCAGGGGCACGCCCGCTTCGTTGCAAAGATAGATGACAGCCTCTTCGGCTCGCAACCGCGAAATGACCTTGTGAAGCAGATGATTCATGGCCGGCACGCGATCCGAGACCGTGCCGGATGATTCCACCATGCCGACAAACGCATCGAAAAAGGTGAACAGATCATCCACGCGGCCATGGATCAGCGCCCGTTCCTTGCGGCTGTCGCGGATAATGCTGAGGCTGTCAAACAGAAAGTGTGCAAGCGGTGAGCTCATGGGCAGGTTCACCACCGTAACCCCGTCTTGCGATCGGATCGGTCCGTCGGGGATCGCGGTGTTGACTCCCTTATATCCGATGATCTCCGCAGCAGGAAAGATCCGGGCCAGATAATCCCGAGTCCCCAGAAATTCGCCGTATGGGAAAAACACGGCCAGAAAATCAGCACGTGGCGCCACCGGAGTTCCGAGAATTGCGCTTTCCGGGAAAAGCTCGAACTGCCAAGGCACTCCCTCAGGCGCCGTTTCGGTAAGCACTTGAAGATCCTGGTTTTGATAGATAACGGCGATTTTCAAGACTTCGGACATGTTTTTCTTACGCAGACCGAGTCAGTTTTACGGTCCAAGCCCTCTTCAGTTTACGGTCACGCGCTCAATTCGCGCCGAAGACCGTGTGCCAAGGAACAATATGCCGCCCTATCCAAGCTTGCCAGGGTCACAATGGAGAGTAAACAGGCGAGACTGCGGCCACCTTCAATCCGTCATGGGTTAAAACTCTGATTTCAGGTAAAGCTAAGACTCAATTCCAAGTAGAAGGATAAGAAATGACGCCGCTACCTCGACTCTCTCAATTCCTTGGCAAAGAGAGTATTATATCCAATCTTTCCCAAAGAGAAAATGACGGAACACACAATTCTCAATCACCTACGGGCGGTCTGCGTCCAAGAATTTCCCGGACACCCCCTCTCCGGCGGGTACGGGTTCATCGGGAGGTACTTTGATCCCTTGCACGGCGAAATGTCAAGAAGGACTTGCACTTATCCACGATTCGGACCCTGTGAGAAAAAACTAGCCACGAATAACACGAATGGGGACAGGGACCACCAAAGAGAGTGCGATTTTGCCTCCCCCTGCGCGGCCTCCGGCCAACATTCTGGCGCCAATCTCCCAGGAAAGCTCTTCCGGAGCCGCAGATGGATGGGCAACTCGAAGGCGCTTTCCTGGGAGATTGGCGCCAGAATGTTGCAGCGCGAAGCGTTGCGCGCAGGGGGAGGCAAAATCGCACGTTATTGGTGCGCTCTCTGCGATAAGCTCTTCTCGTTACGGCTATGACCATTCGCGTCATTCGTGGCTGCTTTAAGCTTGTAATGCCTGAATCACAATTCAGGCAGAATCTAGCATTTGATGGAACAAAAGCTATGCTATAATTTACTGTTTTGTCATTTCCATGGGAGGCTGTGACTCAGCATGCTGGATATCATGCGCCGCAAAAAGCGGCTTAAACTCGTTTTATGGCTCGTCATCATCAGTCTGGGCATGGGCATGTTATTGTTCTTTGTCCCTGGACAGAATGTCGGGATCCAGGGGTTCGACAATTCCATTGCCTCTGTAGCCGGGGAGAGCATTTCCACGCAGGAGTTCACGGATGCTTATCGGCGCATCGTGAATAACTATAGCGCCGGAGGGCGCAACAAGATCGACCCCGAAACCCTGAAGCGCTTGCAGGTGGACAGGCAGACCCTGAACTCACTGATTCAAGTCCGGGTAGTGAACTACGCAGCCCAGAAGCTAGGCCTTGATGTAACGACCGATGAGGTGCGCCAGGCGATTGAAACCAGTCCGAACCTTCGCAACCAGGCGGGATTCATCGGCGTAGAGGCTTACAAGGCTCTGCTGGCTGCAAACCAGATCGAGGTAGGGCAGTTCGAGGAAAGTATGCGCTCCATGCTGATGTCGAAAAAGGTCATGGCCCTCCTGACCGATTCGCTGACCATTCAAGAGAAGCAGCTGCGCGAAAATTTTGCGCGCATGAACCAGGAAGCTCAGGTCCAGTACGTCCTGCTCGACAAGGAAGCGGCAAAAAAGAAAGTGACTCCTACCGAGGCCGAGTTGCACGCCTATTTCGAGGCGAACAAAGACAAATACAACATCAAAGAGGAACGGCGCGCGCAGTACCTGTTGCTCCCCCTCACTGAAATCGCTTCCACCGTCAAGGTCACGGACAAGGAAGTGGACGATGCCTGGGCCAAGATGGATCAGCAGGAGATGGTCGACGCGAGCCATATTCTTTTTAAGGTGGAGGATCCGGCGAAGGATGCCGAGGCAAAAGCGAAAGCTGAAGGAGTCTTGAAACGGGCGCAGGCCGGCGAGGACTTTGCGGAACTTGCCCGGAAGTTCTCGCAGGATGAAGGCTCCGCGCCGCAAGGCGGAAACCTCGGGCCGTTTCCCCGCGGGCGAATGACTAAGGCATTCGAAGATGCAGCATGGGTTCTCAAGCCGGGGGCAATGTCCGGACTCGTGCGCACGGAGTTCGGCTTCCACATCATCAAAGTATTATCGCATCAGACACCCAACAAGGAGTTGGCGCGTCCGAACCTGGTGCGATCCGCCCAGCTCGAAAGGGCAGTCGTTATTGCCAAGCAGAAGGCAACGGAAGCGATGAAGTTGCTGGACACGCAGAAGGATTTCGCGGCCGTCGCCAAGGCTCTGGATGTGGCGGCTCAGGTAAAAGAAACACCCTTCTTCAATCGCACCTCTGATCCTTACACCAATCAGCTGTCTCAGGAGTTCATTGAAGAAGTGTTTGGATTGAAGGAAGTGAACGCATTGGGCAAGGCGGTTGATTTGCCGGCGGGTCAGGCAATTCCGAAGCTGCTGCAGGTCAATCCGCCCAAGCCGCCGGAATTCGGACTGGCTCAGGAATCTGTGAAGAAGGATTACATCGACACCAAGGCGGGTGAACTGCTGCAGGCTCAGGCCAAGAAGCTGATCGAGGACGCAAAGAGTTTGAATGATCTGACCAAAGCTGCACAGAAAGCCGGGATCGCGGTGAAGACCACGGATTCATTCAAACGTGACGGGACTCCGTCCAAGGAGATCGGGTCGGCTCCCGACTTCAATTCTGCTGCGTTTGGCTTGACGGTGGGCGGCATCGGCGGCCCGGTCACCATGAACGGCGGCAAGCAGCTTGCCGTGCTTCAGGTCAAATCCCTGACCCCTTTCAAAGAGGAAGAATTCACCAAGCAGAAGTCGACGTTGAGGGAGCAGGCGTTATCTTCAGTGCGTCAAGCCTATTTCGATGAGTATATTCGAAAAACCACGGAAGATCTCACCAAAGCCCGCAAGATCCGCATCAATGCAGCGACCATGGATCAAGTCACGGGCAATCGCTACTGAAAAAGACTGAACAAACAAAACAACGCCGGTCAACAAACATGATTGACCGGCGTTTTTTTCTGTCAGAACCTTCTCCGCTAGCCCCAATGCTGTTCACTTATGGAGACTTCTCGGATCGCTTTGATGATCGGAATCGGCGTCGGAATCGGTATCGGTATCGAAGTCGCTTCTGTGATATCACATTGCGGGCAAACGCTTCCATTGCCTGACGAGTCAGGCTGTTTGTTACGATCTCGATTCCGATAGCGATTCCGACGCCGAGTTCCGATTGTGCTTACGTGGACAGCATTGGGA
>Ga0315284_10009184_pt1 | contig 14098 bp, 7 predicted proteins | sample YL17G09_16_MG_FD_203696 | JGI IMG/M metagenome (GOLD analysis project Ga0315284, IMG submission 203696) | Sediment microbial communities from Yellowstone Lake, YNP, Wyoming, USA - YL17G09_16 | ecosystem: Environmental > Aquatic > Freshwater > Lake > Sediment | place: USA: Wyoming | collected... | reverse complement strand
AGACACTGGAGGAGTCCCGCCGCGGACTGGAAAGCCGCGCTCGTGCCCTGCCCGCCAAGGTTCGGGTGCGCACCTGGGAGACGACCGCGGAATTCATGCGCGCTTCAGGCCAACCGGGTTGGGTGGCTGCCAGCAACGACGGCCGGACGATTCAGCTTCAGCCCCTCTCGACGCTCAAGCGCAAGGGCATCCTGAACGCGACGCTGCGGCATGAACTGACTCACCTCGTGGTGCATCGCCTGCGCGCTCCCCAAGTACCGCACTGGTTTGAAGAGGGTCTGGTACTTTTGCTGACCGGCGAGCAGCCCGCTGCGGGCGCTGCTTCCTCTTTCTCCGGCCGCAGTCTGGAGGAGAGTGTTTCCCATCCCCGTTCAGAAGCAGAGATGACGGCCGCCTACGCCCGAGCGCTCGCGCGAGTCCGGGAACTGGCCCGCCAGCGTGGCGCGTCCGCCCTCTGGGAAGTGCTCCAACACCCCAGCGCCGACGACTTGCGCTGGTTCGCAGGCCAGCGGTGAGTTACAGCCGCAATTCTGCAAGTGGGGAGTTCAGGAAGACGTGCCCTCGCTCGGCGGAAGGCTGAATCGCGCCAGCGAGAGCATCCAGAAGAGCCAGCCAATCACGAGGAGCAACAACGCCGCGCCCAGGCGAACGAGCATCTGTGCGTAATCCCAGAACCCCACCGCAACCTTGGGATGCCAGGTCGCCAACAGATACCCAAGGCCTCCGAAGACGACGAGACTGAGCAGGCTGGTCAGGAACGAAGCTCTCCAGCAGCAGTTGGCGAGAACGCGCGCAGCCTGCCGCCCCGCTTCCCGCCAACCCGCCCGCAGCGGGACCGTCAGGAAGCTCAGAAGGAATCCCCCGACGACAAGCCAGAGCCACGCCTGGATAACCCAGAAGACTTTCCCGACCGCTATCGGGCTGACCGCTCGTTCGGAACGGAAGGTCAGGAAGGAAGCAACTTCCAGCGCGTAGTCATCGCTCCAACTGAAAACTTGGAGCAGCGCCAGCACGAGGATGCCGCCGGCCACCGCCAAAATAAGACAGCGCGAGAACTGCCGCCGATCAACCCCCAGGAAATCACGCCAACCCATGCGGTGCGCGTTGGTGGCAGCAGCCGCGGTGGCGCTCGTCGCTGTGGCGGCCAGGATGCCGACCACAACCAGAAGCTGCGCGAGACCCCACACGAGCCCCAACAAAAGGAACACGAGCGAGGATTCGGGCAGCCATAACCACTGGTAAGCGCCGAAGCCCCACAAGGCCACCAGCCCCACCAGCGTCAGAAGCAGCGCCGGGCTGCGGACCATCGTCCCGAGACTCCATCTCCAGGTCGCTATCGCCTTCTTCATTCGCGCTACTCCTTACCGTGGCGATCCTCTCAGCGTGGCGTCACGGTGACGCTCACGCTCCGGGTGGAAGCCTGGCGCGCCGGCTCGTACATGGGCAGAACCCGCGCGGGGTTCGCCTGGAACGTTCCCGGCGTCACCGCCTTGAGCAGGTAGTGGAACCGTTCCTGCCCGCGCGCAAATTTCGTCGCGAAGAGCGCCGCCCGGTCGTCGTGGAATTCCCGGCGGGTGCAGTAGAACTCCCACCACTGCGGCTTCGCCTTCAGCTCGTACAAGTTCTCTTGCTCGATGAACTCAAATCCGGCCGGAATCGGATCCTCGATTTCGAGATAGGACTGCTCCTCGGTGGCGTTCACCGTTAGCCGTACCACCAGCACATCCCCGCTTTGGACGGACCCTTCCAGAGGCGCTTCGGCGTACACGAAGCGGTTTTCGACTCGCTCCGGAGCCAGCTTGAAGTACTCGCGCACCACATTCAGCTTGGTGCTGCCGACCGGCGCGGGTTTGGGCTCGCGCAGATAATACGAGGCAAACGCCGACCAGTAGAGCACGCCGGGTCCGCTCTTCACCACGCGAATTTCGTTCGCGCCCGCGCGGACCTCCGGGGCGTTGGCAGTCACCACAAACGGCAGCGGATTGGCCACATCCTTTTCGGTCACCTGCCGTTCCGCCAGCTTCTTGCCGTTGAGGAAAACGCTCAAGGTGTAGTTCGGCTTCAGCTCGCCGGAAACCTTGAGGTAATCGATCAGGCCATAAATGGCCGTGGCGGTCTGTTCGGTGGAAGTCCAGTAGTAACCATCGGAGCGGTGGTCGATCAGCCAGCGCGCGGCCTTGGGCAGCAGGTCGCTCTTCGGGTTCAGATTCGCGAGCGCCTTGACCACGTAGGCCGTGGTCTCAAAGGAATTGTCGGAGGAGAAATCGAGCATTTCCTGGCGCTCGGATTTCCACCAGGCGTACGGGCCCTCGACCCGCGCCGACTGCTCGAGCGCCCTGGTGAACTCCGGGGCGCGCGCGTCGTTCAAACGCGCGAGGGTCAGGGCCATGAGCGCCTGCCCGTTGGGCGAGAGTTTGTCGCGCGCGGTATAAAGGCCCTCCACCAGGTTGCGATCGAAGTCGCCGCTCAAGGCGAGCGCGTAGATCAGATAAGCACGCAGGTCGGCGAGGGCGCGCGGGTTCTCGTTGATCTCGTGGAGCAACGCCCGGCGTCCGCGACGCAAGCGGTTCTCGTCCACCGGATAGCCCGCGTCCTGGGCTTGCGCCAAGCCCGCCACCACATAGGCGGTCATGAAGGGATGCGTCGCGTCGGTTTCCCACCAGCCCCAGCCGCCATCCTCGTGCTGGTACTGGTAGAGCCGCTGGAGTCCCGCGGCGATTTTCTTCTCGAGCTCCACGGAAGCCGCGGGTGGTGTCAGCCCCAGCTCTTTCACCGCGCGCGTCACCAGAATGTTGGGCAAGAAACTCGACATCGTCTGTTCCACGCAGCCGTACGGATAGCTGGCGAGGAAATCAAGCGCCGACATCAACGTGCCCGCCACGGAGGACGAGAAATCCAGGCGGAGTGACGACGCTTCCGGATTAATGTCGGCGGGCAGCTCAATCTTCTCGGTGGTTTGCGCCTGCGGCGCCGAGGTTGAACCCGACAAGGCCGCACTGAGCTGGAGACCCCACGGGCGTACCGGCGCGGTCAGCTCCAAAGCGTCCGACTCTTCATCGGTCAGCGCCTTGCCGAGGAACTTGGCTTCGCCAATCTTGGGCGCGCGGACCGTCCATGTGACCACGGCTTCCCCATTCTTGGGGATGGTCACCGTGGATTCCGCCGCGCTCGCCAGCTCGACGCCTGCGGCCTGGAGCGAGACGCGCGCCGTCTTTTCGTGGTCGAGGTAGTTGTGAACAATCCCGGTCACCGTGGTGGTATCGCCCTGGGTAAGGAAGCGCGGAATCTCCAGGCGGAGAATCAAATTCTTGCGCGTGATCACCTTGCGCGTCACTTGGCCCACCAGCGTATCGCGGCTGATGGCGCGCACCGTTGCTCGCCAGGTGGTGAGCGAATCCGGGAAGGTAAAGGTGGCGCGCGCCTTCCCGGCGGAATCCGTTACCACGGTCGGTGCCCAATAAATAGTGTCCGGGAAATACTTGCGTACCTTCGGCTGGACGGGCTGGCCCCCCTTGAAATCGGCCAGCCTAGTGGGCGCCCGCAAAGAGGTTAACTCCATCTTGTGCCGTCCCGAGTAGCCGGTGAACCAGTAGGTCGTGGAAAACTGCGTGTAAACTTGATCCCAGATCCGGCGGTAGAACACCTTCTCGGGTGGAGGAACGGAGTCGGGCCGGACGGCGTAAATCGCTTCGTCCACCACTCCCAGGCTCACCTCCGCGCTGACCGGCCGGCCTTGCTCGTCCTGGGTGGTGAGGGTGTAGGTGACCTTATCGTTGGGCTTGTATTGCGGCTGGTCGGTCTCGACAGTGACCTTCAGAACCTTTTCCGTGGCGGGGACGGAAATGTTCTTGGTGGCCTCAAAGAGTTGTTCATCCTTTACGAAGGTGACTCCGAGGAAGAAATTGGGTTCGTAACGCTCCTCGATGGGGATGTCCACGGTGAGTGAGGTGCCCGTGGAGGTGTGCAGGGACCAGGTGTAAACCTGCTGGCCCTCGGTGGTGACCAGGACCTGGGCGCCGGGCTTGTTGGTCACGATCAGGATGTGGGCTGTCTCGCCCGGCCGATAGAAACGCTTGTCCGGATAAATTTCCAGCCGTTCGTAGGCCATAGCCGGCCGGTAATAACCCGCCCCGGAAACCCACAGACCGGTTTCGTAGCTCGCCTCGCGGCCGTTCTGGTCATGCGCGCTGGCACGCACCACCACGTGAGACAAGCGAGGGACCACATAAGAATGGTGTGCGACCCCGTGCTGATCCGTCGTCACGCTGGCCTCGCCCAGGGGTCGCCGGATTTCTTGCGCGCCCCAGCCCCAGCGCTCCTCGAAGGTCAGCCGCACGGAGGTTGAGACGGGCTGCATATCGTAGTCCACCGTCCGCACCGTGATGTCGGCCTGGTCGCCGGCTTGGTAGACGTAGCGGTTGGTATCGAGCAGAACCACGATGGTGGAATACGTCACCAGCACCGCACGCCCGCCCAGGATCTCGCGGTTACTGGCATCGGTGACGTGCGCTTCAAGGCGGTAGCGGTAGGGACGCTTCTGTTCGTCGATTTCCGTGGGCACGCTGATCTTCAAGAGGCCTTCGGAATCCAGTTGTCCGGAGCCCTGGCTGACCTCCTGCCCGTAATAACCCCAATCACTTCCCTCTCCCTCGCCCTCGTCGCCCTCATAGTCCTCGCTGCCCCAGAGCACACGCCAGTATGGGAAGTAGTAGCGTGACTGGTAAATGGAGTACTTAACTTTGCCGTTGGCGACGGGTGCGCCGAAGTAGTAGCGCGCATTGATGGTGGCCTGAACGGTCTCACCCTGGAGGTAGCGAGCCCGGTCCGTGGAAACCGTCACCTCAAATTCCGGCTTCTTATATTCCTCCACCTCGAAGCTGCCATAAACCTGCTTGTCGCCGATGTGCGCAAGAATGGAGTAGCTCCCGAGTGCCGCCAGCGGGCCCAGCGTGATCTGGCCGCGAAACGAGCCAAAGGGTGAAAGGGCGAGCTTCTGCTGATAGATGGTTTTGGAGTTGGCGTCAGTGATTTCCACCGTCACGGGCCCGGGGATGTCCAGGCTGTACTGGCCGGCGTGGCGCGCGCGCAGGATCCCCTTGAAGTTCACGTCGTGGGTGGGGCGATAGACGGGACGGTCCGTGTAGAGGTAGCCAACGTACTCGGTGGCGGAAGAATCGTAAAAGAAAAACGATTCGACGTTGGTGGCGGCCACATCCTGATCCTTCGCGGCCACCATAATCGCGTCCTCGAGCTTCATCTTCTCGAAGGGAGTCTGATAGACGCCGGAGTTGTCCGTCGTGCCCCGGGCCACCTCCTGATGGTTGTTGTAGATGACGGCCGTGGCGCCTTCGACCGGAGCGCCCGACATCCGCTGGGCCACAAACAGCAGGATCTGGCCGGGCGCCGACTTCGACACCAGAGCCAGATCGGTGATCATCAGCAAGGTGTAAGCACGCAGCTCGCGATGCGCCACCTCCACCAGGAACAGGCCCTTCTGGTGCAGATCGACGGGGATTTCCCGATATTCCGAGTCGCGAGTCAGCGGCAGCAGTTCGCGCCAGGAAAGGACCAACTGTTCCCGGTTCAGCAACGGCACCTGGGCGTAGGAAGTCACGTCCAGGGGCACGCGCTTCAACTTCTGCTCGCGCACGCGCGCCGAATGGTAGCGGGCCCGGGTCTCAAACCGCAGTTGCAGGCGGAAGAAATCGCGAATCGCCAGGCGCAGATCGCGCTTCCAGTCGTGGAAGCGCTCCAGCCAAGTCTTCTCGCGCGCCAGCTCGTGTTTCTCGCCGCCGAAGGAATGCGCGTCCCGCAGCTTGGAAAAGAACTGCACGGGATCCTTCACCCGGTAGATGCGAAAATCCAGCCGGTCCACCTGCCGAAATTGAATCCAGATCTTCGGCTGCTGCGCCGGGGCGTACGTCTGCTGCGACGAGACGGTGAAGAAGGGCTCCGTGGAGTCGGCTTCCTGCGCGCGGGCGGGCGCGAGGACGACGAACATCCAGAACAACGCGAGCCCGCCGGCGTGGATGGCCCGGGAACGGCGGCCGAGGGCCAGGGTCGGGCCGCCGCGCCCCCGGAGCGCCGCAACAGATCGGGTCGGGGAAAGCAAGCGTTCAATTCTCATGGTCGGTCAGCGCAGGAGGTTGAAACGATAAACGCCGAGGAACCGCGGGTTGGCCGCGAGCGGCCTCCAGCGCGGGTCCGGATGCTGCATCAGGAGGCTGGCCGGGACATGGCGGATTTCTCCCTGCCGCCCGTCGAGGTCGCCCGTGTGGTAAACGATCCAGTCCATGCCGCTCGGTTGAAAGTGCGAGCGGCCTACGAAGAGCATCGCGTGATACGGCTCGCGCTGCTCCGCCTGGTAGAAGAAAAGCAGATCGCCGGCGCGCGCGGCGCGCAGGTCGCGTGACACCAGAACCGTGTTGTAATGGAGGAGGGTGGCGGCGTCGGCAAACTCGGCGAAGGCTCCGCCCGGAAGGTCAGCCGGCGCGAAGGGTCCCGCACGCGTGCGAAAAAGCCCGCGGCCCAGCGGCCACTGCGGATAGGCGAACTTGCTGACGTCTCCGAAGCCCGGCGCGTAGGCCAGGCCCGCCGCGCGCCGCCAAGCCGGCGTGTGCGCCACCAGGGCGTTGCGGCAAGCGTAACGGATCAGGGCGGCACAATCTTGCACTTCGGCCAGCGCGCTCGGTGCTGGCTGATAGTACAAGGCCTCGGCGAGAAAAGTGAGCCAGCGCGTGAAGTTTTCCTGATCGGCGGCGCAGTCCAACCGCGCGAGGTCGGGAAAGCCGTCGCCGCGGCCATCGCCCCAGCTTCTCTCGTCCGGCAGGGGGACGTTCGCGAACTGCCCCAGAGGAGCCTGCCCAGCGCTTGCGAGGGCTACGCGCCAGCCAGCCTCGAGCCCCTGTCGCTTCTGCGCCAGACCGGCGTAACCGGCCAACGCCAGCAAAAGCACGAGTAGAATACAATGGGGCCATCGACGGAATTGCAGGGCGCGGCGCACAGACATAACCGATAAACGATGCGGCTCGGAGTCGCGCCCATTCTAAGTGTCCTCATGAGTCGGCGCAAGGCTTTTTGCCCGTGGGTGCGAATTCAAGTTGAACTCCTGACGCCAGGCCTCAATAATGGATAGGATGCGGTAGATTGCGGGAGACTAAATGATTAAGCGAATGTGCATGTGGCTAGCGGTGCTCGGCTGCTTCTTTTCTGCCGGGCACGGACTCCGAGGGCAATCCCTTTCCATCGAAGGCGCGCCATCCGACGTCGGTTACAACGTCGGCTCCATTGCCACCCTCCGCGCCACGGTGAGGGGACTTGCCGGAGATGTCAGTCAATACGCAGTTTTCGCCGACATTCAATACGTCGGCACCACCAGCGTGAGCAGCGTGCAATTGGATCGCCAGGCGGAGGAGAAGCCGGGTGAAGTCCGCTATGAGGGCGAATGGCTGATCCCCACCGGCGCGCCCACGGGCATCTACAGCGTTACTGTGCGCGTGGAGGACCGCGCGGCCGAGGAGGTTGTCGCCAAGCAGCAAATAAGAGGCTTCGGTGTTTACCGCAAACTCGTGCGCATCGCTCGCCTCACCTTGGACAAGACTTTCTACGCCGTCGGCGAACCCATCCAATGCGAGGTGGTGCTGGAGAATCTTACGGAGCGCGACCTGAATGACCTGCGGGTGGAATTCTCCAATGCCAACTACCCCTGGATCTCGCTGTTCTCAACGGAAGCCGGCTCCTCCGCCCAGCCCGCCGAAAATCCCGAGCTCGCGATCAAGGTTTTGCAGGAGAAGCTGAAACTCCCGGCGCTTGCGCAAGTGACCATCCCCATGATGCCGGCGGGCACCGCGGCTTTCCTGCAAGGTCAGCAAGTGGCCGTACTCGGCGCAGGCGGCCCGGCGCGGCACGAAAAGCTTCCGCCGCCGGAGGTGGACACCTATACCGTCGCCATCTGGAACGCCGACCGCACCGTGCTCTACGACATGCAGTTCACCAGGCCGGCGATTGTCCGGCCCGTGAATCGCGATCTGCCCAAGCCCTACGGGCGCAACTTCGCCCATCCTTATAATTCCGATATCGACTTTGTGAAGTACCGGCAGTTCTACGCGCCGGGGCAGATTTCTTCCGCCATCACTGTGGACCACGCCCGCACGCTCTACCGGCCGGGGGACAAGGTTGTCCTCAAAGTCACAGCCAAGAACGTGGGGAAAGAAGCAGAGACATCTCTGACCCTCCGGGCGAAGATCAAGGAGCCCTCCGGGCGGGAGTTTGAGGCTCGCACCAACAAGGTGATCAATGACCTCCCCGCTGGCGCGACCCAAACCTTCGAGTACGACGTTTGGACAATCCCGGCAACGCAGCAGCCCGGCGTCTATTCCCTCACCTTATCTGCCGCGGGACCGGACGGCCGGCAGCAGGCCGAGACCGTGACGGAGATTGCGGTCAACAGCTTGCCAGCGTCTTTGCTGGTGGTCGGGCCGCACGAGGATGATGAAACCTCCTACGCCGGGCTCATCCGCGCCGCGGTGGAAGCGGGAGTCCCGGTGCGGGTAGTCATTCTCACCGGGGGAGATGTGGGCGCCTGCGAGCTGTATTACTCGAAGCCTTGCGGGCCCAATGAGGCGCGAGAATTCGGGCTCGTCCGCATGGAAGAAACCGCCGAAGCGCTGGAGCACCTCGGGCTGACGCGCGACAAGGTGATTTTCCTGGGCCTGCCGGATGGCGGCTCGGGGGCCATCTGGTCGCCTAACATCAAGGCGTCATATCCCTTCCTGTCCATCTACCTCGCTACGGACCACGCGCCCTATGAGAACGTGATAAAACCCAACCTGCCCTTCGCACGCGAGCCGGTCATTGAGGTCCTCAAGCAGATCATCCTGGACTTCAAGCCTGCCATGATTGCCACCACGCATCCCGATGAGCGGCATGTGGACCACCGCGTTACCAATTGGTTCGTGGTCAAGGCCTGCCAGGAACTGCTGCGCGAAAAGAAGCTCGATCCGAAGACGGTGGTGCTGGCTGACGACGCCTACGGGGCGGGCGGCTTCAAGCCGGCGCCTTACCACTACGAGAAGATGACGGTCTTCCTGAGCGGCGAGGCAGCGGCGCGCCTGCAAGAGATGGGTTGGATCTACCAGTCTCAGGGCGGAAATCTGAGCGAAGGGATGCGGAAGACTCTCGCCGAACTCCCCCGCGAGGAGAACCACCTGCGCATTTTGGACTGGCAGGCACACGCGGGATGGAACGAATGAGAGCGCGCTCCCGGGAGCGCGGACTGGCAATCGGGATCTGTGGTTCTCCTTTGACTGCGGCGAACCAGAGGACTTGGCCGCTGCTGCCAGGTTTCGCGCGAACGGACTTCTTGACAAGTTGACGCTCTGTGAAAGCGCCCCTATGATGACACTGCATTTCGCGGATCATCTTGCGTGCGTGACACGCCCCTGAGGGATTTTCAGCATGAATGAGTTGGAAGAACTAGCGCGGCTCTCAAAGCCTCTTATTGCTCCCCCACTTCACAAACGCTTCGCGCCGGCGGTGCTGGCCAATCACGCTTACCGGGCGCGCGTGCGGCAGTCGGGAGAAGGCGTGCCCCTGGTGATCGGGCTCGAGCGCGGCGACGGGTCTGTTTCCGTGTACCAGACCGCGTGCTTCGCAGAGCGCTCGAGTTCCGCCTTCTTGAACCTGCCTTACGCAGAGCGCCTGGTGAAGTTTCTCCTCTGGCAGCGCGGCGGATGGCGCGTCTATGTCGGCGGGCCGCAGTCCGTGGGCGAGCACCTCCAGCGGGTCTATGCGCCGAGCGGCGCCCGCGCCTTCGACTTCGAATTCATGGGCGGCGTTTACGAACATCCTTTTACCGTGGAAATCACCGCTCCCGAGAAGGTGCCGCCTCCGGCCGAGGGGACGCTGCGTCTGGGCGGCCACCTGGAAGGCTGCCGGATAGGTTTCGACCTGGGGGCGAGCGATCGAAAAGTGGCTGCGGTCATTGAGGGCGAGACGGTTTACACCGAAGAAATTGTGTGGGACCCCAGAAACGCCACCGATCCGAGTTACCACTTCAACGAGGTCATGGCGGCGCTGAAATCCGCCGCTCGGCACCTGCCGCGCGTCGAAGCCATTGGCGGCAGCGCCGCCGGGGTGTACATCAAAAATCGGCCGCGCGTGGCTTCCCTGTTTCGGGGAATCCCCAAAGCCCTCTTCGACGCGAAGATCACCCGGCTCTTCGTGGACCTGAAAGAGGCCTGGGGCGGAATTCCCTTCGAGGTGGTGAACGACGGCGAGGTAACGGCGCTCGCCGGCGCCATGTCGCTGAACGATGTCGCGGTGCTCGGCATCGCCCTGGGGTCCAGCCAGGCGGGCGGCTACGTGACGGAAGGCGGCGAAATCACCACCTGGCTGAACGAGCTGGCCTTCGTCCCCGTGGACTACGACCCCGAGGCGCCCGCGGATGAGTGGTCGGGCGATCACGGCGTGGGGGCGCAGTATTTCTCCCAGCAGGCCGTGTTCCGGCTGGCGCCGGTGGCAGGAATCCAACTGGACGAGTCGCTGGGCCTGGCCGAGAAGCTCAAGTCGGTGCAGGAACTGCTCGGCGCCGGCGACGAACGCGCCCGCTCGATTTTCCAAACCATCGGCTGCTTCGTCGGTTACGGCATTGCGCACTACGCCGACTTCTACAAGCTGCGCCACGTGCTGGTGCTGGGCCGCGTGATGTCAGGCGAGGGCGGCGACATCATCCTGCACCGCGCCCAGGAAGTGTTGAAGAAAGAATTTCCGGAGCTGGCAGAGAAGATCATCGTGCACCTGCCGGATGAGTCGGCCCGCCGCATTGGGCAGGCGGTGGCGGCGGCCAGCTTGCCGATTATCAAATAGAAAGGGAGTGAAGCGGAATGGAATTGCATAACCCTGCCTCAGAAATCTACGTCCCGGACGGCTCGCCCGTAGATGTCGCCCTGTCGCGCACCACGCACCTGAGCGTCGGCGCCCACCAGGACGACCTCGAGATCATGGCCTTCCACGGCATCCTGGAATGCTTCGGCAAGAGTGACCGCTATTTTACCGGCGTCACGGTCACCAATGGCGCCGGCAGTCCCCGCGCTGACCTCTACGCCCACTACACCGACGAGCAGATGCAGACGGTGCGACGCCTGGAGCAGAAGAAGGCGGCCTTCGTCGGCGAGTACGCGGCGCACATCTTCCTCGATTACCCCAGCGGCGCGGTCAAGGACGGGGCCAACACCCACGTCGTCGAAGACCTGAAGAAAGTCCTCGCTGCCACGCGCCCCCAGGTGATCTATACCCACAACCTCGCCGACAAGCACGACACGCATGTGGCCGTGGCGTTGCGCGTCATCCGGGCTCTGCGGGAACTGCCCGCAGATGTGCGCCCGCAGCACCTCTATGGCTGCGAAGTCTGGCGAAATCTCGACTGGTTGAATGACAAGGATAAGGTGGTCTTCGACGTCTCCGCGCACGAGAATCTGGCCACGTCCCTGGTGGGCATCTTCGACTCGCAAATCTGCGGCGGGAAACGCTACGATTTGGCCACCATGGGCCGCCGGCGCGCCAACGCCAGCTACCTGGAATCACACGCCACCGATGTGGCCACCTCCGTCATCTTCGGTATCGACCTGACCCCGCTCATCAAGAACCCCAGCCTGGATTTGAAGGAATACATCGGGGGCTTCATCAACCGCTTCGCCCAGGAAGTATCAGGCCGGCTGGCGAAGCTGTCATGAATCGCTGCGGTAGCCACGGCTTGCGCTTGTCATGAGGCTCGACGGTCAGGTGATCCAAGCCCCTCTATCGCCGAGGTTGATCACGTAGCCGAAAAAACAGAAAAAGCGCCGATGTCCGCCCTGGCCTGACGTCGGACCGTGACAATACCCCCAGTCCACGACAACCACAAAGGGATACCTGAAGTTACCTCGGCCAACTTCAGCCCATGGGAACTCCACAAGTCGGCCCTGTGTCGGCTGAAAGGTCAGGACTCGCGCTCCCACTTTCTTGAAAATCGCCGCGGAGTCACCTGCCCGGGCGGGAAGGACATAGAACTCATACCCAAGCATCACATCCTGAGCAATCCACCGAGCGACTTGCTGTTCGCACGCACCTGTAGACAGAAAATCCGATGCATAGCCGACGCCCACTAGTGCCAGCGACACAGCGAAAAAACGAACGGCCCAAACCTTGAACTTAATCAAGCCTGTCCTCCTCCGGCGGCTGCCGTGGAACTTGATAGGTCTGGGAGTTGTAGGCTGATCCCTCTGCGGAACCCATCCAACAACGCTCCTCCTGGCGCTTACATCGCGTTCTTCGCGACGTGTGCGTGCTTGCGGGACGATTCATGAATCGGCCTACTCCCCGCCGCGCAGGGCCTCTTCGCGCGCGGCCCGGAGCGTGGCTACTGGGTCACCGCTGGGCAGGAATTCCATCGTCACGTAGCCCGCGTATTTGAGCTGGACGAGTTTCTTGTAGAGGTTGGGATAGTTGATTTCGCCTGTGCCGGGTTCGTGCCGGCCTGGCACGTCGGCGATATGCACGCAAGCCACCTGACTGATATTCTTTTCCAGCCGCGCCATCAGGTTCCCGCCGGAAACTTGCGCGTGGAAGAAATCGTAGAGGATCTTTACCCGGGGATGGTTGACCTCGGCGGCGATCTGGAAGGCTTCCGCCATGGACCAGAGGTAGTAACGGGGATTCTCTTCGAGGTCGATATTCTCCAGCCACAGCGTGACACCTTTTTTCTCCGCGATTTCAGCCGCGCGCTTCAAGCCCTCGACGCAACTCGCGTGCTGGGCCTCCGCTGTCAGGCCCTCCACCCGGTCGCCCGACATGACGATGATGGCCGGGCACGCGAGCTTCTCCATGAGCGGGAACTCCTGGCGGAGGTCGGAGAGGAACGCCTCGCGCGCGCGCGGGTCGGCGACGCCGTGGGCCAAGCCGGCGGTGGTGTTGAAGCTGATGCCTAGCTCGCGCCGCTTGGCGTTGGCGCGCCGGAAGTCTTCCTCCGACCATTTCTTGTATTCACCCACCAGCTCGACGTAGCGATACCCCGCCGCGGCCACGTTCTCCAACCGTTGTTCGAAGGGCAGGTCATTGAACACCGTCCAGAGCATTACGGAGAGCTTGTAAGGGACGCCGCTCGTCTCGCCCTGGGGCGCGGCGGCGGCAAGCAACGACCGCTCTGGAAGCGCAGCCGCTCCCAGAGCGGCTCCGGCGAGGGTTCGGTTGAAGGCGCGGCGGTTCATGTTCGTCACCTCGGGAAGAAGAAGTCGACAGTCAACAGTCGAAAGCTGACAGGGGACAGTCGCTGACTTTTGACCTTCGACTTTCCACCCTCGACTAGCGGCTGGCGACTGTCAACTCCCACGAGTCGCCGAACACTCTATCCTGTGCCCCCTCCCCTGTCACCTCGTTCTTTTGCCCTTTGACTTTCGGGCCGCGACTTCTTACCCTGTGACTGTTCTTGGTTCAATCACTCGATGACCGGATGCCCCGATGACTCAATCCAGACGGCCTATCGTGCAGATCTCCCTCGACCTGACCTCGATTGAGGAGGCGCTGGACCACGCCCGCAAGGCGGTGCGCGCCGGCGTGGACTGGCTGGAAGCCGGGACGCCGCTGATTCTCGCCGCAGGTCTGCGTGCCGTCCAGGCGCTGCGGCACGAGTTTCCGCAGCATCCCATCGTCGCCGACCTCAAGACGATGGACGGCGGCTACCTGGAAGCGGAGATGATGGCCAAGGCCGGCGCCACGCTCGTGGTGGTGATGGCGCGCGCCCACCCGGCGACCATCAAGATGGTGGTGAAAGCGGGGCGCGACTATGGCATCCAGGTGATGGGCGACGACCTCGGCTGCGAGGACAAGCCGGCGGCCGCGCGCCTGATGCAGGACTTGGGCGTGGACTACATTGTGCATCACGTGGGCTACGACGAGCGGCGCGACCCGGAAGTCATCGCGGCCTGCGGCGGGCGCGCGCCCAGCCCTTTGGACGAGCTGAAGGCCGTTGTCGCGGCCGTCAAGATTCCGGTGCAGGCTGTGGGCGGTCTGACGGTCGAGCAGGTGCTGGAACTGCCGAAATACGGCGTCTATCATCTGGTGC
>Ga0315284_10009183_pt1 | contig 14099 bp, 9 predicted proteins | sample YL17G09_16_MG_FD_203696 | JGI IMG/M metagenome (GOLD analysis project Ga0315284, IMG submission 203696) | Sediment microbial communities from Yellowstone Lake, YNP, Wyoming, USA - YL17G09_16 | ecosystem: Environmental > Aquatic > Freshwater > Lake > Sediment | place: USA: Wyoming | collected... | reverse complement strand
AGCGCGGCGGGCAGTCTTGCCCGCCGCGCGGTCGCCTAAGGCGACCGCGCGACTGGCTTCAACTCACAGAAACGAGTTTGACGGACTACTACGCTGCCTCCCACTTGAAGAAGTCTTTGATGATCTTGACGGCGTCGGCTGTGCCGATGCGCGTGGCGCCGGCGTGCATCATGTCCTGGACCTGCTGGAACTTTGAGATGCCGCCGGCGGCCTCGATCTCGGCCTTGCCGTCGGCCACCATTTTCAGGAGATGCACGTCGCGGACCGTGGCGCCGCGCCCGAAGCCGGTGTGGGTCTTGATGAAGTCTGCGCCGGCCTCGACGGCGAGTCTGCAGGCCCGCGCCTTCTCGGCGTCCGTGAGGTAACAGCACTCCAGCGTGACCTTGAGCACGAGGCCGGTGGTGAGTTTCCGGACCGCGGCGATCTCGTTCTGGACGTCGGCGTAGCGGCCGCTCTTCATGGCCACCATGTTGATGACCATTTCAATCTCGCTCGCACCATCCTCGATGGCGGTGCCGGCCTCGTTGCACTTTGCCAGCAGGCCGGAGTAACCCAGCGGAATGCCTACGGCCGCGCAAACGGCCACGCCGGTCCCCCGCAAGAGCCTCGACGCATAGCCGACGGCATACGGGGCAAGGCAGACGGCGGCCAACCCGTACTGGCGGGCTTCCTCGCACGCCTGCTCGACGTCGCGGAAAGTATGGTCCGGCGCGAGCACCGCCTGGTCGATCATTCGGGCCACCGTCTCGACCGTCAGTTCACTTACCGCTTCTCGAGTAGGCATGCTGTGTCCTCCTTCTGTTGCGGTCCGGACGGCACGTAGACGATGCCAACGGGACCATAGGGGCCTGGTTCAACACCGAACGCCGCAAAATCCGTGAACCACTGACCATCCGCGCAGTAGCGAAATCGAAAACGTCCTTCCGGGAGACGGAGTTTGGCCCGCCACACGCCGTCGTGGCCCGGCTCCATCGCCAGTTGGTCCTGCTGCCATCCGTTGAAGTCCCCGGCGATGCTGACGTGCTTGGCGCCGGGCCTTCGGAATTGGAACTCCACACACGCGTCCTTCACCGTAACCATCGTTCGACCCTTGCCCTTCCCCCCGGTGCCCTGCTATCGAACCCACCCGCTTTTTGTGCCGGCGCCTCCCTCCGGGGCGGCCGCTCGGGCCGGCCCGACCCATCCCAGGGGTCATCCCACGCGCACAAGACTGTTGACCGTCCCGAACTGGTTCTTCACCTGCTCTTCGGCCCCGGGGTCGTTGAGCCAGATGCCGTCGGCGACGAACTTGTACTGGCACGCGCCGGGCTTCAGGGCGATCTTGGCCCGGAACGTCCCGTCGCGGTACTTGCTCATGCGGTGCTTCTTCGGGTCCCATTGATTGAAGTCGCCGGCCAGATAGACCTGCTTGGCGTCCGGATGCCCGGCGAAAATGAACGTGACCTCGGACGTCTTCCTGTCAGCAACCACTGTCATGGGAGGCTCCTTTCGTCAATCCTTTGGGCGGCGTTTCCGACCTGCCTTCAGGGCCGCCTTTCATCGCCGCGCCTCGCAATTCCTGCTGCCGTGCAATCGTCGGAGGTAGTAAACAACAGAATGGGAAAGCACGCAATCAGGGGTCCGCCGTGACTTGGCATGGGAAAACTGCCCATTGTGGCATAGGGGAAATCCCCTATGGGGAGCCGACCTTACAGGACGGCTTTGGGCGTCGTGGGGGGATGGGGCTAATACGACAGCGCAGGATTGCGATTTGCGCGGCGGGTCTCCGCACCCGCCGCGCGCAGCGGCATTCTTACCCGCGCCGGTGGCGATTCTTGCGCGGTGGGTCAGGAGACCCACCGCGCAAAATCTCAAGTGGCGTTGTAGTACTGGGAGTCAGTCGGAGTTCAGTTGCCGCCGAGGCTCTGTGCCCAGCGGATGGCATGCTGCAAGATTTCGGTGGAACTGGTGAGGTTGAGTTTCTCCTTGATGTGGCCGCGGTAGGTCTCGATCGTCTTGGGGCTCAGGTGGAGTTGCCGGGCGATCTCGGTGTTTCCGAATCCCCGGCCGATGAGTTGGAAGACCTCCAGTTCGCGGTCGCTCAGGCGCTCGGCCGGCGACGTGCCGCTCTCGGGGCGGCCCTCCACCAGCACGTGCAGGAGCCTGGAGGCCATGGCCTCGCTCAGGTGAATCTGGCCCGAGAGAATCCGGCGGATCGCCGTGACGACTTTCTCGGCGGCTTCTTCCTTCATCATGTAGCCGCGCGCCCCGGCGCGAAGGGCCCGCTCCGCATACATCGACTCATCGTAAACCGACAAGACGAGGACGGGCAACTTGGGATACCGGACGCGGATGTCCTTGAGGAGTTCCAGGCCGCTGGAGTCCTTCAGCGAGAGGTCCACGACGGCGGCGTCGGGACTGGTGGCGGCGATGGCCTTGAGGGCGTCGGCCGCCGACTCGGCCTCGGCGCACACTTCCAGATCGGGCTCGTGGCTGATCATCTGCACCAGGCCCTGGCGTACGATCGGGTGATCGTCCACCACGATGATCTTCGCCTTGGCTTTCTTGACATTCCGCTTGGCAGTCATGGCGGTTGGTTGCCTTTCCTTCATTTGCCGGCCTGGGGAAGCGAACAGACAACCCGTGTTCCCCCACCGTCCGGACGCTCAATCCTCAGGAGTGCCCCGATCAAGTCGGCCCGGTACTGCATGATGCGAAGCCCCATTCCCCGCTCGGCCTTCGGGACCTCCGGCAGGCCCACGCCGTTGTCTTCAACCGTCAGAAAAATGGCGCCTTTCCCGCGGCCGAGTCGAATGGTCAGGCTTGTGGCCTGCGCGTGCTTGGTCGCGTTGTTAACGGCCTCCTGCGCTATATGATACAAATTGGTCGCCACGCTGCCATCGGAAATTGGAATCGCTTCGGTGCAATCAAACGCGCAGGGAATGCCGAACAGCGACTCGACGCGGCCGGCCATCCCCCTGAGCGCGTTCATCAGACCTTCCTCTTTCAGTTCCACCGGGCACAGGCCGTGGGAGATGGCCCGGGCCTGGGCAACGGCGCGGCTGACCAACTGGGCGATCTGGTCGGCCTGGTCGGCCTCACGCGCCCCGCTCTCGCCCAGGCGTTTGGCGAGAGCCTTCGAGAGAAACGAGATGCCCGTCAAGTTCTGGCCCAGGACGTCGTGCAGGTCCTGGCCGATCCGCTGCCGCTCGTCGCTGCTGACCTGGAGGACCTCGCGCTCCAGCACCTTGCGCTCCGTGATATTCAGGCCGACCTTCAGCACCGACATCGTGCCGTCGGTCTCCATAAACGGATAGCCCCAGGTCTGGAACGTGCGGCCCTGCGCGTCCGTCCACTGCCACTCGTGGGGGGCGCCGGCGGCGAGAATCCGGCGCACGCGGCAGTCCTGGCACGGCCGCGGGCGGCCATAGAGGACCTCGTGGCAGAGTCGCCCGGCCAGTTCGCCGAACGTCTCGCGGAACGTCTGATTCACGAACACGACCGAATGGTCCGGCCGCACCAGCATGATGAAGCCCGGGAGCATGTTCAGGAGGGCAAAGAGCCGGTGCCGCTCGGCCTCCAGTTGCTGCCGGGCGAGTTTGCGCTCCGTGACGTTCAAGAGGCTCAGGACGACGCCCGCCGTGCGGCCCGCCGCATCCCGGACCGGCTGAAGGCTCCAGTCCCAGTACGAAACGCCCCGCTCCGGGCTCGCCGCGTATGTAAAGGGTTTGTCGTACGTGAAGAACGGCTGCCCCGTCTTGGCCACGCTGCGGAAGATGGCCTCGTTCTCCTCGTGCGGAAACAAACGGAAGTGGTTCTTGCCGACGTAGTACTGCGGCTCGTGCCCGTCCGCTTCGGCGTACGCGCGATTGACCCGGATGAAATTGAAATCCTTATCCATGTACGCAACCAGCAGGTCGATGCTGGAGAACATGGTCTCAAGCAACTCGCTGCTTTCGCGGAAGGCTTCCTCCGCCTGCTTGCGGACCGCCACCTCGTCCTGGAGTGCGGCGTTGGCTTCCTCGAGTTCACCCGTGCGCGCCTGGACGCGGAGTTCGAGGTCGTCGCGGGCCCTGCGGATTTCCTCTTCCGCGCACTTCCGCTCCGTGATGTCGCGGGCCACGTGGACCGCGCCGAGCAGGCGGCCCTCGGCGTCGCGCAGCGGCGAGACGCTCACGAGAAAGTGCCCGCCCAGGCGCGGCTCGTGGACCTCTGTCGAGTGCTCCTTGCCGTCGGCCAACAGATGCGTGTGCGGACAGAATGGCACCGGCTCGTCACGCCCGTGCACGCACCGATAACACGGCAGGCCCACCGCATCCTCCGGCCGCACGCCCAGCCGGTCGGCCATCGCGCGATTGATGCGGACGACGCGGTGCCGGTCATCCAGAATCGTCACGAGATCTGGGACGGCATCGAACGTCCGCTCCCACTCTTCCTTGGCGCGGACAAGCGCTTCCTGCGTCCGGCTGTTGGACAGCGCCACGGCGGCCAGTTCCCCGAAGGCCGACGCCAGGCGTGCATCGTGGTCCGTGAACCCGCCGGCCTTGTTAGCCAGGCCAAGAAGCCCGACCACCTTGCCCGCGATTATCAGCGGGGCAAACAGAACGTTTTCGAGGTGCGCGTGGCCCCGCGGCATGAACTGTAGCCACGGGCTGCGGGCAAAATCGTTCTCGAAAACGGCCTTGCCGGACCGGTACGCCTCGGCGCGCAGGCCGCGGATGGGCATTGGAAGCGACGGGGCAACATTGCACTCCATGCCGCCGGGATCGAGAAACACGACCTCGTTTTCGCTCCCGTCCGCCGTGAGCAACGCCACGTAACCCGCCCGCGCGCCAATGAGGTTCTTGCAGGAATTGAACACGGCCTGCGCGGCATCCTTGAACAGACGGTTCTCCAGAATGGCCCTGGAGGCGGCCACCAGCGCGGCGGTTTCAGCGGCCCGAAGTTTCGAATCTGTCATAGAGTCTCAAGCCTTGTCTTGCAAGGCACACGTCCAGAAACTCTCATAGGCGGCGACAGGAGGACCCGCTCTTGGGGAAGTATAGCCTGCAACTGGAAATTGAGCAAGACAAGATGCAAATTGCAGGTAACCGCTCAGTCTCTGGCGCCTTTTGAACCCGGGCAGGGTGGCATGCCCACGCCGCTGTTTGCGTGGGCATGCTCCTTGGCCGCGGCAACAGCATGCCCAGCGAACAGCGCGCTGGGCATGCCACCCTGCGTGGGCCGAATGAGCGCCCGAGACTGAAATGTCGTACGGCAGGAGATGCGTCTCACTCTCACCCCACTCGCCGGATGACCGCCAGCGTGACGTTATCCTGCGGGTCGGCGTTGATGGCGACCCGTATGAGGTCGCGGCAGAGGCCCTGGGCGTTCTCGCCGGCCGCCAGCAGGATCAACTCCGCCATTTCCTCGGGCCCGAGGGCCTTGTAGAAACCGTCGGTGGCCAGCAGGAGCCAGTCGTGCTGCATCAGGTGAAAGTCCACGATCTCCGGCTCGACCGACGAGCGCGTGCCGATGGCCCGCGAGAGGACGTGCCGAAACGGAAAAGAGGTCACGGCCTCCTCGGCGAGCATCTTGCGATCCACCAGTTCGGACGCCAGCGTGTGGTCCTCGGTAAGTTGCTCCAGCCGCCCGTTGGAGAAAAGGTACGCGCGGCTGTCGCCGACGTGAACGATCCTGCCGCCCTCCTCCGTCAGAACGGCGGCCGTCAGGGTCGTCCCCATGCCATGCATGTTCGGATCGGCCTCCACCACGGCACGGATGGCGGCGTTGGCTGCCGCAATGGCGTTTTGCAGGGCCATGTGGCTGGCGATCGCTGCCGGATTGACGCCTCGCAGACAGTCCATGAACGCGCGGATGGCCACGCGGCTGGCCTGTGCCCCGCCGGGCCGGCCGCCCATGCCGTCGGCCACGGCAAACACGCCGTAACCGGGCTCGGACAGAACGGCGTCTTCATTATGCGGCAGACCCGCGTGCTCCGACATCGCAAAGCAATCGAAAAGCGGCACAAACGCCTCCCACGGGAGCGCAAGGGACCCCTTCTCCTGCGCGACGTGCACAGGATACTACTTGGCGGCGGCGCGCCTGTCTAGGCCAATCGCGCGGCCGCGGTAACCCGCTCAGTTTTGGGCGCTCATTCGGCCCAAGCAGGGTGGCATGCCCAGCGCGCTGTTCGCTGGGCATGCTGTTGCCGCGGCCATGGAACATGCCCACGCAAACGGCGGCGTGGGCATGCCACCCTTCCTTGCTCAATAGGTACCCGAAACTGAGGCCTTACCGGCCGCGGCCTCCGCCTCGCGGAACTGCCGGTGCAGGGCGATCCGCTTGGCGGTGTAGAAAATCACGGGATAGATCAGAAGTTCCATGATGAACGAGGTCACGAGGCCGCCGATCATCGGGGCGGCCAGGCGCCGCATCGTGTCGGCCCCGGCGCCTATCGCCCACATCAGCGGCACGAGGCCGATGAACGCCGTCGCCACAGTCATCGTCTTCGGGCGGATGCGCTTGACGGCCCCGTCGTGGATGGCGTGCCACAGGTCGTTAACATCGCGCATGCGGCCTTCGCGCTTGAACCGCTCGAAACTGTTGTCCAGGTACAGGAGCATGACCATGCCGGTCTCGGCGTCGAGGCCCGCCAGCGCGATGATGCCCACCCACACCGCCAGCGACATGCGGTAGTCCATGAAGTACAGCATGCCGAATGCGCCCAGGAGGCTGAAGGGCACCGCCAGTAGCACGATGCAGACGCGCAGCCAACTGCGCGACGACATGTACAGCAAAAGCACGATGAGCACGAAGGCCAGCGGGACCGCCACCGCCAGCCGCCGGTTCGCCTCCTGCATGTACTGATACTGGCCCGACCAGACTATCGTGTACCCCTGCGGCAGTTTGACCTTCGCGGCAACGGCCTTCTGGGCGTTCTCGACGTACGTGCCGACGTCGATGTCCGCGATGTCGACGTACACCCAACTCGAGAGGCGGGCGTTCTCGCTGCGGATCATGTCGGGGCCGCCCCGGATGGTGAACGTAGCCAGTTGCCCCAGCGGGACCTGCGCCTTCGACGGGGTGGCCACGAGTATCTGGCGAAGCGTGGCCAGGCTGTCCCTGAGTTCGCTCGGGTAGCGGAGGTTCACCGTGTAGCGTTCGGGGCCCTCCACCGTAAGCGTTGCCCCCATGCCGCCCATCGCGGTGGCGATGACGTCCTGGACGTCGGAGACGCTCAGGCCGTAGCGGGCGATTTCGTCGCGGTTGATGGCGATGTCGAAGTAGGAGCCGCCCAGCGTTTTCTCGGCAAACGCGCCGACGGTGTGCGACCCGGTGCTCTCTTCAGTCTTGATGACCTGGGCCACCTGCCCGGCCAGGTCCGAAAGGGTGGCCAGGTCCGGCCCCATGATCTTGATGCCCACGGGGGTCTTGATGCCCGTCGAGAGCATGTCGATGCGAGTCCGGATGGGCATGGTCCAGGAATTCGTCAGGCCGGGCGCCTGCACGATTTCGTTCAGGCCCGGTACGCGCAGGCCGCCGGGCATTTCGTAGCCCTTGACGAGTTCGTCGATGGTGATGGGCCGCGTCGGGGGCCACCACTTCTCGGGCAACCGCCGCAGCCAGTCGGGCCAGTTCGCGTAGAAGCGCTCCACGGGCACGTGGCGCCACTTGTGCTTATCGCGGGCAAGCGTAATCGTGGTCTCGTACATGCTGACCGGCGCGGGGTCGGTGGCGGTCTCGGCGCGGCCGATCTTGCCCATCACGCTTTGGACCTCGGGAACCTGCATGATCAGCCGGTCGGTCTGCTGAAGGAGTTCGCGGGCCTTGGTCATGCTGATGCCGGGGTCGGTCGTCGGCATGTACAGCAGGTCGCCCTCCTCCAGCGGCGGCATGAACTCGCTGCCGAAGCGCGGCACCACGTTCCAGACCCACGGCGCCCGCTCCGCGAACCAATCGGGCGTCACCACGGTGGCGATGAGCGTGATAACCCAGACCACGGACACGCCGGCCAATGCCAGCGTCAGCCAGCGCAGCCGCATCGCCAGCACAAAGAACGGGTGGTACAGCCATTGCTGGATTTTCGAGATCGGGTTGACGTTCTCGTGGATGATCTTCTGCGGCACCAGAAGCATGCCCGCCAGGATGACCCACCCCAGCGCCAGCCACTGCCTGTACTCTCCATAATGCGGCAGCGGCACGTAAAGCAGCAGCGCCGCCGGCCCCAACATGACCAGCGCGGTAATCGGGAGGTTGCGCCACCAGCCCCACCGTTTCGGCAGCACGCGGGCGGTAATCAGGAGGCTCATCAGGACCGGAATGATCGTGATGGCCAGCAGCGACGAGGCTGCCATCGCAAACGTCTTGGTGTACGCCAGGGGCTTAAAGAGCCGCCCCGACTGCTCGCCCAGCACGAAGACGGGGATGAAACTCACCGTCAGCGTCAGGAGGGCGAAGAAGAGGCTCGGGCCGACTTCGCGGGCGGCCTCGGAGATGATCTCGGTCCTCGGGCGCGGCACGGCGGCCTGGCCGGCAGCCATGACCGCATGCAGGCGCTCTTCCTCGCGGTCGAGGTGCTTGTGGGAGTTCTCGACCATGACGATGGAACTATCGACCATGACGCCGATGGCGATGGCGATGCCGCCCAGGCTCATCACGTTCGCGTTGATCCCCAGGACGTGCATGAGGAGGATGCTGGCCAGCACGCCGGTCGGCACGACGAACACGGCCACCAGTTCGCTCCGCGCGTGCAGCAGGAACAGGATGCACACGAGGGCCACGACGGTGATTTCCTCGATCAGCGTGTCCGTCAGAGTGGCGATCGCGCGGTCAATGAGGTCGCTGCGATCGTAGCCGACCTCGATGCCGACGCCAGGGGGCAGGCCGGCCTCGGCCGAGCGGAGTTTCTCGCGGACGTTCTCGATGGTCGTGCGGGCGTTCTCGCCGAACCGCATGACGACGATGCCGCCCACGGCCTCGCCCGCGCCGTTCCAGTCCAGCGCGCCGCGGCGCATCTCCGGCCCGAGGCGAACGTCGGCCACGTCGCGCAGGTAGATGGGCGACCCGCCCGGCTGAACGCCCAGCGTGACCTTCCGCAGATCCTCCAGGACCTTGCGGGTCCGCGCCTCTTCAATCGAGAGGCCCTTGGCGCGGGCCTCGGCGATCTCGGCGTCGGACAGCGTGCCCAGGTACCCCAGGCCCTGGACGGCGTACTCTCGCTCGCTCCACTCGACCACGCGGCCGCCGACGTTCAGGTTCGACCGCTCGACGGCCGTCTTGACCTCGGAAAGCGGTATCTTGAAGCCCAGGAGTTTCACGGGGTCGATGAGCACCTGGTACTGCTTCTCGAAGCCGCCGATGGAGGCCACCTCGCTGACGCCCTCGACGGCCGTCAGTTCATATCGGAGGTACCAGTCCTGGAGGCCGCGCAGTTGCGAGAGGTCGACGTTCGGGCGCGCCAGGGGCTTGCCGTCCAGCGGGCAGCGGTCGTAGCCCTTGGCCAACTCGATTGTTTCGAGGCGCGGCCGCACGTCGGCCGGCGCATCGTCGGGACGCTCGTAGCGCGAGCCGGTCGGGCCGTCGAAATACGCGTACTTCGTCTGCTGAAAGACGCGGTGGTGGATAAGTCGGCGCTGCACCTGGGAATCGGCAGGCGCCGCCGACGCCTCGGCGTACCACTTATCGGTCTGCGGATCGTGCCACAGGCCGTTCGGATGGTCCGGGCAATACGGGCCCGTCGTGAGAACGTACTCGTACACCCAACCGACGCCCGTTGCGTCGGGGCCGATCTGCGGCGTGACGCCCGGCGGCAACTTGCCCAGGACGTAACTCATCCGCTCCAGCACGCGGCTGCGGGCCCAGTAGAGGTCGGTCCCGTCCTCGAAAATGATATAGACGAAACTCGTGCCGAACATGCTGTAGCCGCGCACGACCTTCGACTTCGGCACGGCGAGCATCGCCTTGGTCAGAGGGTACGTGACCTGGTCTTCGACGATCTGCGGCGCCTGGCCGGTGTACTCGGTGTAGATGATGACCTGGACGTCGGAGAGGTCGGGGATGGCGTCGACCTTGATGTTGAAGACCGCCCACACGCCGGCGACGATCAGAAAGAGCGTCAGCATCAGGACCATCGCCCTGTTGCGAATGCACCAATCGATGAGTTTCGCGATCATGCGTGCACGATTTCCACGGCGATGTTGCTATGGGTGCTGGTGCTGGCGGCCCACGCCCGGCGGCGGTACGGCAGGCGCCGGCGGCAGGGCCGCGGGCGTAGCCGTCTGCGGCGGCGCCCCCGTCACGGGCAGTGTCACTCGCCAGTCAAAGCAGCCGATCATCTTCTTGCCGTAATACGGGTTCTTCACTTCGCCGGCCGGATGGAGCCAGATCGTTCCGCCCTGCCCCTCGCGGTACATCGGGCAGTGGAGTTCCTCGACGGCCTTCGGATAAGACGGCGGCACGCCGGTGGCCCGGACGAGTTTGGAGAGGGCGACGCTCAGGTCGGCGTAGTGCTCGCGGGCCTTCTCGATGTCCATCGCGGCGACCAGTTCCAGGGCGTGGCCGCGAATCTCCGCCACCTCGGTATGCTGGTGCCAGAAGTGGGGGTTATCCGGGATCTCCACCGCCAGCAGCGCGTTGACGTTTTCCGCCACCTGCCGCGCGGGCGCGGCAACGGCGTCCATCGAGTCGGACGCCAATTGCTCGCCGATCTGAAAGTAGCCCTCCAGGACGCCCGAGAGCGCCTTGGCGGCATCCTGGGGGAGCGACCGCAGCGCGGCCGCAGGCGCGGCGACGGCTTCGCCCTTCTGCTCAGCCGCAAGGTTGCCCTGGATCATCTTGGCCAGGGCCTCGCGCAAGCGGGCCTCGCTGTCGAGGAGGAACTCGCCGCTCGTGACGACCATCTCGCCGGGCTTCAGGCCGTCGAGAATCTCGATCATGCCGCCCTCGGCCTCCGCGCCAACCCTGACGTCTCGCGGCTCAAAACGGCCCTCGCCCAGGCTGACGAACGCCACCCGGCGCAAGCCGGTGTCGGTCACGGCCTCACGGGGGACAAGAACGCGGTCCTTCGCCAGCGTGCTGGCCAGTTCAATCGTGGCGAACATGCCGGGCTTAAGGAACAGGTCCGGGTTGTCAAACTCCAGCCGCACCTTCACCTGCCGGAGTTCCGTGTCGAGGTGCGGATAGATGTACGTGATCTTGCCCTCGAACTTCTGGCCGGGGAGGTACGGCAGCGTCATCACGGCCTTCTGGCCCACCTCGACGAACGGCAACTGGTACTCGTAGAGCGTGACGAGGACCCAGACCTTCGAGTGGTCGGCGATGCGGAATGGCTGCATGCCGGTCTCGACCCGCATGCCTTCGTAGACGGTCTTGGCAATGACGAGGCCCGTGCGGGGGCTGCGGATCGTCATGGTCTTGGCGGCTGTGGCGGACTTCTCGAGCGCGGCGATCTCGCCGTCGGAGATGTCGAAGTTCTGGAGGCGTTTGCGCGCCGCGGCCAAGAGGTCGCCCTCCATCCGGGCGAGTTCCGGCGACGCCGCCCCGCCGTCGATGCCCTTGGCCGCAGCCTTGCCCTTGAGGGCCAGAAGATATTCCTCCTGAGCCGTGTAGAGTTCGGGCGAGTAGAGTTCGAAGAGCGGCTGCCCCTTCTCGACCGGCTGGCCCACGTACGTGACGTGCAGCTTCTCGATCCAGCCGGCAACCTTCAGGTTCACGTCCCAGACGAGGTTCTCGTTGTAGTCCACCATGCCCACGGTGCGGATGACGCGCGTAACCGGCCCCACCGTGACCGGCGCCGTCCGCACGCCGATGTCCCACGTCATCACGGGGTTGATCGTGACCTGGCCGGTGAACTTCGCCGGGTCAAGCGGCACGAGTTTCATGTGGCAGATGGGGCAGTCGCCGGGCTCCGGCAGGACGACCCACGGATGCATGCCGCACGTGTAGTACTGCTTCGGGCCCTTGGGCGCCTCGGCCGGGGCCGGCGCGGCGGCCTCGCCGCCCGCCAACTGCAGAACTGCACCGTAGGCGCGCTCGGCGGCCGTCCGCAGTTGGCTGCTCCAGACGACCCCGGCGGTCAGCGCCGCCAGGCCGAAGAGGAGCACCAGCACCATGCACCCGAGGCCGGGCCCCTTCGGAGGAGGCTCGCTCGGCGGCGGCGCGGCAGGCGGCCCGCCCTTCGCCTCGACTTCGCGTGTTTCGGACATGTCCACTCCCATCAACGGCGAACCACTCGTTGCCTTGCAACCCCTCAGTTTCGGGCGCTCATTCCCCTGCCGGGTGGCATGCCCAGCGCGCTGTTCGCTGGGCATGCTCCATGGCCGCGGCGAGAGCATGCCCAGCGAACAGCGCGCTGGGCATGCCACCCTGCTTGGGCCGAATGAGCGCCCAAAACTGAGCGGCTGCGTTGCCTTGCGGCGTTACTTTGCCTTCCCGGCCGGCGCCAGCGCCATGCCGCACTTCGGGCACTTGCCCGGCTTGTCGGATTTCACGTCAGGGTGCATCGGACAGGTGTAGACGACGGCCTCCCCCGCTACGGCAGGCGCGGCGGCTTCGGGCGGTTTCGCCCCGGCGCCCGACTTCATCTGCTCGTCCAGTTTCTTCAGGTACTTCTCGGGCTCCTTCTTGAACTGGGGCGGACACATGTCGCAGCAGAAATAGATGCGGCGGCCGTTGTAGTCGACGAAGATGTCGGGGTTGATGGCGTCGCCCGTCACGGGGCATAGTTTCTGGGCGATCTCGGTCTTCGCGACGGCTGCCGCCGGCGCCTTGCCCGTCGCGGCCGGCTGCGGCTCCGACTTGCATCCCGCGGCCAGAACGCCCCACGCCACCGCCGCCGCAACAACACCTGCATACAGGATTCGCGTTTTCACTTGGAGTCTCCTTTTCCGGTTTTCGGAAGTTCCTTGCCCACAAGCATTTCCAGTTCGGCCGCGCGCTGGGCGTGGTCGGCCAGCATGCGTTCGTACATAAGTTGAAATTCCAGGAGCATCCTCTCTCCGTCGACGAGGTCGACGAAGTTGGCCTGGCCGGTGCGGAAGGCCGCCTCCGTCGCCTGGAGCGATTCCCTGGCCTTCGGGATAAGCGTGTCGCGGTAGAGGACCATCTTCCGCTGCGCATCGCGCATCTGGTACAGGGCCATCTTGACGTCGGCGCCGAGCATGTTGGCGCGGTCGGCCCGCATCTTCAGGGCGGCGTCGCGGCGGAACTCGGCCTCGCGGACGCCGGCGGCGTACTTCTCGCGCCAGATCGGCAGGGTCACCGAGACCATGCCCACGACCATGTGGTCGTCGGACTTGATCATCTGCTCCACCTGGTTCATGTAACCTACGCCCAGGCCGACGTCGGGCCAATAATCCTTCTTCGCCAGGTCGATGCTTGTGCGCTCACGGGCGATGTCGTGGTCCATGGCCTTCAGTTCCGGATTGGCCCCGGCGAGCCACTCAAGGACCTGCTCGTCGGAGGCGGCCTCGATCTCGGTGTCCGGGACGGCCTTCGGCCACGGCAGCGGCGCCCCCGTCGGCCGGTTGAGGGCGGCGTTCAGTCGCGCCGCGGCGGCCCCGCGCGAGTCCTCAAGCGTCCGCACCTGGTCCTCGAGTTTTCCGAGTTCCACCTGGGCACGCGTTACGTCCTGGTATCCGCCCCCGCCGGACTTGTAGCGGGCCAGCGCAATGTCGCCGAGGCCCTTGACAAGGTCCCGGTTCTGGCGGGCCAGGTCAATCGCACGCGCCAGGTAGTAGTATTCGTAGTAGGCGTTCTTGACCTGGTAGGCGACCTTGAGGGCCAGGACCTCGCGCTGCTGCCGCGCGGCTTCGGCTTCCTGCCGGGCGACCTCGCCCCGCAGGTCCAATTTGCCGAACCAGGGGAACATCTGCTCGATGACCACCTCGTGCTGCCGCATGTCCTTGCCAAGCGACGTGCGATACGAGATTCGCGGATCGTCCAAGGCCGTGGCTTGCGGAACGCGCTCTTGCGCGGCCTTCCACTTCGCCTCGGCGGCGGCGAGGCCGGGGTTGTTGGATGCGGCGAGCGCCAGGTACTCTGCAAGCGTGGGGTTTTCGGGGAGGTCCGCACGCGCGGCAGGCGCGGGCTGAGCAATCGCGGGCTGAGCAGGCGCGGCAGCGGTTGCAGCGGCAGCCGGC
>Ga0315284_10009181_pt1 | contig 14099 bp, 20 predicted proteins | sample YL17G09_16_MG_FD_203696 | JGI IMG/M metagenome (GOLD analysis project Ga0315284, IMG submission 203696) | Sediment microbial communities from Yellowstone Lake, YNP, Wyoming, USA - YL17G09_16 | ecosystem: Environmental > Aquatic > Freshwater > Lake > Sediment | place: USA: Wyoming | collected... | reverse complement strand
AAACTCAAGTCAGAATTAGAGTATAGTAGAAGTAAATATGCTTTTACTAATCTACCCTATACTAGCAAATTATTGATTGCTGTAGCCGGGTGCTTTATTAACATTGTCATGGGTATCGTAGGGTATTGTTTATATCCATTAGTCATGCAATATAGTATTTATTGGAGTTTCTTTCTATTTCAATTCAGTTTGTTAAGCATTGTGTTAGGTATTACGAATTTAATTCCTATTCCTGCATTAGATGGTAGTTATCCATTTCTGGTATTGCTAGAAAACAAATATGGGAAGAAAAAGGGCTATGCTCTAATGAAGAAAATCAATACGATTTGCTTTAAAATTCTGATGATTCTTAATATACTTTGTATTCCTTACGCGATTTATTTATTCAAGAAAGGGGTCTTTTAATGTTATATCTCGATATTATTTTGTTAGCGATTGTATCTGGGTTTCTTGGGCGTTTGGGCGGACGTGCTAAAGACGGTCATTGGTACGATGTGATTACTGACTCGAAAGCAAGAGATTTCGGATGCTCTATTATTACGTTAGGAGTATTGTTATTGACGTATGGATTTCAAGTCAATCATTGGTTAGCTTATGTGTTAGTGTTTGGTGCTTCGTGGGGATTCTTGAGTATTTACTGGGATTTCTTATTTGGAGACAAAGGAAACTTTTGGTTCTATGGATTTATGCTTGGATGTGCGTATCTTCCTGCAATTTTCTGTGGAGCGCATGTTATGTCAGTAGTAATTAGATGCTTTGTACTTGCAATTTCTTATGGGCTTTTGCATAAATATCTACCCGATAGGGTATTAAAAATTAATAGAGCTACAGTAGAAGAGTATTTACGCTACTTTATACTAATTATAACATTGCTATACACCCGATAAGGTATAAAAATGAAAATATGTACACTTTGTAAAGAGAAAGAAGTAAATTTGCATAAAGAATTTTGCGAGGTATATTCCTTATATAGAATCAATTTCGGAGAGCTTATTGACTATGCCAGGAGGCGTAAGAACATCAAAGCATTACTATCGCAACTACTTGATAATACTGATATTAACGAGGTTACTTTTGTCGCAAAAGTCGGTTTGGTGTCAAGGTCGAAATTATGGATACCAAAGAGCGGAAATATGAGGAAGAATTGGCAGAGGATATTATGAAGATTTTGACCTGTTATTCTGCCAGATATTACGGTGCAAGAGGCGGTAGAAAGAAGAAAATAGCGGTTGTCGAATCTAATGCAATATAAAAAGGGCCAATGCTGTAAAGATATTGCAGATTCATTTCATTACTCTGTAGGCGGTACAGAAGTAACGAAACCTCATTTTGATGCTATTAAAAAGCGTGGTTATGTTATCCCAGAGGAGTTAGATGAAGACAGAAAATAAGATGTTCTGGATATTTGCTCTTAGTTCTGCAATCTATTTCACGCAAGGAATAGAAGGTTTGCCGGGGCTAGCCTTGTTCTTTTATTTGAAAGAGAAGTTAGGCTTCTCTGCTGACAAAATCATGTATATCTCTAGTGTTACGGGATTAGCATGGTTAATCAAGCCTATATGGGGTTATTTAGCAGATAATTATTTTACTCAAAAGAGATGGATACTTATCTCATTAGTTGGTAGTATATTGATTTCTTTATACTTTGGGTTATCTCCTATTCTTCCTTTAGGGATGTTGATATTAATGTCAGCTATAGGAAGCTGGACAGCAGCTATGCGCGATACGTCAGTTGATGGTATTATGTGTGTCTCTGGAAAAGAAAATGATGAGTGTGATAGAATTCAGGCTATTCAATGGACTTCGATTACGATTGCCAGTATTATAGTGGGTTTAATCGGAGGATATATAGCAGACCATTTTAATTATAAAGTTGGGTATCTGTGCTTGATTCCTATTTATCTTCTCATTATTGCGATTGTACTAAAATATAGAACAACTGTATCAAAGAATAGAACATGCTGTGAGTGCCATTTTGCATTAGAATGTCCGGGGCAAGAGAAGATTTGTAAGTCCTTTAGATTGCGAAAGGTAGAAAAGAAAGTTCATATAGTAGAAACGATTTGTTCATACAAAGAATTGTTTACGAATAAGCAATTTCTATTAGGGTGCTTATTTATTCTTGTCTATAATTTCGCTCCGGGATTTGGAACCCCTCTAATGTTTATTGAAAGAGATACGTTTAAGTGGTCAGGTACTTTTATGGGAGGGATTGGAGCTCTTAGTTCTGGACTAAGTATTCTAGGAGCGATTGTATACTTTAAATTCAGTAAGAGAATAAATGTAAAGAAATGTCTGTTCTGGAGTGTGTTCATTGTTGGACTTACGAATCTAGCCTACTTATATTTTACTCCGGTATCTGCGATTATCTATAGCTTCATCTTTGGCATCTTAGGAATGTTTATATTTTTAAACATGATGACATTCATGGCCAAATCTACTTTACCGGGGAAAGAAGCTACATCATTTGCATTACTATGTTCAGTATCGAATTTATCAGGAACTCTATCTACACTTGCAGGGGCTTGGTTATTTCCTATTTTGGGATTGAAGTGTATTATTATTGTAGCATCATTATCAGCTTTTGTTAGTTTGCCGATTTTAAATCGATTACAGATAAAGGAGGAGTAAATGACTATGAAAAGTAAAGATGATTTTGAAATAGAACTTCCTCAATTCAGTCCTTTTGAATTGGTGTTGGCAGAAGCTCGATACATTATGATTTATGATGAACTCGAGCCCATTCTGACACGTGAAGTTAATACAAAGATTATTGCGATGTGTATTAAGAATAAGAAGCCTATTTGCATAGAAATTAATTCTCCGGGAGGAAGTGTTTCAGATGGTATTGCTATTATGAATACGATTCAGACCTGCCCTGCTCCAGTCATTACTATTATTAATGGAGAAGCGTGCTCTATGGCTGGATTGATTTCAGTTGTAGCAGATTATCGATTGATTTTCCCTAACTCATACTGGATGGGGCATCCCATGCAGGACATCGTGGGAGGGACACCACAGACAATTAAAGATAGAGGAAACTATCTCGATAAGTTAGAGACCGATTTAACAGGAGTATTTAAACAGAAAACAAGGCTCACAGATGAAGAATTTCAGAAGATGCTTCGAGGAGAACTTTGGTTGAACGCAGAAGAATGTTTAGCGAAAGGAATTGTAGACGAAGTAAAGATTATCGAACGACCAGCGATTAAAATTCAAAATAAACCCTCTCGCAAAAAGAAGGCAAAATAATATGTACTACTTCGTTAGCGATACTCACTTCGGACACGCAAACATTATTGAGTATTGTAAGAGACCATTTAAGTCAGTAGATGAGATGGATAAGTTTATGATTAAGAAGTGGAACGAAAGAGTTAATGAGGAAGATACTATCTTTCATCTTGGAGATTTCTGTCTCAGTAAGAGTTCTGAAGCACCGAACGCACCGAAAGATGCGTTTCTTCATTATCGAGAGAAGCTGCATGGTAATATCATCTTTTTAAAGGGCAATCACGATGGTAATAATAAGCAGAAATCTATTGTAGAAAGCATTGTTATTGACTTCGGTGGGAAGCGTATTTATATGACGCATAATCCTAAGTTCGCTAAAGAAGAATTTAATCTTAATTTTTGTGGTCATGTGCATGAGAAATGGCAATTTCAAAAACTAGAAAAGAAATCTACGATTGTTAATCTTAGTGTAGAGAATTGGAATTATCAGCCAGTAACTATTAACGAAATCTTTCAAGCTCTTGCCGATTGGCAGCGTAAACATGACTAACATCTTCTATCTAGTAATGGGATTTCTTGCAGGGATATTCGTTTCTATTTGGATATTTCTATCTGAAATAGGATGCAAATTTAATAAAAAAACTCTCAAGACTTTATTGAAGCTAATTCAAACATGCTAAAGCCATATAAGTTATTAATTTTGGGGTATCCTGTACAAAAAATAGAAGACATTAATCATTGTTTTTCTATGCTCACTTATGGGCTGGAAACTGCTTTTAAGAAATTGCCTCATGTTACATTGCATAGAGGAAATATAATCAATCCTCAAAAGCATTATAATTCTTTAACTTGTGCTCAATATGATTATGAAAAGATACCAAATGTTGACTTTATTATCGGGATAAACTATACCCACTTCTTTACGAAAGAGAATTATATAGAATTAAAAACTAAATGTAATAAATTTATTTCCTTTTTAGAAGTAGCTCAAAGATATTGTGATTTAAGTTTTGTATTTCGACCTCCTCTAAAAGAATGGAAGCGAGTAGATACTCTTATTTCTCATCCATACAGTCCAGAATTTTATACAACTGTACCTAAACAGCACAATACTATTTTATTAGACCACATTTATTATGAGAGATTTATTGCAAACGATAGTTCAATGGAATGGTCAAGACGACTCTGGGAATGGTTAGATAAAATACAAACAACTTATAAAATTTATAGTTTAATTTCAATTCCTAAAAATTCATGGGCCGATATACATTTAAAAAACTTACCCTCTTATATTACTCCTATCTACGCTACTAATTTTATAGACTATCTTGACAAAACTAAAACTTTTGAAAATTTCATTGTAACTCATAAAGGAAGTTATAACTTTAGCATTTTTGATATGCTTTTGCGTGGAATACGAGTTTTTGCTCCTAGAAAGTGCATGTGTTCAGATGATATTACAGCTAAATTCGATATAGGACAGTTTTCTACTTCTGAAGAATTAATTAATCTTCTTAATAGACCTATTAATAAGAATGTATTAAATTTTATGTATAAAAAATGTACACAGATGAATGAGGTTGCTCGCATAATAGATAGTCAATTGCAGAGATGGCTATGATTACAATAAAATGTTCTTTACATTCGAATCTAGGAGATAGACCAACTAACGAATTCTTAGGAACTGCTATATCTAAAGAGCCTGTGAATTTAGTTACGTGGACATCTATAGAACCTTCTTATATGATGTGTGGAAGTCTTTTGCAATTTGCAAGAGAAAATAATATCATATGGGGAAGCGGATTTATGTATCGAAATGATAACGTAAAAGCGAAACCCAAGCAAATCTATGCCGTAAGGGGTAAATTAAGTCGAAATAGACTATTAGAACTTGGCATATCTTGCCCAGAAGTCTATGGAGACCCGGCTCTATTCTATCCTCGCTTCTACAATCCTAGTGTCAAAAAACAGTATAAATTAGGTATTATTGCTCATTATATTGACCAGAATAATGAAAATTTACGTCATTTTACGCATCCTGATGTGCTAGGTATCGATATTCTAGCAGGATACGAGCAAGTCATTACTCAGATGCTAAGTTGCGAAAGAATAGCTTCTAGCGCATTACATGGGCTAATTGTAGCAGATGCCTATCATATTCCTTCTTTATGGATTAAATTCTCTGATAAAGTGCTAGGCAATGGATTTAAATTTTTAGATTACTTTTCTGCTGTTAATAGAAAAGAGACCGCTCCTATAACAATTACTAATAGCACTACAATTCAAAAACTTTTAACTCATTTTACCGATTCTAAGATTGAGATTGATTTACAGAGATTATATCAATCGTGCCCATTTAGGAAATAACTATGAATACTCAATATTACTGCAAAAAATGCAATAAAACTCACCGAGGCAATCGAATATTTAAATACTTGGAGACGAAATGAATCTCTACTTTCGTAACGACGATGTTAATCCTAACTCGAATTTAGCAGAGACATTCAAAATCTATTCTATTATCAAAGCTAAATTCCCAGAGGCTCAAATCTATTCTTGTATTTCTATATTTGGGAAGACAAACCCATTTGGTTCCCCCTATGCTTCTATGAAAAATATTTATAATTCTAAATATTACTACGATGTAGATTTAATTTTTAATAGACAATACTTATTTAATTTAGAAACTATCGTATCTCATGGATTGTTTCATTTTGCTCATAGGCAAATGAGCTACGAAACTCAAAAATTTTCTATACTTACATCTTGTAATCTACTGAATACTAAACTGTTTCTTCCTCCATTTATAGCGTGGAATGACGACACAGAAGCCATTTGTAACTCGTTTAATATTAAGTTAATAGGAAACGAACCCTGGAAAAGCCTCGAAAAAAATAGATTCGATTCAACTCACTATTATTGGCTATTTCATGGTTGGCAATGGACTCCTCGAAAATTTGAAAGAGCACTCAATGAATAATATAACTTTTATTTCTTATTATACTGAAGGAGTCTATGAACAAGTAATAAATACTTATTTAGTACCTTCTTTACAAAAATTTCATTTAACTTATCTATTAAAAGAATACCCAAGTCGAAATACTTGGGGAGAGAATATTAAATATAAACCACAATTTATTTTAGATACATTAAACGAAGTTAAAACTGATTTAGTCTTTTTAGATGCAGATGCTCAAGTTTGCCAGTATCCTCAGTTATTTTTTGACATTGAAGATTCTTATGATATTGGAGTTCATTATTTAGATTGGTTTGAATTTTGGAAGAATCAACATAATCAAAAGAAATTTGAATTACTAAGTGGTACTCTTTTTATTAGAAACAATGAACATACAAAAAAACTTGTATTTGATTGGAATGAAAGAACAAAAAAATCTAATGAAGTTGAGCAGAAAGTATTAGAAAATTTACTACTTCAATATCCTCATATAAAAATTTATAAATTACCTAGAACATATTGCAGAATTTTAAGAAATACAGAATCGATTACTGAAAGTATAATTATCGCCCATAATCAAGCATCACGAAAATACCGGAATAAAAAATGTTAAACGACATTCAAAGTTATTTAGAAAATAAGAATATTTGTTTGTTAGGTAATGGAAAGTCTATTCTGATTACTGAAAAAAATATAGATTCGTATGATATTGTATGTCGAATTAACAAGGGCTATCCTAAAGGACGCGAGCGATTTATAGGGTCTCGAACCGATGTTTTGTTTTTAGCTACACGCATAGAAGGAAGCGACATTAAAAGAGAATTTCATCCTCAATTCGTAATTTGGACAACCGAAAGTATCGAATTGCAGAGCGAATGGGTAAGAAACAACGCTATTCAAAATCCGGTCAAAGATTGGCAGAAAGTGCAATTTATCTTAACTACTTTACCATCAACGGGATGTATAGCAATTTATTTCTTATTAAATTACATTAATTTTAAAACATTAACAATTTATGGATTCGATTTCTTTAAATCAGGCACGTGGTATCATAATTTAAAGCAAACTTGGCATTGTGGAGATATTGAGAAAGAATTTATTACCAATCTTATTCAAAAAGATAGCAGAGTACAACTAATGATTGAATAAAGAAAGGATTCTATGTATATCGGAAAACGAGTTTTAGTTAAACATCAGGAACAAATACAAGAAGGAATAGTGAAAAATTTTTGGGAAGAAGATGTGGAAATTCAATTAGCAGATGATACTGTAATTACACGAAAATACTGGGAAATAAGGAAAATAGACGATGACACAAATCAAAGAATTTAAGTGCTCCTACTGTAAAAGAATACTTCCTAATAAGAATTTCAAACGAAGAAAGGGTTGCAAATGGTGTCAGAAGTAATAATTATTGGCGGGGGTAATTCAATTAACGAAGGGCTTGCTCTAGGCTTGAAAGAAAAGCTACAAGACAAGTTCGTTGTCGCTTTGAATTACTCGTATAAGTATTTTCCTCATACATATCTTTGCTTTATGGATAAACTATTCTATAAGTCATCCAATACAACGCAAAATCCCGATATTTACGAAGAATTAAAGCAAGAAGCTCTTATTATAGGTAAAGAAGATGCTGAATTGACTAAACATAAACTCCCTAATACGATTCTTCTAAAGAGTTCGAGCGAATATCAGCGCGAGAAAGCTAAACTTAAGGGGTTTTATAATGGGTCATTAACGGGTATCTTTGCCATTACTGTAGCAACTTATCTAATGAATTTTAAGGGTAATTTATTCTTACTGGGTTATGATTGGAATAGACGAAATCCTACTGAAGTAGACAAGCACAATTACAGTGGGAATACCGATATTAAGACGCATTACTATTCAGATATTAAGCATAGAGGCGTCGGATGGGTTAGTTACTATGAAAATCATAGTCCAGAGACTTACTTTAAATGCTTTATAGACTCAGAATTGAAGATATATAATGTTAGTCTGAATAGTAATATCAATTGTTTTGAACGAATAAGTTTTGAACATATGTTCACTTTATTGAACAATGAGAAGTACAATCAAGATGAGATTCGAGAGTCTATTAAAAATAAGCTAAGGAGCTAATATGTACACTATTACTTTTGAAGATACTACGACTTTTGAAGGGGGTAAAGACTTACAAAACAGTCAATGGAATGAGATGTCGCAGAAGCTAATTATCTCAATTGACTATGAACTGTGGGATAGATACGTTATTGTTGAAGGATACTCTGCCTACAATCATTTGGTCGAGTATTCGTGTAATGTGCTTACTGGACAGCAAGTCATGTCTAAGGTAGTCTTATTAGCAAAAAAACACGATGCTATAGTAGCCATCGTGTTCGATTTGCTTAATATGAAGATTTATTGTGAGCCTAGACCGCTAGATGATTACAAGAAAACTACAGGGTGGAAAGAAGGAGTCTATTTAGCGAAAAACGGCCCTAAATTTACTTTGCTTTAACGAAAGATTTGAGGATTTCTAATCTTTAACAATAACTTCACTCTAAAAGACGCTTCGTCTTGCATAATTCCTGTACTCATCCCAACTATTAAAACTACATTATAAATTCCATCATTTTCTGATAATTTCTGTAACATAGAAGATGTATAATAATTATCTGTCCACTCAGTATCTGATTTTGACTCGATAACTAATTTATAATCAATAAACGGGAGAAATTTCTCTGGAACATTATCAATTTCTAATCTTAAAGTTTTATGCGCTATATATGTAGAATCAAATACAAAAGTCCCTGTCCAGCTAGTTTCATTATCCCATATAATTTCTTTTATAACAGGTACATTGTCAATTTCATTGTCCATCCACTCCGAAGAAAAATCGTGAATATGATTAAAATTAAAAACTGGAATATTTAGAGCTTTTAAGGCATTTTTAGTCGTAGTATTCTGTGTCTCAAATTTCGTAATACTATCAGTATTAGTTTGAGCTTTGGTAAATGCAGTACGTAATTTATGCTTTGTATTTTCGTATTTCATTATGTCCACGCTCGTTAATATATGAAACAATAAAAGTTAATTCTATAGCTTGAGTTTTTTTAGTTTCTAACATAGCATAAAGAGAATAATTAATTGTCAATTGATATTTATTTGTTTCTAATTGTTTAAAACTTATAGAATAATTAGCTAATTCAGTTTCTTGCCCAATGAATTCTTTTCCAAATATGTAAAAATTTTCCAACTCAGTCTGTTCAACTATTTCTCCAAGAATAGCAACTCTAGTATATTGCAAATATTGAGCAGAAGTTGAGATTTCCTTAATTAATGTTTTAGAGAAGACTACAGTTTCGGTAGATGCGATTATTTCTGGAGTTAAAATAGGATTAGGAATATCACGACTCATTGAATCAGCTCCGTTAAGTAGTATAACAAGCAAATGTATTCCATGGTTTTTGCGTAAAAGAAAGTCCGCATGTAAACGGCGATATTGAAAACGACCCTCCATTTGAACATGCCCCGTTCATAGAGGTACTTATTTGAAACCATCCATTGATAATTCGTTGAGGCGTATATGTTGGATTGTCGAACAAACATGCTCCCGTTTCGACATTATAAAAATATCTCTGTAGAATACCAAAATTCTGCCCCTGATAAGAAAAAGTAGGATGAGGGTTTGTCGCATTAATTGAACCCAAATCAATTGTGGTAAACAGACCTAAAGTTACAGAAAAACTACCCTGAGAAATAAATTCACCTACCTTATGATACCCAGAAGGGGTTGCTGGGTCGGGAGGGTCTACCCAGCTAGCAGAACCACTAATCCCTCCTTTGCCAGAAAGACTCCAAGTACCTGTTCCACGAGTCGCAACTGACTTTATATCAAACGGATAAGAATCATTTTCAAAGATAAAAGTTTTAATTGGAATCATCAAACCACCACCAACTCCAACCTGCTGAATTATATTTTCGCCTAGATGTAATGTATATTTATCTTTTAGACTATCATACTTATAACCTATGCCTTTAGCATTATTATTGAAATTAAGATACATAAGTACATAAGGGCCGTCGTTCGTAACTTCAGCAGGGACTTCTCTTCCATCTACAGTAGCTGTATTTTTTCCATTAGAATCAATTACAAAAGTCATTTCTCCGCTAGTTATCGTAGCTAGAGTAGGGGTAACCCAGCGAGGAGGAGGGCCGGGATAATAACCATCAAAATAAGGAGTCCAAGTTCCAATAGGAAGTGCTGCACTCCCTCCAGTTTTATAAACATAAGCATATGTTGAATAAGTATTCATTGGAAATTCAAAATAAGGAAATGTTTGAAACGAAAACGTATTGCTCCAGGCTCCAAATCGTTTTAAATTCTCATCATAATTACGAATTCTAATAGTATATGAACTATTATAATCGAAATTATCTCTGCCTTGAAAAGGTAATCGCCATCTTTGGTCAAATTGATTACCTGTGGGGGGAATTGTTCTATGAGCGTATGAAACTCCATTGATTTCAAAATCTACAATTAAAGTTGCATCAAAAATAAATAAACTCTTTAAATTTCGTAATGCAATAGTAGGTGGATTGGTAGAAGAATCATAATTTCCGTCAAGGCCAGAAATAGCCGGTACAGAAATAGCAGTTGCTTTTCGAATATCTGCAAACTCTGTTGTTTTTGCTAAAGGATTTATTTTTCTTAATAAATTCTTTGGCTTGGGACGAATTATAGGAGCATTTAGTTTAGCAAGGTCTTGCTCTTGCTGAATATTCTGCTCATATAACTTTCTAAGTTTATGTTTATCTTGTTCGTAACTCATTAGAATTGTCTCTTATTAGAAATATATAATCTAATATCTAAAGAAATCGGAATATTAAGTTGAGAAGGTAAAATATGAAAGCGATAGAGATAATGGTCGCCTATAACTTCTAACATTTGTTGGTATTTTGGAACATAGTTCAAATATGTTGCACTATTCTTATAGCCGTCTGTGGTTGAAAAAATCAATACTGGCTGTACAAATGTAATATTCGTTTCATCTATATTCTGTATCTCGATAGCAACATCTGTAGCATAGCTACCAGCAATTGAAATCGTTCCTCCAGAAAGATATTCCGCATCTGTTTTGTATTGAGTAACAAAATAATTATTTTTCGCTTGATTCAAAATAGATAATTGATGTTCATTATTATTAGTTTGAACATGAATTGTTCTAAATTTGTGCTTTGTATTATCGTATTGCATTATGTTATATCCTCTTTAGCATTTAAATCGAATTTGTCTTCGACTTTAAATGGAGTAGGAGCATTAATATAAGGTTCTGAAGGCAATGCAGCATCCATAGCATCTAATTCAGTTCTTGACCATTGATTATCACAAGATAATGTAACCATCATTGATTTAGAATCTATCGCAATCGATTTAATACTTATCGGGAATCCGTGATTATTCTTATAAATATTTGATTGTAAAGTATTGGTAACATTAACTCTATTTAACAATCTTAAATTATAATATAGATAAGCATCAAGAGTTAATGAAATACTCGTTGAAGTTTTTGGCAAGATATGCCCATTAATATTACCCATTTTTCGATATTCATTATCACAAACTGCACGAACATACGGGCGGAAATCATACGATGGAGTTATAACCTCGTATAATCCATCTTCTCTATCTTCCCAGTAAGGAAAAGAAACGTACCAACCATTTGGTACACTAATTTCTTTAAACGGTTCGCTTCCAACATAATAATAAGATGCAATTCGTTGTTCAGGAAGAATATCCCATGAATTACGTGCGCCGGCGCCAGAAGAATTGGTTACGTTGACAGTTAATTCATAATTATGATAGTCTGTAACATTTCCTTCCATATAATCTTCCTGATTTAACGTACTTGAAATCATTACGGGCATCCCTTCTTTATATGCCAAGCCATAGGCAACCCAGAAAGTCTTTAATCCAGTACCTAGGGTATGTAAGGTATGAGATGTAGTAATATAACTAGATTTTATAATATTTTTATATCTACGTTGCTTTTTAAAACTAAAATATTGAATATCGAATGTATCGTTGCTTAACGGAGCAAGACTCGTTCCGATATATTTATTACTAAAACTCCAACCAGTGATAAAATCAACTCCAGAAGCATACCAAAAATACTCATAATTTGGTTCTGGAACAAAATCTTCAAATTCTTCTGCATCTCCACCCCAATACTTCGCATCCTCTCGATAAACAGATTCTATTTCCCAGTTACCCAATTGAGCTTTTATTCCATTGAAATATAAAGGATTAACATCGTCAGGGTCAATTTCTGGATTTTCAAGAGTTATATCATTAATCAAAATATCATATAGACCTAATTTTGCATTTTTGGTAGTCAAAGGAAGTTGCTTTAATGCTTTGTCCATAACAATAGAAGAACTGTACATCGCAGGACTTTCTGGAGGCAGTGCAGGATAAGACCCTTCAGAAGTAACTGTTACATCTTCAGTTTCTGAATTAGCTTGAATTACAGATACTTTTCCTGTAAAAATCAATCTTCCAGAAAGCCAAATCTCTACTGCATTTTGCGTTGTAATTGGAACGTAAGCATTATTTAAATCATAATCTAATTTATCATGATACCTCGCAAGTCTAAATGTAGCAAGAGCTTGGGTATCAACAGTAAGATTAACATTTATAGAATCTAAACATACAAAATCATTCTGAGTACCATTAATTTTAACAACAAATTGAGAGCGACTTAATGGTTGAACTGAATTATATCCTGTTTTCAAAAATCTTAAATCAGTATTTATAAAATTATTAATGATTGTTAAGAATCGCAAATCTGTATTAATAAATAACCCTTTAAGAAAACTTAAAAAGTTATTAAATGTTTTTGATACTATTTGTAAAAAGCGCAAATCTGTATTGATTTGTATTTCATTTGTTTCTTCTATCATATACAATTCCCCATCTGTCGTATCTGCACCAACATAAGTATAACGATAATCTGAAAGATGAGTAATCGGAACTAATACTGGCGATTCTCCCACATAAATTGGAGTAACAATTGCAGGATTCGTCATGCTCGCTTTTAACACTTGACCGTTATCGCAGGAAGAATAGAGATAGTGTGTTAAGAAATTCAACACCAAATTATCTGCATTATCCAATCCGCTTATCATCGGATAAATAGTCCAAGTTGGTGTACTTGTAGAAATATCAACTTTAATTAGATTTGTAGGAGTTGTACGTGTAGCAATGTATAAATTCGTATCGTGAATAAATTTACTTTGATATGATGCAGCAATTAGAGAATCAGAATTTACAGTGCTGCTATTTCTATGTAAAACTGTAGCGTCTGATAATAAGGCTTGTTCATTGTGCCCATAATTAATAAACGCGTTGGAATTAATCGTAAATTGAATCCCGTCTACTTCGATTTGTGCTCCAGAATTTATAGCGTGTTGCCCAGCAAGAATTATATTCGCATTAGAAAGAATAGAATTTTGAGCAATAAGCGTAATTAAATATGTGGAAGAATTAATAGTTTGCTGAGTAGAATTTAAAACTCTTGCATTAGAATTAATCGTCTGAGTTGACGTTACAGAGCCAAGAAGTTGAAATTTTCTTACCAACTGCCCAGAAGACGTAGGAAAGAGATTAAACTTACGCTGTATCTGCCCAGTCGGGATAGAAATTGTATTGAATTGTCTATAGTTCGCAGCCATTTAAAGCCTCCTATTAAGCAGTAGCTTGATAGGTTACTAATATGGTATTACTAGCTAAAAGCCCTCTTACTTCTGAAGAGACTGCCACGCCATCGTTGCCACTAGAGAGTAATGTAGGAGTACCCCACACTTTAGCAGTACCGTCAAATTTAGCATAATAGGCTTCACTATTAGATGCCAAAGTATAGATGGCATA